>JAEEGL012953966.1_pt1 | contig 24563 bp, 25 predicted proteins | sample 9134231 | NCBI WGS metagenome assembly JAEEGL01 (sample SAMN16246548, study PRJNA631951) | gut metagenome | biome: gut microbiome; feature: rumen; material: fiber-attached | host: Bos | place: Iran: Karaj | collected 2018-10
TCATAAAGGGCATAGGCGAAATGCCTCTGATATAATGAATAAAGAAAGAAAAATCAAATTCAACAGAGTATCAATGATCGCTTACTTCATCAAAGGGAGTAAGCGATTCTTTGCGTTGGGCGTAATTCTTTCGCTGCTCGCCGCATTCCTGGACATGATCAGTCCCAAGCTGGTGCAGTATACTGTCGATGAAGTGCTGAAGGAAGAGAAGGCTGCGCCGGCTTATGTGATGGAAGGCATTGAACTTCTCGGCGGAAGAGAGTATCTGCGTGATCATCTTTATTTCATAGCGATACTGGTGATACTGACTGCGCTGGTGGCAGCAGTATGCAGATATCTGTACAGAGTGGTCAATTCAGTGGGCTCCGAGAGACTGATCAAGACCATAAGGGATAAGCTCTTTGAGCATATAGAACATCTGCCGAGTTCCTGGTATCAGCAGAACCATACAGGTGACATACTCCAGAGATGTACTTCCGATGTAGAGACGGTAAAGATGTTCGTATCGGAACAGATGACGGCTCTTTTCAGGGTAGGCATGCTGATAGCACTGGCTATGTATTTCATGGTGGGTATCAATAAGAAACTTGCACTTATCTCTGCGGCCTTCATTCCGGTAGTGATACTGTACTCCCTGTTCTTTCATAACAGGATCTCATCTTCCTTCAAGCTTGCGGATGAAGAAGAGGGCAGACTTTCTGCCATAGCCCAGGAGAACCTGACGGGCGTACGTGTGGTCAGGGCTTTCGGACGTGAGAGCTTTGAAAGGGAGAGATTCGAAAAGCAGAACGAGGGCTATACAAAGATGTGGATACGCCTGATGGCCTGGCTTTCAGCCTTCTGGTGTTCCAACGATCTGATAACCGGTCTGCAGATAATGCTGATACTGGTAACAGGCGCGGTATTCTGCGTGCGTGGCGAGCTGACAGCCGGAGGTTATATAGCCATAGTGTCCTATAACGGAATGCTGGCCTGGCCGGTAAGGGAACTGGGCCGCGTGATCTCTGATATGAGTAAGGCGGGTGTAGCCGTAGACCGTATAAGATATATCTGCAATTCCCTTACCGAAGATGAAGCGGAAGTAAGCGGAGATAAAGAGATAAAGGGCGGAGACATAGTCTTTGAGAATGTCAGCTTCTCTTATGAAGATGACAGGGAAGTATTAAAGGACATAAATCTTACGATCAAAGAAGGAAGCACAGTCGGAATAATAGGTGCAACAGGTTCCGGGAAATCTACTATCGCCGCATTGATGAACAGGATATATGAACTGCCGGAGAATGGCGGAAAGATAAGCGTCGGAGGCATCGACATTAAGGAGGCCGACAGGCATTCTTTGAGAAAACATATTTCAATGGTGCTGCAGGAACCCTATCTTTTCTCAAGAACGCTGAGGGAAAACATTGCCATCACCAAAGCAGAGGTGAAAGAAAAAGAACTGGAAAGAGCAGTTACAACAGCTCAGCTTAAAAGCACTATAGAAAAATTTACTGACGGTTACGAAACTTTTGTGGGTGAAAGAGGTGTGACACTTTCGGGAGGACAGAAGCAGAGGACAGCCATAGCGCAGGTGATAATGAATGATGCTCCGGTGATGATCTTTGATGATTCGCTGTCAGCCGTTGATATGGAAACCGATGCAAAGATAAGAAAAGCGATAAAAGAAAAAACGAAGGGAAAGACTCTGTTACTGATATCCCACAGGATAGCAACAGTGCAGGATGCCGACGAGATAATCGTCATGGATAAGGGTCGCATAGCCGAAAAGGGAACACATGCCGAACTGCTTGAAAAGAACGGCATTTACAGGGAGATATATGAGATACAACAGGGATAAGGAAGAAACGGTAAGCCTCCCCTTTTTCGGGGTGCCTAAACTGATACCGTATATAAGGAAGTATGTACCGTGGATCATTACGATGGTCCTTCTTGGCATGTTTGCAAGTCTCATAGATTCTGCTGTTCCCCTGATGCAGAGATATGCGCTTGATCATTTTGTCGGCAAGAAGACGCTGGAAGGACTGAAAGTATTTATAATCTTCTATGTGGTGATGATTGTCGTATACATGATAGTGAATTTCTTTACCACCTACCTTTGCGGAAAAGTAGAGATGAGTGTGGACAGGGATCTCAGAAATGCTGCGTTCAATCATCTGCAGGAGCTGTCCTTCTCATATTTCAACCAGAACAATGTGGGATATATACATGCGAGAGTCATGAGCGACACAGGCAAGATAGGTGTGATGATGGCCTGGCGACTGATGGATATAGTATGGCACGGTTCCTATGTGATCTTCTGCCTGATAATGATGTTCATACTTAACTGGAAACTGGCTTTGTGGGTGGCAGTGCTGGTGCCGCTGGTAACGCTGCTCATCTCCATATTCCAGAAGAAGCTTGTGAAATTGAACAGACAGATAAGAGAACTCAATTCCACCATAACTTCCGATTTCAATGAAGGAATAACAGGTGCAAAGGCGATAAAGACACTTGCCGTGGAAGACAGGATATACGGGGACTTCAGGAAAGATACGGAAGAGATGAGATCGAGAAGTATCAAAGCAACCCATTATTCTTCTTTATTTACTTCCAGTGTGATGATGGTGAGTTCCATTGCTTTAGGCCTTGTATTGTGGCGCGGGGGGATCATTACACTTAAGGGAGTGATAGAGATAGGAACGCTGTCGGCATTCCTCACATACTCACTGCATCTGATGGAACCGATACAGTGGATCGTCATGACCATATCGGAACTGATCTCGGTACAGGTCAATGTGGAGAGACTTACAAGACTCCTGGAAACGAAAACAGAAGTTGCAGATACCGAAGAAGTGATCGCAAAGTATGGCGGTACCTTTGATCCCAAAAAAGAGAACTGGGAAGAACTGGAAGGAGATGTTGAATTTGAGGATGTATCCTTCCATTATCCTGACGGCGAAGAATATGTATTGGAACACTTTGACCTTAAGGTTCCCAAGGGTACCAATGTAGCAATAGTGGGAGAGACCGGTGCAGGTAAATCGACACTGGTGAATCTCGTGTGCAGATTCTTTGAACCGACAGAAGGCAGGGTGTTGATAGACGGAAGGGATGCCAGAGATCGTTCCATACTCTGGCTGCATTCCAATATAGGCTATGTGCTGCAGACACCGCATCTGTTCTCGGGTACCATAAGAGAGAATCTGAAATACGGCAATCCCGATGCAGATGATGAGATGATATGGGATGCACTGAAAAAGGTATGTGCAGATGAGATAGTTAAGAATATGAAACAGGGACTGGATACGAATGTGGGAGAAGGCGGTGACAGCCTGTCCACAGGAGAAAAACAGCTGATAAGCTTTGCAAGGGCGCTGCTGGCAGATCCGGCCATACTGGTACTTGACGAAGCAACAGCTTCCATCGATACTGTTACTGAGAAACGTCTTCAGGATGCGATCAAGACAGTGACAAAAGGTCGTACCTCTTTTATGATAGCACACAGATTATCGACCATAGTCGATGCCGATATAATACTGCTGGTTTCGGAAGGAAAGATCAAAGAGCGCGGAACGCATAAGGAACTGCTCGAGAAAAAGGGCGCATATTATGAGCTATATATGAGTATGAAAGCGGGAATGGAGATAGAATGAAGATAAGGGTACCGGGTTCAAAATCAATAACCAACAGAGCGCTTCTCTTAGCAGCATTGTCTGAAGGGGAGAGCGTGCTCACGGGCTGTATGGCAGGCGGTGACGGCGAACAGTTTTTATCCTGCATCAAGGAACTGGGATTTGAGACAGCCGAAGAGATCGAGGATGAGTCAGCAATAGTAAAGAATATAACTGTCCGCATTATGGGACATAAGGGTGAGATACCGAAAAAGAAAGCTTCGGTAAATGTGGGCAGCGCAGGAACGGCGGCGCGTTTTATCGCAGCTCTGACAGCCTTTTCCGACGGTGAATATATGCTGGATGCATCGGAGCAGATGAAAAAGAGACCCATGAAGGATCTGACGGATGTGCTTATCGATGCGGGAGCAGGTATAGAGTTCATTGAGAAGGAAGGATACTTTCCAATGAAGATAAAGGGCAGCGGAAAAGTACCCGAAGTGATGAAGGTGAACATAGACAGAAGTTCACAGTTCTTAAGCGCGCTCATGATCGCTGCCGGAGCAAGGAAACAGGAATGCCGTATAGAGGTGGAAGGCAGTCACGGTCTTGCATATGTTGATATGACAGCAAAGATGATGGAGAGTTTTGGTGCAGACGTTATCAAAGAAGGCTGCAGCTATGTGATAAAAAGTGAAGGATATAAGTCCTGTGAATACGCGGTGGAGCCGGATATGAGCGCTGCTGCGTATTTTTATGCCGCATCATTGCTTAACGGGAAAGAGTATGAGATATACGGTGATGATAAAGCAGAGCTGCAGGGAGATGCGGGGTTTAAGAAAGTACTGGAATCAATGAGAGGCGCAGACGGCGTGATAAAGGGAGGCATGACTGTGGATATGCATGCCATGTCCGACCAGGCGCTGACTCTTGCGGTAGTAGCCGCTTATGCGGATGCGCCGGTAACGATAAAGGGAATAGGACATATAAGACTGCAGGAGTGCGACCGTATCGCTGCGATACGAAACGAACTGGAACGCATGGGTATAAAGACTGATGAGAGTGAAGATTCCGTTACGGTATATCCGGGAACGCCTCATGGAGCAGAGATAGAAACATATGACGATCACAGGGTGGCAATGAGTTTTGCTCTTGCATCATTAAGAACCGAGGGCATCGTGATAAAGAATCCCTCCTGTGTTAAGAAAACTTTTCCCGAATTCTTTGAGGTATTGAAAAGCATAAATGGGTGATTACATTGCAATAGATCTTAAATCTTTTTATGCATCCGTGGAATGTGTTGAGCGCGGACTGGATCCGCTCACGGCAAAGCTCGTGGTGGCCGATCCGATGCGAACAGAGAAGACCATCTGCCTTGCAGTTTCTCCGGCCCTTAAGAGTTACGGGATACCGGGAAGGGCAAGGCTCTTTGAAGTGGTGAGCCGTGTAGACCAGCTTAACAGGAACCGTACGGCCGAAAAGATAGAATTTATAACAGCGCCTCCGAGAATGGCTTTATATATGGAATACAGCAGCAGGATATTTGACATCTACCTAAAGTATGTTGCTCCTGAGGATATGCATGTGTATTCGGTGGATGAGGTATTCATTGATGCGACACAGTATTTAAAGACCTACGGGATGAGCGCCCATGAACTGGCGCTGACGATGATAAGGGATGTCCAGAAAACCACAGGCATAACAGCTACCGCCGGGGTCGGCACCAATATGTATCTTGCCAAGATAGCAATGGATATAGAAGCAAAGCATATGCCCCCGGATAAAGACGGCGTGAGGATAGCAGAGCTAAATGAGAGAAGCTATCGAGAGAAATTGTGGAGCCACACGCCTATCACGGATTTCTGGAGAGTAGGCGGTGGTATAGCAAAGAAGCTTGCAGCTTATCAGATATATACGATGGGAGATATTGCGCGCTGTTCCATAGGCAGTGAAAACGATATATGGAATGAAGAGCTGCTCTATAAACTTTTCGGAGTTAATGCGGAGCTTCTCATCGATCATGCCTGGGGCTGGGAACCCTGCACCATGGATAAGATCAAGTCTTATAAAGCGGAGGGACACAGCATCAGTTCGGGACAGGTGCTGAAGGAACCATATACCTATGAAAAAACGGCGATAATAGTCAGAGAGATGACAGAGCTTCTGGTGCTTGATCTGGTGGATAAGAAACTGGTAACGGATCAGGTGCTGCTGGATATAGGATATGATGTTGAGAATCTGAAGGATCAGGAAATACTTGACAGATACAGGGACCGTATTAAGATAGACAGGTACGGAAGATACGTTCCTGCTCCGTCCCACGGCAGCGCAAACTTGGGGAAATTTACTTCATCTGGAAAACTGATCGTTGACGCGATGATGAAACTCTTTGAGAATATCACAGCAAAAGAATTGCTGGTAAGGCGGCTGTCAGTTACCGCAAATCATGTTAAGTATGAAAATGAGGTGGAAAAACAGTACGAACAGTTGGACCTTTTTTCCATGATGGATAAAGAGAAACAGGAAGATGAGGAAGCGCTTAAGAAAGAAAGGGCATTGCAGGAAGCGGAACTGAAGATACAGAAGAAGTTCGGAAAGAATGCGATCCTAAAAGGCATGAACCTTAAAGAAGGTGCCATGACCATAGAAAGAAACGGACAGATAGGAGGACATAAGGCTTGAAAAAAAGAATACTTGCAGGAATATTGTGTACGGTGCTTTTATTCGGGGCATGCGGTACCGATCCTTCGGATATAAAGATAGGAGGGAAGGGTGATCTTTCTTCGGTACCGGGTGCCGGAGATGAAGAACATAATACAACGGAAAATGAACTGTCTGAAGTGCCGCTGGATATTGAAGGATGGCGCAATGCATCCGCCGGACTGAAACTCGTAAGTCCCGAAAGGAAGACCCATGAAGCAAAACCGGATGTAAGGGATGCAAGGATGGCAGAAGCTGAAACAGTCTTAAAAAACAGTTCACTGCCCAGAGTGAACATTTATATGCAGGATGATTATCTTCTGTATAAATCCGAGTATACACGCGCGATGATAGGCATATCAAATGCCGGAGAATATGATCTGGAACCCCAGGAAGGCAGTGTGAGGATAAGAGGTAATTCAACTTCACTGGAAAAGAAGCTTCCGTTAAAGATACATTTTGACAAGAAGCAGGGAGTGTTCGGGCATCCGGGAGAGAAGAGCTGGACACTGATCGCGAACTATTATGACAAGACCGCCTTGCATAATAAGATCGCTTTTGATCTGTACGAGTATCTTTCACCGGAAGGGACCTTCGTTCCCATGTGCGAATTTGTTGATCTGTACGTGAATGATATGTTCTGCGGTGTCTATACACTCTGCGACCAGGTGGAAACCGGAGACGGCAGGGTAGATATCAGATCAAAGACCGATGCTGCTCCTGAAGAAACGGATTTTCTCATAGAGCAGGATTATCGTGCTTACTTTGATGGCGGCGGAACGGAAGGTCTTGACTGGTTCTACAGTACATGGACTGAAGACTGCTTTACGGTTGAGAGTCCGGAAGATAAATATCTTAATGAAGAAAAGACCGCATATATACAGGATTATATAGACCAGGTGTATGAAGCAGGACTGCTTGGGCGCTGGGATGTGATACAGAGCCTGATCGATGTTGACAGTTTTATCGCAGGTTTTATGGCAGCTGATATGATCAAGAGCGTGGATGTAAGGCAGTCCAGTGTATACTTTTATAAGCTTGGAGGAGGCAAGCTTTATTTCGGGCCGTTATGGGACTGTGATCTGACTTTCGGTTCGGGCGAGGAAGGCGGCGTGGAAGCGTCGATGGCAGAAGGCAATTTCCTTTTTGCTGCACTGATCAGGACACCGGAATTCAGACATATGTATATAGACAGATATAATGCCGTAAGGGATGATGTTCAGGAATTTGTTCTCGGAAAGATAGATGAATATGCAGAGAAATATAATGCTGAGCTTTCGAATGAGTTCCAGAACTGGACACTGGATATGAACTTCTGTTGTGAGGAGATGCAGCAGATAGCGGACTATAACGGACAGATCGAGTTCATGAAGACCTGGTTTGTTGACAGGCTGGAATGGCTTGATATGAGGTATGGTGTGATATATTGAAAATATGATATAATGTGATGCAATAGTCCGGGCGGCATGTCCGCTTTGGACTATTTGACAAATAAACCAATAAAACTAAGGAGGTATATCATGGCTAACGACAGAAGACCCGACGATATGGTCAGGATCACGACACCCGAGCTTGCTGATGCTTTTATCGAGGAGCAGATAGCAGCGCTTAAAGAACAGATTGGAGATAAGAAAGTACTGCTGGCATTATCCGGTGGTGTTGATTCCTCTGTTGTTGCGGCAATGCTCATAAAGGCAGTAGGGCAGCAGCTGGTATGCGTGCATGTTAATCACGGTCTGCTCAGAAAGGGTGAGCCCGAGCAGGTTATCGAAGTATTCCGTAACCAGATGAAAGCAAATCTCATCTATGTGGATGCTACCGACAGATTCCTTGATAAGCTTGCGGGCGTGACTGATCCCGAGACAAAGAGAAAGATAATCGGCGGCGAGTTCATAGAAGTATTTGCCGAAGAAGCAAAGAAGCTTGATGGAATAGAATTCCTTGCACAGGGTACTATCTGGCCTGATATACTTGAAAGTGAAGCAGGCATCAAAGCTCATCACAATGCAGGCGGTCTTCCCGAAGATCTTCAGTTTGAGCTGGTTGAGCCGGTTAAGATCCTGTTTAAAGATGAGGTACGTATCGTAGGCGAGAGACTCGGTCTTCCTGCAAACATGGTATACCGTCAGCCGTTCCCGGGTCCTGGACTCGGCGTACGCTGCCCCGGTGCGATCACCAGAGATAGACTGGAAGCTGTTCGTGAATCGGATGCCATTCTTCGTGAAGAGTTTGCAAAGAACGGACTGGAAGGCAAGGTATGGCAGTATTTCACGGTAGTACCCGATTTCAAATCCACGGGTGTCAAGGACGGCAAGCGTACCTTTGATTGGCCCTGCATCATCCGTGCGATCAACACCACGGATGTTATGGAAGTAACGGTCGAGCATCTTTCCGATGAACTGATCGATCACCTTGTAAAACGCATCATTTCCGAGGTTCCGGGAATCAACCGTGTACTCTTCGATTATACACCGAAGCCTCCCGCAACGGTGGAGTACGAATAAGTCTGAGCTCTGCAAAAGTTTGATTATCATTATTCCGGCGCCCGTTCCGGGTGCCGGAAATCTGTAATTTCCAAACGCATGGTGTTTAGCCGGAAGTTTTTCTCTTCCGGACACCGAAATTCCCAATATTTATAGTAATTTCCGATATGAGATCATTGTCTTCGAGGTCCGTAAAGTCCTTTTGGCAATGGAAAAAGCAAAAACTTATGAAATCATTGCCTTTTAAGTCTGTATGGTCGGTCTATGGCAATGGAAAAAGCAAAAACTTATGAAATCATTGCCTTTTAAGGCCGGAAAGTCGGCTAAAGGCAATGGGATGAAAAAGAAACCGCAATATCATTGCCTTAGGGAGGTGAAGGAAAGCATATAGGCAATGGAAAAGAAGAATTCATGCGAAAGTATTGCCCCGGGGGCTCCGAAGAAGCGAGCCGGGCTGAGATAGGTATGCATATGGAGATTAAAGTATTCTGAAAGGAGAAAACGAATGAATAAGAAGAAAAGCAGGACTGTTTTGAAGTGTACGGATCTGTACGATAAAGCGTTAAGCAGGTATCAGAATCTTTTGACGGTGAGGGAAGAAATGGAAAAGGAATTGGAAGGTGCGTCACCCGGTAAAATCCGTGTTGCCAAAACAGAAAACCGGATACAGTTTTATCTGCGCAGGGAAAGTGCAGAAAAGGCAGGTATATATATACCTAAAGGAGAAAGCGGTAAACTGAAGCATTATCTGCAGAAAGCATATGATGAAAAAGCACTGATATTTGTTGACAGGGAAATCCATATTCTTGGGAAATTCATAAAGAATTCCGATGGTATTTCGGACAGGATACGACAGCTGTATTCTGACAATCCGGATGAAGTAAAAAGGTATATAGATCCGATAGACGAAGCTGATGAAGACAGAGTGAAACGATGGGAAAGTACACTATATGAATCAAAGAAGATTTCTGATTATACAACCGTATATGAGACGAAAAGAGGTGAAAAGGTAAGATCAAAATCAGAATTGAATATTGCTAATACATTGGCAGAAAAAGGAATACCATATAAATATGAGTGTCCGTTGAAGCTTAAGAACGGAGTGATAGTCTATCCGGATTTCACAGTACTGAACGTCAGGGAGAGAAGGCAGATATATTGGGAACACAGGGGAATGATGGATGATAAGGAATACGCCAAAAACTCAGTATTGAAGATGAAAACATATATGAAAAACGGATTGTTTATAGGTCGTGATCTGATAATATCTGAAGAAACTTCGGCAAATCCATTAGGAACCGATGAGATAAATGCCATAGTAAAAGTTTTTTTCGGAGAATGAATCCGTGGGCCGAACAGCTCGCTGTCCCCGATAATTTCACAAGTTGAAATAGAATTTATCATTTTGACATGGTAAAATAAAGGAAATTAGGTACATTTGGTAAGGATATGCGAAAATCCGTGGAGGTAAATATGACGAATAATAAGAAAGCCATAAAACGAATAGTTTGGAAGTATAAGGATTAATATTCGAAAATCAGTTAGTAATTGATTTATTAATCAGACTATCGTTAATGAACGGGATATAAATGATATTTGAGCTTCTGAGGAAAAGCATAGATAAAAGGAGACGGACGGTTGATCAGCGTATATGTAAATGATATTAAAAAGACGATTGAAAATGAATGCTTTTTTACTGCATTATCATTAACATTATCTCTCCCGGATATGTGCGGATTAGCGGAATATCCCGATAAGGGTGTTGCCGAGCGTTACATTTCATGGTTCAACAAATATGTTTCGCCGGCATTAGGCGACGATAAACCGGGGATTCCATATATGAGCGGGGAGATGGTATATAATCTGCGGAACACTTTTTTGCATCAGGGAAGCCCTTCTATCAATTTTGATAAAGTCAAAGAAGATGTTAATCATGTAGATAGGTTTGCGCTGGATCTGAGTAGTATTCCTATTTATAGCACTGTGATCAAAATGGAATACAGGGGGCAGTCGGTGACATCAATGCTGATCAATGTTGTATGCTTATGCGATATTATTTGCAAAAGTGCATTAAAGTATTATGAGGCAAATCGCACGAAGTTTAGTTTTGCAATAGATGTACTTCCTAAGGATTATGAGCCTAAAAAATTTGAGGGTGACGGACAGGCTGATCCGGTAACACAGTTGTTTAACAAAAAGCTTGAAGAGAGTGGACAAACAGTCAGAATAAAGTCCAGTATATTAAAGGGAATGGAGAGTAGTGTTACAAAAGAATTGACCAATAAGATTTTAGAAGAAAATTATGCAAGTACTTCCGAACCGAAGGGCAGAGAAGAAAGTGCTAACAAGGATACACAGCTCAGCGCAGATACACAGAAAAAGGATAAGCAGGAACACCGTATACGTTGTTTCTTTGGTAAAGAGTTTAAGGATTCCAAGTATATGTCTCTTAAGGAAGAGATTATTGCTGCAGTTCTCGAATCTGATACCAAAATGGGGCTGAATAATAAGCTTATGAAGATCATGCCCGGGAACGATGTTAAAATCGTATATGCTCGTCTTAAGCCCTTTATTAAAGACCGGCCGGGGAAATAGGGATAATGAACATATTATTTATTTGCAGTCAAAACAAACGAAGAAGTCTGACGGCAGAGAAGCTGCTTGACGGATATTGCGGTCACATAGTACGTTCTGCCGGAACAGAAAAGAATTCAAGGGTAAAGCTCACGCCTGGACTGATAGGCTGGGCAGATATGATATTCTGTTTTGAAAAGAAGCATCTTCGCAGGATAAAGGAAAACTATGCGGAAGAGGCAGAGGGAAAGACATTCATCACCATGAATATAGCTGATGAATATGAATATATGGATGAAGAACTGCAGGATATCTTATGGGGTTATGCTGAGGAATACTTAGACAAGGGGGACGATCAGGATTCGTAGTAATAGTTTTGCAAAAGCAGTAAGTATCATTGCAGTGTTATTATTTCTGCTGAATTTAATAATGTCTCGTGAATACAATACAGTCATGATCATATTGACCGGTGGCGGAAAGCTGATAGACCATTTGGGAGTATCGTATGACAGTCTTTTTAAAGAGTTTCAGCTGTACAGATCAATTACTTACGGTTATTTACACCCGGCCATATGGCATTTGGCAGTCAATGCTTTAGCACTGTGGTATACAGGGCTTTATCTGGAAAAAGTATTAAGAAAGGCAGTTATTCTTTTTGTTTATCATGCAGGCCTGATCATATCGAGTGTTGCATATGTGTTGACATTTCATGGTGAGTATATGTATGGCGCATCTCCGGCAATATTCTGTTGCCTGGGAATGATGACAACGTGGTTGATAAAAGATTATTCGGTGCTGTATGAGTATAAGAAAATTAAGGGTTTTCGTTATCTGTTGGGTTACATGATCATATCCAATTTTCTGGGGTTGGGAACATTTGTTATTCATTTGGCTGGATTTTGCACAGGATTGCTTTTGGGACTTGTTGTAAAAAGGAAGGTGAAGAAAAACATCAGAGAGTATACAGATCACGATCAATTTATGGAGGAATAAAAATGGATTACGAGTATTTTGATAACTTATGTGATAAGCTGACCGACTGTTATTATAAGCTGGATGAAGAAGCATTCTATATGACAGATGATCCGGCAACAGAAGATGAGATCTGCGCTGCAGAAGAAAGAATGGGAGTGAAGCTTCCGAAAAGCCTTAGGGAGTTCTTCCTGCGCTATTCCAAAGAGTTCCGTATATCAGCGTTTATGCCTGATGAATTCTGTGAAACCCTTCCGAATAGCTTACGCGGGCTGTTTGCATCAAAATTCACGATAGGACTGAGAGTAGTTGAGTACAGCGAGAACAACAGAAAAACCTGGATAGAAAACTGTTTCGATAATGAAGAAGATGAGTACGACAAGGTGTGGTATCACAAGCTGGCACTTACGGATGTAGGCAACGGAGATATAATTGCTTTAGATATTGAAAAAGATCCGGAAGACCCGCCTGTTGTATATTTAAGTCATGATGACAGTGAAGGACACGGAGTTGTACTTGGTAAAAACTTTGAATCATTTCTTATGGATCTGATCAAGGTGGGCGGCTGCGGAATGGAGGACTGGCAGATGATTCCGTTTATTCCGGAGGGATCTGTAGGGATCGATCCCGATTGCGAAAATGCCAAAGCCTTCAGAAAACTGATAGGATTTGAACTATGACTTGTACCTGATATACTTGCTCAGCATTTTTGTCTTTTCACGTATTTCGTTAAGGATATCGATGCAGGATGATCTCGCTAAGCCGGCGTCCGCGCCGGCAGACTGTGAAGGTGGAGGAAACGTTTTATGTTAGATGCGAATAAGAGAAATAAACTCGAGACGGCCATAATGATGTACAAAGAAAATAAGGACAGCGATAAGGCTGTGTATTCCGTGTTCCTGGCACTTGCGACCGAGCAGATCTATCTTCCCGTAAATGATGAAGGAAATCTCCTGTCGCTGACGGTAAGTGAAAACATGGAGGTCATTCCCATCTTTTCGCAAAGCGCGCACTTAGGTGATGAAGGCTCCGTCAGGGTGTATCCCTGTTATATGACTGAGTGCCTGGAAATGCTGCTGAAAGCAGGCAAAAACATGGTGATAAATCCTTTCAGCGAAGAGAGCATACAGTTCATACTGCCGTATGAGGCGCTGGAAAAGATGCTGATACCGGTCATGGAACAGCAGAGATAAAAATTTAAACTGTCAGGTTAATGACAAAAGCGGTTTGGTACGATATAATAAACATCTGTTATTAACAGTGTTCGGGATGGAGATGAATAAGGAGGTGCAAAGTGGAACCAATATATTTATCAATCCAACAAAAAGAAACCGGTGACAAGATTAAGCGTCTGCTTAAGGAGAACGGTTACACCGTAAGAGACGTCCAGACGGCAATGGGTTTTGAAAACCCGCAGGCAGTATACAAATGGCTGTCAGGCCGCGGGCTTCCAAGCTTGGATAACCTGGTAATCTTAAGCAAAATGCTTCATCACAGTATTGAAGATATCCTCGTCATAGACGGGGATTTTGCTTTATATGGGAGCTTTAAGTTTAAACTTTACGTTCAATGACAGCGTAACGAATATGCGTTATCCTCTTTTCAGACAGAAGCATGATAAAGAAAAGGAGGACAGAAGAATGCAGAAAATGACATCAGCATACGCCAACAAGCTGCTTAAGAGCCTTGAAGATGATAAGAGGTTCTGGGTAAATAAGGAATATAATTCAGCAAGCTATGTGGCAGCCATTAACGAAGAACCGGTCATTCCGGAGTATGATTATTCCGAGGTCGCACAGACCATCGCAGAGATCGATGAAAAGATCGCTATCATCAAGCACGCAATAAACCTTTCTAACGCAACTGCAAAAGTAAGTGTCGGAGATACCGAGATGAGCGTTGATACGCTCCTTATAAGGATGGCACAGCTGAATAAGAGAAAAGTTCTGCTTGATGAACTCAGGAAGCAGCTTCCCAAAACCAGGGTTGAGCAGAGGTATGTGGGCAGAAATGCCGTACCTGAATACAGGTACATAAACTACGATCTCGATCTTATAAAAGTCGAATACGAAAAAGTTTCCAAAGTCATCATGGATATGCAGATGGCACTGGATATCTACAATCAGACCGAGCAGTTTGATGTAGCCGTATAAGGCTTTTCCGTACAGGGTTTTGCATATTTGTATTAACATTCACATGAATGTGTTCAGTGTTTACGATTATTCTGTTATCCGTTATCTGTTGTTCATTAATGTTCAGTGTAACAGGGAGCATGACAGGATTAAACAAAGCTCTGTAGAAAACCTGCAGGAAACTGCGTGCCTGGTCCGGTTTGAGGCACAGGCTGTGAGAGGCCTTCCGGTCTCTCACAGTTGTTATAAAGAGAAAACGGAGGAAAGGGGAAATGGAAGAAAATTACTGGAAGCTGGATGATATGTCTATACTTACAATACCGTATGTATACGTTGATCATTTCAAGTATCTTGCCGATAATCTTTTTGGGGAGAGAAAGGTAAAAATCAAATGGCAGGAAGAACTTGAAAAGAAAGATTCACCGTACCGGGTCATCTTCTGCAGAGTACGGAAACGGGACGCGGCAGGATTTGAAGAAGCATTGGAGAAGCTTAAAGATAAGATGCTGATTCTGGGACACAGGGATTATCCGGAAGTATGTAATGAAGTCAGAAAGATCATAGACAGGGAAAGGGGATGTGTAAAATGAATAAGTTTGTAACTGTAGACAAACGCAGCAAGAAAGCGCAAAAGGAGTACTATTCGCAACGGCGGCGCACATGGGGCGACTTAAATCCCGTGACAAGAAGCGTACCGAGCGGGAAAGCTTACAACAGAAAGAAGGAAAAGAGGAGAGCCGGCAGGGAGTTCAGTGATGGATTCGGAGCCGGTTCTTTAATGCTTTACTGATGACAAGCATGGAGATGCCGTAGTATAATACTGCTGTATGTCTATATGAGGAGAATGGTAAGTGACTTAACATGTCGGGAGTGATAGAAAAAAACAGGCGCTTTTACAATGAGTATGTGGCAGATATGATCCACAGCCGCTTTGGCGGCTATGAAGAACGCATCGCTGTCGGTATAGCCGGAGAGGGTTCGGACTGCTTCGGTTATGATGATGTTATATCCCGTGATCATGATTTCGGAACAGGCGTATGTCTGTGGCTTACCGATGAAGATATGGAGATTTTCGGCCGTGAACTGTCGGATGCGTATAATGAACTGGTAGACAGCGCGGAACGCTCTTTCTATACCAAGAGACTGCGTGAGCGCAGAGGCGTGATGAGCATACATGATTTTTATTCCAATATACTTCAGATCGATTGCGATGTTAAGAATTGTGTTATTACTGAGGCACAGTGGTATGCGCTGGATCACAGCTGCTTAAAGACTGCCACTAACGGAGAAGTGTTCCGTGATGATATGGGAGTGTTTACGGCATTCAGAAATCTTCTGTTGTCATACTATCCTGATAAGATACGATACAGACGGCTGGCAGAGAAGCTTCATGAATACGCATCATCCCTGCAGGTGAATTATTCCAGGTGCATGATACGTCATGATACCGTAGCCGCATCCATGTGCAAGGCAGCCGGCTTATCAGCTGCCATGGAACTGTACTTCCTTTTGAAAAAAGAATACCCGCCTTATTATAAATGGACTTTCAGGGCGCTTAAGGATATGGATGGAGACAGAGAGTTTGCAGCTAAGATACAGGAGCTTGCCGATACGCCCGTAAATATTTCTGCATGGGAAGATACGAAATATCACGCAAACAGGCCTAATTACAAAGACAGGATCGTATCCATTGCAGAGGAGATCGCATCCCTGCTGGTATCAATGATGCGTGACGGCGCACTTACAAATAAAGCAGATCTGTACCTTGAGAGTTACGTGGATGAGCTGCTGGGAAAAAACAATACGCCGAAGCCTCCCGCCACGGTAGAATACGAATAAGTCTTTGGTTTCGAAAAGCCAGTATTTATGTGGGTTTGAGAGGCATAGGTCATCTGTTGACCGCATATTGATCGTTTAAATTCTTTAGGATCATTGTTTCATTATACCGGCGCCCTGTCCGTGCGCCGGGAAACTGTATAATCTTTTAATGGTGCTGATTTGGAAGTTTTCCTGCACCGAAAATCCTAAACTTATGTGAGATTGCTGTTTGTAGACAGCAGAAATGAAAAAATAACTATAAATGCTGTCTGGTGTAAGTTATAAGCTAAAGAATAAAAACAGCATATATCCTTGAAATGAAAGAAATACTGTTATACGCAGATGCTATGAAGATATCAAATCCGCTGGGAACAAATGAGATAGAGGCTGTGATAACTGAGTATTTAGGAAAACTATAGTTATGGTATAATACTTTTAATATTACAAATTGATGGTAGCGGGGGACAATCTGATGCATGATATCTTTATCAGTTATTCCACGAAAAACAAGAATATAGCAGATGCGATAGTGGCGGATTTTGAGCAGCATGATATAAAATGCTGGTATGCGCCCAGGGATATATTACCCGGTGAAGAGTGGGTGTCGGCGATCACGTCCGCTCTTGAGCAGTCCAAAGCTCTTGTCCTGATCTATACCGATGAATCAAACAAGTCCAGACAGGTAATGAACGAGATAGCCGTGGCTTTTAACGCGGGGATTACAATAGTGCCGTTCAAACTTTCTGATGAAGAGATGAGCAGTGAACTCGAGTATTATCTTACACGTGTTCACTGGATGGATGCCGTTACAAAACCTTTGAAAGAGAATATCTCGGCATTAAGGGAATATATGGATGTCATCATACACACTCCCTATGCCGGAAATCCGGGGCATGTAGAAAAAAGAAAACCTAAGAACATCTTCGGGGCAAGTATCATTGTGGTTTTGGCACTTATCCTTGCCGTCATCGTGATAATTGCTGCAATGATTGCAAAGAAGCACGCCGTGCCTGCTTTGGAAGAGCAGTCATCTGAAAGTAGAGCAGGATCCGCGGATGAGGAGAATACTGCGGATCCGGATTTTAATGCAGATGAAAACGATGATACGGAAGCTCTGAAAAAACTGGGAGATATGTATTATGAAGGCAGTGACGCGGAAATGGATGAGGAAAGGGCGTTGCAGTATTATATAAACGCCGAGGCCGGCGGTCTTAAAGATGCGGAAATGTTTAACCGCATGGGACTGATACTCTTTAGCAATGAAGACTATGAACAGGCAGCGGCATACTTTGTCAGAAGTGTCGAAATGGAAGAGGACGTAACGGTCATCGGAAATGCAGCACTGGCATATGACAATGCCGGAGACAGTGAAAAAGCCGTTGAATGGTATCAGAAAGCCATAGACGGTGGCCACAGGGAAGCAGAGAGATACAAAAAGCGTTCTGAATCATTATTGCAGCAAATACCGTGATATTACCTTTTCGGAATCTTGTGCAAGCCAGGAGCGGAGCTCGATAACAGCGGATATCCGCTTTCATGATAATACAGGGAAGAAAGGATTTATGATCATGAGGGAGGAGATATATGGATTCCTTGAACATTATCAGAGCCACTGAAACTTACCAACAGGCAGGGGCATATTATGTTCGCATACAGGCAATGGCAAAGAAGCATCATATAACACTACGGCAGGAGTTTGATGATAATGATACTCCTGATACGAAGTATATTGTAGTTACGCATAATGAGTTTCCTGTAGCTACGGCAAGGATGTATTCTCTGGATGAATCTTCTGTGATGATCGGGAGAGTAGTAGTTCTGCCGGAATATCGTCATAAGGGTATAGGGACAATGGTGGTCAAAGCCTGTGAAGAATGGGCTCAGGAACTGGGATATGCAAAAGCTGTGGTAGAAAGCCGGGATAATAAGACCGAATTCTATAAAAGTATGGGCTATAAGATTACCGGAGAAACCATAGATGGAGATACATTCCGTTGTATCAGAATGGAGAAAGCAATATGATTTTTTAGTTATTCGGGAAACAACGGGGAGCTCTTCTATGTTAGAATAGAGCAGTATCCTGCTAAAATGAGCGGTATATGGTAGAAGTACAGAATTTGTCCGGGAGGAGGAAGTAATGAAGGAAGGATTTGAAGATGCATTCTCTGAGGTGCAGTCAGAAATAGAGAGTGTTTAATGCTTTTTTTAAGTCTGAAGGGAAGATCCTTGCTGCAAGCCAGCTGCCATCCACGTGCAGTGATGATGAATTTACGGATGTGGGAAGGAATGATATTTCAAAAATCGAGGAAGTGTGTCGTGAGTATGATGCTCAGATCCCTAATGAGCTTAAGTTATATTATGATGTTGTAACACACAAATTTCATGCTGAAATATCATATGAGGACTATAGTGTAAAAGGAAAAGTTACGCCATTTGAAGTGTTCATGGCATGGCTTCGAAAAGAGAAGAATGACAACAAATGATCGCAGCCCCTTATCTTACAGGGGCTGCGAAACCGGAGTTCTTATACTGTTCTACAGGGAAGTAAACCTGATATCTTTCATACCCTATGTTTTTAAGCGGGATGAACTTTATACCCGCATCCTGATATCTGGTTTTGAAGGTTTCTTTCCAGGAACCCCATTCACGTTCGTTGTCGTGAACGAGCAATTCTTCGATCTTATGCCCTTTAAGATGAAGCGTTCTCTCACAGTCGGAAAGGCCGGCTAGTACTATCGGTCCGTATGAGAAAGCATACATGTCGTCCGAACCGTCAAGTTTTGTTGCATATATGTCGAGAGGAAGCGAAAGGTTTATCTCGTCACCGTTTTTGAAAAGTCGGCTTAACTTTACAAAGCCGTCTTTTTCAAGTGCGGAAATGTCAGTGATCTCACCATTTACAGTAAGTTCAGCCTTCCTCTTAAGCCACTTCGGAAGTCTTAAATTGAGGGTGAATTCGCACTCACTGTCTGTTTTTACAGTGAAGCACTGTTTCATCACATCGGGCTGGTGGGGATAAATATGGGTGTTGTCATCTATCGCCTGCTCGGCAGAAGAAGTGCTGGATGAATGGAAGCTTCCGCTTAAAGTGTCGCGTCTCTGTTCAATGGTTACTTTTTTGCCTGATAATTCAAATTCTGCGATACTTGCCGCATATACTCCCGTATAAATATTGTCGCCGTCAGCGTAATAAAGGAATCTGTTGTGCGCTGCATTGGCTTGTACAAGCGTGCCATGACAGCAGAAAAAGTCGTTAAACTTGTTTCCCCAGCCTTTTCTTAAGCCGGCTGACATCGGAAGAAAATATGTGATAAGGCCTTCTTCGGGATAGTCAGCTGTCTGTCCGTTGGCATGACCGCCTCTGAAATATCCCTGAGCCATTATGCCGTTATAAAGATTCTGTTCAATATAGTCAAGGAATTTTACGTCACCGGTCCATTTAAACAGTATGTCCGCAAGACGCATCATATTGTAGACGGTGCAGTGCTCCTGGTTCTTGTCGCCCAGACGCTGAGCCATCGAATGAAGAGGTGTCCATATCTCTCCGCATGTCTGTCCGCCTGTTACAAAACATCCGCGTTTTGTAACTGCGGTCTCCCAGTATCTGAGTGCTATCTCCTTATATCTTTCGTTTCCCGTCACCTCATAAACCTTTGCTGCGCCTATTGCCTCGGGGATCGTAGTGTTGGCATGCATGTTCGTGAGCACGTCCACACCTCTTAAAAGCGGATCGAAAAGCCTGTGACGGTCGTATTTCTCGATGAGTTCAAGGAACATATCATCTTTAGTGAATTCGTAAAGGTCGGCCCAGACCTCCAGCATTCCTCCAGTTTCAAAATCGAGGAGGTTGTCCATTTCTTCGCGGGTATTTTCTTTTGTGAAATCATAAAACCATTTGGCAAAAGAAACTGCTACGTCAAGCGCTTCTTTGCATTCTGCGTATCTGTACATATCACAGAGGCCCATAAATGTCTTGTGGACATTGTAATGGGGTGCCCAGACCTGTTTTCCCCTGGCTATCCAGTAAAAATATTTTTCGGGAACGGATGCGGCCCATATACCGCCGTTCTCATTCTGGCATTTTTTTAATTCATGTACGACATGCTTCGCCTTTGCAAGAATTTCTTCGTCTCCGGTCTCAAAATAGCGCATTGCAGCTGCACTGAGCCAGTGACCGAGAAAATGACCTCTTAACTGGCAGGTGGGATCCTCCCAGCCGCCGTGTGCCATCGACTTGCTCCCGAAATTCTGATGGAGACCGGCTTCCTGATAGAAGTTCTGTAAAAGCGCATCAGACTGTAATTCCATAAGATAGTTTCTGTTGTCTGCTTCCTTCATAAGAAGTTCGCCTTCTCTTAAAACAACGTCTTTTCCGTATAAAGATCTCATGATATTCCTCCGTTTTTATGCGGCGCCGGATTCATTGGTTGTAGGCGCCATGGACAGGATTGCTGATAAATATATTTTAATCGTATTATAACTCCGATTTGAATGGACAAAACGCTTATAAAAATATAAAATAGTCGTATAAGCAAAAGGAGTCTTTATGAAAAAGAAAAAAGACAACAGGATATTTCTCCCTGCGGACAGGCTTCCGCTCATAAGTTACTGCGGCTATTTAAGTACCGACACGGGATTTGTCCATCCCGACAGGGTTATGGACGTAAACGTGCTTCTTTATGCCGAGGAGGGCGGATTTCATATAATCGAGGAAGAGGCTGAACTTACCGTTGAGGCGGGTGACCTTGTTTTTTTAAAACAGGGACTACATCACTACGGTGATATCATGTGCCCGAAAGGAACAAAGTGGTTCTTTGTGCATTTCCATCTGCCCGAAGATAAAAACGAGACGGAAAAAGCTTCTTTTGAACCCTATACCTATGGCGAGGGTTCAAACGGAAAAGAAAGTTGTCCCTGCCTCGTGCTCCCCAAAAAACTTCATATGGGAGAGAAAAGCAGTATTTTCAATAAGTTCATGACACTTCTTAAGATGTGCGAATCGGGCGAGTACGAGGGGAACATAAAGATGAATGCTTATCTTTATGACATCCTTTCGGATATATATCTTGAAAGCATTTCAAAGAAACACGGTGACAGCGCAAGGATCGCTAAGCTTACGGAATATCTGGATGCGCATGCGGACACGGCTTTTTCTTCTGATGAGATTGAAAAGGTCATGGGGCTTTCTTTCAAACATTTAAACGTGATATTCAAAGCAGCAACAGGTACAACTCTCGGCAGATATCATTATAAGGTCCGTATGGAAAAAGCCAGACGTCTTCTTCTGGAGACCTCTCTTCCTATAAGTGAGATAAGCGACCTGCTTGGTTTCGAATCAGCTTATTATTTCAGTAACTGCTATAAAAAACACTACGGTCTCTCACCCGCCGGATACAGGAAGAACAACATTTTCATATAATGTTGCACTATATCCGTTATTGTTGGTGAAAGAAAATGATGATAAACTATGTATAATAATACGATTGGAGGTTACGTATGAAATTCTGTCCCAATTGCGGATATAAATATTCAGATCGCGATATTATCATGAAAAAGACAGTAATAGGAATATTTATAACAATTGCAACTATGCTCTGTGTAGCCTGCGAAAACAGGAACACAGACAATGATATAGTATCGGAAAAAGATAGTATCGTACAAGATGAACCGGGAGATACGGATACGACGGAAGAGATTTCCTATGATGATGATGGCCTCCCATTCGTAAAAAACCAGATCCTTATTTATTCTGAATATGGAACAGACAAGAAAGAGGTTGAGGCTCTGATCGATGATATAGGAGGTGAAACGCTGGAATACATGGATGATATGTATATCTGGCTTGTAGAGATGGAAGGTGAACATACATATGAAGAATTGGAAGAGCTGATAGAGCGATTGAAACAGAATCCAATAGTGTCTGATGCCGATCTGAATTATATAGGCGGAGAGGCGCAGCCGGATTGATGAAAGACTGATATTGACATACATTATTTAGTTGTCATCGTCAAACGGATCCAGCGGGATATCAATTATATCGATAATAACAGGTGTTGTGTTCATAAGTTTTCTCCTATATTGGTTTGTCTTTCGAAGATAATTATATTACGGAGCATATTAAGAAAAAAGGTATTAAAAGATTAAGATTTTATGACATAAATATATGATACAGTTTTACGGCCGATTCTATAAAGAGAAGTTTTGCTTAATATATAAAATCTTGAAGAGTTTAAGAGGAAGAGATAATGGCATCAAGAGAAGATTTAGTGGCAGTATTTGAAGATACTAAACAGTGGTATGAAACGGATGATGAATTAAAGGAAGCAGTTAAGGCATCAAAGACAGGAACGAAGCTATATTATGAGACCGATATACCGGAGCTGTCGGACGTTAAGCCCTATGTTAAAACGGAGATAAAGGTAACGACAGCAAGGAGTTTTGAGGCAGCAATGAGACTCAGAAATGAGTATCAGGACGAGAGAATAGCTGTGCATAACTTTGCAAGCGCAACTAATCCGGGTGGTGGTGTTACAAAGGGAAGCAAAGCGCAGGAAGAGTGCTTGTGCAGATGTTCTACACTGTACCCGGTACTCAATACCGATAGTAACCTGAACGATTATTACGGATTCCACAGGAGCCGTCATGATGTAAGGTATACGGATGCGTGCATCTTCACTCCCGGTATTATGATCATTAAGAGTGATACGGATCTGCCGGAGAGGCTAAACAGGGATGACTGGTGTGAAGTGGATATACTTACCTGTGCAGCGCCGAATCTCCGTCCTATGCCCAATAATCCAATGAATCCGGGTAATGATAAAGCAATTAGTTTAACTGATCAGGAAGTACTCAGGATACATCTGTCACGAGCAAGACATCTCCTTAAGATCGCTGCGGCAAACGGTGATCAGATACTTGTGCTGGGTGCTTTTGGCTGTGGTGCGTTTATGAATAAACCGGAGATCGTTGCACAGGCGTATAAAGAAGTACTGCCGGAATTTGAAGGATATTTTAAGCTGATAGAGTTTGCTGTATATTGCAGTCCGAGAGACGATAGCAATTACAGGGCTTTTGCAAAAGCATTTAATTGACAGGAAACTAAAGGAGCGAAAAATGACTTTACCGGATAAAATTCATAAACAGGCGGAGAATGATTATAAATATTATGATGATGAAGGAAATATGATCCCGAAGAACAGCTATCAGCACTGGTATAAAAGTGTTAGTTATATACTGATATGGGAAGGAAAATATGATTCCAGAGAACTGCCTGCGGTATATGAAAGGAATGGGGATTCTCTTGAATATAATCGCCTGCAGCATAAAGAACTGACAGAAGCGATCGCTGATGACTTTTGGATGAAAGTAAGTCAGCCGCTGCAGACGGACGGGCCGGCATGGTATTATGAACAGAACAAACATGCAGCAGGAATGATGGGATTTACGGATATGATGCTGAAAAGAGCGCAGGAAGAGCTGAACAAAGCAAATAAGATATCGTCCCGTGCGGGAGATAAGTTCTGCAGAAACTGCGGCGCAGCGCTTAAGAAAACCGCTAAATTCTGTGAAGAATGCGGAACGGAGATCATATGTTAATATTCAATCTGAGAGGGGAGATATATGAGAAATATTGAGTTCAAAGGAAAACTATCAGGAGATGTAGATCAGATTTCCCGCTACGGTAGAGTACGAATAAATCTGAGCTCTGCAAAAGTTTGATTATCATTATTCCGGCGCCCGTTCCGGGCACCGGAAATCTGTAATTTCCAAACGTATGGTGTTTAGCCGGAAGTTTTTCTCTTCCGGACACCGAAATTCCCAATATTTACAGTAATTTCCGATATGAGATCATTGTCTTCGAGGTCCGTAAAGTCCTTTTGGCAATGGAAAAAGTAAAAACTTATGAAATCATTGCTATTTAAGTCTGTATGGTCGGTCTATGGCAATGGAAAAAGTAAAAACCTATGAAATTATTGCCTTTTAAGGCCGGAAAGTCGGCTAAAGGCAATGGGATGAGAAAGAAACCGCAATATCATTGCCTTAGGGATGTGAGGAAAAGTGTATAGGCAATGGAAAAGAAGAATTCATGCGAAAGCATTGCCCCGGAGGCTCCGAAGAAGCGAGCCGGGCTGAGATAGGTATGCATATGGAGATTGTGATATAATAAAGCAGCTACAGCTGAGCAGCACCATAAAAATGACAGCGGTATCCGTATATGTGATATATGCAAAAATACGGATAATATGAGGATTGATAGAATAAGAGGTATGTAGTGTGAAACAGGTTAAACTGAA
>JAEEGL010481931.1_pt1 | contig 24562 bp, 26 predicted proteins | sample 9134231 | NCBI WGS metagenome assembly JAEEGL01 (sample SAMN16246548, study PRJNA631951) | gut metagenome | biome: gut microbiome; feature: rumen; material: fiber-attached | host: Bos | place: Iran: Karaj | collected 2018-10
AGTGCTGGAATCGTCTAGTGGCAATGACAAGAGACTGTAAATCTCTCGCCTTCGGGCTTCGTAGGTTCGAGTCCTACTTCCAGCACCATTGTGAAATTAAGCCCTCTTTGAGGTCTTTTTTTTATCTGTTCTGAGTCGGTTCGAGCAAGTCCAAATTGTTCTTTCAGCTCAGGATACTTTCCTGCAATAGGAACCAAGTATTTTACAGGGATACAATAGCGGTTCGAGCAAGATTTCTTTTCAAGTTTTTTATAAATCTCTATATGATGGGAATGACCCATTTACATTTTTTATTAAATTATCTTCAGCAGTTAATAACTGCAGATTATCCCACCTACACAGCTTTTTTACCTCGTCTTCAGTGTGGGCATTCGCTAGGGGTATGATATGGTCTATATGTACTACCCTATTCCCATTATATTCTTCCCCATATCTAACTTGATACGTCTTGCATAGATGCTCATACAATTCTTGTAGGGTGCAGCCTACTATTTCTTCAGTACGTGCTGATTTTCTGAAACCTCTACGGTTAAACGACATCCTAATTTCATTCCTGATCTGTTTCTTTAGTTTAAAAACTGGGTCAATCTTTTTGCGATTCTCTTCGTAAGCTGTTATTTTCTTGCGCCGACGCTTGGTCGATTCACGACCCCAAGCTCTCCTTTTTTTATATAATTGAAGTCATCTTTCCTAGCCTCACAATACTTTTTAGAGCGCAAGTTGGCCTTTGCTTTCCGTTCTTCAGTCATATTTTGGATAGACTTCTTATTATAGGCACGACACTTTTCTCTATTATTCCGTTGCCAGTTAAGCTGGTACTCTGACAACTCATCCTTATGCTCATTTCTCCATCTCCTATTAAGGTCAGAAATGCGCTGCTTATTGTTAGATCTATATTTCTTAAGATATTTACTCAAGCAATTCTTACATTCTGTCCTACGCCTACCAGAATCGCCCCTGATACGAAACTCGTCCAGAGGTTTTTCTTCGCCGCACACCCTACAAATTCTAGTGGCTTCTCCTTGCATATATTTTATTACTCTAATTACCCAATATTATACCATTTTTTTATGATAATGCAATTTTTTACCCTGTTTTAGCATCCGCTAAACTAGTAGGTAGGCTTATTATTGTTGACAAGTTTAACCTTTTACTGTATAATATAAGCATATGAATGATGGCAAAAGCATTTCAATTTCCGAATCAGAGCTTATCTCTGAATGGGATTTTGATGCAAATGCAAAGCTTGGGCTAAAACCAGACGAGCTACTCATAGGAAGCTCGAAAAAGGCTTGTTGGAAATGTAAAAAATGTGGTTATAAGTGGCAAACGCAAATAAATGTAAGAAAAAAAGGCCACGGCTGCCCTCATTGTGGGCATTTAAAAGTTGGTATCAGTAATGCTAACCTTAAAAATCCAAGCAAGGGTCTTTTAGCTGTTTTTCCAGATGCTAATAGAATATGGAATTATAAGAAAAACAAAGATTTGAAACCTGAAGACTTTGCTGCAGGTTCTAATAAAAAAGTCTGGTGGAAGTGTTCTGAATGTGGAAAAGAATGGCAAGCCTTTATCTACGCTAAAGCAAAATCTAAAACCACAACCTGTAGAGAGTGTACTTTTAGAAAACTAGACCGGATTAGTGGTTACCTAAAACCGGGTATTAACGATTTAGCTTCTTGTAATAAGAAGGTTTCAGCAGAGTGGAATAATAAAAGAAATGGCAGCTTAAAGCCAAAAGACGTTCCAGCTCGTAGCGTAAAGAAAGTTTGGTGGGTATGCAATAAAGGGCACGAGTGGGAAGCGTCAGTTCATAGTAGAACTAAGGAAGGCTATCGTGGTTGTCCAATTTGCGCAAATAAACTAATCATAGCTGGAGTTAATGATTTAGCCACTACTAGACCAGATTTGGCGAAAAACTGGAACTACGAGAAAAATGGCAACCTAAGACCAGACAATATTGCTGCAGGTTCTAATAAAAAAGTCTGGTGGAAGTGTGACAAAGGACACGAATGGAAAACAATGCCAAACTGCTGTGGGCTCTGCCCATATTGCATTAATCAAAAAGTTTGGCCTGGTTACAATGACCTAGCTACTATTAACCCAGAACTAGCTAAAGAATGGAGTATTGAGAGAAACGGGAAGTTGAAACCAGAAAACATTTTATCGGGGTCAGCTAAAAAAGTCTGGTGGAAGTGCTCGGAATGTGGACACGAATGGCAAGCAACCGTAGTTGGCAGAGCAAAGGGTAGTGGATGCCCAGTGTGCGTCAATAGGGTTGTTATTAGTGGCTACAACGACTTAGCTACAATCAATCCTAAATTAGCCGAGGAATGGAATTATGAAAAAAACGGCGACTTAAAACCAGAAAACATAATAGCAGGATCTCCCAAGAAAGTATGGTGGAAATGTAAACTAGGTCACGAGTGGCAAGCGACAGTAGAAAGCAGACACAACCGAAACGTCCATTGCCCTATTTGCTCATCAAACAGACGGACATCAATACCAGAAAAAGCCGTCGGTTATTACCTTGAAAAATACGGTGTCGCCGTAGAGGAAAACAAAAAAGTAAAAGGATACGAATTAGATATTTTTATTCCAAGTATGTCTATAGGAATTGAGTACGATGGCCAATACTACCATAACAGTAAAGAAAAAGACTTAAGAAAAAATAGACTTTGCAAAAAACTTGGCATTCAGTTAATAAGAATTAGAGAACCAAAGTTGCCGCCACTAAGAAGTACTTCTACCGATATAAGAATTAAAAGTCTAAGCCATAACTATAGCTATTTGAATGAGCCAATTAAACAAGTGCTATCAATTATTGTCGGCGACCAAAGGTCGGACGTAGATGTAGATCGTGACTACGGCGAGATATATACGAGATATCAGAAAGGCGAAGACGACAAATCTCTAGCCAAAGCACACAGCGAATTATTAAAAGAATGGGATTACGAAAAGAATAATATCGCTCCAGACATTATTAACTCAGGTTCAAACTACAAAGCTTGGTGGAAATGTTCCGAATGCGGTTACGAGTGGCAAGCATCAGTATACTCAAGAGCAATCGGTGGATATGGCTGTCGCAAATGTGGATTTAAACGAAGCGCCCTATTAAGATCAATCGTCACAAATCGTGATGATAGTCTATTGGTAAAGAATCCTGAGCTAGCTAAAGAATGGAATCATCAAAAAAATGGTGATCTAAAACCAGATCAAGTATACGCAAAATCACCGAGAAAAGTATGGTGGGTGTGTGAGAAAGGCCACGAATGGGAAGCCCCAATAGCCAATCGTGCAGCTGGACGTGGATGCCCAGTATGTTCAAATAAAAAAATATTACCTGGTTTTAACGACCTTGCAACAGTAAACCCAAAACTAGCGAGTGAATGGGACTATGAAAAAAACGGGGACCTGGTTCCAGGTGGCGTATTCCCTAACAGTGGTAAAAAAGTTTGGTGGAGATGTAAAAATGGGCATAAATGGGAAGCTAGGATTCAAGACAGAAATAGAGGCAGAAATTGCCCATATTGTTCAGGTAGAAGAAAGTTGCAAAATGAGTAGATACCACGATGATTTAGCCCTAAGACTGTTAAACATAAAGATTATTAATAATGAGTGGCAAGATCTTAAAAAAAGATATGGAGCCAAAGTTGCCGCAGAATTAAGAAAAATAGCTCCGAGCGACCCATCAATCCTGTATGACTTATCCGCAATCAGTCTTATGGATGACGATATGGCCGAAGAACAGGCCATAAAAACAGTCGATAATTATACACCTAAAGATTGGCAAAAAGAACTAGAGGGAGCTAAACCAATAATCGTTGATACTATTGAAAAGGCGATGGCCGCTTCTCCCTATCCCACTCGTTTCTCTTGACTTTTTTACATTTTTTATTATTATAATAATAACCGATGGAGAATTTCGTCGGAATAATAAAATTAAATAATCCGCTTGGTGCAAATCGAGCAAAAGGAGTAATTATGATTCAGAGTATTTTTTAGCAACCACCGTTTTGAAGGGTGGATTTTTAATAATTATAAATAAGGAAAAAATAATAATGAATGAATTTAATGTTACTCCTAATCCAAAGAAGACTATTGACAGTCTTCGCTATTTAACCTATTCCAACGAGACTGCTCTAGCTGATATTGTCGATAACTCATTGGATGCAAATGCTGATAATGTTGATGTTGTAATTGCAAATGATAGCATCACAATCATTGACGATGGCTATGGTATGGATGAAGATATTCTTTGCGAGGCCATTAAACTTGGGTCGGATACAAATAAGGACAGTTCGAAGCTGGGAAGATTCGGTATGGGTCTTGTGACAGCAAGTATTTCAATGGCAAAAAAGATTACCGTTGCCAGTAAGCCAGAAGATGGCGATGTTAAATGCGTCTGCCTTGACTTAGTAAAAATCGAAAAAACTAACCAGTGGGTAGCGGACAAAATTACTTTATCGCAAAAAGAGATTGACCAGTGGGAATCTCGTGGTTGTGGTACGATTGTTAGATTGGAAAATATTGATCACTATAAGTATAAAAGCATTGAGACGCTAATCTCTAAAACAATTGCTCACTTTGGGGAAGTATTTAGAAAATACATTGATGCCGGGAGAGTTATAAGGGTTAATGGTAAAGTAGTTGCGTCTGCCGACCCATTGGCTCTAGCAAATGAAACAACAAATATTCTGTTTGATGAAGACATCGACTACAACGGCAATGTTTTCCATATGATAATTGCGGAAGTTGATTCTAAAGGATCGAATTTAAATATGGAATTCGAGGCGAATCTTCGTAACCAAGGTTTCTATATTATCAGAAACAATAGACAAATTGCACACGCTATTACGATCGGAAACTTCGTAAAACACGGTTATACAAACAGGTTTAGGTGTGAGATTTCTTACTCTAGCGATCTTGATGACTATATGGGCATAAATTTTACTAAGGATAAAATTGAGATTACGCAGTCGCTTGAAGATAAAATTATGGAAAGCGTCCGTATGGGCATTAGTATAATTAAGAAAAATGCAATTTCTCGTGCGGCCGCTGTAGCAGAAAATACTAAAATGGACCACAGCGATGCGGAGAGTATTATTCAGCGAAAAAAGACACTATTGCCTAGCCCTACACTTTGGAAAGAAAAACACGCAAAGCCAAGCGTAGACCCAAAAGGTAAGGATCAGAAAAAAGAAGATGAAGAAGATGAAGAGGCTAAGCAAAAACGCAAAAGACAGCACGCTAAACGCATACAATTAGGTTACAGAGGATTAAATGCAAAATTTGTCCAGGAAAATAATGGTGCTTCTAATCCACTATTTGATTATGACAATGAAGGTAGCGATATCATCATTAAGTGGAATGTTAGCCACCCATTTTATATCAAATTTGTCGCCCCATTTAATAGTAATAAGGACGTATCTTCCCCTATTGACTTGCTTGCATTTTCGATTGCATTGGCTGAGTATCAAGTGGCAGAAGATGATGGCCAAAATGAAAAGATGCTCCAACTTAGAGAAGAATATTCTAAGATTTTAAGAACATTAATGGGGTAGAACAGCACAAAAAGACGGGTAATTGCCCGTCTTTTTGATAAATCACAATTGTCTCGTTAACCTTTTTGATATTGTTTACTACCCATCAATATACCCCTAGCTTCGCAGGGGCCAACAATCGGAGTCCCTGGGGGACTGACCCCCGTCAACAAAAAGGTTTCGATTATTGTGTTATAATTTAAACATAATCATAAATGGGGAAAAATAATGGTCAAGAATAAAAAGCCAATTGTCACGCCGAAAAGGGTAATAATATTTATCATAAAGTTAGCTTTATGGTTAATCCCAATCTTATTAATTTCTACTCTGTTAGATGTAATTATTACTGGTGGCGATACTCGACATTTTATAGGCGATATGATTGTATCGACTGCAGCTGTATTAATTCTATTCTTGCCGGCCATAATTGGATCATTTAATAATACCTTTTACAAGCCCGATAAACCCAAAATTATACAGAAACCAATACCGAAACCGACCCTAAGGCCTCAAACTGTAGCTAATAGCAATACGAGTAATGGGAGTTTCGGCGACATTTTTTATTGGATTCTCGTTATATTTGGAGTAATTATTGTTTTCTCTGTTATAAAAGGATTTCTTGATTGGTGGTTTGGGTTGTTTGGCCTCGGTATCGGTCTTATATTATTACTTCTCATACTCGGATAAAAAGAGTAGGCTTCATTAATTAGAAAATACAATGAGAACGGCCCTATAGTACTTTTGCAAAAAAGTTTTTTGTTTTTGAGCATATCTTTTTGGCTTTTTTAAGATGTAGCTGATTTTTTGAAACAAGTATGTTATAATCTAAATGTGTACTTTTAATGGAAGAAGCAAAGGTAGGATGGACAGTTTTCACCCATCAAATCTTCCTTTAACATAGTTGCGACTTCTTTCACTAGGGTGCACCATTTTTGTTGTCACAAAAATACTCAAAAACCAGGGCTCGTTGTCGCTTCGCTCCAATCGAGTCCTACTTCCAGCACCAAAAAAATAGCAAACATCTGTTCGCTATTTTTCTGTAAAACACTTTTATTTTACCATTTTAACAAAATATGTTATAATAACTAATAGAGTAGTCATTAGTAGCTATGTACTTTAAAATTTAGGAGGTTTTTACGATGAAGAAAATTTTGTCTTTAGTCATCGCTATAGCACTATGCCTCTCTTTATCCCTGCCAGTTTTCGCAAACGATACAGGAATATCAAGTCTTACCACCACAGTAGTCTCAGGATTTGGCCCCTACTGCCAGCGAACGATGGTTATCAAATCAGATGGCTCGCTTTGGATGTGGGGAGGATTCGTAACGCCACACATCGAAAAAAACGGCGGCATGGACACCGGCTACAAAAGTAAACCTGTAGAAATTATGACAGACGTTATTTCGGTAAGCTGCTCAGATGGCGAACACTGTGCAGCAATCAAAAAAGACGGTTCGCTTTGGATGTGGGGGAATAATGATTACGGCCAACTCGGGAATAACCAACAGGGAGATACCATCTTTAATAGTCAAATTTACCAGTTCTCGCCAATAAAAGTTATGGACGAAGTAGTCGCCGTTAGCTGTGGCAACAGACACACTGCAGTGATAAAAACAGATAGTTCGCTATGGCTTTTCGGAAGCAACGAATATGGCCAAATCGGAAATAATTATGTCGGCGACGCAACAAGGGATCCAACACTGTACAAAGACAATCCATATCCAATTCAGACTGTACCCGTAAAAGTTATGGACGAAGTAATCGCCGTTAGCTGTGGCGGAGAATACACTGCGGCCGTGAAAAAAGACGGAACGCTCTGGACTTGGGGCAAGAACCAATATGGCGAGCTCGGAAACGGTCAAAGAAGTTATGCTAATGCCGTAATCGACAAGACAAAAGATAAACACACTCCGCAAAAAATCATGGATGATGTAATGTTTATCTGCTGTGCAGACAGTTACTATACTAACAAAACATCTTTTGCCATCAAAACCGACGGAACTCTTTGGAAATGGGGAAGAGATAGTTTGACTCCATCACAAATAGCAGAAGATGTATCTTTTGTCAGCCCAGGATATATGATCAAAACCGACGGAACTCTCTGGAGTATAGACGATCCCTCAACTAAAATTATGGACAATGTCTGTTCAGTCACCGGAATTCGGTCCATCTTCGCCTTAACGAATGACGGAGATTTATTTGGTTGGGGAAAAGTTGAATATCTCGGGAACGATAAAGGTATAGGTGACTCGACAAACAACGAAATGCAATCAACTCCAATCAAAATCTTATCAAATGTAGCCATCCCGAACGGAACAAAACCCGTAATAATTCCAAAATCTCCCTCTTCTTGGGCAAAGGATGAAGTTGACGCAGCAATTACTGCCGAACTGGTGCCAGAAAATCTGCAGCAAAATTATCGGCTACCCGTTTCTCGTAGCGATGTTGCACAAATGTTCATTAATTTAATCGAAAAAAGTAGCGACAAAAATATCACAGAAATCATGGATGAAAAAAGCGCTACACTTAATGCAGACGCCTTCACGGACACAAATGACAAAGTCGTACTTGAAGCAAATGCCCTTGGCATTATTAATGGCATTGGCAACAATAAGTTTGATCCAAACGGAACCCTTACTCGTGCACAAATTGCAGCAATCATAAACCGCATTGCACGCGTACTCAACATCGAAACCGAAGGATATCCACATAACTTCACGGATGTTTCTGGACATTGGGTAGATTCTGAACTCGGCTGGCCCTCCAGCGTCGGAATCATTAACGGCGTTGGAGATAACAAATTCAGCCCAAACACAGAACTAACCACAGAACAAGCTATCGTAATCACCTACCGAGCACTAAAAGTGCTAAAACAATAAACCTAAATTAAAAAGCTGGTCAAATACGACCAGCTTTTTCAAATCTTTTTAAATCTTTCTTTTTGCTACTCGTGTTTTAGCCACCACACCGCTACGTGGCATTTTTTTACGCTTAGCTGCATTATCTCTTGCAATCTGTTCCTCAATTCTTGCCGTCGTCACCGTTACCGATTCTATATCACCTGCCGCCTCATAAATTGCCAAAATCTGTCGAAGGGTCGTCACTTTTGGATCTAGTTCAAACGCATTTTCTAGTGCCTCAATTGCCTTTTTGGTATTTCCCAACTCTTCCTCCGCCTTCGCAAGCGCAATATATCTTGACGGCACATCACCTTCTAATTCAATTGCTTGATTAAACGCCATCGCTGCTTTTTCATAAGCCCCTGTCTCAAGATAAATTAACCCTACGTTATGGATTGAAGCTGGGTTATTATCAAGCGATTGTGCAATCTCAAAACATTCCACCGCTTCATCATATTTCTTGCCCTTAGCATACAAAATTCCTAATCGGTTATAAGCCGCCGCATTTTTTTCGTCAAATTTCAAAATCGTTAGCAATGCCTTTTCCGCTCTAAAAGGTTTTCTCTCCTTCATCGATGTCTGCGCAATCTGCCATAATTTCTTCATCTGCGCCGCATACTTTGGCGATTTTTCTTCTTTTATTTTTTTCTTTGGCTCAATTGGAAATAGAAAAATCAAATAAATTACAAAAATCAAAATCACAAAAACTGCAATCATGGCTCTATTCTAACATAAATCCGCTACTAAATGTAATTTTACATGGCCATTTTGCGAAATATTTTCATAAGCCCGCAAAAATTTTGGCAATTTAACCAAAAACACTTCTTTGCCATTAATCAAATAAGTTTTATAAAGCATCTCAATTGCAATTCCCAAAATCTGCAAAGCTTTTTCTCTAGCATTATCTTTTTTCTTCATAATTTCTTCCGCTATCATCACCAATTCTGCCGGTTTTGCTATCAATAATCGCTTAGCAAAATTTTTATCATCATCATCCGCCATAATTTTCGCATCCACCGCCCACGGTTGTCGCATCAAATATATATTTGCTCGACTCAAAATTGTCGGCAGAATCAACGACGGCGCATCTGTGATTAAAACAAAGTGCACCTTTTCTTTGGGTTCCTCCAAATTTTTTAGAAACGCATTTGCTGCTTCTTCGTTCATTAACTCTGCTGGTCGCACAACAACATACTGATCAACCGTCTGTTTTACTGTCAATTTCGAAACCACCTGCCGCACCTGCTCAATCGTAATTACACTCTTTTCTTCTGGTTTTAATACTATTGCATTTTTGATTTCAACTGCTACGTTCTTGGGTATTACAAAAATCGCCGTTCCACATTTACTGGCAAAACTTAAAATCTCCTCAATCTTCTCGAAAAACACGCTCAAATTCCTCCGGCACTGGCGCCTCAAATACTTTTCTTTTACCACCAGGCAAAGTTATCTCTAAACTCTTTGCGTGCAAATATAATCGATCATGTTTTTTGCCATAAACCGCATCACCTAAAATCGGGTAACCCAGATATTTCATATGTACCCTTAATTGATGCGTCCGCCCAGTCGTTGGTCTTAATTCCACCAGGGAATATTTGCCGTTAGACTTTAAAATTTTATAAAAAGTCTCGGATTCTTTACCTTTAGGATCCACCAAAAATGTTGTTGGCCGTTTCATATTGCGCGCTAATGGTAAATCAATCCGCGCTTCATCTAGTTTTGGTCGCCCCACTATCACCGCCACGTAAACCTTATGTGCTGTTCGTGCTTGAAATTGTTTTTTTAAAAAAATTTGCGTGTCTTCATCTTTTGCTAAAATTACTACGCCAGAAGTATCACGATCTAATCGATGCACCAATAAACCATATTGTTCTAAGGTATTTTCTGGGCAATATTCACCCTTCGCCATCGAAAGTAGTCCAGTTGGCTTATTTAAGACCAGTACCTGATCATCTTCATAGATTTTTTCCGGTATTAGATCGGCATTTTTCATAATTTTCGGAATTTTTAAATCAATTTTCACGCCAAGCTCAATCTTGTAGTTTGGTTTCTTAACTAATTTCCCATCCACCGTCACAAAACCATATTCAATAAATCTTTGTAAAGTCGACCGGTTATAGCTCTTGTAAATTTCCGCCATCAAAACATCTAACCGCACCTTTTCCGGCTTTTTTGTTTTCTCATCCAAAACCACATCACCATTTATCACTCGTGACATTTCTGGCTTACTGAACTTTTTCCCCGTCCTAATCATATATCCCTTTATTATATCACACTTACGCTAAAAAGTCAAATTATCGTAATCCAAATGCTCTTTGTGCCTCTAGAAGTTTAGCGTTTGCTACTCTATTGGCATATTCTTCACCATCCTCTAATAACTCATAAACTCGTTCGTCGCTAATTTTAGCCAATTCCGCCTGAAAAATCGTCAACATTTCTGATACACTCTCGGCTACCTTTTTCTTTAAATCACCATAACGTGTTTGCCCAGCCCAAGTTGCAATCACGTCCTGCAGAGGTGCATCAGTTACCAAAGCTTCAATTTGCAACAGATTCGAAATCCCTGGCTGGCCCCACATGTCAAATTTAATCTTACCAATTGAATCCGTTGTTGCCGACATAATCTTTTTGGCGGCTTTTGCCGGCTCATCATCAAGCATAATCTTAGAATTTTCCGCCACCGTAGATTTACTCATCTTTTTCTCTGGATTTAAAAGATCGCGAATCCGAATTCCGTCCGACACACCCATAAATTTCACTTGCTCTGCCGTGCTCACTGGTACCGTGAAAATCTCCGCACCAAACCGATGATTAAATCGCATTGCAAGATTTCGTGTTAATTCAATATGTTGGAATTGGTCTTCGCCTAGTGGGATATATTCCGCATCATAAAGCAAAATATCTGCCGCCATCAAGATCGGATAATTAAATATCCCTACATTGCACGACTCTTGTCCTTTTGATTTTTCTTTATACTGAATCATGCGCGAGGTTTCACCCATCGTCGCTACACAATCTAAAATCCAACACAATTCCGAATGTGCCGGAATATGACTCTGTCTATAAATATGCACATTCTCGTTTAATTTTAAGCCTGCCGCCAAATAATATTTAATCGTCCGAATAATATTCTTTTGCAAATCTCCATCCACATCCGAAATAATTGAGTGAAGATCTGGCACAAAAATATTTATCTGATATTCGTCGGAATGTTTGTTCGCCAACCTTACCATCGGAAGTAGCGCCCCTAAATAGTTGCCTAAAGTTAACGCTGAGTTAGATCTAATCCCTGTTAAAATCGTTTTCATAATTTCATTTTAGCACAAAGTATGCTAAAATAAAATCGCTGGGGTGTTAGCTCAGTTGGCTAGAGCGTCTGCATGGCATGCAGAAGGTCAGGAGTTCGAGTCTCCTACACTCCACCATTTTTTGTCTCAAAATCTCCTTTCCCATATTCTTGTTCAAACTTTTCAAATCGTTCCTCCACCCAATTCAACAAATATTCTGCCTCTTCTTCAAAACCTCCAAATTCCCACTTTTCCGCATCAATTATCGATTCTTTTCTAATCAAATCCTTTCGCATTCGTACCCAATTTAAAAATTCTTCTGCTCTTCCCATTAATTTTTCGCGAAATGTCTTTCTTACCTCATCTCTAAATTCCGGCATTCTCATTAAATAGTAAATTTCCAACGCGATATTACCAGTTTCCTTTTCTCCTTGTTTTGGCATTAATTCTTCGCGCAGAACCATGATTTCGTATGGCGAATAAAAGTCCCTATTCTCACTCCAAATCCATTTTTGATTACCAAACGCATAATCAAAATCCCACACCGGACCAACGTGGATTTTATCCTTTTCTCCGTCTTTGTACAAGAAAAAACTCGAATAATAAGCGTCTGGATTTACCGAAAATTCGCTAATCAAATAATATTCCGCTAGAGAATGGATATCCACTAATTTTGTCACGGTGTCATAATCCCTAGCTCGCACTGCCTTCTCAAATTTATTATAGTCATCTAGAAACTGTTTCGTCGCCACCGCTATCGTTTCATCATCATCCGTCACTACATCCTTCACAACCAAACATACCCCCACACTCGTGTCTATACAATCCTCTATATCACGATGTAAGCCGTCAATCTCCATCAATATACCATAAGGATCCCTCAAATCCACTGAGTCTTTCGAAATTTCTATTTTATGCGTTAAATAATACAGCCCCTCATATTTATTATCAACCACTAGACGTACAAATTCTCCCTTCACTGCATATTTTTCATTAAGCATTTCTGCAAGCTTAAAAGCTACATCATTGCGAAGATTGCTGTCATCCACAAAATTAGCAAGTAATATCCACTTCTTTGCCACACCCAATCCCAAAAGATCGGTCTTTTTCTTAAATTTAATCTGATAAGGAGACTTCGATAAACCCCAGGTCGAATTTCCTCTCCCTTTTATCTCTACATCCGAAAAAAATTCTACTCCTTCACTCGCAATAAATTCCAAATAATTATCTTGATACTTAATCGATTTGTCGCCCGCTTTTAGCGTATCAAGGTCCACACCATTTAAATAAATCTTCATCGTTGGAAATACAAAGATTTTTCCGGATTTTTTTTCCGTGCGTCAAATCAAGATATAAAAGCCACCCTAAAAGCCCAAAAATCACTATTACCACCACGATAACAAAAAGCTTCCACTTTAATTCGGGTTGCTTTCTTGTTTTTTTATGTTTTTATTTTAGCATAAACTAAACTGCATTTGCGAATAACACTAGTCGGTGTGAAGCATCGCCATTACCGTATGCCGTCCCTGAACAAGTCATAATCGAGATATCATGACCATTTGCATAAATTTCTACCTCTTTCGTTAAGCGTTTGCTCCCATTTAAATAGCCGTTATCAGCTTTTTCATAAATGACTTTATCTATTACCTGGTATTTTTGCGCCACACCAGACTCAGTAATCGTAAAAACATCACCTATATTCAAATATTTAAGATTTCCAAACAAATTTGAAGAATTATGTGCGTAGATAAACTTGCCCGTCCGATAAATATCAGAATAGCTTAGATTTTTCGCCACAATCTTATCGGTTACTATCGTTACGTTATAATTAACTATTTTTGGATTAGCTACGGTCGTTGTCACACCCGCAACCGGAGCTTTTGCTACCACAGGAGCGGGCCCCGGTTCTGGTTTAGACTCTGGCTCCGGTTCCGACAAAAACACCGTTTCAACCGCCTTGGAATCGTCAATTCCCACCACATTCACCACATCTGTCGCCGTCAAAAATTCAGGCACTAGGCTCAACCCTATTAAACAAAACAACAAAAAAAGGCGTTTTGCCATTTTAAACTCCCAATTAACGACCAATCTACATCTCCATTATATCACACTTTGTCAAAATTGTCAAGAAATGATACAATTCCTCTAAAGGGGAGTACTTTAAAAAGAGGAGGTGTAATTTTTTTTGAAAGATATTCTTTCGGAATATTCTCGCATCATAGAACAAGAGAGCAGAATAATTCCAGGAGAACATTTAATCGATGCATTTTCAAGTCAAGAAATCTACAACACTACCCTGCAAATCGCAGAATACGCCGATAGTTCCCTAGTATCCAGATCTTACAATCGTATTTACGGCCTAAGTCATCAATGCGTCGCCTATGAATCAGTTGGTGCACACACTAACCTGCTCTGCGCAATTTTAGATCGCGCAATCTCTTACCAATACGGAAACGATTTGACCAAAATCTATGATGACCACGGTTATAGCTACCGTGATCTTCTGGAAGCTGCTCGCCGACATGATCTTGCTGAAAACACTATAGGAGATTTACCGGATAACGACATGTTTAATCGAGAAACAAAATTTTCAAAAGAAATGCAATACCACAAAAATTTTTCCAGTCTTTATCCGTCAAGGGAAGTCTCTTTCAGTCAAAATATAGATCGTCTATTCGTAGAAATGGAAGAAAAGTCCTCCTGGGCGGGAAGACTACTCTATTCGGCAGATAAAATATCCGCTATTATTATCACGCTTCAGCTCGACGAAATCGGCAGCCCACCACTTATGGAAAAAAACGCCGAAGAAGCTAGCAGGCGAGATAAAGCAGAAATGGAAATCTGCGAAAATCCTATTTCTAGAACCAATCGACATGGGCACAAAACGACCTATTACCGCGCCAGCGAAATGTGGACTATGGATTGGTTGAAAATTCGTAACTTAGTTCAATACGACGATAGTCTTTTCTTCACTGCTCTTGTTGTCATGAGGACACTACAGGTCAATAGAAAATGGTATAAATGGCGAGAAAAAGATTATTGGTAAGGTGTCATTAGATCCTCCCCTTAAGCCCCAAGTTAATATAACTTGGGGCTTTTTTATGTTACAATAAAAAAAAGGAGGAAAATGAGCAGATTCGACGACCAATATATCGACCTGTGTCGCCGCATTTTATCGCAAGGCGAAAAAATCACCAATTATAAAAAGCAAGATTCTCGTAGCAAGGCAGTCGCTTCCGCTATTCCAGATCATACCGCCCAAGCTAGTTCTAGGGCACGCACTATTCGGCTACCACATCAGGTGCTTCAGTTTGATTTAGAAGAAGAATTCCCTATTTTAGTTACCAAACAAGTCGCTTTTAAAACTGCCGTTCTCGAAATTCTCTGGATTTATCAAGTTGCCTCTAATGATGTTCGTTGGTTACAAGATCGCGGAATTAAAATCTGGAACGAATGGGAAATCTCTGAATCTGGCGAATATCAAGGACGCAACCTTAATCACATTTTTGCTACTAAACACCCGAATGAACCCCCCGAGAATTTTGCTCACACTATTGGCACCGCCTATGGTTGGATTGTTAAAAAATACCACTTAGTTAATAATCTAATCGAAACTTTAAAAGAAAATCCCGGTAATCGTCGTATGGTTTTATCGCTCTGGCAAAACGAGTGGCTCGAGACTGCCGCCTTACCTTCTTGCGTTTGGAATTCGCAATGGAATCTTATTGACGGTCGTCTTAATGTTCTTGTTACTTCTCGCTCTTCCGATGTTCCACTCGGTTTACCTTTTAATGTAGTCCAATATGCGACACTTTGTCATCTAATCGCCGCATCTGTTGGCGCTCGACCTGGTCAATTTACTTTCATCACCAACGACGCTCATATCTATGAAAACCAAGTAGCAGGCATCAAAGAGCAAATTGCACGCTACGATAAAGCTACAAAGGACAACGCTCTACCTAAAACTCCCAAACTTTGGCTCAACCCCAAAATTCATGATTTTTATCAATTCGACAATTCTCGCGAACTCAAAGATATTAAATTAGAGGGCTATGAACACCTCGGTGTCATCAAAATGCCAGTCACGGAGTAATTATGTTTAGTCTAATCGCCGCAATTGGTCAAAATCGCGAACTAGGCAAAAACGGCCAATTAATTTTTCACCTCAAAGACGATATGAATTTTTTTCGTGAGACCACTTCAAATCACAAGGTCGTAATGGGCCGCAAAACTTGGGAATCTTTGCCTAGTAAGCTCAAAAACCGCAAAAATATTGTAATCTCTCGCCATGATTTTAGTGGACCAGATCAAATTGTTCATAATCTTGCCCAATTTATTAAAAAACACCAAAACACTGACGAAGAAATCTTTATCATCGGTGGCGGCAGTATTTATTCTACCTTTTTACCTCATGCCCAAAATCTTTATCTTACCGAAATTTCCGCTTCCGACCTCGCTGCAGACACCTTTTTCCCCAAATTTGACCAAACCAAATATAATAAAACTCTAATCAGGAAAGGCACTGAAAATGGTTTAAATTACTCCATTTCTAAATACACATTAAAATAAGGAGGATAATGAAAGATTTAGTATTTGATTTAATCAAACAAGAAAAAACCCGTCAAAGCGAAGGCCTAGAACTTATTCCGAGTGAAAATTATGTTTCAAAAGACATTTTGACGGCTATGGGTTCAATCTTAACCAATAAATATTCCGAAGGCTACCCTAGTTTTGAGGGTATCCCGGGCTGGGATGAAGCCAGAATTGCCAAAGAAATTTTGCCAAATTACCGCTATTATGGTGGTCAAACTAATATCGATCGCATCGAACGTCTTGCCATCAATCGCGCTTGCCGACTTTTCCACGCTGATCATGCCAATGTGCAACCTCACTCTGGCGCACAAGCCAATAATGCTGTTTATTTTGCCTGGCTCAAACCAGGCGATACAGTGCTCGGCATGTCACTCCCCGCTGGTGGTCACCTTACCCATGGTTCACCCGTCACTCTCTCGGCTCAAACCTATAATTTTATTGGTTACGGTGTCACCGATGATGGCGATATTGACTATGAAGATTTAGAGAAAAAAGCCCTCGAACATAAACCTAAAATCATCCTAGTCGGCTTTAGTGCCTTTATGAAAATCCCCGATTTTGAACGTGTTGCTAAAATTGGTGCTAAAATCCCCGACTGTCTCTTGATGGCTGACATGGCTCATGTAGCCGGCTTAATCGCTGGTGGTGTTCACCCCAATCCTCTAGATTACGGTTTTCATGTCATGACCACCACCACCCATAAAACTTTGCGTGGACCTCGTGGTGGACTTATCTTGAGCCGCGGCAATGTTGCTTCCCCTCTCAAAAAACCTGAAAGAACGCTCGAAAACATCCCAATTCTAATCGATCGCTCCGTCTTCCCTGGCACTCAAGGTGGCCCGCTTGAACACATCATCGCCGCTAAAGCTATCGCATTCGGTGAAGCCTTACGACCAGAATTTAAAGATTACGCTAAGAATATCGTCAAAAACGCCAAAGCTCTTGCTTCAAAGCTTATTGAACTCGGATTCATTCTCCAGGGAGACGGTACTGAAAATCATCTTATTTTAATCAACACTAAAGAAAGTTTTGGTTTTGACGGTAAAATCTACGAAAAAGCTCTCGATTTAGTCGGTCTTACACTCAACGCCAATTCGCTGCCTTCTGATGCCAGCGGTTCTTTTCGCCCATCCGGAGTCCGTCTTGGTACTCCAGCCATTACCACTCGTGGACTCGGTGAATCCGAAATGGAAACTCTTGCCCTTTGGATGAAAAAAATCGCCGATGTTTGTAAAGATGCCGGCTCCGAAGAAAACCTTCCCAAATTCTCTGCCGAACTTGAAACCATCCACAATGAGGTCCGCACTCTTGCTCTTAAATTCCCTGTCCCCGGTATTTAACTTAATTCGACCCTAAGCTTTTGCCAATCTGCTAAACTTAAATCCCCTGGCCTCGCATTCAACTCTATTCCAAGTTTTATAAAAATACTCTCTAGTTCTGTCTTATTTTTAAAACCACTTAAATTATGAACTAGCTTTTTACGCGGAGCTCTAAAACCAATTTTAATCAAAGAAAATACTCCCTCATCTACCAGCGGTTTATGCGGTCTCAAAATCAACACTCGGCTATCTACTTTTGGTGGTGGCGTAAACTCATCTCTCGTTACTATTGGACCAGCCACTGCTTCTGCCCGATTTTTCACAAATAACGACAACAACGTTTCTTTATCGTCCAAAATTCTTTCGGCCACTTCTTTTTGCATCAAAAGGACTACTTTCTCTGGTAAATTCGACATTGTCAGTACTTTTTCGATAATTGGGCTTGTAATATAATACGGAATATTCCCTGCTATAACATATTTTTCGTGAATAGTCGAAAAATCAAATTTTAAAATATCTCCATTTATCACTTCCAAATTTTTACCCGGAAATGATCTTGGTAAATTTTCAGCCAATCTGTTATCAAATTCAATTGCTATCACTTTTTCAAATCGTCGCAAAAGTGATGAGGTCAATGTCCCCAACCCTGGTCCAATTTCCACACATAGCTTCACTGTTTGTCTTTCTGTCTCTACCTCTGTTTTTTCGGAATAATCATACGCGGTCTCTTCAGCCGCCAAATTCGCTATTACGTCCAAAATTGCTCGGTTTTTCAGCCAATGTTGACCTAATGCCTTATTGTTAGCGACCATCGCGATTTGTCCAATCCGTAGCTAAGTCAAATTGTTCAGGGTTTGTCTGTACGAAAGTTCCAGTATCATAGACTTTACCCAATCCCAAACTCGTTTCTACTACTGAACATCTTGGATATCTAGACAAATCTGCCGCCACCAATACATACCCATCAACATCAACTTTTACGCCATCGGCTCTCACTGAATAACCTCCCTCACTACAAAAGCCTATCACCCCAGACATTGGCAAATCATAATAAGTTTCTTGTCGCTCAATTATTCGACCATCCGCCAAAGTTACAGTATAACGATTCCGCCCCATCGCGGCCGTTAAGGGTTTTTTCTCAATTGCGCTAGCACCAACAGCCACTATTTTTGTTACTGGCTCTCTTACTACCTCGTCTGAAATCAAATTTCTTGAAACTTCTACTCCATTTATATAAAATACTTCGTACACCAGTTTACGCATACCGACCTCACCTAGCTGTCTCACTTCTAGGCTACCTGGAGCCATATTATAATCTTTAACTCTCTCCTCATTAAAAGGTACTTCCTCTTCCACTGTCAAAGTTTGCCCACCATTTCGCACTATTTGATAAATTTCCGCTGCACCTATCTCAAGAAAATTCATGTTTGGCATTAAATTAATTTCGTCGCCATCATAAACCACAAAATCCGCCTCCATTGCTATCGTCTTCACGTCATAACTTGCTGTCATCAAATATTTATAATTAGTTCCGTCTTTTATGATTACCGGCCTCGCCCGATAAATATTAATAAAAAAGTTATCCGCATCAATTGCCGTGTCAAGTGTTGGTTCAACCTTATCCTCCGTATTTACAATTATTCCTGTTCGCTTTAAGGCTTCCGCCACAGTTTTTGCCTCAGTTTTAACAATTAATTTATTTCCATTGTCATAAAAAGTAACATATTTTGCATCATGGTTAATCACGGGACCTTCTTCGCTATCGGCAAAAGTCCTCGCCCCACCAAGTTTTATCAAACACCCAAAAAACAATAGGATGGTCGCAGTTATAACCAAAACCAAAGCTCGATCGATTTTTCTCGAAAGCTTCATACATATATCATTATACCACAATCACAATAAAAACCCGATAAATCGGGTTTTTTATAACTAATTCCTAGGTGGAAGTCTGACAAATCTAATCAAAACAACTCTACACTCTCCACCCAACTACCCCCACGATTCAGGCCCCTCTCAACGTCAGGAACGGTCCGAACCTACTTTCATTTTAGCATAGGCAACATACTTGTCAACCTTGTTTTTTTAAAATCTTTATGGTTTAATATTTAACCTTTCCAACAGGTTAAAACCGAACAAAGGCTCCTTGACTTTTTTATGAAACTTATGATAATATAGGAATATGAATTGGAGGAAATGGTTCGACGGATTCGCTCTGGCCGGCAAAGGAATTTTACTTGCCACTAAAGAAAAGCGCTTTTGGTATGGTTTTATCCCAACTTTTTTGTTTTTTGGTTTACTTATGGATTTACTTTCCGGTGGTTTATCTAAATTTAATCTCATGTCTGCCACTGGCTTTCTGGGTAGTCTTAAAATTATAGGTGATAGTTTTCTTAGTATTTTTGGAGTTTATCAATCCTTTCTCGATTGGTTACCAATCTTTGCAATTTCAATTTTACAAGGCATTCTCATTGGTCTCATCGTGCTACTTTGGAATAAAAAACGCAAAAACAGCACTAAAAATTCTGAAAATCTTGGTAATGCTGGTATTATTACTGGATTAATTGCACTCGGCGCAGGATGCCCTACCTGTGGCACTACTTTAATTGCTCCTCTAATTGGCTCCATCTTTTCTTCCGGCAGTCTAGCTGTTACCGGGGCCATTTCCACTGTTGTTACTTGGCTCGCTATTATAATCGCAGTCCTCTCTCTAAAACGTCTCGGTGAAGAAACTTATGTTATAATAACTAACGAAAAATATCTCGCAAAAAAACAAAATCAAAAGGAGTCCAGTGAAGAAAACGCTTAGAGCTGTCGGATTAGTGACCATTTTCATAGCTATTATAGCCGCTATCGTAACCAGCATGAATATCAAACCCTCTAATTCTGATCGAATTTGGGATGAGCGAACCACTGTCGGAAATCTTGACGCCAAAAATTATTTTATTATCTATTCTGATATCATGTGCCCTTATTGCGTCGCTTTTGAAAATGCTATTTTTGAAAACGAAGAAGCTTTTAATAAATATATTGAAGAAAAGGACATTCTAATTGAAGTCCGCCTTTCTGACTTCCTTTACGAATACGGTGAATCTAACCCTATCAATTCTCGCTACTCTGCTATAGCCACCTACTGCGCCAAAAAAGAAAATAAATTCTGGGACTACTACAAAATTGCCATTACCACTATCTGGAACGATTATTTTAAAAATTCCGGCAAATCCGCTTTTATTGAAATGAATAAATTAACCAAAGATTATTGGATTAATCTCGGCCAGGCAATCGATCTTAAAGAAGATTTTGCCAACTGTGTCAACAACGATGAACCTCTCCAAGACATTATTGCCAATGCAGCCAAAACTTCTAAGCTCGTCAGTGGTATGCCTTATTTCAAATTTAACAATTATACCAATTCTGGCTTTTCGCTTTCTTGGGGTTGGGAATATGTCCAAATGTATTTTCAAGCTGGTCTAGACAGCTAAAAAATCCGCTCGTCCTTAATACTGTCCGGCAAATAGTTTTTATCAAGATGGAATCCAGCCTCCCATTTTTGTCCTTTGCCATAACCTAGATCTTTCATTAACTTAGTTGGTGCATTACGAAGCCACGTTGGTACCGGCTCTCCTCTTGTCTTCCTCGCCAAATCCAATGCCTTATACCAAGCGTCTGTTGTTGCACGCGATTTTTTGGATTTCGCAAGTGCCACCACAGTATGTGCCAAAATCAATCCTGACTCTGGCATCCCCACTCGTTCCACAGCCTGGAAACAGGCCGTTGCAAGAGACAACGCTCCATTTCCAGCTAACCCAATATCCTCCGAAGCAAAAATCACCATTCTTCTCGCAATAAATTTTGGATCTTCACCCGCCTCTACCATGCGCGCAAGATAATACAAAGCCGCATCAGTATCCGAACCCCTCATCGACTTAATAAACGCCGAAATTGTATCGTAGTGGTTGTCACCTTTCTTATCATACCCCGGCATCTTACGCCCTGCCGCTTCTTCTACCACTTTTTCGTCAACTACGTTCGAAAGAGATAACGCTAACTCTAAATCCCCCAACGCACTCCTCGCATCTCCACCCGAAAGTTCCGCAATTAAGTCTAGTGCTGCCCTCGAAATGAAAGGTTTATCCTCAGCTCTTGGGGTACACCCAATAATAACACCCTCTTGTTTACAAGCTCGCTTCAATACTTTTATAACTGCATCCTTCGACAATGAAGACACAACCACAACGCGCGATCTCGACAAAAGCGGTGAAATCACTTCAAATGAAGGATTTTCGGTTGTTGCGCCAATCAAAGTAATCAACCCCGATTCCACATGTGGCAAAAATGCATCCTGCTGTGCTTTATTAAAACGATGGATCTCATCTACAAACAAAATTGTTCGAGTTTTCAAATTCCAATTCAATTTTGCTCGTGTCACCACTTCTTCCACGTCTTTTTTTCCTGCCGTCACTGCTGAAATTTCCACAAAATCCGCCTTAAATTCCCTCGCCAAAATTCGTGCCAAAGTTGTCTTACCGGTTCCTGGTGGACCCCAAAAAATCAAATTTACCGGTTCACCTTTTCGAACGATTTCCGTCAAAATTTTACCTTCACCGACAATCTCATCTTGTCCTAACACCTCAGATAATTTAGTCGGGCGCATTCTTTCCGCTAACGGTACCCTATTCATATCTATATTATATATAATTTCTTTACTATTTTTAATTATTTATGCTAAAATTAAATTAGTAATAATTAAAGGAGTTACAATATGTCCGACTATGAGACATTACAACTATTAAACAATTTAAGTAAAACCGGCTCCAGTACCAGTACCGCCGAAGGTATGGGTGTATGGATGATTATTGCAGCAATCCTCGCAATTGTCGGTGGGATTCTTGTTTACTTCTTATTTGTCAAAGCTAAAACCGAACCAAAAGGTAAGTTCGCAAAATGGCTAAAAGAATTTCTCTCCTTTAAGATTATGTGGATTGAGCCAATCTTAAAGGTTGTTTATTATATTGCAACCATCTTTATTATTCTTAATTCATTCTCCTTCCTCGCCCTCGGTGGCTCTGGCGTCTTAATGTGGCTCCTTACCATGATTCTTGGACCAGTCATCTTGCGCGTACTCTACGAAGCAACCATGATGTTCATTATGATCTGGCGTAACACCCGCGACATCGCAAAAAATACCGAAAAGTAACAATCGACTTCACAAAAAATCCCCTCTTAAAAGGGGATTTTTTACATAAAACGTTTATTTATTTTTCCACAAGCTGTTTTACTCTCTTCGCTACCGCCTCATTACCATCCACTAAGCTAGCCTTTGGAAAAAATTTTTGAATTTTATCTTTTATCAAAGAATAGTGCGTGCATCCTAAAACTACACAATCAAAATCGCCCACACCTCTCAAAACGTTTCTTAAAGTCATTTCCACATCGTCATTTTCTTCTATAGCCTCTGCAAGACCAGGACATGCCAAAAGTTTTATCTCTTGATCGATTTTCTGGTTCTCTTCTAGTAAAGCATTGGTACGTTCAGATTTAATAGTACCCGGCGTCGCCATCACTAAAATTCTTCTCGCATCAGTCTTTGTTGCCAATTTAATCGCTGGTTCAACCCCCACAAACTTAAGTTCTGGATATTTTTGCCGCAAATCTTCAATGCAATTTGTAGTTGCGGTATTGCAAGCAACCACAATAATCTTCGCTCCCCATTTTCTTAATCTGCTCACAATCGCACTAGTAATCTCTAATAGTTCTTGTTTAGTCTTTTCTCCATAAGGACAATTTTCAAAATCTGCAATGTAAAAATACTTCTCCTCCGGCAAAACCCGTTTTACAGCTTCAAGTATCGTTGTTCCACCTTTTCCAGAATCAAAAACCCCAATTTTCATATACTTAATTTTATCATATAAATCAAAGACATGTTATCGACAAGAATATTTATTTAAAAAGCACCGTAGATTCAATCTATCGGTGCTTTTTATAAAACCTTTGGGTTTTTATTAAGAATTCTTATATCGTAATGGTGGGCGATAGAGGAGTCGCATCGCAGATCCGACTCCGAAAACTGCACCTCATTAATTCGTGGTGGGCGATAGAGGAGTCGAACCTCTGACCTCGTCTACGTCAAAGACGCGCTCTAGCCAACTGAGCTAACCGCCCCCATTTTGGTGAGTCAGGTGGGGCTCGAACCCACGACACCGGGCTTAAAAGGCCCGTGCTCTAACCAGCTGAGCTACTGACCCAATTATTAATGTGCATTTCAGTTAGAAATGGTGGTTCCGGCTGGACTTGAACCAGCGACACAAGGCTCTTCAGGCCTCTGCTCTACCAACTGAGCTACAGAACCATACTCCTAATTATACCACACCTGTGCTATAATTAAAAGCATGAAAAAGGTCAACACTTCCAAAATATCTGGTACCCAAGAACTGTTGCCAGAAGAACAAGCTATTTTTAATGAACTGAAAGCCACCGTTTCTTCAACCTATCGGAAACATGGTTTTTTCAATATCGAAGCTCCCACGCTCGAGCGCACCGATATTCTGCTTGCCAAAGCCGGCGGCGATACCGAAAAACAAATCTACCGTGTCATTAAGACCACTGAGTCGGCTGACAATGTCAGCGAAGCTCTCCGTTTCGACCACACCGTACCGCTTGCTCGCTATATCGTTGAACACGAAAGTGCTCTCACCTTCCCCTTCAAAGTATCTAATGTCGGACTTAATTTCCGTGGCGAACGCGCCCAAAAAGGTCGTTTCCGCGAGTTCTACCAATGCGATGTAGATGTAATCGGACGGGGTAATCTCCCCATCGCTTATGATGCCGACGTTATATCCACCCTGCTTGATGCCCTTAGTCATTTTAACCTCAACACACCCATCCTAGCGCGCATTAACAACCGCAAAATCCTCACCGGCCTACTA
>JAEEGL015865887.1_pt1 | contig 24561 bp, 23 predicted proteins | sample 9134231 | NCBI WGS metagenome assembly JAEEGL01 (sample SAMN16246548, study PRJNA631951) | gut metagenome | biome: gut microbiome; feature: rumen; material: fiber-attached | host: Bos | place: Iran: Karaj | collected 2018-10
ACAGCACTTATTCTATTGATTGCATTGACAGTTCACAAGCAGCAAGCGGGATGTTGATTATTTCCCCATATTTAGGGCAAAAAACAACAATTCGTATCAACGGAAAAGCATCAAAACCATACGTCGATTTAACACTAAAAACAATGGAAGAATTTGGAGTAAAAATCGAACGAAATAACGATAATTTGGTTATCGATAACCAAGAATATAAACCAACAAACATTCTTGTTCCAAACGACGCAAGTTTTAAACTAAATATAGATGTTATAAACGCTTTAGGTTCAGACGTTAAAATCCTCAATTCAAACCAAGAAACAACCGGCCCAGATTCATGTTTTTCTAAGTTTATAAACGATAATAAACTACTAATAAAAAAGACAATAGATTTAACAAACAACCCAGACTCAATTTTTGCATTAACTCTATATTTTTTATTCAATAGAAAAAGTGTCAAATTTACTAATGTTAAAAGGTTAGAAAACAAAGAAAGCAAAAGGTTTTCTGAAGCAGAAAATCTCGTTAAAACATTTGGGGGAACCAGCATTAGAAAGAAGAATTCTTTAACGGTTTTACCGCCTTCTTCTTTTGATAATAAAAAAATAACTTTAGATACAAAAAACGACCATCGACTTGTTTTTGCTGGATTAATAGCCTCCTCATTTATAAAAAAAGACTTAATCATTAAAGGTTTTGAATGTGCATCAAAATCTGCATCAAATTTTAACCAAATATTAAATGACTTAAATCTAAATTTTGAGGTCAACGAAGAAAAGGAAGAAATATATAAAATTAAAAATTCAAATGACGAGATTCGTATTAATTACACAAACAACATAAGCAAAACACTTAAACGATTAACAAACAAGAATCAAAAAACCGTTATTATCACCGACAAAAATACACCAAAAGAGTTTTTAGAACAAAGCAAAGACGGTTTGATATATTTTGTTAGTGAAGCAGGAGAAAAAGCAAAGCAGATCTCAGAAGCGGAAAACCTTATAAATTTCCTATTAAAGAATAACATATCAAAATCTGATCTATTAATAGCTTATGGCGGAGGAACCATCACCGATCTCGTTGGTTTTGTTGCATCAACATATAAAAGAGGAATCAACCATATCAACATACCAACAACGCTTATAGGACAAGCAGATGCGGCAATAGGTGGCAAAACCGCAATCAATGTAGATAATGCAAAAAACCAAATAGGAACATTTAATCTTCCAACAACCACAATCATAAACACAAACCTACTAAAAACCCTTCCTGAAAAAGAAATTAAATCAGGAATGGCAGAAATAATAAAAATAGCCGCAACATCAAACCCAAAGCTTTTCTACTCTATCTGTGATTCAAAACCATACGAAAGGCTCGATGAATGGGTGAAAGAAGCAGTTAAAACAAAAGCAGAAATAGTTTCAGATGACTTTTTAGAAAAAAACAACAGAAAAATATTAAATTTTGGTCACACATACGGACACGCGCTTGAATTGCTAGAAAATTTAACTCATGGAGAAGCAATAGCCAAAGGAATGATGATAATATCACACATAAAACCACTAAATGATGTGCTAATGTCCTACAAATTCGCTACTCCAACCATAGAAGATGAGAGAAAAGCGCAAGAATTAATAAAACAAGATAAAAAGATAAAAAACAACAAACTGTCAATTATAAAATTAGAAAAAATAGGAAAAACAAAAATAGAAGAAATAAGTATATGATCTTTAATGGTAAAAAAATAACGCTGGAAATTAATGGCGGTTCTCACGACGATAAAATAACACTAACAATCAAAGGACTACCGCAAAGCCAAAAGCTAGATGAAAACAAAATAAAAAGTGAACTAGAAAGAAGAAAATCTGAGTTGTTTTTTAATACGCCAAGAAAAGAAGAAGACAAATATGTTGTTAAAAAAGGAATAAACAACAGCACAATTACAGAAAACGAAATTGTAGTTGAATTCTATAATAACAAGCAAAATTCGAATACATATATCAACCAAAAAGGGTTTTTAAGGCCTAATCATGCAGATTATACTAACTTATTATTAAATAATGAGACCATTCCTGGTGGCGGTGAATATTCTGGAAGAATGACGCTACCTATGTGCTTTGTTGGATCGATAGCAAAACAAATTCTTGAAGACAAATATAATACAACAATCAAATCAAGAATAGCCAGCATTTATAATATCAAAGATGAAGAATTAACCCATAGCAACACAACGCTACTAAAAAACATAGAAGAATCGAATTTTCCGTGTTTAACAGAAAAATTCAAAGAACAAGCACTAGAACTACTTAAAAATATAAAAAAAGAAAAAGATAGCGTTGGTGGAACAATAGAAACCGTAGTTTTTAACCCACCAAAAGGCGTTGGCAGCCCACTATTTGATGGTTTAGATAATTATATAAGTCATTTAATTTTCTCAATTCCCGCAGTTAAAGGAATAGAATTTGGTGACGGCTTTGCCTTAACTTCAAAAAAAGGAAGCGAAATTCAAGACTCTTTTTATAAAGAAGACAGCATCATAAAAACGAAAGATAATCATATGGGCGGTATAAATGCTGGGGTTTCAAATGGAATGCCAATAATAATTAAAACAGCAATTAAACCAACTCCAACAATAGAAAAACCAACAACATCATACGATTATATTGATGACAAAGAAAAAACCATCGAATTTAAAGGTATGCATGATTGTTTTATCGCAAACAGAGCTATACCAGCAATTGAAGGGATGATTGCACTAGCAATCTTAGATTTAGAAAAATGAAAGAATACAAAGCAGGACTTATAGGAAAGTATATAAAAACAACTCACTCAAAAGAAATCTATGGATTTCTTTTTCCAGAGAGCAAATATACTAACCACATCATCAAAACTCAAGAAGAACTAGACAACTTTTTTACAAAAAAAGATTTTTCTTTTGTTAATGTAACAAACCCATACAAAAAAACTGTAATCTCATATTTAGATAAAACATCTAACACAGTTAAAAAAACAGGAGCATGCAACCTAATAATCAATAAAAAAGGCATATTAACAGGTTTTAACACAGATTATTATGGTTTTTATATGATGCTTAAAAAGCACCAAATAGAAATAAAAAACAAAACGTTTTTGATTTTAGGTAATGGAGCTACAGCAAGCACCGTTAAGTGCGTACTAGAAGATTATGGTGCAAAATCTATCACAGTTGCTTGTAGAAACATTAAAAACCCAGGAGAAATTCTTTTTAAAGACATCAAGCACGAAAATATTGAAATAATAGTAAACACAACCCCTGTAGGTTCTAGAGCAAAAGATAAAGCAATAATTAGAATCTCTGACTTCCCAAAAATCGAAACATTTATAGATGTTGTATATTATCCATATAGAACAGAATCTATGATAGAAGCCAAAGAACAAGGAAAAGGCGCAATTGGTGGATTAGATATGCTTATTTTTCAAGCAATGTTGACATATTGTCTTGTTACAAAAACCGTCATACCAGAAATTGTTTGGAACTTTACAAAAAAATCTCTTGTTTTAAGGCACACAAATTTAGTTTTCATCGGACTTCCAACATCTGGAAAAACAACCATTAGTAAAAAAATAAAACAAGAACTAGATATAAAATGCTTAGACACAGATGCTATGATAGAAAAGGCTCTTCATAAAAAAATAAAAACAATCTTCAAAGAATATGGAGAAGACTTCTTTAGAGAAACAGAAGAAATATTAGTTAAACAAATAGCTAAACTTGAGGGCGTCATCATATCGACTGGTGGCGGAACAATAATTAGAAAAGAAAATTATAAGCAACTAGCAAGAAACGGAATCTTTGTTTATTTAAAGAAAACAAACTTTGATGATTTTGTTCCAGATAAAAACAGGCCACTCGTAAAATCAAAGGACGATATTAAAAAGCTTTATAAACAAAGAAACCCTATCTATGAAAAAGCTGCTGATATAACAATATCTGCAGAAAATGATATGACAACCATTGTTGAGGAGGTAAAAAGTGCGATATTTAATTCTTAACGGACCAAACTTGAATATGATTGGTTTAAGAAACCACGAATATTATGGAGAAAAGACTCTTGAAGAAGTAAATAAAGAAATCGAACAATATTGTCTCAGCAACAAACTTGAAGTTTCTTTCTTTCAATCTAACTCAGAAAGCGAAATAATAGACTATCTTCAAAAACATTATAATGATTACGATAAAATCGTTGCAAATTTAGGTGCATATACTCATTACTCTTATGCAATAAGAGATGCTCTAGAACTTACAAATGCCACAATTGCAGAAGTTCACATCTCAAATATAAACAAAAGAGAATCATTTAGAAAAATTTCTGTAATTGAAGACATTTCAAAAATTAGAGTTATTGGAAAGGGCACAGATGGTTATGTTGAAGCCATAAAACTATTGGAGGAACAAAAATGAATAAAAAAACAATAAAAGTAGGAAATCTAGAAATAGGATCAAATAAAATAGTTTTAATCGCAGGACCATGTGCAATAGAATCAGAAGAAGAATTAATTCTAGACACAAAAGATTTAATAAAAGTAGATGTATATCGTGGCGGAACCTTTAAATCAAGAACATCACCACACTCATTTTCAGGATTAGGCCAAAAAGGAATAGATATTTTAAATAAAATTTCTAAAACCAACAACAAGTTATCTATTACAGAAATAACAAATGCAAACTTTATCCCTGAATATGAAAAAAACGTAGACATTATACAAGTTGGCGCAAGAAACATGCAAAATTTTGAACTTCTCAAAGCTCTCGGTAAAACAAACAAACCAATAATGATTAAAAGAGGGTTTGGAAACACACTTGAAGAACTGCTATATGCTGCTGAATATATATCAAAAGAAGGAAACGAAAACATAATCCTTTGTGAAAGAGGAATTAGAACCTTTGAAAATTCAACAAGATTTACTCTTGATATAAGTGCAATATCAGTTTTAAAAAACAAAACACCATATCCAGTAATTGTCGATCCATCTCATGCGGCAGGCAACAAAGAATATGTTGAATCATTATCTTTAGCTGCGGTTGCTGCTGGAGCAGACGGTCTTATGATAGAGGTTCACTCAAATCCAGAAAAAGCATTATCCGACAAAGAGCAAGCTTTAAAACCAGAAGAATACAACAAACTAATAGAAAAGGTAGAAAAAGTAGCCAACGCTGTGGGAAGGAGCATCTAATATGGCAGAAATAATTGATGGAAAACTAGTCGCAAAGCATATTAGAAGCATTGTTAGAGAAAAGGTTTCTAATATAGAAGAAAAATATCATAAAATACCAACACTAGCAGTTGTGCTCGTTGGGAACAATCCAGCTTCAGAAATTTACGTTAACAACAAAATTAAATCTTGTGCAAAAGTCAACATAACATCAATTGTTGAAAGAATGGATGAATCATCTACCCAAGAACAAGTAGAAAACAAAGTCAAAGAACTTGCAGAAAATAAAGATGTAAACGGAATTTTGGTTCAACTACCACTCCCTAAAGGACTAGACCAAGAAAAGATCATTTCTTTAATACCCGAACATAAAGATGTTGATGGTTTAACAAAAGAAAATGCCGCAAACCTCTTAATGAATCAAAAAGGAATAATACCATGTACTCCAAAGGGTGTTGCAGATCTATTAAAATATTACAATATTGAAATTCAAGGAAAGCGAGTTGCAATTATAGGAAGAAGCATGCTTGTTGGCAAACCTCTCTTTAATCTTTTAACAAACCTTAATGCGACAGTAACACTATGTCATTCTAAAACAAGAAATATCGAAGAGATTACATCACAATCAGATATAGTGGTTTGCGCTCTTGGAAAACCGTTTTTCTTAAAAGAAAACATGATAAAACAAGGTGCAGTAGTCATCGACGTTGGAATCAACAGGCTTGAAGACGGCAGAGTCGTTGGGGATGCTGATTTTGAAAACCTACAAAACAAAGCATCTTATATAACGCCAGTTCCAGGCGGATGTGGTCCAATGACAGTTGCAGAACTACTAGACAATACAATAGATTGTTTTTTACAGCAAAATGAATGATGAATTAGAACAATACCGACTACATAGGCATATAATGTGTATCGACTTAAAAAGTTTTTATGCTTCAGTCGAATGCGCTGACCTAGGTCTTGATCCTTTCAAGACCCCTTTAGTCGTTGCTGACAGATCAAGAGGAGGGGGATCTATTATTCTTGCTGTTTCTCCATATTTAAGAGCCAAAGGCATACCAGGAAGACTAAGAATATTTGAACTTCCAAAAAACGAAAATATCATTTTTTGTAAGCCAAGAATGCGTAGATATCTTGAAGCATCTGCCAAAGTAGTTAGTATTTTTCTAAGATACGTATCAAAAGAAGATATCCATATTTATTCTGTAGATGAATCTTTTTTAGATTTTACCAACTACAAAAAACTTTATCCTGTCTCTGATATGGATTTAGCCAAAAAGATAATTAATGATATAAAAAAAGAGACCCGCCTTTCCGCAACTTGTGGTATAGGCCCAAATATGTTGTTGGCTAAATTGTCTATGGACATAGAGGCAAAGAAAACAAAATACCAGATTGCAGAATGGGACTATAAAGACGTTGAATCAAAACTATGGCCATTAAAACCGCTATCAAAAATGTGGGGCATTGGTCCAAGATATGAAATCGCTTTAAACCATATGGGTTTCAAAACAGTGGGTGATATTGCAAAAAGCGATGTAAGCATCCTAAAGAAAAGGTTTGGTGTAATAGGAGAAGAACTCTGGTACCACACCCATGGGATAGATATGTCCTTAATTCAAGATAAAAAGAAATATAGACCACTTTCAAGAAGCTACGGTATTGGTCAGGTAATGTTTCAAGATTATTTTAAAGACACAGCCAGCCAAATTATTCTGGAAATGTCAGATGAATTATCCTCAAGATTAAGAATAACAGGCAAAAAAGCAACTGTTGTTCATCTAACACTAAGATATAATCAAGATTATGGTGGATCTTTTGCACACCAAACAAAACTACAAGATCCAATAATTTTAGGTAGAGAAATCGCAAAAGCTTGTCTCGATTTAATGGAAAAATATTACAATGACGAGCCAATACGAGGTTTTGCAATTAGTTTAACAGGGCTTGTTGAAGATAGTGGAACTCAATTAAGTTTATTTGAAGATACCGCAAAAAAGATTAAAGAAGAAAAATTATTTGATACATTAGATCAAATTAAGAAAAAATACGGCAAAAATTCAGTTAGAAGAGCATCTACAGAACTCGAATATTCAACAGCCAAAGCTAGAAACGAAGAAATAGGAGGCCATCATGAGTAATTATAAAGATAGAGGAATTATGAAATGGGCACCATTTGATGCTTTAACTGGGCATGGTGACATGCTTGAAGAAATGATATATAACATCAACAAAAAGCAAAAGCAAGAACTATCTGACGATGAATACCAAGAATTAAACGAAACAACAAAAGAAGCTATAGAATTAAATAAACAAGTTACAATAGAATATTATGATAATGGGTGTTCTTTTACCACCTTTGGTAGAATCAAAAAACTAGACACGGTTAACAAACAAATCAAACTAGACACAGAGGAAATAATTCCATTCGAAGATGTATTACAGATTAGAATTGTGAGGTAACTCCATGAAAGCAAAAGCATATGCAAAATTAAACCTTTTTCTTAATGTAAAAGGCAAAAGAGAAGACGGCTATCACGACCTTGAAATGGTTAATATCACTGTGGGTCTTGCAGATGAATTAGAATTCACTTTAACAGACGGAGAAATAGTGTGTGAAACATCAGACAAGAACCTAAACGGCAAGAACAACTTAGCTTATAAAGCTGCCGTTTTTATGCAAAAAATATTCAAAGTAAAAAGCGGTGTAAAAATATTTGTTGAGAAAAACATACCTGTTGGTGGTGGTCTTGGCGGAGGCAGCGCAGACGCAGCTGCAACAATAGAAACGCTAAATAAAATTTGGAATCTAAACCTTACTTTTGATCAAATGTTTGAAATCGCAAAAAATTTCGGTTCCGATACCCCGTATTGTCTATATAAAGGACCTGCAATTGTAAAAGGTATTGGTTTTGATATAACGCCCATCAATTTAGACATTTCTAATTATGAAATATCATTATTTACCCCAAATGTAGCAATTGCGACAGGAAACGTCTTCTCAAATTTAAAAAACAACAACAAATATTCGCTAGATTTAGCGATAAAATACTTAACAAGTGGCAACTATGAAGACTTCATAAAAGGTCTCAAAAACGATTTACAAGATACAGCATTTGAACTCTATCCAGAAGTAAAAGAAAAGTACGAGTTCCTTAAAAGAACATACGGAGAAGAAGGCCTTTTTATGACTGGATCTGGCTCAACAATAGTAAAAATTAGCAAACCAAAAAACAAAAATGTTTAGAAGAAACACAATTAAGTTTTTAAGGTTTGGCAATTATGAATAAAGTAACATTTGTATAATAAAATCATCAAGGGGGTTGAACAAATGGATATTACTGATGTTAGACTTAGAAAGGTTGAAGGCGAAAACAATATTAAAGCGATTGCATCAATCACTTTTGATGAAGTATTTGTAGTTCACGGACTAAGAGTAATTCAAGGCGAAAGTTCATTATTTGTAGTTATGCCATCTAAAAAAACACCAAGCGGCGAGTTTAAAGATATAGCTCACCCATTAAATCAAGAGATGCGCGACGAAATATCTAAGAAAGTACTAGAAGCCTACGAAAAAGCAGAATAAAAAATCATAAAAGAAAGACACCTCAAGGGTGTTTTCTTTTTTTCTTTTTGTGCTATAATTGTCTTATTAGAAGAGAGGTAATTAAAGTGGCTATTTACCATGGAGAAAAATTAAAATTATTCGCATTAAATTCCAACAAATCACTTGCAGAAGAAATTTCACAAATTTTAGAAATTCCTTTGTCAACTTGCCAAATCCACAAATTCGCTGATGGCGAAACAGGCGTAGACATCGATGAAACAGTACGTGGACACAAAGTGTTTGTCGTTCAATCTACTTCATCACCTGTAAATGAACATCTAATGGAACTGTTGATCTTCATTGATGCACTCAAAAGAGCATCTGCAAGAGAGATTAATATCATTCTTCCATATTATGGTTATTCAAGACAAGATCGTAAATCTAAATCTAGACAACCAATATCTGCAAAATTAGTAGCTGACCTATTAACTGTTGCAGGGGCAACACGTGTTATCTGTATGGATTTACATGCAGCACAAATTCAAGGATTCTTCAACATTCCAATTGATAATCTTCAAGGCATGCCTTTATTCCAAAAATATATAGAAAAGAACAAAATAGATAACTTCGTTGTTGTTTCCCCAGACCATGGCGGAGCTAATAGAGCAAGAAAACTCGCAGAACCATTCAACGCAGAGATCGCAATCATCGATAAAAGAAGACCTCAACCAAACGTATCAGAAGTAATGAATATCATCGGTGATGTAAAAGATAGAAACTGTGTTATCATCGACGATATGATTGATACTGCAGGTACAGTTAATAACGCCGCAAAAGCTTTAAAAGAAGCTGGCGCAAAAGACATATATATGTTTGCGACTCACGCTCTTTTTTCTGGCCAAGCAATCGAAAGATTGTCTGACCCAACATTAATCAAAGAAGTCGTAGTTACAAACTCGATAGAATTACCAGAAGAAAAGAAGTTCCCAACACTAAGAATCATTTCTATTGCTGAACTTGTATCTAATGCAATAGAAAGAGTAATAGACGACCTTCCACTCTCACCACTTTTTAAGTAATATCTATTAAAATATATATAAATTAAAGAAGAAAAGCATTTCTTTTCTTCTTTTTTTGTGTTATTTATAGTATAATGATATTTGCGATAAATAAAAGGAGAAATCACTATGGAATGGGTAAACCTCGTGTTACTAATAATTGCAGTCATATTACTCACAATCAATATTGTGATTCTTTTAAAACGCAAAGACAGCACCAACACACCAGACATTAAAGAAGAAATCAAAAAAGCAAACGATGATCAAGAAAAAAGAATCCTTGATGACAACAACCGCCTAAAAAACGATGTAAAAGAAATTCAAATCAACACAAACAAAGAACTCTCAGAATTTAAAGAGAAAATGACCGCATCTTTAAATGAAAGATTTGATGCTATAAACAAAAATTTATCAGAAGGCATTCTAAACATTACAAAAGAAATGAATAAAAATGTCTCTGAAAACTTTGAAAAGACTAACGAAACGTTTTCTAATATAAGAGAAAGAATAGCAAAAATTGATGAAGCTCAAAAAAGTCTTCAAAGCGTAGAAACATCAATTGACTCTTTTAAAGAAATCTTAGAAAACAAAAAACTGAGAGGTAACTATGGTGAATTTCAACTAGAAGCCATTCTTGAAGATGTGTTTGGTCAAAAACCAGAAATATATGCCTTTCAATATCAACTATCAAACAACACAAAGGCAGACGCAATCCTGTTTTTGCCAGATCCTCTCGGTAAAATCGTTATAGATTCTAAGTTCCCTCTTGATAACTATAAAAAGATGTATGATACAGAATTAGCGCAAGCAGAAAGAGAACAGTTTAAAAAGTTGTTCAAAAACGATGTTAAAAAACATATAGACGATATAAAATCAAAATACATTATAAAAGGAGAAACATCAGAACAAGCAATGATGTTCATTCCATCAGAAGCTATCTTCGCAGAAATTAATGGCAATTATACGGAATTGATTGAATATTCAAGGAAAAACAAAGTGTGGATGGCTTCGCCAACAACACTTATGGCAGTTCTTGAAACCGTACAACTAGCACTTAGAGATATTGAACTCAAAAACAACACTGAAAAAATCTTACAAGAATTAATTAAACTCGAACAAGAGTTTGTTAGATATGAAAAGAGATGGAACAATTTTAATAGTCACCTATCTCAAATGACAAAAGATGCTGAAGAAATTTCAGTAACAACCAAAAAAATTACAAATAGATTTAAAGAAATTAATAAAACATCAGATCAAATAGAATATTCTGGCGATCCAAACAGTGAAGAGGTATTATAAAATGACAACATTAAAGGAACTCTATCTAAAAAGCCAAGACTTTAGCAACAAAGAAATAGAAGTGTGTGGCTGGATTAGAAATAATCGTGCCCAAAAAGAATTTGGGTTTATTGATATGAACGATGGTTCGTGTTTTAAAACGTGCCAAATAGTATATGAGGCTCAAAATTTAGATAATTTCAAAGATGTTCAAAAATATAGAAACGGTGCATCTGTGAATGTAAAAGGTATGTTTGTTTTAACACCAAACATGCCACAACCATTTGAAATTAAAGCAAAAGAAGTAACTCTCCTTGGAGATAGTCAAGAAGATTACCCAATGCAACCAAAAAGACACACACGTGAATTCTTGAGAGAAAAACCGCATCTAAGAGTTAGAACAAATCTTTTCACAGCCGTATTTAGACTAAGAAGTGAAGTGGCATATGCAATTCACTCTTTCTTCCATGAAAGAAATTTCGTATATGTAAACACCCCACTTATTACATCAAACGATGGTGAAGGTGCTGGTCAATTATTCGGAGTTGTTACAAACTCAGAAAACCCAGAGACAGATTTCTTTGGAAAGAAAGTCTTTCTAACCGTCACAGGACAACTACATGTAGAACCATACGCTATGGCATTTAGAAATGTATACACATTTGGTCCAACATTTAGAGCCGAAAACTCAAACACTCAAAAACACGCATCGGAATTCTGGATGGTAGAACCAGAAATTGCTTTTGCAGAACTTGAAGACGAAGAGAAACTCGCAGAAGACATGATTAAATATATAATTAAATATGTATTTGATCACTGCCCTGACGAAATGAAGTTCTTTGACCAATTTGTAGAAAAAGGATTAATTGAAAGGCTCCAAGCAGTATTAAATACTCCAAAGTTCGCAAGAATCACTCACCACGACGCAATCACAATACTAAAGAATTCAAAAGAAAACTTTGAAAACGAACCACAATATGGTGGAGATCTTGCTACTGAACACGAAAAATATTTAACACGTCATTTCAACGGCCCAGTATTTGTTCACGATTGGCCAAAAGATATTAAAGCTTTCTATATGAAACTCAATGACGATAACGAAACAGTTAGAGGATCTGATCTTTTAGTTCCTGGTTCTGGAGAAATTATCGGTGGAAGCCAAAGAGAAGAAAGACTAGATGTTCTATTAAAGAGAATGGAAGAACTCGGAATGAACGAATCAACACTCGACTGGTATGTTGATACACGCAGATATGGTGGATGTAAACATGCTGGATTTGGTCTAGGCGTAGAAAGACTGTTAATGTTCTTAACTGGTGTTGACAATATTAGAGATGTTTTAAGTTATCCTAGAACACCAAATAACTGTGATTTTTAAAAAAATCACCAAAAATCAAATTTTATTGTAAAATAGATATATCCGGAGGGAAATATGAATAATAAAGACTTAATGTCATTAGTAGAAATTGCTATAGAAATACAATCAGAAAACCCAGAAAGAAGAACTTTTAATGAACTATATGATATGGTATGCCAAGAAAAAGGTTTTACAGCAGAAGAAAAGCGTTCACACATCGCACAATTCTATACAGATATAACTGCATGTGGTGATTTTATCTATTGTGGTGACGATCTTTGGGATTTAAAGAGAAATCAAAAACTCGAAGCATTAGAAAAAGAATTCCAAACAGAACATGCTGGCTTCGAAGAAGAGGAAGAAGAGAAACAACGTCCTAAACCAAGAAGAAAATCATCTAAACGTGCTAAGAGTCCTCTTGAACTTGAAGAAGAAGAAAACAGAGAAGAAATTGAATCTGAGGATCAAGCATATGAAACTCAAATGACATATGATGATGAAGATTATGATTCTCAAGATGATGATGAAGATTACAACAGCTATGAAAGAGACTTTGATTCTGAACTTGATGAAGACGACGACACCGACTATGATGAAGATGACTTCGATGAAGATAAGTATAATTCCATCATGGACGAATACGAAAATCAATACGACGACTAATAGATTGTTTGGTGGAAAAAATGGATATTAAACAAGACTACATTCATTTTTGTCTTGAAAACAACGAGATAATTGAAGAACTAAAATCAAACAACACTCTTACATACGATTTTCTTCATCCAATATTCATCGTTCTTGATTATGCAATGGAAAACAACCTTCATATAGAAGGTCAAGATGATAATGACGTATTAGATATGTTCTCTATAGGTTTCCACTATTTATTTGGTGCATTCGACAATATTAAAAGAATATTGAACGAAAACTACAACGAAGACATCGACGAACTTATTGAAAACGATCAAACATTATACTTATATTTAAGAGCCGATGAAATAGACACGCTATTAGATTCGGAAAACGAAATGGTTTCTGCAATAATCGACAGACTTTTAGAAGCTCTAGAATATCACAAAAAACTCGACAAAAAGACAAGAGAGTTAATAGAAGAAGAACTAGATAAAGCTCAACAAAAATCAGACGAAACAACTACCACAGAGCAATTTATAGATTTTGCAGATATATTAGATTTAGATATTATATAAAAAAACAAACACCATTCGGTGTTTGCTTTTTATTTGTTTCTCATATGAGGGAATAATAATACATCTCTAATTGAAGGAGAACCAGTAAAGAACATTACAAGTCTATCTATACCGATACCGATTCCGCCTGCAGGAGGCATACCATATTCAAGAGCATCTAGGAATGATTCGTCTATATCGCCGGCTTCATCATTGCCCATTTCTCTTTCTCTAAGTTCCTCTTCAAATCTCTTCTTTTGTTCAATAGGATTATTTAATTCTGTATATGCATTAGCATATTCTGTACCACAGATATAGAACTCAAATCTTTCGACAAACCTTGGATCTTCTTTATTTTCCTTAGTTAAAGGCGAAATCTCAATTGGATGACCCATTAAGAATGTTGGTTGAACTAAATCTTCTTCGCAGTATTTTTCAAAGAATTCATTGATAATATGTCCTACAGTAAAGTGTGGTTCAACTTTAATTTCATGATTTTTCGCAAGTTCTTTAGCTTCATCTAGTGTATAGTTGTTAGCCTTGAAGTCAATGCCAGTTTTTTCTTTGATTAATTCACACATTGATACTCTTCTAAAAGGTTTAGAAAGATCGATTGTGGTTCCACCATATTCATATTCCATCTTGCCATCAAACACATTGTTCGCAATATGACGAATTACACCTTCAGTTAATTCCATCATTGATTCAAGATTTCCAAATGCTTGATACAACTCAACAGAAGTAAATTCAGGGTTATGTCTAGTATCAACACCTTCGTTTCTAAATATTCTTCCTATTTCATAAACTCTTTCCATTCCACCTACAAGAAGTTTCTTTAGAGGAATTTCAGTAGCTATTCTTAAGAATAAATCCATATCAAGCGCATTATGATGAGTTATAAATGGTCTAGCAGTAGCGCCACCACGAGAAGTGTTTAATACTGGTGTTTCTACTTCAACGAAGCCAAGGCTATCAAAATAATTTCTCATATCCTTGATAATCGCAGGACGAAGTGTTGCGGTAAGCATACTATCCTCATTCATCATTAAATCAAGATATCTCTTTCTATATCTTTCTTCTGTATCTGTGAGACCATGATATTTTTCAGGAAGAGGTTTTAAAGCTTTAACTAAATGAGTATATTCAGTACATGATACAGTGATTTCACCAGTTTGAGTAACCATAACTCTACCTTTTACACCACAAATATCACCGACATCTGCCATTTTAAAAAGCGAATAAGCTTCTTCGCCAACATTATCAATTCTAATATATATTTGAAGTAGTCCTTGTTTATCTTTTATTGTAAAGAAACTAGCTTTACCCATTTTACGAATAAACATGATTCTACCAGCAACGGAAACTTGAACATTTAGCTCTTCTAGTTCTTCATGAGTTTTGCCTTTATAAGTATCTTTGATTTCCTTACTATGATGAGTTTGAAGAAAGGCGTGTCCATAAGGGTCTAATCCCATTTCTTGTAGTTTTTCTAACTTCGCTCTTCTTGCTAATTCTTGATCTGAATATTGTTGTTCCATATTTGTACCTCCGTACTGATAACTATTATATATTAAAACATGCAATTATTTCAAATAAAAAAGGGTTATTATCTAGTATTCTATGATAATATCCCTTTTATTGCTATTCCTTTACTTCGTTAGAAGAAATTTTAAACAAAATTGTTTGATATAAGTAAATAACTGATAATCCTAAGAGAACACCAGAAACTATATCTGTAATCCAGTGCACACCAGATAGCGTCCTTAAAACAACCATTACTAAAATAAACATTAAAGAAAGAACGCAAAGAACAATTTTTAACCACTTATTTGAAACACGTAATATTACCTCTTGAATAAGAGTGCCCATCACAACGATTGCCATAAGAGTGTGCGAAGAAGGGAAGGAAGCCTCCATTGCTTCGTCAACAATAATTGGTCTTACAGAGAAAGGCACCAAATCGAAGATGAAGTATAATAGTAAAACAAACACATATGTTCCACCAAGCACAAGGATATCTTTATCAACTTTTAACAAACCCTTTCTTTTTATTAATTGAATGAGCCCAATTACAGCAAACACTGCAATAACCACAAAACACATATACCCCATATATTTTGTAATTTTATAGAATGGTTCATTAATTGTTTTAAGTTGTTGATAAAAAGCATCATTTATGGTTGATAAACCCATGTCCGTATTATTTTCACCAATTTTTGCAACATCGACCGTTTTTACAAGCACCAAAACAAGTAAGAACAACATCATAAAAACAGATGTTTTAATAAATGGCCCTAAAAAAGATTTGTTTTCTTTATTCATTTGCTTTCTCCTTTTCGATTATTGCTTTGGCTGCTGTAAATCCTGCATGCATCGCAGACACAACAGTTAGTGACCCAGTAACATTATCACCTCCGGCATAAACACCTTCTATCGATGTCATTCCGCTTTCATCTATAAGAATGTTGTTCCATTTGCCAACAGCTATATCGCAATCTACTTTTTCATTTAAATAACCAAGCGCCAATATAACATTATCAGCCTTTATATATATATGAGGTTCGTTTGATTCAACAGGACGACGTCTACCCGATTCATCTGGATCTGAAAGAGCCATTACTGCACATTCAATCTCTTCTAAATGATCACTTCCAATAAATTTAACTGGGTTTGTGAGAGGAAGAAATTTAATTCCTTCATTTTTTGCGTCTTCTAATTCACATTTAGACGCAGGCATTTCGTTTTCTGTTCTACGATAAACTATTGTAACCTCTTTTACTTGTTTCAATCTAATTGCTGACCTAGCGGCATCCATCGCTACGTTTCCACCGCCTACTACAACCACTCTTTCACCAAGTTTACTATAATCTTTTTGATAGTTTTCATCAGAATCAAGTAGATTTACTTCTTTCAAGAAAGTATTTGCATATAAAACACCATTTAATTCACATCCTGGAACATCTAATCTATTAGGTATATCTGTCCCCGTTCCGAGGAAAATGGCAATGTAATTCTTTTTAGTGTCTTCTAATGTAATGTCTTTAAAAAAAGAAGTATTTGTTTTGAATTCAACACCCATTGATTTAAGACTATCAATTATTTTTTCAACAATCCCAAAATCAAATCTAAATGAAGGTATTCCGTGTTTTAATACACCACCCAAATAACTGTTCTTTTCAACCACAGTTACACAGAATCCAGATCTTGCAAGATGATAAGCTGCACTTAAGCCAGCGGGTCCGCTTCCAACCACAAGAACTTTCTTGCCGTTGTTTTTTACCGAAACTCTATCTAATCCCTTTTCAAGTGCCCATTCACCAACAAACCTTTCAATTGCACCAATTGATACGGGTTTACCAATCTTATTTTTAACACAGTGACCTTGGCATTGCTTTTCATGAGGGCACAAAGCGCCACAAAGCATAGGAAGCGTTGATTTGCTAGAAATAATGTTATATGCATCTTCAAACCTTCCTTCTTTGGTAGCTTTAATAAATTCAGGAATTCTATTTTGAATAGGGCAACCTAAAACACAACTTGGTTTTGGGCAATTAAGACAAGCTGTTGTTTCTAGGATAACCTCCTTTTCTGATAAAGTTTTATTTGTGGGTTTAAAATTCAAATCATTCATTTTCGTTTCCATCCAAATTTATTATACATTTAATCACATTTAAATAATATAATAATTCAAAAAAATAAATCAAAATAAATTAAAGTTGACTTATAAAGAATTATTCTTTATAATAAATAAGCGTGGTTTTCTAAAAAGGAGGCACTTATTATGAGTCAAACATATCAACCAAGTAAAATCAAAAGAGTTAGAACACATGGTTTCCGTGCTAGAATGTCTTCAGTAGGCGGAAGAAGAGTCTTATCTCAAAGAAGAGCTAAAGGCCGCAAAACTTTAACAGTTTAATAATAAAAACACACAAGCTTAAATAAAAAATATATTGTACTTGAAAACACCTGAAAATATATTTGATTATTTTTAAGTGTTTTTATTTTTTGCTTTTTAAAGAATGAAAAAACAATTTAGAATCAAAAAAACAGAAGAAATAGAAATTGTTCTTAAAGAAAGAAAGGTTGTAAGTGGGATTAATTTTGTTTTATATAGAAAAGAAAACCATGAAAACACCCACTACCGCTATGCTTTAAGTGTTCCCAAAAAATTTGGGAACGCAGTTTTGAGAAACAAGATGAAAAGAAGAATCAGAGCAATTATTAGATCTAATAGTCTAGTAAATGGTGTTGATTTTTTTGTCATAGCTAAAGCAAGTTCGAATCAAGCAACCTTCAGCGAATTAAAAAAAGAACTAAACTATTTGTTAAAAAAAGCACAATTATTGGAGGAACACAATGAATAAGAAATCAAGATTTCTATTCGTATCATTACTTTTAATCTTAATGTTTGTGCTTGTTGGATGCGGAAGTCAACAAGATAGCACAAACGCCTACAGGTTACCACTCGGTGAATCTGGATATATTTCAGAATTAGATTTTGAACTATATAGAAAAGAAGATGTAGTTGATGAATACAATGCAGTAGTAGATTCTTATAACTACGACTACACAGCAGAGAACCAAGCATATGTGGTTACATTAAGCGCGAAAGTAGTAAGTAGTGAAAAAGTAAATTTTGAAGGCAAAGCATTTAAACTCGTTGCTGGATACTATGTAGATAACACTTTCGAAGCGGTCGCACCTGAGACTATGTATGCTCTTACAAGCGAATGGCAAGATTATACATATAATTTCACTTTAAATGAAGCAGCTATTACAAACAAAAAGACATTAGTTGTAAAACTTGTATATGGAACATCTGTTGATGAAGAGAAATATGTGGCAGAAAATCCAGATGCAAAACAAAGCGATATTAATAAGTATAGAAAACAATATAGAGATTTAGTTGATTTTAAGATTAATAAACTAGATCTTACATACGCTGAAAACACAAAAGATTTATTAACACAAACAACCCTAAACGGTGAAACAGTATTAAGACAAAATTCAGATCTCTACTATTTTAATACTGGTACAGTAACGCACACAGTTGATCAAACTCTAGGTCAAACTCTCACCCTAACCCTTAACAGCAAGACAGGACTTTGGCAATGGATCGTAATGGTTTTAGGACAATTCCTCGCTTGGTTAACTAAATTAGTAGGCGGAAGCTACTGGCTCGGTCTATTAATATTTACCCTTTTACTTAGAACTGTTGGTTGGCCAATTTATGCTAAATCTAACAATTTCAGCTCTAATATGTCTAAGATTCAACCAGAAATGGATAGAATCAATAAGAAGTATGAAGGTAAAACCGACCAAAACTCTAAGATGAAACAACAGATGGAAATTAGAGAAGTAATGAAGAAAAACAAAGTAAGCATGTGGGGATGCCTATTACCATTTGCCCAAATGCCAATCTTCTTAGCTGTCTATCAAGTTGTTCAAAGATTCCCACTAACACCAATCTATTCAACAGAATTTGCAGGAATTAACTACAAATTCTTATGGACAACATTTGCAACCGAATACGGCCAAACATCAGGACACTGGGCTCTTGCTTTAATCGTTGGTGCTACAATGATTGGCCAACAACTGCTCTCAATGTATATGACAAAGAGAATTCAAAAGAGTCATCAAAACTTCTATACAAAGAATCAAGGTAAATCAACTCAAGGTAATCAAATGCTCATTATGATGTCTGTGATGACTGTTATGATGGTTGTATTTGCTTGGAGGAGTTCTGGCATCTCATTCTATTGGATTATCGGTAACATCTATACAATAATTCAAACACTTATTTCTAAACTCCAACAAGAAAAACGAGAAGAAAAACAAAGATTAGCTTCTGGAAAAGTAAGAGGAAGAGACTAATATGAAACAAATATTTATAGAGGCCAAAACATTAGAAGAAGCCTACGAAAAAGCAGAAATAGAATTAAAAGCTACAAGAGATCAAATAGACTTTAAAGTACAAGAAGAAAAGAAACTCTTCAGCAAATCTTATAAAGTTACTGCAACTCTCATGAAAAACTACCCAATGATGGGTCTAGAATATCTAAAATCTATTTTAGAAGGCCTTGGAATCAAAGCCGTAGTTGAAATGAGAAAGAAACCAAACAAAGAAATAAGATACGTTATTACTTCAGAAGAAAATCCTATCCTAATCGGTAAAAACGGTAAAACCCTAGAAGCAATTCAAATTCTCGTTAGATGTGTGGTTAATGGTGATATGAAAGAAGAAGATCAGTATCAAGTTGCTGTAGATTGTGGTGGATACAAAGAAAGCAGATTAAAACACCTAGAAATTTTAGCAACCAAAACCGCAAAAGACGTTGCACAATCTAAAATTGAAGCACGTCTTGAACCAATGAACTCTTTTGAAAGAAGAGTAATTCACGCTAAACTCGCCGATTGGAGAGATGTATATACAGAATCTGAAGGCGAAGGCAAAGACAGACACATCGTTATAAAACCAAGAAACAAAGCTAAAAAGTTAGAAAAAGAAATCGAAACAGAAGAATAATTATATGAAACTAGTAGTAGGACTCGGCAACCCAGGACTTAAATATAAAAACACCCGTCATAATGTCGGGTTTATGGTTATAAACGCCTTTGCCGAGAAGAACAACCTCAAATTTAAAACAAAAAAAGAATTTAAAGGAGAAGTTTCAATAAATAAAGACTTTATCCTTTTAAAACCAGCGACATATATGAACCTTTCTGGCGATTCAGTAAGACCAATCTGTGATTTCTATAAAATTGCACCAGAAGATATCCTCGTTATTTGCGATGACTTCAACATCCCATTCATGAAAATTAGAATAAGAATGAAGGGATCATCAGGCGGACACAATGGTCTTAAATCTATTATTCAAAACATCTCAAGCGAAGAATTTCCAAGATTAAGAATAGGTCTTGGTCTTCCAAACGAAAACTATGACGTTATAGATTATGTATTATCTAAATTCTCTAAGGAAGATTTAGATAGTTTTAAGAAACTGTACTCAAAAACAAACGACATTATCGATGAATTTATAAGTGGTAGATCAATCGATTTAATAATGAACAGGTACAACAAAGATGAGTCTTTATAATGATTATTTTAAGAAATTTCCTAAAATCAAGGAAATCTTATCTGAAATAAAACACAATAAAAAGACAGAAATAAGCGAGGCAAATAGAGAAATCGCCTCGCTTATTTCACTATGCCTAAAAGAAGAAATAAAAGATACCATCGTAATCGTTACACCAAACATCTTCCAAGCCCAAAAAATATATGATTTAATATCAAACACTAATGATGACACATATTTTTATCCAAAAGATGATTTCATTTCAGTAGAACTATTAACTGAATCATATGATTTCAAGCTTCAAAGAATAAACACATTAAAAGCTATCTTTCTAGATGACAAGAAAAAGATTATCGTTACCTGTCTTTCAGCCCTTCTTTCAAAAACCCCACTAAAAGAAACATATAAATCACACATAAAACAACTCAAAACAAATGACACTATCAAACCAAAACAATTAATAGATGATCTAATAGAAGCTGGATATGAAAGATCATATACCGTTGAAAAACAAGGAGAAGTATCATTAAGAGGCTCTATTCTAGACATTTTCCCAATAAACGAAGACAGAGCTTATAGATTAGATTTCTTTGGCGACGATATTGAAACCATTAAAGTATTAGATGTTGAATCACAACGAAGCGAAAAAGAAGTTGATAGTATCATTGTAATGCCAAAATCAGAAATGCTCTTTAGTGAAAACGAAAAAGATGCAATTAGATTTTACATTAATGATAAACTATCACAAGATTTAACCGAAAAAACAAGAGAAAAGTTTGAAGACGACCTCATCTATTTAGATGAAACAGGAGAATATTCTCTTCTTCAAAAATATATGTCTATCTTTATTCAAGATAATTATTCATTTTTAGACTATATCGACAAAAAGATTATAGTCTATTATGACTATGCATTCATAGAAAGACAAGAACTCACAATCAACGAACAAATCTATGAGTACTTATCTAATTTTAAAGATTATTTCAGTGTAAACACCTTTTTAAATACATTAAAGACCTATAATTTTGAAAAAGAAGTATATTTTACAGATAAAAAGAGATTCCACGAACTTAAAGATATATGTCTACATTCTAAAGACATCATATCATATGAAGGAAAACTCGACCTATTAAAGAAAGATTTATCTCAAGATTATAAGAATAAGACAATCATCATATCTTTAAAAGATAAATCATATGATGTTTTAAAAGATTATTTTGTCCAAAACAATATTCATTTCAACGAAATAGACACCACTATCATAAAGGGAGAAACAAATCTAATTAAAGATTTACAATATCCACCTATAGATATTGATGAACTAAAAACCCTTATTCTCACCGACAATGAGATATTCTCATCGCACATCCAAACCAAAAGTAAATATAAATTAAGCGTAGAAACAAAACGATTAAAATCTATTAGTGAACTCAAAATAGGCGATTATGTAGTTCATAGAGACTACGGTATTGGAAAGTTCATAGAAACCAAAACTATGACTCTCGGCAACCACACCAACGATTATATTCACATTCAATACCAAGGTGACCAATCAGTCTATATATTAGTAGAAAACCTCTACGTATTATCTAAATACGCTGGAAGCGAATCATATGTACCAAAATTATCATCTTTAAACACAAAAGAATGGAGTAAGGCAAAAGCCAGTGCTAAAAAGAAAGTTCAGGAACTTGCGACAAGGCTTTTAAACCTCTATTCTTTAAGAGAAAACGTTCAAGGATTTAAATATCTAAAAGATGATGAGATGCAGAAACAATTCGAAAGCGAATTTAAATATGAACTCACTAAGGATCAAGCTCAAGCAATAAAAGATGTTAAAGATGATATGGAAAGCGATAGAGCTATGGACAGACTCATCTGTGGTGATGTTGGATTTGGGAAAACAGAAGTTGCACTCCGTGCCGCTTTCAAAGCGGTTCTTTCTGGTAAACAAGTAGCCTACCTTGCCCCAACCACCATCTTGGCTCGTCAACATTTCTACAGTTTTAAAGAAAGAATGGATAAATATGGTGTAAATGTCGCTTTAGTAAGCAGATTTGTAAAACCATCAGTTATTAAAGAAAATCTTAAAAACCTAGAAAGAGGAACTGTTGATATTATCATTGGTACCCATAGATTATTATCAAAAGATGTAGTATTTAAAAATTTGGGCCTCTTAATCATCGATGAGGAACAGAGATTTGGGGTTGAAGCTAAAGAAAGCCTCAAAGAATTAAAAACCAATATTGATTGCTTAACTTTAACCGCAACACCTATCCCAAGAACCCTTCAAATGGCGATAACCGGTATTAAAAACGTCTCTTTAATAGAGACTGCACCTAAGGGACGTTATCCTGTTCAAACTTATGTCTTAGAGCGAAATGACTATATAGTTAAGGATGCAATAGAACGAGAAATCGCCAAATCTGGCCAAGTTTTCTATTTATACAATAGAGTCGAAGATATTGACAAAATTGTGGCCTATGTTCACTACCTTGTAAAAGACGCAAGAATCGGTGTAATCCATGGTAAAATGGAAAGAAATTTAATCGAAGATACCATAAACGACTTCATCGAACGGAAAACCGATGTGCTTATTTCTACCACAATAATAGAAACCGGTGTAGATATTCCAAACGCCAACACCCTAATCGTCCACGACGCTGATAGATATGGTCTATCTCAACTATATCAAATAAAAGGACGTGTAGGTAGATCCGACAAAATCTCTTATGCATATTTAATGTATGATAAGAATAAGCGTCTTACAGAAGATGCAGAGAAACGTCTAAGAGCGATAAAAGACTTCGCAGAACTCGGTTCTGGCTTCAAAATTGCGGTAAGAGATCTTACCACAAGAGGAGCTGGCGAAATACTCGGTAGCGAACAATCTGGCTTTATGGATAAAGTAGGCGTAGACCTATATTTAAAAATGCTAGATGAAGAAATCAAAAGACAAAAAGGCGAAGAAGAAGAAAAAGACGAGAAAAACATCAGAGTCCTTATGTCGAGACACATCGATAAAGACTATATATCAGATGATTATGTTTTAATTGAAATACATACAAAAATTTCAAAAATCTCTTCTAAACAAGAACTAAATGCCCTTAAACAAGAATTAACTGATAGATTTGGCCCCGTAAGCGAATCTTTAGAGGAATATATGTATTCTAAACTCACAGAAAACCTAATCAATACCTGTGATTTTGAAAGAGTAGATATTACCGAATACTCATTTATTTTTGTAATATCTGCGGTCAAATCCAAAACAATTGATGCTGAAAGCATATTCAAATATGCGGCCAGCATTTCAAATTCTTTCTCTTTCTATTTTAAAGTTGGTAAAATTTTTATCACATATACAGAAAATCAGTCTAAAATATTAATGTATAAAAATGTTTCAAAATACCTACAAGAAATAAAAGAGAGGAACCTACTATGAGTCCAGGATTAATCATTACTATAAGTATAATAGGTGGATTAATAATGCTATTTATGATAGCTTCTTTAGTTGCCTATTTTAAATGTTTCTACAACAACCTTAAAGGATCAGATGATTTAGTAGAAGAATTAAACACCGTTCAATTTCAACCATTTCTTCCTAAAATGAAGGAATTAATAAGTGAAGCATATGCGGTTCCTTATACAGAAGATATCACAATCAAATCTTTTGATGGACTAAACCTACATGGAAGATTCTATAAATGTGAAGGTTCTAATAGATATTCAATAATGTTTCATGGCTACAAAGGCGAAGCACGAAGAGATTTCTCTGGTGGTGTAAGAGAAAACCTCTCCCTCGGGCTTAATCTTTACTTAGTAGATCAAAGAGGACACGGAGAATCCGATGGTAGAACTATCACAT
>JAEEGL010332902.1_pt1 | contig 24560 bp, 15 predicted proteins | sample 9134231 | NCBI WGS metagenome assembly JAEEGL01 (sample SAMN16246548, study PRJNA631951) | gut metagenome | biome: gut microbiome; feature: rumen; material: fiber-attached | host: Bos | place: Iran: Karaj | collected 2018-10
GCCCGTCCCACGACCGACATGGCGCGTGAGAACCTGTTCAACGTGCTAGGCAACATCATTGACCTGGAGGACAAGAAGGTGCTTGACCTGTTCGCCGGAACAGGAGCGATGAGTTTTGAATTCCTGTCACGCGGCTGTGCCCACGTCACTGCCGTCGAGAAGGCACGCGTGCAGGCCGAGTTCATCAAGCGTGTACAGCAGCAGCTGAAGGATGAGAACCTGACGCTGGTGCGCGGCGATGTGTTCAAGTTCCTAGCCACCTGCCGCCAGTCGTTTGACATCATCTTTGCCGACCCGCCTTATGACCTGCCGCGTTTCGGTGAAATTCCCAAGTTGGTGCTTGAATCGTCGCTGGTGCATGACGGCACGCTGTTCATCATGGAGCACCCGCGTGAGCACGACTTCAGCGCCTTGCCCCACTTCTCGCAGCAGCGCGTGTATGGCAAGGTCAATTTCTCCCTGTTTGAAATCAATCAATCCACACAAGACACATGAACAGAGCTTTACTGATAGCTGCGGTTGTAGCCTTCTTGACGCTGCATGTTCAGGCACAACACATTGCCCCAGTGGACACTACCGCCCGCCTGGCATCGCCCGATGTGGTTACTGCCGACCAGATGAGCCAGCAACAGGTGACCAACCCGTTGGAAGCCATCAATGGCCGTGTGGCAGGTGTTACCATCCAGAAGAGTAACAACGGTGCCGCTGCGATGAATGCCGTGCGTGTGCGCGGCACGACATCAGTGACCGGCGGCAATGACCCGTTGATTATCATTGACGGCGTGTTTGGTGACCTGAGCACATTGTCATCGATTTATCCTTCGGATATTGAGAGTTTCACGGTCCTGAAAGATGCCAGTGAGACCGCCCAATATGGATCGCGTGGTGCCTCGGGTGTCATCGAAGTGACGACCAAAAAGGGGGCTGCCGGCCGCACCACAGTAACCTATAACGGCAGTGTCGGTATTTCACATGTGACCAAGAACCTGAATATGCTCGATGCGGGAGGCTATGTGAGCGCCGTGCGTGCTTTGGGGCTGATACCCATCGACAAGGGTTACGATACCCATTGGCAGAAGACCATAGAGCAGAGTGCTTTCATGCAGGATCATCACATCGCCTTCATGGGTGGTGGAGGGCGTTCGGGCTACCGCGTGTCGTTAGGATACATGGATCATGACGGCGTGATCTTGCATGACAAGTTGCGCAATCTGACGAGCAACATGAACATGCACCAGCGCATGTTCGGTGACCTATTGACTATCGAGGTGGGCATGTTCGGCAATGTGCATAAGGACCAGACAGCCGTCTATGACGTGCAGAAGACGTTCTATTCGGCCCAGGCGTGGAACCCCACATTTGGTACCGAGCGCAACAGCAGCGGTGGTTGGGACGGCTTTACCTATGCCAACCAGATCAATCACCCATTGGCGCTCATGGACAGCCGTACCCGTGACAAGACCACCCACCTGAGTACCCATGCTAAACTTACCTTCAATCTGACGAAGGAATGGACCGTGTCACTCTTCGGGGCATACAGCCACAACGAGGTGGAGATTGCCCAATTCCTGCCAACGAGCATCTGGAGCGGAGGCAAAGGCTATCGTAGTAGCGCCAAGACGGAATCGTTGTTGGGCCTCGCCACAGTGACTTGGGACAAAACGTTGGGAGCGCATCATGTCAATGTGATGGGGCTAGCCGAGGTTGAGCGCGACACCCATACGGGCTTCTATACCACCACGACTGGTTTCTCGACCAATGCTATCGGCATTGACGCCATCCAGTCGGGTGCAGTGACCTTGTGGGACGGCACGGGCAGTTATCATAACGCGCCGTCGCTGGCGTCGTTCATGGCAAGGGTGTCCTATGACTACCTGGGCCGTTACTCGCTTACCGCTGCCCTGCGTGCCGACGGCACCAGCAAGTTCGGTAAGGGCAACAAATGGGGTTATTTCCCCTCGGTATCGGCATCGTGGAACTTGAGGAATGAGGCGTTCATGCGTGGTGTCAGTTGGCTTGATGACCTGAAGTGGAATATCGGTTATGGTCTGGCGGGCAACTTGGGCGGTGTGGACAGTTACATGACCCAAAATCTGCTCATGCCGGCGGGCATCGCTCCTGTTGGTCAGACGTTGAATGTGACCTTCGATGAGTTGCGCAATGCCAATCCCGACCTCAAGTGGGAAGTGAAACGTAGTTTCAGCACAGGCCTGAATGCCGCTTTCCTGGGCAACCACATTCTGGCATCGCTTGATTTCTATACATCCAAAACGACCGACATGCTCTACCTGTATAACGTGGGTGTGCCGCCGTTCAGTTACAATAAGCTGTTGGACAACCTGGGCGCGATGCGCAACAGCGGCGTAGAGTTGGCTTTGGGCTTCACACCGCTCACCACCCAAGATATGGAACTGAACATCAACGCCAACATCTCTTACCAGTACAATAAACTGCTGTCGTTGAGCGGATACTATAATGATTACTGGCTGGAAGCCCCAGGCGAGGTGGACATGGTCAACCTGAACGGTGCCGGTTTCCACGGCGGCAATAACCACATCGTTTATCAGATAGTGGGGCAACCCCTCGGCGTATTCTACCTGCCACATTGCACGGGACTCAAGAGCGACGGAGCCGGCGGATATGTGTATGACATTGCCGACCTTGACGGCTCGGGTGACATCAGCATCGCCAATGGCAAGGACCGCCGCATCTGCGGCCAAGCGATGCCAAAGGTGCTGTTGGGCAGCAACATCAACTTCCGCTATCGTCAATGGGACGTGGCGTTGCAGATCAATGGTGCCTTCGGGCACAAGATTTACAACGGCACGGCGTTGACCTATATGAACATGAATAGTTTGCCAGGCTATAATGTTCTCGCAGACGCTCCCGAGCGCAGCATCAAGGACCAGACGGCCACCGACTACTGGCTGGAGCGTGGTGACTACGCCCACTTTGATTACTTGACGCTGGGCTGGAACGTGCCACTGAGTGAAAAAGCCAGGCGCTCTATCCGCAATCTGCGTCTGGCGCTCACCATCAATGACCTGGGTACCATCACGGCTTACTCAGGTCTCACTCCTATGATCAACAGTTCGACGGCTGGCGCCACACTGGGCGTTGATGACAAGAACGTGTATCCCGTCACCCGGTCTTATTATTTGGGCGTAACCATCACCTTCTAAAAAAGAGTCACAATTATGAAACGCTATATCACTTATCTGCTGTTGTTGACCATCGTTCTTCCGTTGGTCTCCTGTGACAAATTTCTTGAGGATGACCCCACCGACCGTATCCCTATGGATGAGGCTTACGAGACCGTCAATGACCTGTGGCTCAATGCGCTGGCCAGTATCTACAACAACATTGGAGGCAGCAGTTCTTCTCAGGGGTTGCAAGGCACCGCGCGTGGTGTGTGGGACTTGAACACATTCTCGACCGATGAGGCCATCATTCCCACACGAGGAGCCGACTGGTATGATGGCGGCATCTGGCAGAACCTGTTCCTGCACCGTTTCGGCAACGTGGATTTCACGGGTGACACTTGGAATTACCTGTTCAAGCAGGTGTTGGCGTGTAATCGTGCGTTGGAGCGCATTGACGCCTTCACGGCGAAGCATCCTGCCGAGGATGTTACGTCCCTGCGGGCCGAGGTGCGTGCCTTAAGGGCCATGTTCCTGTTCTATGCCATGGACCTTTATGGGCGTGTGCCGCTGTTCAAGAACACCAACCCTACTGCCCAGGAACTGAAGTTGCAGGAGCGTTCGACGGCTTTCCACCACATTGTTGACGAGCTGCAGGCTGCTGTGCATCACCTCCCTGTCGACCGTAGCCCACGACCTGGAAAATATTATGGTCGCATGACGGCTCCAGTGGCCGATTTCCTGTTGGCGAAGCTGCTACTCAATGCCGAGGTCTATGCCGATGATGACTGGACCGACAATACCCGCCCCAATGCGTCATCCATGATGTGGATGGTGGAAGGTGAACAGATGAACACTTGGCAGGCAGTTATCTATTATTGTGATCTGCTGGGTGTTTATGGCTACACATTGGCAGCAAGCTTTAACGACAACTTCAGTATCAACAACGAAGAGTCGCCAGAGTTGATCTTCACCATCCCGATGGATATCTACAACTACTCGAACCGTTTCACCCAACAGTTCCGTTCGCTGCACTATAACCATGCATCGGCGTTGGGACTGAATGGTGAGAATGGCCCCTGCGCGACGATTGAAGCGATGCGCGCATTTGGCTACGGCGAAGAGGACAGTGATAACCGTCTGTATTGGACATACTACATTGATGAGGTCCATCATGCCCTGACCTCCGACCCCGTTCTGCTCGATGACGGCACGCCACTGGTTTATTACCCGATGGAGGCGCACCTTGACGTATCGGGTACCCTTTACGAGAAGACTGCTGGCGCACGCATGTACAAATATGAGATTGACCTGGCATCGATGAGCGACGGCCAGTTGCGACGCAACGATATTGTGCTGTTCCGCTATGCCGACGTGCTGCTGATGCAATGTGAGGCGATGTTGCGTGACGGCAAGGCTGGTGCCGAGGCCGACGCCCTGCTTAATGCAGTGCGCTCCCGAGCCGATATGGAGCCACGTCCTGCCACCCTCGACAATGTACTTGAAGAGCGGTTGCTGGAATTGGCATGGGAGGGCTGGCGACGCAACGACCTGATTCGCTTCGGTCAGTTCACCCGTCCCTATACCGACCGCCCGCAACTTGATGCCGATGTGAAGGGCTATACCCTCGTGTTCCCCATTCCCGGCGAGACACTCACGGCAAGTGGCAGTACACAAAATCCTGGATATTGATGAAGGACGAAACGAAATACATAGAACGCTTGGAAGCGCATGACGTGAAGCCCACGGCGTTGCGCATTCTTCTGTTGCGCACGATGATGGCTCACAATGACGCTTTCTCGCTGCAGAGCCTGGAGGATGAGTTGGACACGGTGGACAAATCGACCATCTACCGCACCATCACGCTCTTCCTGACTCACCACCTCATCCACGCTATTGATGACGGTACCGGGATGTTCAAGTATGCCGTTTGCAGTCCCGATTGCCATTGCGGTGAGGACGATGGCACCATCGACCACATGCATGCCCATTTCTACTGCGAGAAATGTGGCAAGACCTTCTGCCTGCAGACGACCCAGGTTCCGCTGGTGCCGCTGCCTGGCAATTTCAAGGTCCATAGCATCAACTACGTGCTCAAGGGTCTCTGCCCGGAGTGCTGTAATAGTTAGGAGTGAGAAGTTAGGAGTTGGCATCTCTAGACTATCTAGAGGATCTAGAAAATCTAGATAATCTAGAAAAAACGTAAAAACAATGAAGAATGTAACGCGCTGGATACGCAACATATTGATATTCTTTTTCACCTCGACGATACTGTCGGTGGTGATACTGAAGTATATCCCTGTCTATGTCACTCCGCTGATGCTCATCCGCGCCGTGGAGCAGATGATGGATGGCAAGGAGCCGGTCATCAAGCACTATTGGGTGCCGCTGGACCGCATCAACCACAACCTGCCACAGGCCGTCATGGCAAGCGAGGACAACCTGTTCCTGAAGCACAGTGGCTTTGACCTGGAGCAAATCCAGAAGGCGCAGCTCGAGGCGCAGGAGGGTAAGCGTCAACGCGGTGCCAGCACCATCAGCCAACAGACGGCGCGCAATGTCTTCCTGTGGCAGCATCGCTCATGGCTGCGAAAAGGGCTTGAGGCCTATTTCACTTTCCTGATTGAAAAGATCTGGGGCAAGGAGCGCATCATGGAGGTCTATCTCAATTCCATCGAGATGGGCAAGGGTATCTATGGCGCCGATGCGGTCGCCCGCGTTAATTTCAACACGACCCCCGACAAGCTCACCAAGGACCAGTGTGCCTACATCGCCGTGTCACTGCCCAACCCCCTGCAGCGCGACAGCGCCCATCCGACAGCCAAGATGAAGAAGATGCACAACACCATCAAGAAACGCATGAAGCAGATTGACCAGTTCCCCAAGGAAGCCTGTGCAGAATAGTATCTATAGTAATGATTATACTATAGTAACTATTGTATCTATAGTAACTATAGTTACTAGAAGGAACAAAAGAACGTGACCATGAAGGGAACTGAGAAATCGACGAGGAAGCCGTGGAACAGCGACAGGATGACGAAGTCCTGACCGCTGGTGCGGGTGATGATGGGCAGGGTGGTGTCCATTGTTGAGGCACCGCCGCAGGAGATAGGCGAGAGAGGACCAAAGTATCTGACCAACAGGGGTGCCCCTAACAGGGTAATGACTTCACGAATGATATTGGCAAGCAGGGCGACGGTGCCTAAATCGGGACCGCGGTACTGCGTGATGAGGATACTCGACAAGGAGTAGTAACCGAAGCCTGAGCCCACGGCGAGGCAGTCCGTCAGGCTGCGCCCCGGCAGTCCCAGCGAAGCGATAGCAGTAGCGGTCAGCGTGCCGACGATGGTCATCAACGGCAGCAGCATCAGCCGCTTGTCCAGCTTGGTAAATGATTTCAACAGCGTAGTGTTGTTGCCCACCGTGACGCCGACGCAGAATAGCAGGGCGCACAGTGTCCAGAAACTCACGTTGCCATAAGCATTCAGGTCGGGCAACAAGTGCATCACGCCACAGATGATGCCCAGGATAAAAAAGCCGATGATGATGAGGCTGCCCTTCATGGCTTACCTCCTTTCTTGTTCACCCATCGCCATAATGCCCAGGAGAAAAATACCGTGCCCACAATACCCGTCAAGGACAGCCACAGGGCTTCAATACCCAAGTCACGGATGCCGCCCACGACCTGTGGATTGCTGCCCACTTCAATGCCCAAGAAGAAGAGCAACAGCCAGATGAGCACCGTTACGGCATGAGGCACCACCCTGAGCCGCCGCTTTCTCAACAGGAAACCGACAGCCATTCCGCTCAGCATGATGGCAAAAATCTTCAACATAAGACTGCAAAGATAAGCTTTTTCCCGTTTTAAAATCTAGTGTTTACGATTCAAAGTTGGTGGTTATTTGGAAATGATGTAATTTTGCGGGAAAACTTAAGGCTTATCGAATATGAAAAAAGTGATTTTATCTCTGGTGGCATTGGTAGTGACGCTTGCTGCTTGCCAGTCGAACGGCGGTCAACAGGCTGCTGAGTCTCATAAGACAACGGTATCGGAACAACTGACTGCGACTGAGGTGCAGAACAGGGTTCGCGACATTTACAGTGCTGTGTTCAAGGTGTATAACGAGGAGGACTCGTTGCGCAACCTGGACATCCAGATGGAGAATGGTGTGTTTGAGAACAGTGACCGATTCAACAAGGATTACTGCAGCAAGGAGTGGAACCTCTTGCTCGCCAAGGTTAATGAGATTGACAGTTTGAACCATGAAGGTGAGTTGGGATTCTGGGAATTCGACTACTGGATTATGGGACAGGACTGGCACAATCTGTCAATCAGCGACATCGCGGTGCAGAATGTGGCAGAGAACGAAGCTACCGTGCAACTGAAGTTGCACAACTTCGATTCTGTCCAGACTGTGGACCTGCTGCTGGTTAAAGAGGACGGCTCGTGGAAAATCGATGACTTCAAGCAGGCAGATGGTGATATGGACCTGAAACGGTCGATGCAGCAATATATTGAGGAAGAAACTGCAAAGACTAAAAAATGATTATGAAAAGAATACTTTTCACAATAGTGGCCGTGATGTGTTGTGCGGCGATGATGGCGGCGCCTGCCAAGCCAGAACCGTTCACCCACGTCCAGAGTGACGGCACGACGGTGACGCTGGTCATGGGCGGTGGAGAATTCAACCACTCGCTGATGACGCTTGATGGCTTGACCGTGGGCCGTGACATGAACGGCAACTACTGTTACAAGGCTGCCGGCTCGTTGAGCGACGTGCTGGCCCATGATGCCGGCCATCGTGGCATTGAGGAGACAGCATTCATCAGCGCCTATCGTAGCCAGATGACACTGGGTGCCGGAAGAAGCCGCTTACCGCGCCGTGAGGAGGAAAATCCCACGCCGCAGGTTCCCACGCTGGGCTCTCCCCGCATTCCTATCATACTGGTCAACTACACCGACGTACAGTTTGTTGACGAGAATCCCGTCAATACGTTCGAGAACCAGTTCAACATGATGGAATACAGCTGCCTGCATTACTTTGAATCGCAGTCTCGTGGCAAGTTCTCGCCGCGGTTTGATATCCTGGGTCCCGTCAATCTGCCTCAAAATCGTGCTTTCTATGGCACCAACAAGTATATCTATGGCCAGGAAGTCGATACCCAGTTGGGAACGATGATCTATGACGCCTGCATGGGATTGCCCGATGTCGATTTTTCGAACTATGACAACGATGACGACGGCTATGTCGATGTGGTGGTCGTACTCTTTGCCGGCGTGGGCGAAGCCCAGGCTTGGCGCACCGTCCCCGAGAGCGTATGGCCTTGCCAGTGGGACATGCAGGAATCCCTGGACTGGGGCTGCAGCACGGTGGGCCCGTTTGAACTGAATGGCGTGACGATTGACAAGTATGCCGTGTTCAACGAGTTGGAAGGCAATAACAACTACAGCACCACCATCGATGGCGTGGGCACCTTCTGTCACGAGTTTGGCCACTGCCTGGGACTTCCCGATTTCTATTCAACCGTCGGTGGCGGCATCTATGGCATGAATGCTTGGGACATCATGGACGTGGGCTGCTACTTGGACAATGCCCACCGTCCCTGTGGCTATACCTCCTATGAGCGTCATTTCATGGGTTGGATGGACCTCATTGAGCCAGAGGAAAATACGCAATACTTCATGCTGCCGCTCAATACCGACGATGGTACCGCCGTCAAGGTGACCAACGACGCCAACCCCGATGAATACTATCTGCTGGATTATCGTGTCAAGACAGGTTGGGACGAGTTCCTGCCCGCTGAGGGCATCATGATCCTGCATGTCGATTATGACAAGACGGCGTGGGACGAAAACACGCCTAACAACAATTATAACCATCCCCGCATGTCGCTTATTCCCGCCGACAACGTCCTGTCAAGTTATAGCAATAGGTATGACTTGTGGCCTCAGGGAGATCTTGACTCGTTGACCAATATCTCCACACCTCCTGCCATGGTCTATACGGGCGGATTCATGAACAAGCCCATCACCGGCATGACCGTTGCTGACGGCGTAGCCAGTTTCTGGTACATGAAGTCCAACGTCAACCCCTATGACGTAAACCGTGACGGAGAGGTGAACATAGCCGACATCAATGCCGTCATCGACCACATCCTCTCGGGTGACAGTACAGTGTACCCGTTTGACGTCAATGGCGACGGTGAGGTCAATATCGCTGATGTCAATGACATTATCGGAGTAATCCTAAGTGGTCTGTAGTTTCTAGTCTGCAGGGCATTTGGCAACGGGGACGCACCACGATAATCGGTGCGTCCCCGTTGTTGAGTTTTCAGTTGTCAGTTTTTCTAGATTTTCTAGATAATCTAGATGTTCTAGAGAAGCTAGAGCATCACGTTTAATTGTCTGCCATTTCTTCAAGCCTGGTCAGGAAGGCGATGCGGCCGCCTTTGAGCAGGGCAATGGCGCGCGGCACGATGTCGGCCATCTCGGGCGTGGTGTCGGCAAGGATTTCAAAGGCCACCCACACGCTGGTGGATTTCTTCCCATCCTCGTTTTCCATCTCCATGGTGTAAAGTTTCACCACCTTGATGTTGCCGTTCACATCGTTCATGGCCTTGAGGATCATATCCTCGTTGTCCTCGGTGACTTCAAAGATGGCGGGCATCATGAGTCTGAAGTACTGCTCGTCCTCGTCATCCTTGAAAAACAGGAAGTTGAAGCCTTCAGACTTGAAGGCGATGCCGAATTCCGTCTCATGGGGGCGGAAACCTTCTTCGGCAAGAAAATCGAATATTAATTTTGTTAAGTTCATATCTCAGTTTTTAGTTGTCAGTTGTCGTCTAAAGTCTAACGTCTATTATCTAATGTCTAAAGTCTAATTCGCATTAAAGCCGACGCGGGGCAGGGCATTGGTGCGCGAGATGCCTTCCATCTTGTCACGCATCTCCTCATACTCCTTGAGCAGTTCCTTGTTGATCGACGGCTTGATGCCCTCGATGGTCTTGCACAGCAGTTCCTGGGTGATGTTCTCGTGGTTGAAGGCGGCGATGGTGGCTGCCTCGTTGACCACGTAGGCGATATCGCTGGCGACATAGCCGTCGGCCTTTACAGCAAGTTCGTCGCTGTCGATTTTGTCACAGGGACGGCCCTTGAGGTAAAGTTCAAACATGAGTTTGCGAGCCGTCTGGTCGGGCATGGGGACATAGACCTGCTTGTCAATGCGGCCAGTGCGGAGTACGGCGGGATCCACCTTGTCGGGACGGTTGCTGGTGGCGATGACAAAGATGCCGCGCTTGGCGCAGTTGTTCAACTGGGAGAGGAACTCGTTGACCTCACCCGCCTGGTTGCTGCCCAGGTCTCCCGAACGGCTGGGAACGAAAGCGTCAAACTCGTCGAAGCACAAGATCGATGGCGCATTCTCCTCGGCCTTCTTGAACAGGTCGGCAATCTTGCCTTGCGAGCCGTGGATGTAGATGGAACCCAAGTCGCTGGCCTTGACGAGGATGAAGTTGAAGCCTGTCTCCTCGGCAAATTTCTCGGCAAAGAAGCTCTTGCCGCACCCCGGAGGACCGTACAGCAACATGCCGTTGGGCGGGGTGAGCTTGTATTTCTCGGCAAGCTCCTTGTCCTTGAGGATGAGGATGACGCGCTTGCGCAGCATTTCCTTCAGGTCGTCCATGCCGGCGATGTCGGCAAAGCCATTGCCGCCGCCTCGCTTGACTTCGACATCGGCGCTGGTTTCGGTGGCAGCCTGCGAGCGCGGAGTGCTCTGGTGGCTGTCATCGTCTGACTTGAGGGTGTTCTCCAGTTCGTCTATGGCGTCCAGGTCGATATCGGCTTCCTCGTTTGCGAGTTTGCTGCGTACTTCCTGTGCCGTCTCGCTGTTGTCGCCCTCGATGAGGTCGAGCATGATTTCCTCTACACAGCTGTAGCGGTCGTGATAGCCCAGTGCCAATCCTTTAGAGATGATAGCCTTGAGTTTCTTGTCCTTGATGTCATCAACGTTGATTTCCCCCTGCTCGCCGCGTGCCTTCTGGACAAGCTTGATTTTCTCCTTGCGCGTCATGTCGGGCTTGAACTCCACATCCCAGGGCACACGTCCCGTGAGCATAGTGTAGAACACACCGGTGGCAGCAAAGATATCGTTGCGCTCGTCATACTTGCCGATAAACGACTGGCCGCTGGCATAGCGCGGATCCAGGTCGGCGGTGTCAAACGGCGGTGTGCCCATGAAGTAGGTCGAGACGTGACCCAGGTCGATGAGTTCGGCCGTGCCGCCGGTCTTGCTGCTGAGCATGACGTTGGTGGGGTTGATGTCGTTGTGCAGGCATCCGCTCTTCATGTTGTGCATGTATTGCAGACCTTGCAGCATCTCCAGGAAGATTTTGGTGGCCCGCTTGGCAGTGAGTTTACCCTTGCGCTGGATCAACTCGCTGAGCAGTTCGCCGCTGAAGTAGTTGGCTACCAGATAACGGCAATCGCCCTCTTCGTCCTTGTAGCCGCCATTGTCCACCATGCTGATGATGTTCTTGTGCTTAATGAACAGGGACCACACGATTTCCCAGACGGTACCGTTCTCAATGAGTTTCTCGGGCGTGTTCTTGAGACGGTAAATCTTCATGAAGTAGGGGGTGCCGCTCTCGTTCTCAACGCGGTAACTCTCGGCATAAAGGTTTGCCTTGATGAGGTAAACCACATGCCACTTGTTGTCGATGATTTGTCCTTGTTTGAGTATCATATATTTTCAGTTGTCAGTTTTCAGTTGTCAGTTGCCTGTTCTTTGTTGTCGGTTTTGGGCTTCCTGCGGGAGTGCAGGTGCTTCATGACGGGATAGGTGCGGTTGATGAACAGCAGGGCAAGCATTGCGATGATGAAGTAGAGCATCAGGCGCGACAGGATGGCATCAGCGTCATAGTCCTTGCCCATCTCGTCCAGTTCGATGGGTTGTTCCACTCCTTCGAGTGAAGAGAGGGTACGTTTCCACTGGATGACCCCGTCCTTGAGATAGACGACGGCAGGGTTGCCGCGAGCGACCATCTTGAGTTCGCTGTCATCCATGCTGTAGATGGGGTAGCTCGACATGGACACGTCTTTCCATTGTTCAATCTCCTCGGGCGTCGATGGCGTCAGTCCCACGACATCGGCTTCGGCGACCAGCGCGGCGTCATTGAGCTCATTCAGGGTGTAGGAGTTGACCACGCCCACCTGTGGCATGTCGGGGAACAGCAGCAGCACGGTGCGCCGGCTGTTGCCCAGCACGTCGATGGTGACGTCGTTGCCATCCTCGTCGAGGATAGCGATGCCATCCTGGTTGTTGCCATTCTGGATGATGACCTTGCCGTGGGGGCGTCGTGAATGATAACGTGTCACATATTCCCAGCCTTCATCCTCGTCAGGCAGGCTGTCGATAGAGAACTCTTGCTCTACACCGTTCTTGCGGTAGATGAAGGTATAGTCGTCTTCGCTCTCGTCATTGTCGCTGGTGGAGACCCCGACCAGACGGGTGCCGACGGGGTAGGGGCGATAATCGATGAGCGGCTGCTTGAAGTAGCCATAATAGGCTATCGCCATGACCAGGGCAAAGGACACCGCCATCACCATCCACTGGATGGCAGGACCGTAGATGCTGGGTATCGACCGGTTGAAAAACAACAGATAGATGACTCCCAGCAGCAAGAGCACGTTCTTGCCGAAGGTGGCCCAGTTGCTCATGTGGAGCGCATCGCCGAAACAGCCGCAGTCGGCGACAGCTCCAGTGATGGCAATCCAGAGCGTGATGGGCGTCATGATGAGCATGAAGACCAGTGCCATCCATGGTGAACTGCGGCGATAAGCACCCACAATGATGGCGATACCTATCATGAACTCAATGGCAGCAAGTGCCACGGCAATGAACAGGGCGGTGTCGGCCCACTGCTCCATTCCCATAGCACTCAGGTAATCCGATACTTTATAGCTGGTGCCCCAAGGGTCAATCCCCTTGGAAAACCCCGAGAAGGCGAAGATTCCTCCCACGGTGAGTCGCATGAGCACCGTCAGCAATCGGCACCATTTCTCGCCCTTGACAGCATTGATGAAGGCTTTGATGGTCATTGTTTCAGTTGACAGTTGTCAGTTTTTAGTTGCCAGTTATCAGTTGTCAGTTCTTTCTAGAAGATCTAGATTATCTAGATTATCTAGGGAATTAAACTCCTAACTTCTCACTTCTAACTCCTCACTCCTCACTTCATTTCTAACTCCTCGTTGTGCTTGATCAGGGCAAACACGCTATAGTTGATCATGTCCTGATAGTTGGCGTCGATGCCCTCGCTCACCAGCGTGGCGCCGCCATGGTTCTCGATTTCCTTGGTGCGCTGAATCTTGGTCAGGATCAGGTCGGTATAGCTCGAGATGCGCATGTCGCGCCATGCCTCGCCATAGTCGGTGTTCTTGGCAATCATCAGGTTCTTGGTGTCGGTGATGTACTTGTCATACAGCTCCAGGGCACGGTCGGCACTGATGTCAACCGTGTCGGTGTATCCCAGGTTCAGTTGGATCAGTCCGATGACGCCATAGTTGATAATGCCGATGAACTCGGGCCAGATGCCTTCACCCACCTTGGTCTCACCGTTCAGCTCCAGCGTGCGGATGCGCTTTGCCTTGATGAAAATCTGGTCGGTCACCGAACGGGGTCTGAGGATGCGCCACGAGGGGCCGTAGTCCTTCATCTTGTTGATGAACAACTCGCGGCAAGTGGCAACCACCTCATCATATTGCTTGCTGGTATTGTGCATAGTCTAAAATTAATTCAACTTGTTTTAACCTACAAAGATACTGCTTTTTTCTCGTCTTCTTGCAATTATTTCACGCATTTTTCTTGAAGAAGGGCGAAGCGACGACAAAGAGCCGCGCCTCGGGGATGAGGACGCGGCTCTTTATCATGACCTGTTTAGGGCATCAACGCAGGATTTTGCGGGAAGTGCGGGAGCCGTCACTGTAGGTGGTGACGACGATGTTGATGCCGTCGAAGGGCTTGCTGCTCTCGACACCCATCAGGTTGTAATAGCGCACTGCAACCACGTCACGGCTGGTGGCAGTCTTCACTTCCTTGACCGAGGTCACATTGCCCAGGTCATTGCCGTTGGACTCGTCGCCGCTGGCCATGATGGGGAAGATGATGAACTTGCTCTCATTCAGGTAGTCATAGTCGGTGAAGTACATGTTGGCATAGCCTGATGAGGGGTCAACGGCACGACGCGGCGCATTGTGAACTGAACCCTGAGCAGAGTCGTCGCCATCATCGAGGTTGTCATCCACAAAGCCGTTGCTTGGGCCATAGTAGAAGTTGTCGGCGCTGTTGTCCTGGCCACTGCCGCGAGCATAGCGTACGATTGCCAGAATCTTGTAGGCCTGGCCAGGCTTGATGAGATGCCACCAGGGAGCGCCACTGGCTTCCTCGTCAAAGAGAGACCAGTTGATCTTGATGCCGCCATACTGCATGTAGCCGTTGCTGTAGGGGCCGTACTCGGGTGACCAGGCACCAAGTGCCTTCTCGAGTTCGCTGCCCTCGGTGATTTGTGACAGGTTGGGATAGGCTGCGGCATCGAGGTAGATGGTGCGATTCCAGTTCTTGGGTGCATAGAAGCGTCCGGGATCCTGTGGATAAACGTTGCCTCTACCTTCACCGGTGACGGCGTTGTACTCGCCGTGGGTGTAGCCGGGCCAGATTTCGTCCTGGTTGTAGTTGTCATAAACAACCCAGGTGATGTAGGCAAGCTCTTGAGGCTTGGGAGCTACGTAGTACATGTAGATGGGGTTGTCGTAGTTGGGATGGCGTTCTGCCACACCGCCGGTAACGGCACCCTCATCGTCATAGTTCCATGTGATCTTTGGCTGGCAGCTGTAGTTGGGCTTGTACTCGGCGTTAGCGCCCAGCCAGTTCTTGTGGGTGAAGTTAAACACTACCGTGTCGTTGAAGTGTGATGAGATATAAACGTTGGGCTCATACTTCATATCGTCACCCATCTTGATGCTCAGCACGTGGGCCTCAGGATTGATTGTGTCGGTCATGAAGATGTCGAGCGAACCACCGGGAATGATGTGGTTCACAAACTGGCTGAGGTCGGGTCGCTCATCCTTGGACACGACGGCATGGCGGTCGTCGTAGTTGGGAGAAACGACGAGTTTAATCCAGTTGCTCTGGTCATAGGTCGTCTTCTTGATCATGATTTGTGAACGGCCGGGCGTGTGGTCGCTGGCGCAGATGTCATAGACGTAGTCGGTGTAGGAATCGTCGGGCATGATGGATTTCTCGCCGTAGAGGTTCAAATCCTTGGCATAAAGGGCACCGCGGATGTCCTCGTGCTGCTCCTGTTCATACTCGTCAAGGTAGGTAATCCTAGTCACGGCGTCAGCATCATAGTAAACGCCCAGCAGGTCGTTGCTGATGGTGTAGCGCACCTCGGGAGTACCCTTGCGGATGATGTTGTTCAGTGTGAATGCGCCGTCAACCATACCCAGGTAGTCATAGACAGCACCGTTGACATACTCAAAGTCTCCGGTCTGCTCCTTGCCCTCGGACTCGCCGTACTCAAAGCCGTCGTTGAAGAGGATGCCGCCGTTGGGGATGTCGGTACCGATGATGGTACCGAAGTCATAGCGCCACACCTCATAGCCAGTGACGGGGTCAATGCCGATGAGTTCGCAGATTTGTCCGGGCCATTTGTTCATCAGTCGTGAATAGCCGTCATAGAAGGTGTTGTCGATGATTAACTGACCATCGTCATCATACATGGGATTGCCCTGGTCATCGGTCACCACGTTGTTGTCCCATGCATAGCAATAGACATCTTCCCAGCCCACAGTGTTGATGAAATAGACGTAGTAGTGTCCCTCCATCACCACCGCATTGGTGGGCAACTCATTGGCAGCTGCATCAAAGTACTCACGCGAGTGGTCTGTGAGGGTGCTCTTGCCATCTACCTCGTCCCAGGTTACCCACAGCATACCGGCCTTGCGGCGGATGGTGTCGCTCTGCAGGGGAGTCTTGTCCAGACGGGTAAAGAATACCTCGGCGATAGATGCCTTGACCTGCCAGTGCCACCACTTCTTGCCGTCGACAGTGATGGTGTCGCCGATGTAGGTGACATGATAAGCATTGCCGTTGTCGTGCGGGTTCCAGTCGCCTCGGGTGCCGTTATAGGCAGCCAGCGGCCAGTTGCCGTCGCCAAAGATGTCGGTAGAGTAGATGGTGCCGGGGTCTTGGATGAAGTTGTTGCCATCCTTGCTCATGACCACGTTGGGCGTCTGCTCCAGATAAACGTTCATGGGCGAGAGCGTCGTGTGGTCGGTCTTGATGAGCCTTACCCAATGCTGCTCGGGGTTGGCCAGGACGTTGTAGATGCCGGGAACGAACATCTTGAACTCACCATAGATCTCGCTCCAGAGGCTGAGGGGCATGTTCTTGTTGATGCGGTCCTCGTCCACGGGCAGATAGTTGGTTGTGCCTTCTCCCACATGGTAGTCAGGACCACCGTTACCGTAGCGTGTGCCCACATGCTGCCAGTCCTCGCCCAGCGCGGTCGAGAAGCAGAAGGTGTTGTCCGAAGCCAGATAGACGTTGTTCAGATAGTAGGTATGAGTGTTGGCGTCATACTTCATCCTGGTGCCACTGTCGCTGCCATAATGGTACTGTTCTCCATCCAGGTAATAAGTGCCGTGGATGTAGAAGGGACTTCCCGCATCGGTAGGCGGCACGGTGGTCAGCGTGTAGTCGTTATACGGCTCTCCAGGCTCCCTGGGCATGGTCCAGTAGATGTAGTAGGTGCCGGGATCGATATGGGTGATGTCCTGGGTCTTGGTGTCATCAGCGATATCGCCGCCAGCGTTGACCAGGGCATGGATAAACGGTGCTGTCAGGTCAACAGTCAGTTTGTGCCAGGTGTTGCCGTCGGCAAGTTGCTCGGTCTCGGTGAGGCGGGTGCCGGGGTAGGTGTTGGAGTAGGCCTCGTCGGTGCCCAAGCCCCACAGGTAGATGTAGGGAACGGTGGTGCCGTCGCTGGGCAGGACATAGAAGGTGTAGCGGTGGGTCAGTGACTCGCCGTCCACCTTGAAGCGCATATTGAGCGGGTCAAAGGTGAAGGTTACCGTGCACGGGTTGACCGTGATGCTGTAGGCCTTGGTGCTGCCGGCTGCCATCTGCGTGCTGTTCCACTCGTCATTGGGCATGATGGACTGGTCGGTGCTGCCGCTCGGACCGATGCGGTAGTTGCTGTTATAGTCGTCCCAATCGGTTCCCTGTCCGTTACCGAACACGAAGTTATAGGTGCCTTCATTCTCCACCACGGTGGTGTAGGTGAAGTAGCCTGTTGAGGCATCGTAGGTCATCTCTGTCGTGGGCGCAAAGTTCCAGCCCAGTCCCAGGCCAGATGAACCCTGGATGTAAATCACGTCGATTGAGACGGGAGTGAGTGTGTAGTACGCGTTCTGTCCGTCGAAGGTAACCGTCAGGTTATAGGTGCCGTTCTGGCTCACATTGATGCTGATGTTATCATATCCCTCGCCAGGATACCACGAACCGTCATCACCGCTCACCTTGAATTCGTAGTCACCGCCAGCCGTCAGGCGGACGTCGGAGATGCTCCAGGTATAAGTTCCCGTCTGGTCATCATATGTCATTTGGCCGTTGCTGTTCTGCGTCCACACAGCACCGAACAGGTTGGCATCGTTACCCACAACATAGTAGAGGGTGGGGGGAACAGTACCTTCCACCTTGTACTGCATGTTGATGACATCAAGATAGAACGTCAACGTGCCGGCACCTGCAGTGACACTGTAGGCGCCGTGGTCACCGTGTGACTTCTGGGTCACGGTGTATCCGCTGTTGACGGTGTATTGTTCGTCGTCCCCGCCCACAGGGGCAATGCGGTAACTGCTGTTGAACACGTCCCATCCAGCTTGGCCGTCGCTGAAGATGAAGCGGGTAGTGGCCTTGTCGTTCAGGGTTGTCGTGTAGGTATAGACACCATTTCCTGCATCGGTCATGGCAATGCCTGCATCGCTCGAGAAATCGCCCAGGACGCCGTCGCCGGTGATGTACATGGTGCCAGGCTGGGTCAGCGTGAGCGAGTGGCTCATAGTGCCGTTGCTGTTCAGTGTGATGGTAACGGTATAGGTGCCGCTGATGGTTGGTGTGAAGGTGTTGTTGCCGTCACCAATCCAATAGTTCTCGTCGGCACCGTTGCTGGCATAGACCCTGTATCCATACTCGTTCTTGCTGTCAAGGGCCACGCCTGTATAGGTCTTGCTGTAGCTGCCATCACCGTTGGCGGTCATCTGGGTGCCCTCGATTGTCCAGCCGGCAAAGTCGCTCTCGGCATAATAGTTCATAGCAGGGTCGGCTGCCGGATTGGGGCCGCTGACTGTGTTACCGCCGCTATAGGTGAAGTAGTTGTCTCCAAGCTGCATGGTCAGGTCCTCGGTCTGCGTGTTACCGCTTTCGTTCTCGTTGAAGATAACCTTGGCCTGCGTGTCATAGGAGGTGATAGTCGTGTGGTAGTAGGTGTAGCCGTTGATGGGCGTCGGTGTCATCGAGGCCAGCGAAGTGCCGCCCCAACTGTCCAGAGCCTGGACTCCATAAGCGTCGAAGGTGAAGGCAAACACGTTGTCCACGTTCTCGTTGCCCTTGTAGCGCACGTAGATGTCGTAGGTGTAAATCTGGTCCTCGGTCACCAACGTGGGAACCGCATTGACGTTAGTGCCGTCGAAGGTGAACTCCACGTGGTAAGTGCCGTTTTTATTGACGTTGAAGGTCGCGTTGTCAGGTCCGTCGGGATACCATGTTCCGTCACTGCCCGTGACCTTGTATTCATAGTCGGTGCCAATGACCAGGTGGACGCTGTTCGCAGTCCAGATGTAGGTGCCATTGTCTTCTGCCATCTGGTTAGCGGTGCCCGTATTCCATCCGTTGGGGAAGATGCTGGAGTCATCGCCCACGACAAAGTAGTCGATGACGGCATCATCGGGTGTGGGGGAGGGGCCGATGGCACTGGTGCCGCCGTTGTAGGTGAAGTAATTGTCACCCGGTTGTAACGTCCTGTCGGTGGTCTGGGGATTGCCGTTCTCATTGAACAGCAGTTCCATTGTCGAGGCATAGCCCGTGTAGCTGATCGTGTAATAGGTATAACCATTGATGGCGGTTGTGTTCATTGTCGAGAACGCCTTGCCGGGCCAACTGGTCTTGTCGCCATTGGAGTCCCAAGCATGCATATAGACATTGCTCAGGTTTTGGCTGCCCGTGTAGCGGACAAAGATATTGTAGGTGTATGTCGGATCCGCAGCAATCAGGTTTGGGGTGGCATTGACAGCGTGAGTGTTGCTGTTGTAGGTGACCGTCACCGTGTAGGTACCTGGTTGTGAAACGTTGAATTTGGCATTGTCACCGTTTGGATACCAGTTGTTGCCGCCGTAATCCCTGACCTTGTATTCATAGTCGGTGTTCATGTCAAGATGGACTTGGCTGCTGGTCCAGGTGAAATTGGTGCCGTTACTGGACTGCATCACCGTAGCGTCTCCCACGCTCCACTGGTTGGGGAAGATGCTGCTGTTGCCGCCGACCACAAACATTGAGCCCTCGGCATAGCTGGTGGGGCCACTGTAACTGTTGCCTCCATAATAGGTGATGTAATAGGTGCCGGGGTTGCTGACCGTGATGTCGGCAGTTTGACCATTTGAATTGTTGAGAATCAAGTTGATGGTTGCTTGGTTAATGTCAACATAGTAATAGGTCTTACCGTTGATGCCGGTGCTGGACATTGTGGAAATCTGTTTTCCGGGCCAGTCTCCCATGGCATTACTGGTCCCCCATACATAGAGGTAGGAACTGCTGGCATCTGCTTCTTGGCAACGAATGTACACTCGCGCGGTCGCACCGACCTGCGGTATGGCTGCAGCAAGGCAGAGGACTAAAGCAATGAGCCTGCATAAGCTCATGCCCATGAATCTGGTTTTTTTCATCTGAAATTAATGGTTAGAAATATTGATATACTTGTTTGTTGATGGTCTAATGTCTTGTTGATTGTCAATGGTTTCTATCACAGTGCTTAGTGGCTGGCAACGACCGCTTTTCTATCCTGAATATGCTTGATTGACAAAAGCTTGCAAATGAAATAAGAAAATTTTTAATATAATGTGTAAACCGGTTTTGCTTAACATTTTTTATCATGTAAACGATTGCATCATAGGAGGGTGATGATATGGTTGCCCATCGTCTCATGGGCTGGCATGGTTTTTGCATGCTAAAAAGGAGTGTTAATCGTTGTGAAAGATTTAAAAAACGGCTGAAATGGAATAATATCCTCGCAAAGGGGGACGTTTATATCAAAAAAAATAGTACCTTTGTTGTTTCATTCAGACGACGTAATATTTTGTAAGCACCAATGAAGTCAGACAGTTTAGTAATCATTCCTACTTATAACGAGAAGGAGAACATCCGAGCCATTATCGAAGCCGTGCTCAATGTCACTGAGCACCAGTTTGATGTGCTCATCGTTGACGATAACTCCCCCGACGGCACCGGCGCTATCGTGGACTCGATGATTGCCGTGCAGCCCGAGCGTATCCACATCCTCAAGCGTGCCGGCAAGCAGGGCCTGGGAACGGCCTATATCGCTGGTTTCAAGTGGGCTCTTGAGCAGGACTATGATTACATCATTGAGATGGATGCCGACTTTTCCCATCCCGTGAATAAATTGCATGAGTTGCAGGCCGCATGTGCCACTGGCGGCGCTGATGTTTCGGTAGGTTCGAGATACCTGACCGGCGTGAATGTCGTCAACTGGCCGATGGGAAGAATGCTCATGAGCTACTTCGCATCGGCCTATGTCCGCTTGATCACGGGAATGCAGGTACGCGACGCCACGGCAGGCTACGTGTGCTATCGTCGCGAGGTGCTGTTGTCGATTGACCTTGACGCCATTGAGTTCAAGGGATATGCGTTCCAGATCGAGATGAAGTTCACGGCTCATTGCATGGGCTTTAAGATTAAGGAGGTACCCATCGTGTTCATCAACCGTGTCTTGGGCACGAGCAAGATGAACAGCAGCATCTTCTTTGAGGCGCTGTTTGGCGTCATCAAGCTGCGCTGGGATTCGCTCTTCAACAGGCGCCGCTTCAGGCGCCGCCTTAGTTAGGCTTTAGGTGCTAGGCTTCAGGAGCTAGCATCTCTAGATGTTCTAGACTATCTAGATGGTTCTAGACTATCTGGAAAAAGACTGTAAATCTGACGATTGTAAAACCGGCAACTGTCAAATGGCCAAACAGAAACATCATACAGGACTATCCGACGAGCAAGTGATTGCGAGTCGCCATGAGCACGGCAACAATGTGCTTACCCAACCGTCGCGTGAACCTCTATGGAAGCAGTTCCTGGAGAAATTCAAGGACCCGCTCATCAAGATTCTGCTCGTCGCGCTTGTCTTATCAGTGAGTTTGTCCTGCTATGAGTTTTTCGGCCTTCATGAGGGCGTCAGTGTCCTGTTTGAGCCGATAGGTATTTTTATCGCTATTGTACTGGCGACGCTGGTCGGCTTCGTTGTTGAGGTCAATGCCAATAAGAAATTCCGCTTGCTTAACCAGACCGATGACCACGTCATGGTCAAAGTGATGCGCTCGGGTCATGTCACCCAGGTGCCGCGTTGCGACATCGTGGTGGACGATATCGTGATGCTGGAGACCGGCGAGAAGGTGCCTGCCGACGGCACGATCCTCGATAGTTTCAACCTCAGGGTTGACGAGAGTTCCTTCACTGGTGAGCCCTCGGCATGGAAGACCCATGACGCCGAGGTCGCACGCACCGCCACCGAGGCGACTTATCCCGCCAATGTGCTGTTGCGTGCCAGCACCGTCATTGAGGGCAACGCTACTATGCGCGTCACACGGGTGGGCGACAAGACCGAGTATGGTAAAATCTACCGTGACGCACAGATTGATAATGACATCAAAACGCCTCTCACACAGCAACTTGACCGCTTGGGCCACACGATAGCCCGTGGCAGCTATGTCATGGCAGCCCTGCTCGTGCTGGGTCGCGTAGTGGAGTACCTTGTGGGCGGCAGTGAAGGTTTTGTTGCCGATGCCCAATACTTTATTGAGACGGTCATGCTGGCTGTGACGCTCATTGTGGTATCGGTTCCCGAGGGACTTCCCATGAGCGTGACGCTATCGTTGGCGCTCAGTATGCGCAAGATGCTCAAACACAATAATCTGGTGCGTCGCATGCACGCCTGCGAGACGATGGGCGCGGCAACCGTCATCTGTACCGACAAGACGGGAACCCTCACCCAAAACAAGATGCAAGTCTATCAGGCTCATTTCTATGGTCTTGAAGATGGCTCGCGGCTTGCTGACGATGAGGCCAGTGCGATTGTGCGCGAGAGTATCGCTTGCAACAGCAGCGCGTTCCTTGACGATAGTAACCCCGATAATCTGGTTGCTCTGGGCAACCCCACCGAGGGTGCCTTACTGTTGTGGTTGCACGATGCGGGTAGTGACTATTTGGTTACCCGTGACGAGTGTGATGTCCTTGCCCAACTGCCGTTCTCGACCATGACCAAATTCATGGCAACAGCCGTCAAGAGTACTACTGGTAAGCGCCTGTTGCTGCTCAAGGGCGCCCCCGAGATTGTGATGCGCCTGTCGCATTCGGTCGTCGGTGGTGTGGCTTTCCAGCAGGTGTCGGACGAATTGACAACCTATCAGGCCAAGGCGATGCGTACCCTGGCGTTTGCCTATTGCGAATTAGGTGACGATGACGATCCTCAAGCCGTCGTCCAGTCGCTGAGGACAGGCCACGAGTTGCCGTTCAGCCTCCTGGGCATTGTCGCCATCAGCGATCCGGTGCGCCTCGATGTGCCCGACGCTATCCAGGATTGCCGCAATGCTGGAGTGAAGGTCAAGATTGTGACCGGTGACACGGGTGCCACCGCACGCGAGATCGGTCGCCAGGTAGGCCTGTGGAGTAACGAGGACGACCAGCGGCGTGAAGCCATCATCACGGGGCCTGACTTTGCCGCCCTGGATGATGACGAGGCTGCCCGCCGTGCCGCTGCCATCAAGATCATGGCGAGGGCGCGTCCCGATGATAAGGCACGCCTTGTGCGCCTGCTTCAGCAGCAGGGCGAGGTAGTTGCCGTGACGGGTGACGGCACCAACGATGCGCCTGCACTCAACGCGGCCCAGGTGGGCCTGTCGATGGGCGACGGTACCGCCGTGGCCAAGGAAGCCAGCGATATCACCATTCTCGACAACTCCTTTGCCAGCATCAACAAGGCGGTGCTGTGGGGACGCTCACTGTACAGCAATATCCAGCGCTTTATCCTGTTCCAGCTTGCAGTCAACGTCTGTGCCTGCCTGGTGGTTGCCGTGTGCTCGTTCTTCAGCAAGCAGCCGGCTCTTACCGTGACCCAGATGCTGTGGGTGAACCTCATCATGGATACTTTTGCCGCCCTGGCGCTTGCCTCCTTGCCGCCCAACAGCGTGCTGATGCGTCAACGTCCCCGCGACTCACGGGCGAGCATCATCACGCCCCGAATGAAACGGTTCATCATGTTGACGGGAGTGCTGTTTGCTGTACTGATGATAGGGATGTATTACTATTATGTCCATATCGCCAACGAGGGACGCCCCGTTTTCGCTCGAGGCATCAATCCCAACATCAGCCCTCGGGAGATGGGCATCTTCTTCAGCGTCTTTGTCTTCCTGCAGTTCTGGAACATGTTGAATGCCCGATCGTATGCCACAGGAAAATGGGCGTTCAACAACGTGGAGGACAGCAAGGTGTTCTGGGCCGTTGCCACCGTTATCTTCTTGGGACAGATCGTTCTTGTTCAGTTCTGCTCCCCGCTGTTTGACTGCGAGCCTCTTGATTTGTTCACTTGGGTCATGATTATCCTGTGCACGTCTCCAGTATTTATTGTCGGGCAACTTGTCGCTTGGCTTAAAAGGGCTCGGGTAAAAGACAAATAATTGGTAAAAATATCGGAATTTTCTTTGCGGTTTCGGCATTTAGCCGTAACTTTGCAACATCTATATGCGTCAGTGAACTAAATTTATTAATTATTAATATTTATCAGTACAAGATCTATGAAGAAATCATTACTTACCGCTTTAGTGATGGCTGCTGCTTGCTACGGTGTTTCCAATGCCGAGATCGTTATTACAGCAACCAACGTGCCTCAGCCGGCTAACGACACACTGCTTTTTGCCTTGCCGGTGAACCCCGAGAGCGTTCAGGAAATCTGGACTGCCTATGATTATGTAAATCCTGCTACTGGTGCTACGACTTCCATGATCAATGGTAAGTTCCAGCCCGAGTATCTGGTAACTGCTTTGGATTTCTCTAATGGTGATACCGAGAAGGGTACTCCCACGCTGCCCAACAA
>JAEEGL014113944.1_pt1 | contig 24560 bp, 30 predicted proteins | sample 9134231 | NCBI WGS metagenome assembly JAEEGL01 (sample SAMN16246548, study PRJNA631951) | gut metagenome | biome: gut microbiome; feature: rumen; material: fiber-attached | host: Bos | place: Iran: Karaj | collected 2018-10
CCGGAACCTACTGATTACAAGTCAGTTGCTCTACCAATTGAGCTATTTCGGCACATAATGGTGGGCGATACAGGACTCGAACCTGTGACCCCCTGCTTGTAAGGCAGATGCTCTAACCAACTGAGCTAATCGCCCGAAATAACGCCCACCTATTGGTTGACAGTTATAAATATATCAATTATTAGACAATTTGTCAACATTATTTCCCTTTTTTTTGTTTTTTTAGTTGTTTTAATCTTCTTTATTTACAATCCATTTTTTTAATTCACTAGACAAATTCTTAAAACCCGTTTTAGTTTCTACAATACCCTTTATTTTGTTATTTTCTTCTCTATAATCTAAATTTTTAACGCTTAACTTCATTTTATTATTTTCTTCATCCCATTCTAATACTCTTGCTTTTATTATCTCATTAATATCAGCATATTCCGATACATCTTTAACAAATGAATCTGATAATTCAGAAATATGAATTAACCCCGTAATATCGTCATCTATCAATAAAAAGATTCCATAATTTTCAATGCCAGTTACTTTTCCCTTAACAATTTCTCCTACTTTGTATTTTTTCATACCCTATGCTCCTCGCCAATTTATTATAACATAAATTTTAAATCTTGTTTACTAAAACTTTAAAATAGTGTTATAATTTTGGTGGTGATTAAAGCTATGAATGAAACAGAATTAAAAATCATTTCAATTATTGACCGATTAAAACCTTTTTTAATAAGTGATGGTGGAAATATTGAATTTGTTAAATATGAAAACAATATTGTATATGTTAAACTATTAGGTGCATGCAAAGATTGTAGTTTTATAGATGTAACATTAAAAGATGGCATTGAAGAAATTATCATAAGTGAAATCCCTGAAGTTAAAGAAGTTATAAATATTGATTCAATTACAGAATAGTATCATTAAAATGGTGATACTATTTTTTTATGATAAACCTTGTTGATTTCCTTTACTATCAAATTAACATATATTTCATATTCATCTACCCGCTCAATTACTTTTTTTAATCCTGTATCATCACCATCAATAATCATTTTTTCAAAATAGAACAAATAATGTGTAGGTAATAATAATCTTGCCGTCACTAAATCATAATTAAGCTCTTCTTTCTCATTTTTTATAAAACTATATATCTGACTCATTTCATACTTGTTACTATAAAACAAATACTTTAAATATTCTGCAAAATATCTTTCTTTTATGTCATATATAAAATTCTCTTTTTCATAATCTTTTTCTTCTAATATGATTTTTGGTTGAACATAAACAAGCTCAACATAATCACTATATTTTTTAATCCTGTTAATTGCTAACTCCATCATACCAACATAATAATTAATACTTTCATCTACTATTTGGTATTTCCCTTCTATTTTTCTATAATAGTCTTCGATATAATCACTTTTCCTAGTCCATAATTCAAACCAATTTATTTTTTTTTTAAATATAATCTGTCGTTTCTTTTCATATAAATTTTTAATTCATCATATGCCATACTAATTATTCACCTATTAATTATATGAAAAAAAAGAAGGCTTTATAACCTTCTTACATTACTTTTTGTTTTTCTTCTTCAATAACTAATTCACTATCCGCAAACATTAACTTCATTTCTTGCGACTTTTTAATATTCTCCTGAATCTCTTCATTATTCTTTCTTATGTTATCAATGTTTTGACGCTTAGTTTCAATATTCATTTTAATATTACTAATATTTTCACGTCTTGTTTCAGTATCTTTAGTTACATTATCAAGTTCTTCTTTATCATTTTCAATTACTGAAGTTAAAGAATCATTTTTGCTGTCCATGTCTATTATGTTTTGAATCATCAACTCTTTTAATTCTTGTGCCTCTTTTTCTTCTTTAGCCTTTAATTCTTCACGTTGTTTTTCAGCTTCCTCTTCTTCTTCATTAGTTTTAGCTTCCTCTTTTACAGTATTCTCCTCTTCTTCAGTAACTTCGGCATTTATTTTCTTTTCTTCCTCTACATTTCGTTTAACATTACTAGATTCTTTTTCTAATTCCTTATTACGCTCACTTTTTTCATTAAGCATTGCTTGTAGTTCTTCAAAAGTAAGGCTTTGTAGTTTTTCCTTAAGTTCTGACGAAACAACTACGCTTTTAGGTTCAATCTTTTCTTCAATCGCCACAACTTTTTCGACTTCTTCAGGTTCCTTCACCATAGTAAATTCATCTATTTCTTCACGATCTGGTGCTACTACAATTTCTTCTCTTTCCTGTTCAAATGTTTTATCAAAAGAAGTGTTATTGAAATTTATCTCATTATATCTATCATTTTCTATCTTTTCTCTCGATTTTGCTACTTCCTCTTCCGTCATAGGGACATACTCTTGATCAACATATCCCACACCGATGTCATCATTTTTTTCTTCAATTGAGTTTTCTGCATTATTCACTAAATTATTAGCTTCTTCTATATTTTCATATACTTTTTGAATATCATTATCTATTGTTACATCTTCGTCGATATTTGAATTTTCTATTTCACCCGCCAATGAAATATCATTTGCATTAGCATTTTTATCTTTTTCTCGTATATAATTAATATATTCTTTTGCATCGTCTGTTATTTTTGATTTAAAAGTTGAACAACCTTTAGTATTTATAACACCATTTTTTAACCATTCTTCTTTTAATTTTATAGCTCTATTAGCAACAAAATCAGTAGGTATTTCCTCTCCTGATTCAACCCTTAACATTTCTTCTAATCGAGCAATAACAGATGTTTTTTCTAATACTTCTTTTTCAAAATTTTCGTCCTCTTCATTTATTTCAGTTAATTCTCCTTCAGTTTCACTTATACGTTGTTCAAGCACTTTACTTTTATCAAGTCCCTTCAACCATTTTTTGTGTTCATTATATGCACTTTCCATCTTATTTTTAAGAGAATTAGCTGCTAGTCTTGTATCCACAGGTATTTTTCCATCTTTAAGTATTCTTAGCTCTGGGTCATAAAAATTAATATCCTCTGTCATAAGACAAACCTCCTCATTTTTTATTCTGGTTTTGACAACTCACGTAATACATCTTTTACTCTATTCCACTCTTCTTCATCTTCAATACCCATTAATTTTGGTTCTCCGGAAGACCTATCAATATATGAAACATAAACTGTTATATTATCATTTTCATCTTTTTCATTTTTAGTATAAATAACATACTCTTTTTTATTATCTTTAAATTCAAAAGCCAATATAACTTCTACTTCTTCAACAGTACCATCTTCAGCAACTATTGACATCATCTTTTTTTCTAAATCTTGGTTTTCCATAATAAATCCTCCCTTTATTATTCATATAATATAATTCTATCATAAAACAAGATAATTACAAGTGTTTTATTTGATTTTTTTCAGCAAGAAAGTTTTTGATCCAAAGCTGCAATAGTTCTCTATATAATCATCTAAATTTTTTATATCATTGATACTATTAGCATTTTTATTATTTGAATCGTAATACCCCTTCAGTCTTACTTTTTCATATGCATAATCACCAAATATATAATCATAAGGTTCAAAATAATCTGGCACTTTTTCAACAATATCATCCTTATTGAAACAGTTATCATCATTTCTAATCAATTCATAATTTATACCATTTATTTCTATCTTTTTCATACAAATACCTCACATTATAATTATATCATATCTCGCGTTTATTTAAAACTATTTTATATAACCTCCATAATATTCTGGCACTTTTCCATTTATTATATCAATCATTAAAGGCTGTCTTATTTCTATAGTTTTTCTTCTTGAAGTAAGTGGCATTGTTATCTGTTCTTTTATTTTTATAACAAAGAAAATTTCTATAATAGCATTATTTATCCCATACTCTTTTATTTTTACATCAATGTCAGAATTAAGTTGGCTACTAAATAATAACTTTATTGGTATCGGTGGGCTTACATTAGCAAATAGGGTTGACCCTCTTACTGAACCAATACTAACATCACACAGTATACCACTTTTTATTTTTTTAAATTTCCCTTTTCGTATCCTCGTTGGAACAAAATATTCATCAATGCTTCCATTATCAATTTTCCTCAATTCATCCTGTACCATCTTTGTAATTTTGTTTTTTATTTTGGTAATAGCAAATGTATCATATGAAATTTTTATATTCGCATCTCTTTCGTTATTAATCAAAAAGTAATCTTCTAAATTGATATTATCCATAGCTTCGTTAACCTTTTTGTTAACAATATTATTTACTATTCTTTCAACTTCAACATCAATATATGATTCTAAAACACTATTTAAATTCATATCTATCAAGTATACTAAAATACTGGAGAAAAAAAATACTAATAGTAAAAATATGAATAGCATTAAACCCCTCTTTTTTACTATTTTTTTATTAATATCACATCTTCCCCTATTTTGGTAATATCATTCCAGTATATTCTCGTATCACTTTCTTTATTTAAAGAAAATATATTTCGGGTTTGTTCTATTAATAACGATTCAATTTCACCATTTTCTTTTACTTCTAAATCGATTATGTTTCCAATGTTTCTCCCCGTAGTAATATTTATTATTTTTTTTGCTTGCAACTCAGACATTCTCATCAAATCACCTAATAAATACTATTCGCAATCACCTATTTTAATGCTTTTTTCAATTGTTTAATTGCTTTTTTTTCTAATCTTGATACCTGGGCTTGACTAATTGATAACTCTTCCGCTATTTCCATTTGTGATTTTCCTATTATAAATCTTTCATCTAAGATGTATTTTTCTCTTGACCCCAAATCATCAATCGCATTTTCCAAAACTATCTTATTTGAAAAATTATTATTTTTCTTATCTTCTATCTGATCGTACAAATAAATCGTATCTCCACCATCATTATAAATAGGTTCATACATACTTATAGGTTCTTTTAGCGCCTGCATTGCATTACTTATTTCAAACTCACTAACTCCTATTATATTTGATAAATATGAAATACTAGGTTCGCTACCACTTTTAGCATAGTATTCTTCCTTAATTTTTAAAATTTTATAGGCTATATCCTTTAGTGATCTACTTATTCTAATACTATTATTATCTCTTATATATCTTTTTACTTCACCTAATATCATTGGCACAGCATAAGTGGAAAACTTTACTTCATAACTTAAATTGAAATTATCTATAGCTTTTATTAATCCAATACATCCTACTTGAAATAAATCATCTAAATTATCATTTTTATTCTTGTTATAAAATTTTTTAAGTACCGATAATACAAGTTTTAAATTTCCATTAATTAGCTCATCTCTAGCACTATAATCACCATTACTATATCTAATAAACAGATTTTTCATTTCATCCTGCCTTAAACATGGCAAATTATTTGTATTTATCCCACTAATATCAACTTTATATTTTCCCATATAACCTCCAGTATAGTTATGAGAAAATATTTATATTTTGATACAAAAAAAGAAAGATTAATCTCTTTCTAAAAAATCTGCTCCTTTATGAGGCTCTTCTTTCAATAAATCATTATAATTTTGTTGTCTTAGTGCTTCATAAATAACAATAGCTACACTATTTGATACATTAAGTGCTCTGACTTTATCTGTCATTGGTATTCTCATGCAATGATCTAAATCTTTCTTTAAAATTTCTTTTGGAATTCCTGTAGATTCTTTTCCAAATATAAAATACAAATTTTCATTATTTTTATTACTATAGTCAAAACTTGTATGAGGTTTATGCCCATATCTAGTAAAATAGTAATAAATACCCTTATTTTTACTCATAAAATCTTCAAAATTTTCATAAACATAATATTCTAATTTATCTATATAATTTACTCCACTTCTTCTTAAATGAGCATCATCTATTTCAAAACCAAGTGGCTTTATAAGATGTAATTTTGTATTTGTTGCAACACACGTTCTCATTATATTTCCAGTGTTTTGTGGTATTTCTGGTTCAAACAATACTATATGATTCATATTTCCTCCAATTCAAAAGGAGACTACTCTCCTATTTCATTTATTTCTAAAAACTGTCTAACTTTTTCAATTGATAATTTATTATTTTCATTTCCTTGAAGAATTTTCTTTATTTCACCATTTTCAAATAAAACAAAAGCAGGATAATAACTTGTTAGTTTTGTTTTATAATTATATTTTTTATTGAATTCATCAACAAATTTTTCTTGATCTAAATCTGTTAAATTTAAGTATACTAATTGTTCATTATACTCTTCTTTTTTTAATAGTTTTTTAAAATCTCTTTCAAACAATCTGCAAGTATCACCATTTGCAGTACACATATATATAACTGTAGTTGGATTATCCAATAAATAGTGTTCTAAATCATCATTATATATTTCATATATCATTCCTCCAATTATTGGAGTTTTTTTCTGTTCTTCTTCATTAACTTTATATAATTCACGTAAATATAATACAAATCCCATAGATACTAGAAAAACTAGCAAAAGAATTATATAATTTTTTATTCTCTTTTGTTCTTTTTCTTCTATGACTTCAGTTTTATTCTTTTTCATAAAACCACTCCCTACACTTTTATTTTACCATAATTCTATGACTTTTAATATAAAAAATATAACTTTAAAAATTAAAATTTACATTTAATATTTATTTTTTGAATATACTTTATTATGAATAACACTTTAGATAGAATAAATAAAATTAATATAGAAAATCACATATGGATAATTTATATAGGAATTATTTTTCTTTCTTTTATGGCCAACTATTATGAAAAAGATTATTTTTTAAACAAAAACAATATTAGTAAAGATTATTATCGAAAACTAAATACTCTTGTCTTCATTATCCTTATTTTTGTATATTCTTATTTTGAAAATGACGCAATAAAATCTTTTCTTAATAAACAAAAAAGTGAAAAACAATATAAATATGATAATCTCACTCTTTTGGCAACAACACTTGTTTTAATTTCCGGATTTATATTTTTATATATATTAATTGATGATAAAAACATTGATTCTGAAATTGCTTTCAATTAAAAAAATCCTTTAAGGATTTTTTACATATAATTATCAGATTTTACTTCAAAATAGCTTTGAGGGTGTGCACATACTGGGCAAACTTTAGGAGCAGATTTTCCAATACATATATGTCCGCAATTACGACAAATCCATATTTTTTCTCCATCTTTGCTAAATACTAAATCACCTTTAACATTTTCTAATAATTTTCTATATCTTTCTTCATGATGTTTTTCTATTTCTCCAACCATTCTGAATTTTTTTGCAAGAGCGATAAAGCCTTCTTCTTCTGCCTCTTGTGCAAATTTTTCATACATATCTGTCCACTCATAGTTTTCACCATCAGCTGCTGATTCTAAATTTTCAATTGTTGATGGGACTTCTCCTCCGTTAAGTTCTTTGAACCACATTTTAGCATGTTCTTTTTCATTATTGGCTGTTTCTTCAAAAATAGCTGCTATCTGCTCATAACCCTCTTTTTTTGCTTTACTAGCGAAATATGTATATTTATTTCTTGCTTGACTTTCCCCAGCAAAAGCGGCCATTAAGTTTTGTTCTGTTTTGCTTCCCTTTAATTCCATAATCTACCTCTTTTCTTAAATATTTTCTAAACTAATTATACCAATCATCAATACAAATATCAATCACACATTTGTAAATAAAGAATAAAATAAATTAGGTGATTTTATGAAATCAAAACATACCTTATTTTGCAGATGCAATACATGCAAACAAAAAAGAAGAAATAATATCTTCTATCTTTTAGGGATTTTGATAAATGCTATTATTATATTTTATCAACTATTAATTCTTATTTTTATTACAACAAAATTAAATGTTTTCATTCTTTTGTTTGAATTTGCTCTCATCTGCTTCTTGATTTTCTTTATTTTCTTTTAAATTTTTTTTCACTTCATCTAATGCGTATTTGATACTGACAGTATTTTGATAAATACTGTTTTTAAATTCTAGTTTTTTAGGTATTATTTTTTTTGCTTGAACTATATCTCCACTATCTAAAATAACTTTAGCTTTATCTAAAACCACATAGAATTTACTTATGTTTTTTATTAAGTAATAATAATCTATTCTTGGGAAAGAAAATCTTTCTATATAATCCTGAAGATCTAAATAATAATTTCTAAGATACTCTATCTTGTCTTTTACATTTTTATATTCATCATTCATTTAATATAGGTATTATTAATTTTGTCCCTATACTTATTTCATTGAGATCATTATACTTTTCTAATTCTTCTAATGATGTATTGTATTTTTCTATTATTGAGTTAATTGTTTCATTTTGCCTTACTATATATACAAGTAAAGTCCCATAAGTATCGGAATCATCATCTAAATTAGAAAAAAGGGAATTAATATTTCTTTCGTTATCTTCTTCACTTTCTTCTTCTACAGCTGGCATTTCTATTTTTTCCTCAACTACTGTTTCACCATCACATTCTCTCATATTTTCATCTATTTGCTCAGTTTCTATTAGTTCTAATCCATCAATTTCTAGTTCTATATGGCATATTAAATTATTTTCCTCTATTTCATAATTAAAGTCTGTTATTTCTATATTAGAATTATTTAAATTAAGATTTTCATTTAACGCTATTTCAATAGGGATTTCATAATTAAAATCTTGTTCTAGTCTAGATGCTTCTGTCATTTTATATTTACCAGTCAATTGCAAAGCCCCTTCAATATTAGCACTATCAATAAACTTTAAATCTTCCTCTAAAGAAATTGCTGTTATCTCCCCTATCATAGTTGAAAATTCAATCTTTTTGTCAAAAGTTATTTTCTTTTTCATAATATTCCTCCTAAAAAAGATTATGAAAAAAGAAGAATAATTATTCTTCTTAAAATAGACTTTTTAATAATTGTTTTGCTTCTTTTGAAATTTTTCTTTCAGGTTTATTGATAATACTACCTTTTTTGGATATCTCTTTTAACTTGATTTCTACATTTTTTAAAACTTCTTCATTTTCAAACATAGTAGGATTTTCCTCTAAAAAATAATAAACTGATGATATAAATTCTGAATCACTAAATTTAGCGTCAATAGCTCCTTTTAATGCATAATAAACTGCGAAGTCTGCAGCTAAATCTTCCCCAAATTTTTGTAGGGATGAATACTTTTTATGTCTTATTTTCTCATGATCATCCATATAATTATTGATCACAGTAGCTCTAAAGGTAGGACAATAATTATCAATCTCATTCAAATGTGAAGTAATCCCATTTATATATTCATTCAAATCATATTTTTCTATATCAAAGCGGTGAATTCCTATTATTTCTCTTATCATATTTCTAAAATCAGGGCTAAGAAATAGAAAAGCATTTTCCTCATTTACCATTGTAGTTACAATAGACACAAATAAAGCATAGCTATCAATACTACTATATATCTTTTTTAAACTATCAATTGGTATATTTAATAACTGTCTTTTCAATATTAGCAATAATTCAAAATCACTTGCGATTTCAAGATCTTTTATAATGTTTTCATCATTATCTGGCATTTAACTCACCACCAAATATTGAATTAAATACATCTTCATACTTATCAATGGTAATAAAATGAATATCTTTCTTTACTTCTTCTGGAATTTCATCTAAATCTTTTTCATTTTCTTTTGGTATATAAATAGTTTTTATTCCTCCTCTGTGAGCACCAATAACTTTTTCCTTTAATCCACCAATTCCTAGTACTTTACCACGCAATGTAATTTCTCCTGTCATTGCGATGCTTTTATCAACTTTCTTATTAGTAAATAAACTTACTAAAGTAGTTGTAATAGTAATTCCTGCGGATGGGCCATCTTTATTTACTGCCCCTTCAGGGACATGAATATGAATATCATTTTTTTCAAATATTTTACTATCAATCCCAAATAATTCCATATTAGATTTAATATAGTCTAATGCAATATGGCAAGACTCCTGCATAACATCTCCTAAAGATCCTGTTAATACCAAGTTTCCTTTTCCTTTGAACATATTAGCTTCTATTGGAAGAATGTCACCACCAAATATAGTATAAGCCATTCCATTTACAACTCCAACCTCATCAGATGAATTGTTTTCCATATATGTGAATTTCTTTTTACCTAATAATTCTTCGACCATAGAATTATTAATATTGTAAAAAACCTCATTTTTATCTAATAATAATTTCTTTACTATTTTTCTAAATAAAGTAGCAATAATTCTTTCTAATTCACGAACTCCAGCTTCTTTAGTATAATTACGAATTAGTGTAAGTATAGCATCATCTTCTACTTGAACTTGTAAACTTGTAAGACCGTGTTCATCTAATTGTTTAGGAATTAGATGTTTTTTTGCAATATCTAATTTTTCATATTCAGTGTAACTAGATATATTGATTATTTCTAATCTGTCTCTAAGTTCATATGGTATTTGTTCTACATAGTTAGCCGTAGCAATGAACATAACCTTAGATAAATCAAATTCTTCTTCTATATAATGATCCGAAAACTTACTATTTTGTTCAGGATCTAATACTTCAAGTAAACTACTTGCAGGATCTCCTTTAATGTCTTTTGTCATTTTATCAATTTCATCTATAATAAATACTGGATTTGTTGTTCCCGCTTTACGAATACCTTGAATAATTCTACCTGGATTAGCTCCAATATAAGTTCTTCTATGGCCTACAATTTCAGCTTCATCATTGATTCCACCTACTGATATCTTAGCAATTTTTCTATTTAAACTTTTCGCAATACTTATTGCAAGCGAAGTTTTTCCTACTCCAGGAGGGCCAACTAAACATAGTATTGGGCTACGTAGATTATTAGTGTTTTGTTTTACTGCTAAATACTCTAAAATTCTGTCTTTTACTTCTTCTAGTGAATAATGTGATGAATCCAAAATACTTTTTACTCTTACTAAATCGTCTGTATCTTTTGTATAATTATTCCAAGGAAGATTAATCATCCAATCTAAGTATTCTCTAATCATTCCAAGTTCTGGAGAATTACTGTTTAGGCTATCATAACGTTCTACTTCTCTTTTTATTTTTTCTTTTACAGCCACCTTACACTTTAACTTAGAAATTTTTTTATTAAGACGCTCTACTTCATTATCTTTATTATTTCCCTCTCCCAATTCTTTTTGCATTAGTTTTATTTTTTCACGCAAAAAATATTCTTTTTGCGTCGCATCAAGTTCACGCTCTACTTCTGTTTCAATTTGTTGTTCTAACTCAACAAATTTCAAATCACGATTCATATCTTCAATTAAGTTTTTAGCCCTAGTTATAGGATTTATTGTTGTAACATATTTTTTCTTTTCCTCATAACTAATTGGTAAAAATGATGAGATTAAATCACATAAATCACTTAAACAATCAATATTATTTAATTGATTCATAATTGCATTACCCATATAAGGTACTTTTGAAATATATTTTTCTAATGATTTCATTAAAATATTAAAATAATTTTTATCTTCTTCATTTTCTTCGATGTTTATAGGATTATAATTTGCTTTATAATAATTATCTTCTTCTTCAATATTAGAAATTTCTACTCTATCAAGCCCTTCTATAACTATTCGCGTTTTTCCATTAGGAATATTCATTTTTAATTTTAATCTTCCAAGCACTCCATACTTTGGAAATGATGTTAAATTAATTCCATCGTCGTTAATTGGATTTACAATTAACATTAAACCGTCTTCAATCTTTTCAACCAATTCTATCATTGATTTATCATATGAATTATCATATTCAATTCTTACTTCATTATTGGGGAAAATAACCATGTCATTAATAATTAAAACAAGCAATTTTTTATTCATGGATATTCACCTCCAAGTTTTTAATACTGCTTTCTATTATATAATAAATTAGTAATATTTCAATAAAAAAATTAAACTTTTATATCTTTTTTTTTACTATAAAATTTTTTTATGGCAAAAAAAGAAAACAACTTGTGTTTTCTCATAATTATTTATTTAATTCTTTCAATAAATCAAGAACTCTTCTCATCTGAAGATCATATTGTATTAATTCAATTCCACCAAATTCTTTTAAGAAATCTGCTTTCTTCATTTGATATTTTTTAGCTAACTCTTCTGCTTCTTTTTCTGCTTCTTCTTTACTGATTTCAATCTTTTCAATTATAGAAATTTCTTCAAGCATTAATCTATATAATACATTTTTGTATGCTTCTTTTTCCATTTGACTTCTTAACTGAGATTCATTGCTTCCTGTGAATTGATAATAAATATCAAGGGATATTCCTTGCATTTTCATTTGTTCTTCAAATCTACCCATTAAACGTTCTATTTCTTCTTCAACCATTTCTTCTGGAATATCTACTTCAACATTCTTAGAAACTTCTTCTAAAATTGTATCAACATATTTGTTTTCAGCATCCATTTCTTTTTGAGCTTTAATTGAATTTTTTATTTCTTCTTTTAATTTGGCTTCTGAATCAATTCCTTCCATTCCTAAATCTTCGAAGAAATCTACATCTAATTCACGAGTTTGTTTAGCTTTTACTTCATTAACTTTTACTTTGAATACTACTTTAGCTCCTGCTAAATCTTTAGCACCATAATCTTCTGGGAATACTAAATCAATATCTTTAGTATCTCCAGCTTTCATTCCAATTACTCCTTCTTCAAAACCAGGTATAAATGTATGAGATCCTATTTCTAATGAATAGTTTTCTCCTTTTCCACCATCAAAAGCTACACCGTCTTTAAATCCTTCAAAGTCGATTATAGCTACATCGCCATTTTCAACTTTTCCTTCTTTACTAACTAATTCAGTATATCTTTCTAATAAGTGTCCTAATTCATGATTAACTTCATCATCAGTTACTTCTACCTTTTCAGGTTTAATTTTTAATCCTTTATATTTTTTAACTGTTACTTCTGGTTTAGTAATTACTTTAAATATAAATGTTACTCCTTTATCATCAATATCTTTAATATCAACACTAGGTTGTACCACTGGCTCTAATTTAGATTCATCCATTGCCTTCTTATATGCATCTTGCAATACATAGTTAGTAGCATCTAAATAAAGTGATTCTTTACCAAATTTCTTTTCAAATACACTTCTTGGTACTTTACCAGCTCTAAATCCATCAACTTTAACAGTTTTTTGTTTTTCTATAAATGCTTTATCAATAGCATCTGTCCATTTTTTTCCTTCAATTTTAACTTCTATTTCATTAATGTTTTTATTTTCTTTTTTTGCCATAAACATTACCTCCAACGACTTTTATTATACATTATATTTAATAATAAAACAATAAAAAAAGAAGATTATTTATCTTCTTTTTGCTTTAATATAAAATTATATGAGTCCCTCATCATATCGTCAATATTAAGTTCTGCTTTCCATCCTAATTCTTGATATGCTCTAGCGGGATCAGCATAACACTCTGCGATATCTCCAGGTCTTCTATTTACTATTTTATATGGGACAGATACACCATTAACTCTTTCAAAAGTTTTTACCATATCTAATACACTATAACCTGCACCTGTTCCGAGATTATAATAATTTACTCCTAGATTAGCATGTTCCAATGCAGCAATATGACCTCTTGCTAAATCTACAACATGGATATAATCTCTTACTCCAGTTCCATCAACAGTTGGATAGTCATCACCAAATACATTTAATTCTTTTAATTCACCACTTGCTACTCTAACAATATATGGCATTAAATTATTTGGAATACCATTTGGTTTTTCTCCAATTAGTCCTGATTTATGGGCACCAATTGGATTGAAATATCTAAGTATAACTATACTAAATTCAGGATTAGCTGCACTAACATCTTTTAATATTTTTTCATTCATTAACTTTGTTGTTCCATATGGGTTAGTTGTTCCTCCAACTTTACAATCTTCAGTTATTGGTAAAGTCTCAGGATCTCCATAAACTGTAGCACTTGAACTATAAATAATTGTATTACAATTATACTTTTGCATTGCTTCACAAACATTTAAAGTAGATATCAGATTATTTTGATAATACATTATTGGCTTAGCTACAGATTCACCAACAGCCTTATAAGCAGCAAAATGAATTACTACATCCGGTCTTTCTTTATTAAATATTTCATCCAGTCTTTCTGCATCACAAACATCTTCAACATACAAGTCAAAGCTCTTTCCAGTTATTTTCTCAATTTTATCTTTTACATCAAGACTAGAATTATATAAGTTATCTACTACTATTACATCATAATTTCTATCAAGTAATTCTACTACTGTATGACTTCCTATAAATCCAAGTCCTCCTGTTACTAATACTTTCATATATTTCCTCCATACATCTTATTATATTCTTTAATGACATGTAACATTTCTCTAGCTATTTTGATATCTATTTCACCTAATTCTATTTTTTCATTTATAAATGTTTCTATATCACTATAATTAATATAACATATTTTGAATTCTGTATTCAACTCTAATTCATCATAATGTGTTTTCGTAATATCTGGCTCTAAATCAGTAAAAAATCTATAATAATATATTGTGTTTAATACCTTCTTACCAGTACCAAAATAATTATCATCATACGTTTCTATACATAAGAAAGGATCTTCTGTAATTTTTAGGTCAATTCCAACTTCCTCTAATATTTCCCTTTTAATACAATCATCTATTTCTTCATTATCATCCAAATGACCTCCTGGAAATTGATATGTATTATTATTAAAAACTAATAATATTTTTCCATTAGAGTTAAACACCAATCCTTTAACTCTAACTACTTTCATCTCAATGTCATCGTCATTTAAATTATTATCATTAATTACAAATTCTTTCATTTTACCACCTAGTCATTTTTTACCCATCTTTCCCAGTATTCAATATTATTAGGACTAACACTATTAAGGGTTGCTTCCATAGTCATAGCCATATAATTAGCTTTTAACCATATTGTGTTATTTCTATTTTTTAAACAATCCATTTCATTTTCCATCATCATATATTCAAATGTTGATGCCCTATCTTCAGCAGCTGATGTTTGAGCATAGTTATTAACAAACGATGCAGTAGAAACTGATGTAACACTATAAGAATAATTTCCATCTACCGTTCCCCAATTAAAGCCACTAGGATTTAGACTATCCCAGCTGTTAAAATTGGCACCTTTTTTTAATAAGTATCTTTCTATATAATGAAATGATTCATGATAAAAAGATTCTTCTATAGGATATATGACAGCTATAGATATATTTGCATAATCATAATTGGAATCTGTAATTCCAGTGATGCTTGGATTAGAATAATTATTTATTAAATATATTGTAAGTGGGATACCACCTTTTTTTATTTCTTTAAACATATCTTTAGGATATTTACTAAGTATGTTATCTAATTTTCTCAATTGTTCATTTATAACTCTTTTGTCAGTTATCTTTTTTGTTTCTAATCCCGCTATTTTATATCCTTCAGTATCATCACCATATAAGATTATAACTGAATATTTCTTTTCTATTGAATTTCTTAAATTAGTATTAATCTTATCATCAACAAATACCCCATCATCTTCAATATTACTAGAATAATTAGATTTATTAGAATCATTAATGTCATCAATTTCAGTAATATTAATAATATTACCTGTAGGATTTATTACTTTTCCACCTTTATTAGAATTGAAATCTCTAATATCTAGTATAATTCCATACAAAAATAAAACTATTGAAATAGCAATTAATACTTTTCCATACGCTAATATATCTTTTTTCCATGTAAAATGCATTAGTATTACCCCTTTCAATAGTCTTTTAATAAGAAAAGGAATTTAGACCGTTCTAAATCCTTTTATCAATTTCCGAATTAATCTATGCTGCTATACCGCTAGACATCTTTTTACTGTATGTCATTATTTCTTCTGTCATTGCCTCAGCTTCTTCTTTTTTTCCTTCTGCAAGTAATTCTCGTTGTTGATTTACCATATTTTCCAATTCTTTTTCAGGATCTATTTCATTAGAAAAATCTTCTTTAGGTATTTCTGTTACTACCGCTTGTTCTTTATTATTATTAATAAATTCTTCTAACAACTTACTCTGTTCTCCAAGCGAATTATAAAGTCTTTCCCCTTGAATAGAAGTTACAGATATTGGTCTTGAAACAACATCAGGATTTGTTTTTTCATTAATAAATACACTCTTAGTATTTTCATCATTAACTTGATTATTTATCTCGTTCAATGGTGTAACTAAAGCATTAACTTCTTCTTCCTTAGTCTCTTCAACAGGAGTTTCAGGGATTATTTCTTCAACTTGAGGAAGTTCTATATTTGGAGTTTCCTCTTCTTTTTCTTGTTTTTCTTCTTCAACGATTGGTTTTTCTATTTCAGGTAATTCTACTTCAACTTTTTCTTCATTTTGATTAGTTTCAACTATAAATTCATCATTAGTTTTTTCTTCTTTATTCATACTTTCATATTTTTCTTGTTTATATATATTCTCAATGGCAGTTATATAAGACTGTTCCATACCAAAAACTTCAGTCCATTCATTCTCTAATTTTTCTTTAGCCTCTTGGTCCTCAGTCTTGCTCATTTTATTTTCAATACTAATTAATGTATTTTTACATTCTATTACTTTTTTAAATAATTCATCTTTCAACATACTTTCACCATCCTTAAGCATTTGCAATTTTCTTTAATAATCTTTGAACATCTAGCCATTCATTATCATCTGTTATTTCATCGATTTTTAAAGTTTCTCCATTAGAAATTAACTTCGAAATATAAATAATCTCATCAGTCCCATCTCCAACTTTTTCACCTTTTGAATATACTAAATATGCTTTTTGCTTATCATCACTGACTAAATATGTTACTAATTCTACATCAGTAGTAGTTCCATCACTATTTTGTATAACAACCATTTCTTTATTTTCCATATGTAAACTCCTTCTACTCTAATATATATTATACAAAATAAATTGTAATAAGTAAACTATTTAAATTGAAACATTAACCATTCTGGTTTAAAGATTAATAATAATCCAATTACTAACATAATTATTCCACCTAATAGATGAGAATACTTATTATATTTAGATGAAATACCTGTTATCTTCATGGTAAACATTGCAATAAAGAATACAACTAAATCATCTAATAGGAAAAATAAGATATAAACTATGGTATAAATAAATCTCATAGAACTTGATACATTATTTATAGCTAGTAATTCCGTGAATACTAAAGGAAGTCCTGCAGAACAGGCTAGTTCTACTAAATTAACTGATATTGCAAGACCCATTACTCCAACTAAGGCTAATATAAAGCTCTTCTCACTAGTAAATTTTTTTATTTTATTAAATATATTTTTTCTTCTTTTATCATCTACTACTTCGCAGCCATTAGTTTTTCTACTTTTAATATAACTTCTTATATTAATAATAGCCCCTATTAAAGCAACTATTGCGATTATATTTCTTACCCAAATAATTGTGGTTATTTTAACAGCAATAGATATCCAAGATAGCATTATTAACATATATACAAGGGCAGACGTTGTTAAAAATGTTAATCCTAATGCCCACATTCTTTTTCTATTTTTCATCCCTATTAATACGCTTATCAAGAATAACAGTATCCACATAGCACATGGATTAAATCCATCAATTAATCCGATCACAATAGCCGAACTAACTAATGATATTTTCTTTAGATTAGTTTTTCCAAGAAGAGGCACTTTTATTGTCATAGAATTATCTGTTTTTTCTTCTAGTTCATCAAAATCTTTATTTAAATCCTCTTTATTAAAAGCTCCTTCTTTTATTTTTTGAATTTGATCAGTATATGAATTATTCTCATAGAAATTAATTGCTCTTTCTATTTTTTCACCTGTTCCACTACCAAATCCTTGAATTAAAATATCACCAATAACAGTAGTAGGTACTCCACTTCTTGTTAATTCAAATGAGGATTCAACATCTTTTAAAAGATTTGCATTTTCTTCATTGTACCAAACTTCATATTTTATTATTTCCAAATTCTTATATTTAGATGAAATGCTATCCAAATATTCTATTTCAGCTGCACAATGAGGGCATCCATCGCCATGAAATAAATATAATGTTACTTTTTCTTTTGCATTTACAAATAATGGAAATAATAAAGTAATTATAAATACTAATAATAATCTAATTATTTTTTTCACTTAATTCACCAACTTCTAATACTTTACTAACAATTTCTTCATAAGTTAATTCTCCAGTTAATCGTAATAATTCTTTATCATTATCATAAATAATAAATACTGGGAGAACTTCCCCAGGCAAGTATGATTTAACTTCTTCTTCATCCATATCATAATCTAGCTCAATAGCTTCAAAATTATAATTTTCTTTTAACTTGTTCCATACTTTATTCATTATTAAACAAGCACCACACCATATCGCACTAATTTTTACTATCTTCATAATTATCTCCTAAAACTTAGTTTATTTATGCATTCTCTTAATGCATTTATGAACTTATCTATTTCTTCTTCGGTAGTTAAATAAGATATACTAACTCTCATACTATTACTTGCTTTTTCTTTAGAATGTGTAACTGCATATACTGCTTTAGAATAATTTGCAGTAGCACACGCTGTCTGAGTAGAAATATAAATATCATACTCTTCTAAGGCATGTTGCATTACTTCGCTTTTAATATTTCTTAAACTAAAATTAACAATATGTGGCATACAAAATTCATTACTATTTATATCAACATCTAAATCTTTTAATTTATTTATTAAACTATCATGTAATTCTTTTACCTTTTTATTTTTTTCATCATAATTTTCATAAACTAATCTTAACGCCTTAGCTATTGATGCAATCAAAGGAGTAGCAGGAGTTCCACTCCTAAATACTGTAGTACTTTTTCCTCCATGAATTAATGGCTCTATAATTAGATTTTCTCTTTTATATAAAATTCCTATTCCTTTCATACCATAGAATTTTTGACTAGATATAGATGCTAAATCTAGTAAACTAAAGTCTATTTTGTCTTTTCCAATACTTTGAGTAACATCACTATGAAAAATAGTTTTAGGATTTTTTCTGACTATTTTACTAATAGCTTTTAAATCTTGTTTTACTCCCACTTCACTATTAACAGAAGAAATAGTAACAAGTACTGTATCATCTCTTAATAATCTATCTAAATCATCTAAATCAACTAATCCAAATTCATCTAACTTAACAAAATCCACTTCATAGCCTAAACTAGTTAAATAGTTTAATGGAGCGATAATAGATGAATGTTCTAACTCTGTAGTAATTATATGTTTTCCTCTATTTTGATATTTTAAACATACCCCTTTTATAGCTGTATTATTTGATTCACTAGAACCACTAGTATAAATAATTTCACTAGGTTTAACTTTTAAAATATCAGCAATTTGATTAGTAGATGCATCTATTAATTCTTTTGCTTTTACGCCTAGTTTATGTAATGAATTAGGATTACCAATAAACTCTTTGCATACCTTACTATATGTATCTATTACTTCTTCATTTACAGGTGTTGTTGCACTATAATCTAAATAAACCATAATATCACTTCTTTCATGATAATTATAAAAAAGAATATACTAAAAAACAATAAAAAAGAAGTTGAACAACTCAACTTCTAGTTTAGTTTACTTATTTGTATTCTCGTAATAATCTCTTTCCGAAATAGTTGAAGAAATATAATCTAATTCATCATCTATTATATCCATATCATCTATTACTTCTTCTATTTCAAATATTATTTCTTTTAAATTATTACAATTTCTATAAGGTATTTTATATCTATCTAATACTTCTATTTCATGATTAGTTAACATCATACCATTAATATTTTGAAAACTATTAGAATTAAAATCTAAGTTATTAGCAATATTTTCTATATCAAATTCTTCCATTATTTACAATTATACCCCTCTTTTTTTAATCTCTTCATGAACTCACCATCAGTATAATTATCTTTAACTTTTACTGCGACAACATCACTACTTTTAGTATTAGAATTAACTATTATTTGAAGATCATTAGAAGTATTAAAACTTATATTATCGAGTAACACAGTTTCATTATTATTAACATTTATATCAATGATAATACGATCTTTATTTATAGTATAAACTACTTTATCACCTAAATATTCTAATGTATTATTTAACTTCTCTTTTATTTTATATAAATATGTTTCATCTTTTGTATATTTCTCAGGTAAAATAATAGTCTTTTTTATTTTTAAACTATTAATCTTTTGATTACCCATAACAGCAGTTACTTCTTCCTTTAAATAAATATTAGAATCATATGTAGTTATTTTTTCACAGGATACTTCTGTTTGTTTTATATTCATAAATAAATATACAATAACTCCTAGTATAATAACCACTAAAACAACTGGTAATTTCATACTCTTTCTTGTACTCATATTGCCACCTCAATATAATTATATAATAAAAAGAAACAAAAGTCTCTATTTTGTTTCTCTTATTTTTATATGAGCTTCACGAAGTTGTAATTCGCTTACATCACTAGGTGCATTCATCATTAAGTCAGCTCCACTTGCAGTAAGTGGAAATGCTACTGTTTCTCTAATTGATTCTTCATCTAATAATAACATTAACATTCTATCAATTCCAGGAGCCATACCAGCATGAGGTGGAGCACCATACTTAAATGCTTCATATAAGGCTTTAAATCTTACTTTAATATCTTCCTCAGAATATCCTGCTATTTCAAATGCTTTTCTCATAATATCTAAATCATGATTTCTTACAGCTCCACTGGCCATTTCAATACCATTACATACAAAGTCAAATTGATATGCAAGTACTTCTTCAGGTTTCTTAGTAGTTAATGCTCCCATTCCACCTTGTGGCATACTAAATGGATTGTGTGTAAAGATATACATATCTTCTTCTTCACTCCACTCAAACATTGGGAAGTCTTTTACTATACAGAAATTAAATTCATTTTTATCAATTAAATCAAGTCTTCTACCTAATTCATCACGAATTAAACCGGCATACTTATAAGCATTACTTCTATCAGCGATAAAGAAGATTACGTCTCCTCCCTCAAGTTTGCCAACTTTAATTAAGTCATCACGTTCATCATCACTTAAGAATTTATCGATTGGTCCTACAAAAGTCATATCGTCATTTACTTTAAAATAACCAATACCGGCAGCCATACCAATACTTTTAGCATAGTCACCTAATTCATTAAACCAAGAGTTTGACTTGTCAGCTATTCCTTTTACAACTATTCCTTTAACAGTAACACCCTTAAATGGACGGAATGTAGTTTCTTCAAATACATCACTTAAATCAATTAATTCAAGTGGGTTTCTTAGATCTGGTTTATCAGTACCAAAACGTTCCATTGATTCCTTGTAACTCAATCTAGTAAATGGCATATCACTTATTTTTTTGTCTTTAGCAAATTCTTTAAATGTATCATGGAATATTTTTTCACCTACAGCAATTACATCATCTTCTGTAGCAAAACTCATTTCTAAATCTAATTGATAGAATTCTCCATATAATCTATCACTTCTAGCATCTTCATCTCTAAAACAAGGTGCTATTTGGAAATAATTATCAAAACCTGAACACATCAATAATTGTTTAAATTGTTGTGGTGCTTGTGGAAGTGCATAGAACTTTCCATGAAACTTTCTACTAGGAACGATAAAGTCTCTAGCTCCTTCTGGAGAAGATGCAGTAAGAATAGGAGTTTGAATTTCTAAGAATCCTTCTTCCTTCATTAACTTACGTAAAAAGTCATATACCTTAGTTCTAAAGATAACATTTTCTTTTACTTTAGGATTTCTTAAATCAAGATATCTGTATTTAAGTCTTGTATCTTCAGATGATTCTTTTGAAGTCATTACTTCGAAAGGTAATACATTATTTGCTTTACCAAGTACTTCTAATTCATCTACTAATAATTCGATAGTTCCGGTAGAAATACGATTATTATAATCCTCTTCATTTCTCTTTCTAATAGTTCCAGATAATGTGATACTAGATTCTCTTGTGATTCCATCAAATATACTATCGTCATTACTAACTACTTGAATAACTCCAGACATATCTCTGATATCTACAAATATAACACCACCATGGTCTCTTATATTTTCAACAAATCCAGCTACACGAACTTTTTCACCAACTAATTTTTCATTTAATTCAGCACACTTATGTGTTCTATATTTATTTTGCATTATTTTTTCTCCTCTCTAATTCTTTACTAATTAATTCTCTTGAGATATTTGGATTAGCCTGACGATTACTTTGTTTCATAGTTTGACCTACAAAGAAGTTAACAGCAGACATATTACCATCTTCTACATATTGTCTAACCACTTCAAGATTCTCATCCATAATAGATTGAATTAGTTTCAATAAAGTATCTTCATCATTAATTTGACCCATACCTTCAGCTTTTACAAGTTCGATTGGATCAGTCTTTTTATCTATAGCTTCATAAAGTAATTTCTTAGCAGCATCCATACTTAATTTATTTTCACTTACTAATTTTATTACATCACTTAGCATTTTAGGAGTAATGAATAATTCATCTATTCCTATTTCTAATTTATTTAATGTACTTAAAATACTAGTAGTAACAAAGTTAACTGATAAAGCTAAATCTGTATCATAACTTAATACTTCTTCAAAGTAATCTGATACGCTTCTAGTTTTAGATAAAACTCCAGCATCATATTCACTCATATTGTATTCTTGAATATACTTTAAGTATCTATCACCTTTTAATTCAGGTAATTCTTCTTTTAATTCATCTAATAACTCTTTAGTAACAGGTGTACTAGGTATATTAGGTTCAATGAAATACTTATAATCAACTGCATCTACTTTTTCTCTCATTGAATAAGTCTTACCATCTTCAGCAATTCTTCTAGTTTCTTGAATTACTTTTTCACCTTTATCTAATAATTCACTTTGTCTTTTTATTTCATATTCAATAGCAGCACGTACATTATTAACTGCATTAATGCTTTTCATCTCAACTTTAGTACCTAATTCTGTATCAGTATCCTTCATTAAAGATATATTAACATCACATCTCATTTGACCATAATTACTCTTAGCTTCACTTACTCCTAAGAATAAGAATAAATCTCTTAAATCCTCTAAGTATGCTACAGCTTCATCAGCAGACTCTATACAAGGATTAGTAACTATCTCAAGTAAAGGTACACCACTACGATTATAATCAATTAATGAATACTTTGGATAATGTTCAAGAGATGCAGTATCTTCTTCTAGATGCACATCATGTAAAGTAACTCTTTTTACTTTTCCATTTACAAGTACATCTAAATAACCATTTACTCCAACAGGTTTAGTATTCTGAGTTATTTGATATCCTTTAGGTAAATCTGCATAATAGTAATTTTTTCTATCAAAAATTATTTCATCAGGTAAATCACAGTGTAATGCCATTGATGTAAATAATGCTTTTTTTACAGCTTCCTTGTTTGCTACTGGAAGTATTCCAGGTAAACCTAAATCAACAGTCGCAACATTAATGTTATGTGCTTCGGTAAACTCATTTGGTGCAGGTGAAAAGTTCTTTGACTTTGTCTCTAATTCACAATGAACTTCAAGTCCTATAACTACTTTATACATCAGCTTCACCTACTTTACTATATATATCTTTAAGTCCTGTAACATTCTCAATTTTCTGAGCCATTGCAAGAACTTCAGCGTCTTCCTTAACTCTTCCTGTTAAGTTTATTCCAACAGGCATATCATTTATCATTGTATATGGAAGTGTAATTGAAGGGAATCCTCCAAAGTTACCTATAGCTAAATGATTTTCAAGAATTAGATATCTGTCAGATAATTTTTCTGAAGTTGATTCAAACTTTTCCGCAGGTCCTCCACTACATGGAGCAAGCATTCCATCATATTCCTTAAATAATTCATTCATTTTATCAACAATCATTCTTCTAACTCTTTGTGCATTTAAGAATAACTTTTCTTGATTTTCTTTTTGAAGAATATAAGATCCAAGTACAAATCTTCTTTTAATCAATTCAGAAAATCCTTTAGTACGTGCATCAAACATAATCTCTTCAACTGAATTACCATCTCCTCTTGGACCAAATGGAATACCAGTTAAATTTGAATTATTACTTGTTGCTTCTGCGCAACTAATACACATATATGTAGGATAAATTGCTTCTAGAAGTTTTTTATCAAAAGATATTTCTTCTATAATAAATCCTTCATCCTTTAATTTATCAATTGTATTATGAAAATCATCAATAGTTTTCTTTAATACTTCATCATTTGTATCCTTATAAGTATCTTTTCCACATATTTCTTTTATATAGAATAATTTCTTACCTTTAACATCAATCTTATCAAGTTCTTCTTCATAGCATTTTCTATCATCATTAATAGTAACCACATCATTAATATCTTTTCCCTTTAAGATATCAGTAACTATTGCACAATCTCTTACATTTCTTGTGAACAGTCCAAC
>JAEEGL016700396.1_pt1 | contig 24560 bp, 23 predicted proteins | sample 9134231 | NCBI WGS metagenome assembly JAEEGL01 (sample SAMN16246548, study PRJNA631951) | gut metagenome | biome: gut microbiome; feature: rumen; material: fiber-attached | host: Bos | place: Iran: Karaj | collected 2018-10
CCCGAAAATGCCTGCACCAGAGGCCACGTGGTGACCTTCCTGTGGCGTGCCGCCGGTGAGCCGGAGCCCACGAACACGAAGACGCCGTTCTCGGATCTCAAGCCCGGCGCCTTCTATGAGAAGGCCGTGGCCTGGGCCGTGGAGAAGGGGATCACGAAGGGCCAGACGGACACGACCTTCGGTCCGGACGCCACCTGCACCAGAGGCCAGATCGTGACCTTCCTGTGGCGCTTCAAGAATGAACCCGCGCCCAAGAGCGCCACGACCCCGTTCACGGACGTGAACCCCAAGGGTTACTACATGAAGGCCGTGGCCTGGGCGGTGGAGGAAGGCATCACCAAGGGCCTGACCGAAACCACCTTCGGTCCGGAAGACACCTGCTCCAGAGGCCAGGTCGTGACCTTCCTGTACCGCGCGACCCGGGATTGATCCCGCGGCGGAATCGAACGCTTTGACTGACCGATAAAACCTATGCGGGGCTGCACTTGCAGCCCCGCATTTTTATATCAGGATGTGACAGAACGGTGAGGGAGGGGAAACGTTCCCGGATTTTGCTGAAGGAGGATTTGTATTTTGCAAAAAAAGCCCGCTGTGCCGTTGGGGCACAGCGGGCGGGATTTATGAATCCGGTTACGGCAGATCATCCTGAAGCGGGGGGATATCATGGGTGTCATGGGGCGCATCCGCTTTGCGAAGCCAGCTCAATATCTGCTGACCGACCTTGTGCATCAGCTGAACGACCTGGCGGCGCAGCAGCGTCAGAACAATGACAACGAGAAGACAGAAAATGAGAAGACCCGCGGCGTAAAAGTATTCGCCGTGGAGGATGCGCTTGCCGATGGCGCACATGACGAGGATCGGGAAAAAGCTGCCCAGCACAACGGCAATCAAAAACTCGTGAAATCGCATCCGGGTCCGGGCTGCCGCATAGGGGATGATGCCGTTGGGCACCACCGGGATCAGACAGGCCATGGCGGTCATGTAGGCCGGGTACTGGGCGTCCTGGAGAAAGTTGACCTTCTCCGAGAAGCGCGACACGTACCTGTCCATCTTCTGGCCCAGAACGCGGGCAAGATAGAACACCACAAGGTTCGAGATCACATAGGAGATGTGGCAGATCAGGAAGCCTTTGAGCGTTCCGTAGACGATGCCTGCGGCGATTTGAATGGGTGCACCGGGCAGGATGATGCTGATCGGCTGCAGAAATGCCAGCAGCGCCGTGCTGAGGATGCCGCTGATGCGGTTCTGACTGCCAAGGTAGGCGGCGATCTTTTCCTCGTCTCCGCTGCGCAGCAGCGGGATCAGCTCCGGGATCGCCTGGCCGAAGGCCAGGTAGATCAGGCCGATCAGCACGGCGGCACAGAGGACGATCATCCCGATCCGCAGAAGCAGGGCGCGCTTGTCCGTCTGCTTCAGCCGTTCGCGCAGCGCTTCAATCAGTTTTTTCATACGGCCTCCCAACCGCACCTGTTTCCGCAGTGAAAATTGGGCAGACACAGGTTTTGATCAATAGAAGTATCTTGTGCTGTAAGCCATGGCGCCGATGAGCACGAATGCGAGAAGGATGCCGAGCACCGTGGAGACAATGCCGATCACAAGGCCGATAATGCCCAGGGTGCGGCCGGTCTTGGCCTGCTGGGGCAGGAAGCCATAGTCGTTGAGGCAGCGCTTGGCCTTGCCCATGGCGATGGCGGAGAAGATGATGCCGAGGATCGAGATGAACAGCGAGCAGATCAGACCTGCGAGGCCCCAGTTGAAGACGGAATCGGAGATATTTGACGGAACGAGGGCGTCCGCCGAGGCATACACAGGCGAGGCATACGCGGGCTCCTCGGGAGCCACGGGGGTGTACATCGGCGCGGTGGGCTCCGGCATATCCAGAATGGGCTCAGCCTTGGTCGGCGCGGGATCGGGGGTGAGTACGGGAGCTTCCGGAATCACCGGAGCACCGCAGGCAGTGCAGAATTTTGCGCCGTCGGGCAGACTTGCGCCACAGGTTTTACAGAACATATGCTTCCTCCTTTTTCTGTGTTATGGGAAAAGTACTTTGAATGCATGGGGGATTCGCCGAATGACGTCGACGAGTTGCCCCCTGGAAAACAGGATCAGCGCTGCAGCGCAGGCAAGGACAGCCAGGGCCGCGTAGGAAATCAAAAAGGCGCGGGTATAGCTGCGCAAATTGAAATTGCGCGCCTTGACGGCGAAACCGATCGCGCAGATCAGACCAAATACGGGGATCAAGTACAGAAGTCCATAGCCGATATAGGCGCGGGGGCTGAGCGGCCGGATGCGTTCGGGGTCAGCGTTGTACATAGAAACCTCCAGTCAGCAATTATGGCGGATCCTGGTTCGATTGTACATAGTCAGCGCGGATTTGTCAACTGTCGTCAGATTCTTCCTCTTCGTAATCGTACTCCTCGGAATCGTAATCCTCGGATTCGTCCTCATCGTAGTCGTAATCCGATTCCTCTTCCTCCGATTCGTCGTATTCGTCGGATTGTTCTTCCTCCGCTTCCCCGGAAGACGCATCCTCCGGTTCCGTCTCGTTCGCTGTCTGTGCATCCGGGGAGACGGGCTGCTCCGGCGCGGCGTTGATGGCGTCGGAAAGGGTGCGGCCGTTGGAGCTGTGGAAAACATTGTCGATGGCCGGATACATATTGCTGATGACGCCGCGGGTGGCGTAGACGGCATAGCTCTTGAACAGCACCGGGCACAGCATACCGTTGGCCATGACGGAGGAATGCAGGGTGTAGTAGTTGCCGGAGTTCTCCATGGCGTCGCGGCACATGCCGGTCAGATCGTTGGAGAAAATGGAGCCGTAGCACAGACTTCCGCCATCGAAGAACGGGGAAAGGTCAAAGGTGGGGGAGAGCCGGGCCTCGCCCAGGTACAGGTCGAAATCGCCGGTATAAAGGCGATCGAGATAAGTGCGCTCGTTGACGGCGTCCACAATCAGATGAATGTCATACTTTTCTGCCTCTGCGGCGATGAATTCCGCGGCATCCACCCTGCGGGGATCGGCGTTGCAGACCAGGAAGACGGCTTCGGAGGTTTTTGCGTGGGTGGCACGCACGGCGTTGATGAATTTCTCCGGGTTATAGTCGTACTGGGCGGCCAGGGTCTCATCGTAATAGCTGGAAAGGGGAGAGGCCGGCAGCACGCTCGCTTCGGCATAGCCGTGATAGAGCTCTGTGGCGATGGCCTTGCGGTCGATGATGTAGGTCAGCGCCACGCGCAGCTCCGTCAGACTGAACAGCCCGTGGTAGACGTTGAAGCCGACGTAATCCATGATGGTGGTGGAGCAGTTCCACAGCTCATAGTCGCAGTGATAGTCCACATAGGCGGCGGAATTGGGGTCGGTGCAGACCACGCTGGTAACGCCGTACTCAAAGTCGTCGCGCACATCTGTGGGGGTGGCGGTGGGCACCAGGTCGATGCCCGGCACGGAGACCACCGCGTCATAGGTATCCTGCCACCAGTAGCCGTTTCGCACCAGGGTGTTGGTATATCGCTCCTGGACCAGACGGTAGGGCCCGGTGCCGTGGGGCACGGCGGAATCCACCGTGTCTGCCTGGACGATGGGCACGTCCAGCAGCAGGGTCAGATTTTCGTAGGGGATCCAGGTGTTGAAGACCACGGTGCTGCTGTCGGGGGTCTCTATGCTGTCCAGGGCGTAGAATCGCTCCCCATAGACCGGGGAGTTCATGGCGGCCTTGTAGGAAGCCGCCACATCGGCGGAGGTGAGCCGGGTGCCGTCCCAGAACTGCGCCTCGGGCACCAGGTGCACGGTGCAGCGCTTCAGGTCGCTGGAGACGTCGTAATACTCACACAGCACGGGCTCCACCTGGAAGCCGGAGGTGACGGTGAACAGGCTTTCGTAGAGCAGGGACAAAATGGTGCGGTTGGTGAGGCTGGTGCACTGGTAGGGGTTCAGACCGAACTGGGCCTGGTAGGCCAGGCCGAAGTTGGTGGTGATGGGCTCTTTCTCCGGCGTCACGGCGTCGGAGATGATGTCATTGGGTTCGCTGGCTGGATCGTTTGTTTCCTGCTTTCCCGAGGCACAGCCCGAGAGGATCAGCGCCAGGCACAGCGCAAGCAGGATCAGGCGTTTGGCCAAGGCACGTCACTCCTTTCTGGCCGAAAGCTGGATGATAGCCGCCTGGGCGCCCCGTTCAAAGCCGGTGTGCCGGTGCGACCAAAAGCGGTCTGGCTGACAATGGGTGCAATCGGGACTGACGTCGATCCGCCCGACGCCGCACCGGCGCAGCCAGAGCCGGTTGAGCTCTTTTAGGTTAACATAATATTTCTTACCCGCGGGGCGGATGGCTTCTTCCGCGGCCTCGCCCAGGGCTTTGCGCATGGCCTCGGGCACCTCAGGCCCTGTTTCGAAGCAGCATTGGCCGATGCAGGGGCCGATGGCGGCATGCAGATCCGCCGGATCGGAGCCGAATTCCCGGGTCATGGCCTCCACGGCCTTCGCGGCGATGCCGGCAGCCGTACCGCGCCAGCCGGCGTGGACGGCGCCCACGGCGCCGCGCACGGGATCATGGAGGAGGATGGGGGTGCAGTCAGCGGAAAAGACCGCCAGGGCGACGTCCGGTTCGTCGGTGATCAGACCGTCGCAGTCGAGCGGCACCGGGCGCGCAAGACCCTCGCCCCGATCGGCGGCGCCGACGCGGCGGACAATGTCCGAATGGATCTGATGGGTAAAGACGAGATTTTCCGGGCGGAAGCCCACGGCGGCGCCCAGGATCTCGTAGTTTTTTTCCACGTTTTCCGGCGTGTCGCCCCGGTGGACGCCCAGGTTCAGGCTTTTTAGATACCCTGTGGACACGCCGCCGAAGCGGGTGGAAAAGCAGTGGATCGCCCCCGCCAGGGCGTCGGCGCGAAGGTATTCCAGCGCGCCGTCACGGTGAACGGTGAAGCTCATATCACTGCTTGCCCAGATTGGCAAGATCCTTGTCGCGGCAGCACTTTTTGTATTTCTTGCCGCTGCCGCAGGGGCACGGATCGTTGGGGCCGATCTTGACCTGCTTGCGCACGGGCTGGCGCTTGACGGTCTTGTCGCCTGCGCCGCCCTCGGAGGTGATGGTGGCGACCTTCTGGCGCTTGACCTCCTCGTCGGTGCGCAGCTGGAACGTATAGAGCCTGCGGATGGTCTCCTCGCGGATGGCATTGGTCATGCCCTCGAACATCTCGAAGCCCTCTTTTTTGTAGGTGTCCACGGGATTGTGCTGGCCGTAGGCGCGCAGACCGATGCCCTGACGCAGATCCGTCATGGCGTCGATGTTGTCCATCCAGTATTCGTCCACCACCCGCAGCAGGATCACGCGTTCCACCTCGCGCATGGTGGCCTCGCCGTACTGGGCTTCCTTCTCGCGGTAGACCTTGTGCATGGCGTCCATCAGCTTTTCTTCCAGCTCATCGGCCTGGAGGCCGGCCAGCTCGGTGTCGGTGACGGTGACAGAGCCCTTGGGGATATAGACGCCCTCGAACTGATTCAGGATCTCGTCGAGCTGCGCCCGGTCGGCCAGATAGCTCATGTGACCGTAGGCTTCAGCCACCCGGGTGCTGACCACATAGCGCAGCATGCCCTCGATGGTGCGGCCCAGGTCCTCGCCCTCGAGCACCTGACGGCGCTGGTCATAGATGACCTTGCGCTGGGTGTTCATGACGTCGTCGTATTCCAGCACGTTCTTTCTGGTCTGGAAGTTGCGGCTTTCCACGTTCCGCTGGGCGTTTTCGATGGCATTGGAAAGGATCCTGGCGTCGATGGGGGTATCCTCGTCGATCTTGAGCGTGTCCATCATGGCGATCATGCGCTCGCTGCCGAACAGGCGCATGACGTCGTCCTCCATGGACAGGTAGAAGCGGGTCTCGCCGGGATCGCCCTGACGGCCGGAACGGCCGCGGAGCTGATTGTCGATGCGGCGGGATTCATGGCGCTCGGTGCCGATGATGAACAGACCGCCGGCGGCCCGGACGCGCTCGGATTCCTCGCTGGTCTCGGCTTTGAAGCGCTCGTAGGCCTCGTCAAAGTCCCGCCGCACCGCCAGAATGGCGGGATCGGTGGTTTCGGCGAAGGAATTGGCCTCTGCCAGCAGCTCCTCGGTCATGTCCTCGCGCTTTTTCAGCTCGTTCAGAGCCATTTGCTCCGGGTTGCCGCCGAGCACGATATCCGTGCCTCGGCCGGCCATGTTGGTGGCGATGGTCACGGCGCCGAAACGGCCCGCCTGGGCCACGATCTCGGCTTCTTTTTCGTGGTATTTCGCGTTCAGAACGGTATGGACCACGCCCTGCCGCGACAGCAGCTTGGAAAGCAGCTCGGATTTTTCGATGGAAATGGTGCCCACCAGCACGGGCTGGCCCTTCTCATGGCATTCCAGGATCTGGCGGATCACCGCCCGATACTTGGCGGCCTGGGTCTTGTAGACCACGTCCGGATGATCCACGCGGACCACCGGGCGGTTGGTGGGGATCTCCACCACATCGATGGCGTAGATGCTGGCGAATTCCTCCTCCTCGGTCAGGGCGGTGCCGGTCATGCCGGAGAGCTTGGTATACAGGCGGAAGAAATTCTGGAAGGTGATGGTGGCGAGGGTCTTGCTCTCGTGGGCCACTTCCACGCCTTCCTTGGCCTCGATGGCCTGGTGCAGGCCTTCGTTGTATCGGCGGCCGTACATGAGGCGGCCGGTGAATTCGTCGACGATGATGACCTGACCGTCCTTCACCACGTAGTCGATGTCCCGCTTCATCAGGCCCCGGGCCTTCATGGCCTGGTTGATGTGGTGGGAAATCGTGGTGTTTTCCATGTCGGCCAGGTTCTCCAGCTGGAAGAACTCCTCGGCCTTTTTGATGCCTTTGGCGGTCAGGGTGACGGACCGGGCTTTTTCGTCCACGATGTAGTCGCAGTCGTAGTCGTCCTGCTCCTCTTTTTCGTCGGTGGAGGTGAAGACCTGCTTGCTCATGCGGCTGACCAGGAAGTCCGCCATCTCGTAGAGCTTCGTGGAGGCCTCGCCGCGGCCGGAGATGATCAGCGGGGTCCTGGCCTCGTCGATGAGGATGGAGTCCACCTCGTCCACGATGGCGAAGTTGTGGCCGCGCTGCACCCGCTCGCTGGCATAGATGGCCATATTGTCGCGCAGGTAGTCGAAGCCCAGTTCATTGTTGGTGCAGTAGGTGATATCGGCGTTGTAAGCCTCGCGGCGCTGATTGCCGTTCAGGCCGTGAACGATCAGGCCCACCTTCAGACCCATGAAGCGGTAGACCTTGCCCATCCATTCCGAGTCGCGCTTGGCCAGATAGTCGTTGACGGTGACGATGTGTACGCCGCGTCCGGCGATGGCGTTGAGGTAGGCCGGCAGGATGGCCACCAGGGTTTTGCCTTCGCCGGTCTTCATCTCGGCGATGCGGCCCTGGTGCAGGATGATGCCGCCGATGAGCTGGACCCGGTAGGGCTTCATGCCCAGCACGCGCCAGGCGGCCTCCCGCACCGCGGCAAAGGCCTCGGGCAGCAGATCGTCCAGGGTTTCGCCGGCGGCGAAGCGGGCGCGGAAGTCGTCGGTTTTTGCCTGCAGCTCAGCGTTCGACAGCGCCGAATAGGGCGCCTCCAGCGCTTCGATCTTTTTGACCGTCGCCTCCAGGCGCTTGACCTCGCGCTCTGAGCGCGTTCCGAACAGTTTATCCATCAGTCCCATAGCATTGCTTCCTTTCAAAAGCGACGGGCAGTCGCCTGCAAGTGGATTCAGAGCCATATTACGGCATTTTGGCTATTATATCACATCCGGCACAAAAAGGACAGAGCGAAACTTGAAGGAAATGTAAACTTTCCGTGTTCTGTCCCGGAAGGACGGGGCATAGCTTATCCACAAGGGAGGGATTCGATGAAAAAAGGATGGATCTGCGCCGCTCTGGCGCTTGCGCTGTGTTTTCCGGCAAAGGCGGCCGAGGTGGAGATTCCCGCGCCCTCGGCGGTGCTGATGGATGCCGCCACGGGCACGGTGCTCTATGAGAAGGATGCCCATGAAGCGCTGCCGCCGGCCAGCGTGACCAAGGTGATGACCCTGCTGCTGGTGATGGAGGCCCTGGAGGACGGCACCATCGGCTGGGACGACACGGTGACCGCCTCGGAGCACGCGGCGGGGAAGGGCGGCAGCCAGGTGTACCTGGAGCCGGGGGAGGGCATGAGTATGGACGAGATGCTCAAATCCGTGGTGGTCTCCTCCGCCAACGACTGCGCCACCGCCCTGGCAGAGCATGTGGCGGGCAGCGAGGAAGCCTTTGTGGAGCGGATGAACGCGCGGGCCCGGGAGCTGGGGATGAACGATACCCATTTTGTCAACTGCACGGGTCTGGATGACGATCCCGCGGCGGCGGAGCACAGAAGCTCGGCCTGGGATATCGCCATCATGTCCCGGGAGCTTTTAAAGCACGATGCGATCCGGAAATACACCACCATCTGGATGGACACGGTGCGCGGCGGCAAATTCGGCCTTTCCAACACCAACAAGCTGGTGCGCTTTTACAAGGGGACGACAGGCCTGAAAACGGGCTACACCTCCGGCGCCGGCCACTGCCTCAGCGCCTCGGCAGAGCGCGGCGGCATAGAGTTCATTGCGGCGGTGATGCACTGCGCATCCTCGGCAGAGCGGTTTTCCTCTGCCAAGGCGCTGCTGGACTACGGCTTCGCCAACTATGCCCTGGCCGAGCCTGCACCCGAGCCGGCGCCGGTCAAGGTCCGGCTGGGGGCGGCCGATGCGCTGATCCCGGTGCCGGAGTCCGACGAGCCCCTGCTGGTGAGCAAGGCCCAGCGCGCCGTCATCCGCCAGGAGACGGAGGTGCTTCCGGAGGTCCAGGCCCCTGTGGAGGCGGGGCAGCGGCTGGGGGAGCTGCGCATCTATGCCGGAGACGAGCAGATCGCGGCCATTGCGCTGGTGGCGGCGGAGAACGTCCGGCGGCTCAGCATTTGGGAGATCGCCCTGCGGCTGCTGGACGGGGTCTGCTTCGGCGGCTGGGAGCGGGCCGGGGCGCGCGTTACTTGACGAATGGCTTTTTTTCTGAAATAATAAAAACGGGGCAGTTCCCATACCATGCCCCGGAAAAGAGACGATATCATGAGAGCCAGCGGAATCATTCTGCATATTTCATCCCTGCCGTCGCCCTACGGCATCGGGACGTTCGGGAAGCAGGCCCGGCAGTTCGCGGAGTTTCTTGCGCGTGCCGGCCAAAGCTACTGGCAGGTGCTGCCCCTGCATCCCACGGGCTTCGGCGATTCGCCTTATCAGTCCCTGTCCGCCTTTGCGGGCAACCATTATTTCATCGACCTCGATACCCTCGCGGAGGAGGGCCTGCTGAAGCCGGAGGAGCTTCCCGCGTCCGCGCCGGCCGATCCGTCCCGTGTGGACTTTGCCGACCTGTATGCAAAGCGGCTTTCCGTTCTGCGTCTGGCCTATGCCCGGTTCATTGAGTGGCCCAACCCCGATTTCATCCGGTTTGTCACCGACGAGAAGGATTGGCTCCGGGACTATGCCCTGTTCATGGCGCTCAAGGAGAGAAACGGAGACGAGGACTGGACCGGGTGGGAGCCGGAGCTCCGGTCGCGGAAGCTGTCCGCTCTGAAGAAGGCTTCTGCGGAGCTGCGCGATGAGATCACGTTCCACTATTTCCTGCAGTATGAATTCTTCCGTCAGTGGGATGACCTGCGGACCTTCTGTGCCGAAAAGGGGATCCGGCTGATCGGCGACGTGCCCATCTATGTGCCCCTGGATTCCGCCGACGTCTGGGCCAATCCTGCGCTGTTCCAGCTCGATGAGGATCTGACGCCCACTGCCGTGGCGGGCTGTCCGCCGGATCAGTTCAACGAGGACGGCCAGCTCTGGGGCAATCCCCTGTACGACTGGCAGGCCATGGCGGACACGGGCTACAGCTGGTGGCTGCGCCGGCTGCACGCGGCGGCGCGGATGTACGACGTGGTGCGCCTGGATCATTTCCGCGGCTTCGAGAGCTATTGGGCCGTGCCCTACGGCGCGCCTGACGCCCGGGAGGGCGAATGGCGCCCGGGCCCGGGCATGGAGTTCATCCAAACGGTGCGCGGGGCCCTGCCGGAACTTTCTTTCATCGCCGAGGACCTGGGCTTTTTGACGCCGGAGGTGCTGAAGCTGCGGGAGGATTCCGGTTTTCCCGGCATGAAGGTGCTGGAATTTGCCTTTGAGCCGCAGGAGCCGAGCCAATACCTGCCCCACAGGTATGACAGCCGCTGCGTCTGCTACACCGGAACCCACGACAACGCCCCGCTAAAGCAGTGGTACGACGAGATCCCCGAAGAAGAGCGCGATTTTGCAAAAAAATACCTGGCGCTGACGGAGCGCGAGGGGATCGCCTGGGGCGTGATCCGCGGCGGCATGGGCAGCGTCGCGGAGCTGTTCATGGCCCAGATGCAGGACTATCTGCCCGCAAGATACAGCGCCCGCATGAATGAGCCGGGCGTCGTCAACGAGCTCAACTGGCGCTGGCGCCTGGTGCCGGAGGCGGTGAACGAGACGCTGATCCGCCGCATCCGGGAAATCACAGAGCGATACGGACGGCTTCCCGCCGCCGATGAGACTGAAGCGGGAGCGTCCGGGGAAACAGCGGAATAAAACGAATGCCGCAAGGCGGCAAAGACGCGCTGCATCTGCGGCGCGTCTTTGCCGTATCTGCGGCGCCGACCAAATTCTGCTTTGGGCGTTGATTGTCGGGCCGGAGTGTATTATAATAATATCCCGCCGGGTTTTCCGGCGACCGATGGGAAAGGGGAGGATCATATGCCGAAACACAGCCGCACTCGGACGCGCCGATGGTTCCGCCTGGATAATGCCGCGCTGATCTTCCCGGCCATCATGCGCAGGCATTGGAACAACTGCTTCCGCCTGTCCGTCACCCTGCACGAGGACGTGGACCCTGCGGTCCTGGAACAGGCCGTGAAGGCGCTGGAGCCACGGTTTCCGACCATGTTTGTGCGGCTTCGCACGGGATTTTTCTGGTATTATCTGGAGCAGATCCGGGAACCGGTGCGCGTCCAGCCGGAATATGCCTACCCACTGACCCATATGAGCCGGTCCGAGCTGCGGAAAAGCTGCCTGCGGGTTTTGTATTTCCGCAACCGCATCGCTGTGGAGTTTTTCCATTCCGTCACCGACGGCACCGGCGGCCTGATATTTGTGAAAAATCTGGCGGCGCGGTATCTTTCGATCAAATACGGCCTTGAGATCCCGGCGGAGGACGGCATCCTCGATCCGGGCGAAGCGCCGCGGCCTGAGGAGCTGCGCGACTGCTTCCAGGAGTGCGCCGGCCCCCGCGCCGCCGGCGGCGCGGAGGAGAAGGTCCTGCGCCTGCGGGGCACCCCCGAGCCGGACCGCTTCCGCCACCTGATCACCGGCGTGGTGGATACCCGGGCCCTGCTGGACGCCGCCCATGCCCAGGGCGTCTCCGTCAGCGCGTTCCTGGCGGCGGTGATGGCCGAGGCCGTGCAGCGCCGTCAGGCGGCCGAGTGCCCGCCGCGGAAATGGAAGCCCATCAAGATCACGGTTCCCGTCAATCTCCGGCAGCTTTACGGCAAGGACACCATGCGCAATTTTGCCCTGACGGTGAACATCGGCTTCGACCCCCGGGACGGCGAGTATTCCCTGGCTGAGATCTGCCGGCAAATGACCCATCAGCTTGCCGCCGAGGCCGTGCCGCAGAAGATGTCCGCCAAGATCGCCGCCAACGTCAATCCCCAGCGCAGTCTGGCGCTGCGGCTGGCGCCCCTGCCCCTCAAGACAATGGTCATGCGCCTGGTCTACAGCGCGCGGGGAGAGAGCGGCGGCTGCCTGAACGTGTCGAACCTCGGCCGGGCGAGCGTCCCCGCGGTGATGGAGCCATACATTTCGCGCTTTGAATTCATCATCGGCGTGCAGTATACCTATCCCAACAACTGCTCCGTGCTCAGCTACGGCGGCAGGACCTGCATCAATATGATCCGCAGCATCCGCGAATCGGAGCTGGAGCGGCTGTTTTTCTCCCGCCTGGTGGAGCTGGGCGTACCCGTGGAGATCGAGAGCAACGAAAGAAAGGATTGAGCCATGTACTGTGTCAAATGCGGCGTGAAGCTGCCGGACGGCGCGGGCGCCTGCCCGCTGTGCAATACGCCGGTACTATATGATGACGGCGCTGCCCGGGAGGCGCGGTATTCCGACCGCTATCCCACCGAGCAGCGCCACGGGAAATTTGTGCTGCTGGCCCTGCTGACCGCAGTTATGGCGGCGACGGGGATGATCTGCCTGATCCTCTGCCTGAAGACCTACGGCAGGGCAAGCTGGTCGGGCTATGTGCTGCTGGGCCTTGCCCTGGCATGGATCGTGGCGATCCTGCCGGCCTGGTTCCGGCGGTGGCATCCGTTCATCTTCCTGTCGGTGGATATTGCGGCGATCTGCGGCTTTTTGGTCTATGTCAACGGCGTCACCGGCGGCCATTGGTTCCTGCCCTTTGCCTTTCCCGTCACGCTGCTGCTGGGGGCGATCCTCCTGGTGATCGTCGCGCTGATGCGCCGGGTCCGCCGTGGCCGGCTTCGTCTGACGGCGGTGCTGATCATCTGCGTCGGTCTGAGCTGCATGCTCATCGAGCTGTTCGAGCACATCACCTTCGGCACGCAGATGTTTCTGTGGTCACTGTACTGCGTGAGCGCCTTCGGCGCCGTCGGCCTGTTCCTGCTGATCGCCTCCCTGATCCCGCCCCTGCGGGCGTTCCTGGAGCGGAAGTTCTTTATTTGATGCAAGCTGCGAGGAAACAGCCATGAAATATGATGTGATCTGTATCGGCACGGCCCTGGTGGACTCCATCATCCTGGGCTTTGATCCCCAGCCCATCACCGTGTCCGGCTATCGGGCGGAGGCGTGCACTCTGCACGCGGGCGGCGAGGCGGTCAATGATTCCGTCGCCGCGGCCAAGCTCGGCCTGCGCGCGGCGATCCTGTGCTTTCTGGGCGAGGACGGCGCGGGACAGATCGTGGAGGACGCCCTCCGGCGCGGCGGCGTGGCAACGGAGCTCATCGTGCGCTCGGCGGAGCATCCCACGCCGGTGACCACCATGTTCGTAAGGGCGGACGGCACCCGGAAATCCATCACCAACGGCGCCCACCGGTACAACTTCCATCCGGAGCGGTATGCCGGATGCTTTTCGCAGACCCGGGCCGTGATCCTGGGCTCCCTGTTCCGGGCGCCCTTTGACGACGCGGGCGTTATCTCCGACGTGCTGCACCGGGCCAGGGACAATGGCGCCCTGGTGTTTGCCGACACCAAGCTGCCCAATTTCCGCCCGCTGACCCTGGATGACCTGGCGGATATCCTGCCCCTGGTGGATTACATCACGCCCAACGAGGATGAGGCCAGGTATTATACCGGAAAGGATACGCCGGAGGAGATGGCGGAGGTCTTTCTGCGATACGGCGTGGGCCATGTGATCATCAAGCGCGGCGCGGAGGGCTGCTATTTCCGCGATCCCGAGATCTCCCTGCCCGCTTTCCCCATTGATGCGGTGGACGCCACCGGCGCGGGGGACAATTTCCTGGCGGGCTTTGCCGCTGAGATCCTCCGCGGCGCCGGGCCCCTGGAAGCGCTCCGCTTTGCCGGCGCCTGCGGGGCCATCTGCACCACCGCCTCCGGCGCGGGGACGGCGCTGCGGGACGAGGCCCAGGTCCGGGCGTTCCTCGCGGCGCATTCGTAGAGGGCGGGACGATGGCTTCCTACCGATATATCGCCTTTGACGTGGAGACGCCCAACCGCTACAACGACCGCATGAGCGCCATCGGGATCACGGTGGTCGAGGACGGACGGATCGTGGGCGAGCACTATACGCCGGTGAACCCGGAAACCTTTTTTGATGATTTCAACACCCGCCTGACCGGCCTGGACCAGGACGCGGTGCGCGGCGCGCCGACCTTTCCGGAGCTCTGGCAGCAGATCGCGCCGGTGTTTGAAAGCGGGCTTCTGGTGGCCCACAACGCGGTGTTCGACCTGGGCGTGCTGAAAAAATGCCTCCGGGATTATGAGATCCCGTGGCGGAGGTATGCGCGCTATCTTTGCACGGTGCAGATGGGCCGGCGGCTCCTGCCGGGGATCGGTCACCGGCTGAACGAGATGTGCTGCTATTATAATATCCCCCTGTCCCATCACCACGCCGGAAGCGACAGCCGCGCCTGCGCCGAGATCCTGCTGCGTTATTTCCGCTCCGGCGCGGACCCGAAGCAGTTCATCCGGACCTATTCCCTGATATGACAATGCATAAACCAAAGCCCCCGGCGCTCCCAAACGGAGCGCCGAGGGCTTTTTGACGTTATTTCATTTTTTTCTGAGCTGTTAAATCTGCGGCGGTGAGGACGGCCGCAATCCCGGCGAATACCGCCACGATGCGCATTACCAGGTCGGAGAAAAACTGCTGCGGCACCATCTGGATCAGCCGTTCGTCGGGATAGAGCTGCCAGAGGTCGTTGTCAAACAGCAGCTCGTGGAAGCTGCGCCAGAAATGGTAGAAATCCGCCGCCGCATACACGGCCGCCGCGGCCAGCAGGAGGCCGAAGACACCGAAGCCGACGAGTATGCCCCGCAGAGCGGTTTTCCGGTGCCGCTTTGCAAAGAGGATCAGCAGCAGCGCCAGAGCGGCGGCTGCGATCGCGGCGATCCGGGCCACGGACATGGCGGTGCGGTACAGAGCCTTGACGTCTGTCATGTGGGCCTTCTCCCGCCCGTCGAACATCTCCACGGTCTCGCCGTTCACCGTTGTGCGCAGATCCAGATCGTCCCGCCGGTCCTTGAGATAATCCAGCAGGGTATCGGTGGCCTCCATGAGGTCGCCGTGGGCCATGCCCATCTCCCGGGCGGTATCCAGCTTCGCGTATTCCGATTCATAGAAGCTCCGGCGGAAGCAGCATCCGTCCACGGTGAACAGCCCCACGGACACCAGCAGCAGGAAGCCCAGCAGCACCGCGCAGATGCGGGTCATGATTTTGTTCATAATGTACTCCGATACGCCAAGCCTCCGGCGGGAGCCGGAGGCTGATTCGTGATTTGAGCCCCGCGGCAAGGGTTCGCCGGGGGCAAGCCATATTCGGGCCGCGCTTTGCCGCGGCCCTTCGCATCAAATATCCTGGCGGCCCTCCAGAGCCCGCAGGAGCGTCACCTCGTCGGCATACTCCAGCTGGCTGCCCACGGGGATGCCGTAGGCCAGGCGGGTCACACGCACGCCCAGGGGGCGCAGCAGACGGGAAATGTACATGGCCGTGGCCTCGCCCTCGGTGTCGGGATTGGTGGCCATGATGACCTCGCGCACACCGCCCTCGCTGACCCTGGCCAAAAGCTCGCGCACCCGGATATCGTCCGGGCCCACGTGGTTCAGGGGGGAGATGACGCCGTGCAGCACGTGGTACACGCCGGTATACTCCCGGGCGCGCTCCATGGCGATCACGTCCCGGGGCTCCGCCACGACACAGATGACGCCGTGGTCGCGCCGGTCATCGTCACAGATGGCGCACAGGTCCCGGTCCGTCAGATTCTGGCACACAGGGCAGGTGTGTACCGCCGCCCGGGCCTCCAGAATGGCCTGGGCGAAGGCCTCGGCGTCCTCCCGGGGCATGCTCAGGGTATACAGCGCCAGCCGCTGGGCGCTCTTGGCGCCGATGCCGGGCAGGCGTGCAAACTGTTCTGTCAGCCGCTCCAGGGCGGCGGGAAGATACCGCATCTCAGAACAGCCCGCCCAGGTTCAGACCGCCGGTGAGCTTGGACATGTTGGCGGAGTTTTCGGCGTCCGCCTTGCGGATTGCCTCGTTCACCGCGGCGATGACCATGTCCTGGAGCATTTCCACGTCGTCGGGGTCCACGGCCTCGGGATCGATCTCCAGGCGAAGCAGCTCATGCTTGCCGCTGACCGCAGCCTTGACCATGCCGCCGCCGGAGGTGGCCTCGTACTCCCGGGACTCCATCTCCTCCTGCATTTTCAGCATGTCCTGCTGCATTTTCTGGGCCTGACGCACCATGTTCATATTCATGCCGCCGCCCATCATGGGGCCGCGATATCCGCCCTTTGCCATAATGATTCTCCTTTATTCTTTGATGTGAATGATATCGGGATACTCTTTCGCCCGGTCCAGAAGCCGGGCGAAGGCGTCCTGCCCGCCGTCGGTTTTCTCATCGCCCACGGCGAATACAACGCGCACCGGCGCGCCCGCAAGCTGCAGGGCTGCCCGGGCGATGGGGTCTTTCAGTTTTTCCGCCATGCCCATGGTGAACACGTCGCAGGCGCTCACGCGCAGTATGCTGCCGTCCAGACGGCCGTGCACCCGCTCCCGGGCCTCCGGGCGGAACATCCACTGGTCCCGGAACGAGAGGGTGGGCAGGATGACAGCGCAAAGCTTCTTCCAGAAATCCTCCGGCGCGGCGTGTGCAGCGGGCTCGACGGGGGGCTGCTGCGGCGCTTTCTGCGCAGGGCGTTCCGGCCCGGCCGGCGCGGCGGGGATTTTTTCCGGCGGTGCGTCCTGTGCCCAGGGCGGGGCATCCGCATCCTGCGGAGGCGGCGCATCCTGCGCCCAGGGCGGGGCGTCCTCATCCTGCGGAGCAGGCGCGTCCGGTTTTTCCGGCGGCGTCGGGACAACGGGCCGGGCAAGCGTGCCGGAGGCAGCCAGAGCCTCCAAACGGCTCAGACGGTCCGTCAGCGCCGCGGGATCGGCGTCCAGGCGCGGATCGCACAGCTTGAGCAGGCACAGCTCCACGTCGATGCGGCGATTGGCGCTGCGGTTGAAGCCGGAGGCCGTATCCTGCAGAAGGGTGGTCATGCGCAGGAGCTGCTCGCTTGTAAAGCGGGGCAGCAGCCGAGTCAGCAGCGCAGGATCGATCACACCGGAGATCAGGGCGGGCGCCTTCGGCGCGGTTTTCATGATCAAAAGGTCCCGGCAGGCGCCGGTCAGCTCGTCCACCATGGCCCCCAGATCCTTGCCGGAGCTGTAAAGGGAAGAGAAGGCGGACAGCAGCTTTTCGCGATCGCCGTCGGCAATATAAGTCAGGAGTTCCGCAGTGCTGCGTTCTCCGGCCAGACCCAGGCAGCGGTAGACGGTGTCCGCCGTGACGCGGCCCTGGGCGGCGCTGGCGCACTGGTCCAGCAGGCTCATGCCGTCGCGCATGGCGCCGTCGGCCAGACGGCTTAAAAGAGCGATGGCCTGATCGTCGATCTCGATGCCCTCGCGCATGGCGCATTCGTTGATGCGCGCGCCGATATCCTCCGGCAGGAGCCGGCGGAAGGAAAAGCGCTGGCAGCGCGAGAGAATGGTGGCAGGCACCTTGTGCAGCTCCGTGGTGGCCAGGATGAACAGCAGATGGGCGGGGGGCTCCTCAATGAGCTTGAGCAGGGCGTTGAACGCCGAGATGGACAGCATGTGCACCTCGTCGATGATGTACACCCGCATCTTCACCTCCGCTGGAGGATAGATGGCGTCGTCGCGCAGGGCGCGGACGTTGTCCACGCCGTTGTTGGAGGCGGCGTCGATCTCCAGCACGTCCATGCAGCTGCCGCTGTCGATGGCCAGGCAGGCGCGGCATTTGTTGCAGGGATTGCCGTTTTCCGGATGCTCGCAGTTGACGGCCTTGGCCAGGATCTTGGCGCAGCTGGTCTTGCCGGTGCCGCGGGAGCCGGTGAACAGATAGGCATGGCTGAGCTTGCCGGACTGAAGCTGGGCCTGGAGCGTCTGCGTCACGCCGATCTGCCCCACCACCTCGTCAAAGGTCTGGGGACGGTATTTCCGATACAGCGCCTGGTACACGTACTTCACCTCCTGGCTGGGTTAAAAAACCTCCGGCCTGTGACAAGATCGCACACCTACATTTGAACATATACTATATCCGTTACCCGCGCAGCCAGCTCGGAAACGGCACCCCCGCGGCACACGCGACGGTCCGTTTAATGCTGCTCGGTTCCCCGCCTGACATGGTTCCCGGGGTCACGTTGCGCGGGACCGGTTCCTCATCGCCGCTTACGTGGGTCAGACAATACAGCATATGCCCGGGTGTAGGAATTCACTCCTGCTGTAGCGGATTGCAGGTTACAGGGCACCGCTATCTCCCCGGCTAGTGCGACCTTGTCACAGGCCGGAGGCCTGTGACGGGTCAATGAATGATTGTGTGGGATCAGCCGATGCGCTCCTCCACGAAGGCAACAAACTCACCCACGGTGCTGAGCTTTTCCTCGAGCTCCAGGTCGACATTGAGCTCCTGCTCGAGGTCCATGAGCATTTCCACGGTGTCGAGGGAGTCGATGCCGAGGCTTTCAAAGGTGGTGTCGTTGGTGATGCTCTCCACGGGCACATCCATCTGGCGGGAAAGGTAGTTCGCAATCTTTTCAAACATATCAGTATCCTCCATCGGAATGGTTCGCAAAATCTACATAGATATGATACGGTTTTTTTTTATAATGTCAAGAGCGGATTTTTGTTTTTCAGTTGACGAAATCCCGCAGGGCCTTGGATTTGGAGGGATGGCGCAGGCGCCGCAGGGCTTTGGATTCGATCTGACGCACCCGCTCACGGGTGACGTTGAACACCTTGCCCACCTCTTCCAGGGTGTGGGTCTTGCCGTCCTCAAAGCCGAAGCGCAGGCGAAGGACCTGCTCCTCCCGGGGCGTGAGCATATGCAGGGCCTTCTCCAGCTGTTCGCGCAGGGAGTTGGCGGCGGCGGCCTCCATGGGTTCGGAAACCTCGTTGTCCTGGATAAAGTCGCCCAGGTGGCTGTCGTCTTCCTCGCCCACGGGGGTTTCCAGGGAGATGGGCTCCTGGGAGAGCTTCATGATCTCCTCCACCTTGCTCAGAGGCAGGTCCAGATACTGCGCGATCTCCACGGCGTTGGGCTCCCGGCCCAGCTCCTGCACCAGCTGATGGGAGGCTCTGGCCACCTTGTTGATGGTCTCCACCATGTGCACGGGGATGCGGATGGTGCGGGCCTGATCGGCGATGGCCCGGGTGATGGACTGGCGGATCCACCAGGTGGCATAGGTGGAGAATTTGTAGCCCTTGCGGTAGTCGAATTTTTCCACCGCCTTCAAAAGGCCCATGTTGCCCTCCTGGATCAGATCCAGGAAGTGCATCCCGCGGCCCACATAGCGCTTGGCCACGGCCACCACCAGGCGGAGGTTGGCCTCGATCATCTGGTTCTTGGCCTCCTCGTCGCCCTGCTCGATGCGCTGGGCCAGGACCTGCTCCTCCTCCTGGGTGAGCAGGGCCACCCGCCCGATCTCCTTGAGATACATGCGCACGGGGTCGGTGAGGGCCAGTCCCTCGGAGATGGCCTCGGTATCGACCATCTCTTTTTCTTCCTCCTGGCTCAGCTGCTCGCTGGTGGGCTCCAGGTCGTCGGCCTTGCCGATGATCTCCAGCACGTCGTCCACGTCGATCTCCATGCCGGCGGCCTCCAGGGCGTCGTACATCTGCTCGGTGGTCTGCTCATCGGCGTCGAGAAAATCCAGGGTCTCGATGAGAAGTCTGGAGGGGATTTTTTTCGTGGTTTTGCCCTTTTCCAGGAGTTCCTGCAGCTTTTTCTGGAACAGGTCCTCCTGCTCAAGTTCGGTGCGTTCGATTTTGTCGCTCATTGCGTTACCCTCCATATCCTTTCTTTTGCTTCAGCCGGTCCCGCAGGGCCAGCAGATCCTGATCCGTGCGGACGCCGGATCTGGCCGATTCGTCCAATATGATTCCCAGATAGTCGCGGAAGGCGTCCTCTGAGACGAGTTCGTTTTTCTTCTGGCTCATCTGGGTCAGATGGGCCAGCTCCTCCGCCGTGAAGCTCTCGCCCAGGGCCGCCAGGGAGACCTGCAGGCCCTCCCGGCTGCGCTCGCGCAGGGCGGCGTAGGTCCTGCCCAGCAGGGGGGAGGAGAAGTCCTCCGGCGCGAGGTCTCCGGTCTGATCCAGCAGGGCGGGTTCGCGCAGGATCATCCGCAGCAGCCCCTCCTCGGCCATGGCCGAGCGCAGATTGCTGTAGCGGATCGAGCGTGATTCGGGCTGGGCATGGGCGGCGGGCGCCATGGCCTCGCGCTCCCGGGCCTTCTTCTCCCGGCTCAAACGGCGGCGGTAGGCCTTATTGACCTCGATCTTCATGGCCTCCGGGGTGATCCCCGCGCTCTGGGCCGCCCGGGCCCCGTAGACCTCCCGCTCGATGGCGCTGGGAAGGCCGGCGATCATCTGCGCAGCCTCCGAGAGGAAGGCGACGCGCTGCTCGTCCAGGCTCAGGTCGTACCTGCGCTCCAGGGTCTGGAGCTGATACTCCGCGTGGTTCTCCGAGCGCTCCAGCAGCAGGCGGAAGCGGTCGGCGCCGAATTTTTTGAGGAATTCGTCCGGGTCCTTGGCCCCCTCCATGCGCAGGATCTTCACCTTCAGCCCCGCCTTTTCCAGGATGGGCACGGCCCGGCGGGTGGCGTTCTGTCCGGCTTCGTCGGAGTCGTAGGTCAGCACGATCTGCTCGGTGTATTTGCTCAAAAGGTTCGCGTGCTCCTCGGTCAGGGCGGTGCCCAGGGAGGCCACGGCGCTGTCAAAGCCGTACTGGTGCAGGGCGATGGCGTCCATGTAGCCCTCGGTGAGGATGATATAGCCCAGCTTGCTCTTTTTTGCCACGTTCATGGCGAAGAGATTCTTTCGCTTGTTGAAAATGATCGATTCCGGGGAATTGAGGTATTTGGGGGTGGAATCGTCCATGACCCGTCCGCCGAAGCCGATGACGTTGCCCCGGATGTCGATGATGGGGAACATCAGCCGGTTGCGGAACCGGTCATAGGCCCCGCCGCTCTTCTGCGAGCGCAGGGCCAGGCCCGCGGCCATCAGCTCATCGACGCTGTAGCCCATCTCCTTCATGGCGTCCAGCAGGCCGGACCAGCCCGGCGGGGCGAAGCCCAGGCCGAAATTCGTCACCGTCTGCCGGGACAGGCCGCGGCCGACGATGTACTCCACGGCCTGCTTCCCCTCGGGGGAGAAGAGCTGCCTGCGGTAGTAGCGGGCGGCGTCCCTGCACAGGGCCCAGAGCCGCTCCTGCAGCTTGTACTGGCTGCGGTAGGCTTCGTCCTCGGGCACCTCCAGCCCCGCCCGATTGGCCAGGAAGCGCACCGCGTCGGGATAGCTCAGGCCCTCGATGTCCATGATAAAGTTGATCACGCCGCCGCCCTTGTGGCAGCCGAAGCAGTAATAGAGCTGGGCGTCGGGGGAGACGGAGAAGGAGGCGGTCTTTTCCCCGTGGAAGGGGCACAGGCCGAACAGACGGCCGCCCTTGCGCTTGAGCTCCACATATTGGCTCACCACGTCTTCGATGGGATTGCGCACGATCAGCTCGTCGATGAATGCGGCGGGAAAAGCCATGTTGTACCCCTCCTTTCCACTGTTTCCCGTTTCCGGGCCGGTGATGCGTCAGCGCATCTGCCAACCGCTGGGAATGAAAATCTGCTCGTACTGATAAATGGCGTATTTATCGGTCATGCAGGCGATGTAGTCGCAGACCACCCGCTCGATGCCGTCGAAATCCAGCTGGGGCCGGAAGTTCTCCGGGAGCTGCTCCGGGTGGCGCATGTAGTGCTCATACAGGCTTTTGAGAATATCCCTGGCCTTGGATTCCTCCCCCTTGGCAACGGGATTACGGTAAACCTTCTCAAACATGAAGGTGCGCAGGGCGTCCATGGCCTCGGCCACCTTCGGCCGCATGCGCAGGGTGTTGCTGATGCCGGTCTGGGTGATCAGCTCCTCCACCAGGGTGTTGATCCGCTCGGAGTGGGAATGGCCCAGGATGCCGGAGATCTCCTTGGGAATGTCGGATTCACACAGGATCCCGGCGCGCATGGCGTCGTCAATGTCGTGGTTGATGTAGGCGATGCGGTCGGCGAAGCGGATCACGTGGCCCTCCATGAAGTCCGGGGGGTCCGCGCTCCAGCTGTGGCCGAGGATGCCCATGCGGGTCTCATAGGTCAGATTCAGCCCGGCGCCGTCCTTTTCCAGGATGTCCACCACCCGCAGGGACTGCTCGTTGTGGCGGAAGGGCTTTCCGGTGACCTCGCTCAGGGCGATCTCGCCGGCGTGGCCGAAGGGGGTGTGGCCCAGGTCGTGGCCCATGGCGATGGCCTCGGTGAGGTCCTCGTTCAGACGCAGGCCCACGCTGATGGCCCGGGCGATGCGCGAGACCTCCAGGGTATGGGTCATGCGGGTGCGGTAGTGGTCGCCCTCCGGCTGGAGGAAGACCTGGGTTTTATGCATCAGGCGGCGGAAGGCCTTGGAATGGATGATGCGGTCGGTGTCCCGCTGGAAGCAGGTGCGGCTGTCGCGCTCCGCCTCCGGATTGGCGCGGCCGCGGGACTGGTCGGCAAAGGACGCCAGGGGAGAGAGGATCTCATGCTCCTGCCGCTCGATGCGTTCACGGATCGTCATACTGGACGCCTCCTTTGTTATCGTTTGTAGGGACCGGGCAGATATTCCGTACCGGCGTCGACGGGGACGAGCTTCCCGGAGGAAAGATCGGTGAGTCTTACGGCGAAGGCGTCGGCCCTGCCCATCGGGATGCGCACGGTCATATCCACCTGCGCGCCGTATTCCGCGGCGGCGATCTGGCCCTCGTGGGCCTCGACCTCCAGCTTCACCCGCTCAAAGAGGGGGTAGGGGCAGGGAATCTCATAGCGCTGCCACAGGCGCATGATGCTGACGCCCGCGGCGTCCACGGCCATGGCCGCGGCCTTGGAGTAGGCCCGCACCAGGCCGCCGGTGCCAAGCAATATGCCGCCGAAGTAGCGGGTGACCACGCAGCACACGTTCTGCAGCTCCTGGCGGCGCAGCACGTCCAGCACCGGCATGCCGCCGGTGCCCTGGGGCTCGCCGTCGTCGGAGTAGCGCATGGCCCCGCCGCGGATGATGTAGGCGTAGACGTGGTGCCGGGCGTCCCACATGGACTCCCTTGTGGCTTTGATGGCGGCCAGGGCTTCCTCCTCCGTGTCGGTGCGCCAGATATGCCCGATGAAGCGGGAGCGCTTTTCGGTATGTTCGTCGATGCCCTCCCCGGAGGGTACGAGATATTCTTCCATTATGTTTCCTCTGTTTTTGCAGCTTTCCACATTTTCTGGCAATATTCAAACAGGCGTTTTTTACTTGGCGCCAGCAGAAGATAGGGGATCTGCCTGAATTCTTCCTCCGTCAGCTCTCCTCTGGCGAGCTTATCCGTACATTCGTCCAGTCTGTGCTGCCTTACCTCTTCGTACGTAGGCGCTGCAAAGTTTTTGACAGCTACCGGCCTTTTTGCATAGGTCGCATTGTACTGAAAAATCAGCATTAAGTAGGTGAATCTACCCTCGGAAGCAACCTGTTTGCACATCTTGACGCTTTTCCAGGGGATGAAAGTCAGTTCCTCCTGCTTCCGTGAGAAGACGTGGATCCCGTCTTCCTGAATCATGGCATAACTTGTCCAGCGAACGAGCCGATACAGAATAACGGCAATTAAGCAGACAAAGGGAAATAGGAGGAAACAGGCCAGCATGTTTACACCGTCTGTCACTTTTTCCCATCTGGAAACAATAGCATATACACCCCAAATCACATAACCAAGAAACAAGATTAAAAAGATACCATAGGCACTTCTCATTCCGGTATACTTCATGTTCCCTCCTGTACGCATTCATGATGCGGCATCAACAGGCTCTCGGGGACGGCGGCCTCGATTCCGTACTCTGCCGGAATCAGCGGTACAAATCCCGCTTTATGAATGTGATTTCCGGCCGCATTTCACGGATTTTCTGTTCCAGATCTTCCGAGTATCCGAAAATCATGTATTCTTTTGGATTTTTGAGATAATATGCCGGGTCTTTGTCTTTTTCCTTTGTAATGCGCGAAGGCAGCCTACTTTTTGCAAAAAGGAAATAGTGCATACAGGAATGCGGCAACCGAAACATCGGCCCCGTCCGGATGATATAGGCATAGGGATAATCGTTCCAGGCAATGGCACGTTTTCTGCGAAAAACGGAATACTCTGTGATCCCGGACGGCGCAAGCTGATATTCACGGAACAATCCTGCCGTCGTTTTTACAAAAAGCGGGCAGAAACCTAATAAAATGGCTAAGAACAAGACAGACGCATAAAGCGCTGAACGATCCCTCGAACCGCGGCATAGAAGGAGAACAACGTCGCAAACGGCAATTGCAAAAAAGAAGATCGTCAATACGAGCCAATAATAAGCATCACGGGTTTTTCTTGTCCGCAGCATGGTTCCTGTCCTCATTTTGCACTGTATTTTCTGCGCCCCCGGTTCCCTCACACCATCGTATGGAAATCCCGGTGCGTTACTCCTGCACCCAATCCCTCAACTGCCCGAACAGGGCCTCGGGGACGATGGCTTCCACGGCGATGCCCTCGCCGGTGTACTCGCAGGAGAGGACCTGGGCCTTCTCATGGAGCTGCTCGATCCTGCCGCCCTGGGCATAGGGCAGCAGGAGCCTGCACCGGTGCAGACCCCGGTTCAGGGTGGTCTCGATGCAGGAAAGCAGCTCGTCCATGCCC
>JAEEGL014263692.1_pt1 | contig 24558 bp, 21 predicted proteins | sample 9134231 | NCBI WGS metagenome assembly JAEEGL01 (sample SAMN16246548, study PRJNA631951) | gut metagenome | biome: gut microbiome; feature: rumen; material: fiber-attached | host: Bos | place: Iran: Karaj | collected 2018-10
TAGATATACTAGAGAATTAGTAAGAAGAAGCAACACTACTGATAGATCTATTAAAGAACTTATCAATGGTGAATCTGAATATTGGAATACTGAAAACTCTAATAAAAACGCGAGAGTTATAACAACTCAAAGAGACTATCTTGCTGGTATCACATCAACAGATATCACAAGAAGATTTTTACTTCCTGAAGATGTTGTTGAAGCTCACGATGAAGGTGTAATTCATTTCCATGACGCAGATTATTTTGCTCAAAATGCATTACATAACTGTGATTTAATTAACTTAGAAGATATGCTTCAAAATGGTACTAATATAAACGGAGTTATGATTGAAAAGCCACATAGATTTTTAACTGCTATGACTATTGCTACACAATTAATTACAGCAGTATCATCAAGTCAATATGGTGGATGTACAATTACACTTACTCACCTAGCACCATTCATAAGATCAAGTTATGAAAGATATTTAGACAAATACAAAAAAAGAAAGTTAGATAAAGAACAATGCGAAAAATTTGCTAAGGAAGATTTGAAAAAAGAAATCACTGATGGTGTTCAAACATTCCAATATCAAATCAATTCAATGACAACAACAAATGGACAAGCGCCTTTCTTATCTGTAACTATGTATTTAGGTGAAACAGAAGAATATAAAGAAGAACTTGCTATGTTGATTGAAGAGTTCTTAAAACAACGAATCGAAGGTATGAAAAATGAAAAAGGTGTATATATTACACCAGCGTTCCCTAAACTTTTATATGTATTAGAAGAATGCAACACTAAAAAATCTGGTAAATATTATTATTTAACTAAACTAGCTGCTAAATGTACTGCTAAAAGAATGGTTCCAGATTATATATCTGAAAAAATAATGAAAGAACTTAAGATAAATGAATTAGGCGAAGGTGATTGTTATCCTTGCATGGGATGTAGATCATTCTTAACTCCTGATAGATCAATTAGCTTAGGTAACGTTGCTAAAGCTAAAAACTATGTTCCTGGTAAAGGTAAATATTATGGTAGATTCAATCAAGGTGTCGTAACTATTAACTTACCTGATGTTGCTTTATCTTCTGGAAAAGATATGGACCTATTCTGGAACATATTTGATGAAAGACTAGAATTATGTCATAGAGCATTACAAATAAGACATAAAAGACTTGCTAAGGTTACATCTGATGTTGCTCCAATATTATGGCAACACGGTGCTTTAGCTAGATTAGAAAAAGGCGAATCAATTCATGACCTACTTCATAATGGATACTCTACAATCTCATTAGGATATGCAGGACTTTATGAATGTGTTAAATACATGACAGGTCATTCACATACTGATAATGGTAAAGGTAAAGAATTTGGTCTTGAAGTTATGCAACATATGAATGATATGTGTAAAAAATGGAAAGAAGAAGAAAATATCGATTACTCAGTATATGGTACTCCTATTGAATCAACAACTTATAAATTTGCTAAATGCTTAAGAGAAAGATTTGGTGTTATCAAAGGTATTACTGATAGAGATTATATTACTAACTCATATCACGTACCAGTATTTGAAGAAATTGATGCATTCACTAAATTGAAATTAGAAAGTGAATTCCAAAGATTATCTCCAGGTGGAGCTATATCTTATATAGAAACTCCAAACCTTGAAAATAACTTAGATGCTGTATTAGAAATAATTGATTTTATCTATAACAACATCATGTATGCAGAATTAAATACTAAATCAGATTATTGTCATGAATGTGGTTACACAGGAGAAATATTAATAGATGATAATCTAGAATGGTATTGTCCTAACTGTGGAAATAGAGACCACGACAAAATGAATGTTGCACGTCGTACATGTGGATATATAGGTGCTAATTTCTGGAATAAAGGTAGAACTCAAGAAATAAAAGAAAGAGTTTTACATATCGATAATAAAGCTGCTTAATGCGTTATAATTTAATTAGAAAAATGGACATCTCAAATGGTCCAGGTGTCAGAGTTTCAATTTTTATGCAAGGATGTGCATTCCATTGTAAGAATTGTTTCAACTCTGAAACTTGGGACTTTGATGGTGGCGAAGAATTTACTAAAGAGATTATCGATAAGGTTTTATTCCTATGTGAAAATTCATATATTAAGGGATTATCCATATTAGGTGGTGAACCTATGCATCCTAAAAATATCGAAGGTACAACTAAACTTGCTAAGGCTTTTAAAGAAAAATATCCAGATAAAAATCTATGGATATGGAGTGGATTCTTATTCGAACAATTAAAAGATAAAGAAGTTTTAAAATATGTAGATGTATTAGTAGATGGACAATATGTAGATGAATTACATGATCCTAGATTAAAATGGAAAGGTTCATCTAATCAAAGAGTAATAGACGTACAAAAAAGTTTAAAACAAAATAAAATAGTTATAACAGAATAAAACACATCATTTAAGATGTGTTTTTTCTCCGTCAAAAGACATACTAATAATTCGATTTGGATTAAGTAATACATACTGTATACCATCAACACTTCTACCGACAGCAACGTCATATCCTTGAGATATCATAGTACGCATCTGTTCCTTAGAAATTCTATCAATACTAGCAAAGTTATCAAACTTATACATATTTAGACTATCTGGCATTTCTATTTGAACAACACCATATCTAGTAGTATTGTTTAAAGTATTCATCTGATCTGCATAGTGATATGCCTTCTCGGCGTTTTCACTACCAAACATATAGAAACCTACATAATCAGTTGTTCTTTTGCTTTGTTTATCTCCTCTTTTATATACATCGATATCCCTAGCTTCAAAATCATTAGTTGCTCCTCCATGATAAAATAACATATACACCTCCTACTAATAAAAAAGAAGGATTAGACGAATCCCCCTCTTTATTCTTACACTTTAATTATATGATACATATTAAATGTAAATCAATAATTATAGTGTAAAGTTTTAATTAGTTTACACTTTTACTTGACAATTCTTGATAGTATTCAAAACGTTTCATCGCGTCAAGTTTATTTTCTTCTAGTAGCTCATTTGCTTTATCTGGATTAATAACTTTAAGCATAGAATATCTAGTTTGAGTTTCCAAAAAGCTTTCATATTTATCAAAATTAACTTCTTTATCCAATTTAAATTCCTTAGTATCCGGATTATAATGGAACATTGGGAAGTATCCAGATTCAGCTGCTAATTTTTCTACATCAACACCATTTACTAAGCCACCTTTAATACCATGTGATATACAAGGAGTATACGCGATAATAATAGAAGGTCCTTTATGCTTAGCTGCGTCCATCATAGCTTTTATTGTAGCATTAGGATTAGCTCCTAAACTTACTTGAGCTACATACACATTTGGATATGACATTGCAATTCTTGCCAAATCTTTTTTGCTTGTCTTTTTACCAGCTGATGCAAATTCTGCAACCGCACCCTTTGGTGTCGCCTTAGAAGCTTGACCTCCAGTATTAGAATATACTTGACTGTCTAGTACTAGTATATTTACATTATCATTAGACGCAAGTATATGATCTATTCCACCAAAGCCAATGTCATATGCCCATCCATCGCCACCTATTGTCCAAATAGATTTGGCTATAATATAGTCTTTAATATCTTCCAATTCTTTTGGCATATCTTTTAAATTATTATATACATATAATGTATTTTCATAATCATCCGGATCATTTAACCATTTTTCATATAACTCTTTATTGGAACTTTCAAGATTATTTAACATAATCTTTTTAATTCTATTTTTCATAGTCTCATTAGCTAAAAGTATACCATAGCCATATTCGGCATTATCTTCAAACAAACTTGAAGCCCATGGTATTGCATATGGTGTAGAAGGATATGACGCTCCATAAATTGAAGAACATCCTGTCGCATTACTAATAACCATATTATCACCAAACAATTGAGTCAATAATTTAATATATGGTGTTTCTCCACATCCAGCACATGCACCACTAAAACAGAACTTAGGTCTTTTAAGTTGGCTTCCCTTTACTGTGGATAAAGGTAATCTACTTTGATTAGAAATATTATTTTCTAAATAATCAAATATTTGTTGTTCCGCTTCTTTTTCTTCTTGTGTTACTGGTACCATAGTAAGCGCTTTCTCACCCTTACCAGGACAGTTTTTAAAGCATAATCCACAACCAGTACAATCTTTAGCAGATATACCTACTGTAGTATATGTATTACCCATTTTTACACATCTATTTTTAATATTATCAGGAGCATTTAAATATTCTGCTTCAGTAAGTTCATAAATTCTAATTACTCCATGTGGACAGTATAGTGAACACATTCCACATCCTATACAGTTTAAGCTATTATATTTAGGTATAACATCACTTATATTTCTTTTTTCTAAACTTGCAAGTGAAGGTTCAGTAATTCCACTTGGATTAAAGCTTGATACCGGAAGTGTATCACCTAATCTTTTATTTATTTTTTCATAAATAGTTAAATTAGGATTATCTAATTTAATTGAAGATGAATCATATTCTACTTTGTTTAAATAATCACTACCCTTTTCAATAGCGTCATAATTAGCCTTAATAACTTCTTCACCTTTTTTGAAATATCTATTATGAGCGTATTCCTTCATTTCTTTTTTAGCTTCTTCAAAATATACCAAACCTGACATTTTAACTATTACACTTTCCATAATAGTACTTATTTTATTTGAAAGACCTAGGCTTGCAGCTACTTTATTAGCATCTATCGTATATAGGCTTATATTTCTTTCTTTCATGATATTTAAATATTCATTTGGAATTAAAGATGCTATATCAGCATTTGATGTATTAATAATGATAGTACCATCTAAAGCAATATTAGATATACAATCAAATTTAGATAAATATACATCTTTAGTAATAACTATAAGACTTGGATTATCTACATAATAAGTAGATCTAATAGGACTGTCACTAAATCTTAAATGGCATTTTGTAACTCCACCTGATTTTTTAGAATCATATTGAAAATATCCTTGAACATATTTGCTAGTTAAGTTACCTACTAATTTTATAAGCGATTTTGAAGCACTTACCATACCATCTGAACCATATCCATATATTAATACTTCATCTGATTTAGATGTTTTGATATATTCTTTTTTTAAACTTTTATGTGTTATATCATCATCGATTCCTATTGTAAAATCATTTATAGGATTATCTAGCATTTTATATACTGCATAAATATCAGAAGGAGTAGTATCTTTAGAAGAAAGTCCATATCTACCTCCTACTACATTTATATCAGTTAAAACACTTTTAACATCTAGATATAAAGGTTCTCCATTACTACCTGCTTCTTTAGTTCTATCTAAAACAGCAACAGAAGTAACTGTTTTAGGTAATACTTCTTTTAAATGTTTAGCAGAAAATGGTCTATATAAATGTACTTCAACAAGTCCAATATCTTCATTTAAATAATCAATTACTTCTTTTATAGTTTCACAAACTGATCCCATAGCAACTATTACTTTAGTAGCTTTACTACTTCCATAATAATTAAATGGTTTATAATCATTACCTGTTATTTTATTAATTTCATTCATATAATAAATAACATTATCTAAAGCTTTATCATAGTATATATTCCTACTTTCAGTATTTTGAAAATATACATCATCATTTTGAGCAGTTCCTATAGTATATGGTCTTAAAGGATTTAAAGATCTATTTCTAAACGCTTGTAAAGCCTCATAATCAACTAGTGGTTTAACGTCTTTTAATTCCAATATATTAATCTTATTAATCTCATGACTAGTTCTAAAACCATCAAAGAAATGCATGAAAGGAAGACTTGATTTAATAGCTGATAAATGAGCGATTGCAGCCATATTAGCAGCATCTTCTACACTAGAAGATGCAAGCATACAAAATCCTGTCATACGTGTAGCCATAACATCTTGATGATCGCCAAATATGGATAAAGCATGGGTAGACAAACTTCTTGCTGCTACATTCATAACACAAGGAAGCATCTCACCTGCTATTTTATACATATTAGGTATCATAAGTAAAAGACCTTGACTAGCAGTATATGTACTTGTTAAAAGTCCTGCATTTAAACTACCATGTACTAATCCTGCAGCACCCGCTTCACTTTGCATTTCAACTACCTTTACTTGGTCACCAAATATGTTTTCTTCACCCTTAGAAGCCCATTCATCTATATGAGCTGCCATAGGGCTAGATGGAGTTATTGGATATATTCCAGCAACTTCAGTAAACATATAAGATATTTTTGCAACGGCTTCATTGCCATCTACAGTTACTTGTTTCATAATATCACCTATTTTAATTATATCATTATTTATCTTTTAAATAAATGAAAAAGATTACTCAGCTGAATAATCTTTTAATAATTCTATATTTTTTTCCATATCACCACTTGTGATAAAATTACCAGAAACTACCATATCTGAATTACCTACTAATTTAATAGTTTCACTATTTATACCACCATCAACACTTATAACATAATCTAGGCCATTATTAATCTTATATTCTTTTAATTTATCTATCTTATCTTTTGATGAAGGGATAAACTTTTGTCCACCCATACCAGGTTCAACACTCATAACAAGTACTAAATCAATATCTTTAAGATATGGATATACTAATTCAACACTAGTATTTGGTTTTATAGAAATACCCACTTTGATACCTTGGCTTTTAATATACCTAATTATATTATCAATATCATCTGTAGCCTCTAAATGAAACGTTATATATTCTGGATTTAAAAAACTAAATTCATTTACATAATTAATAATATCTTCTACCATTAAATGAACATCAAGTGGTTTTTCTATATTTTCTAAATAACTAACTAAATCATCTAAATGCCAAGTTTTATTAGAAACAAATTTGCCATCCATAATATCTAGGTGTATATAGTCTGTTTTTGTCTTTTCTAAACGAGATATACATATACCTATATCATTAGATGATAATATCGATGTTGAAACTTTCATAATACACCTACTTTTCTATAAATTTCAAATAGTTTTCATATCTTGATCTTAATATATCATTACCTACTCTTCTTTTAATTTCGCATTCATTAAAAGGTTCTTTTGAGTGCATACAATCTTTATACTTACAAGACTCTCTATATAGATTAAATTCAACAAAATTATCTCTTATATCTTCTTTTGTCATATCAGTTAAATCAAGTGACGAAAATCCTGGAGTATCCGCGATTAATCCACCACATATACTAATAAGTTCAACATGTCTTGTTGTATGTTTTCCTCTTCCTAAAGCTTCTGATATTTCATTAGTTTCAAGATTTAAATTTGGTTCTATTTTATTTAGAAGAGTCGATTTACCAACCCCACTTTGACCAGCAAATACTGTTACTTTATCTTTAAATATTTCCTTTAATGCTTTTATTTCTGTATTTATAAATACATCATAACCTATCTTTTCATAGTATTCTTTAAGAGTATTTATTTTTTCTTTTTCAGGTTCATTTAATAAATCCATCTTAGTAAAGCATATAATAGGCTTAATATTATTAAATTCAATCATCACAAGTAATTTATCTAAAAGGTTTAAATCAATATCTGGATGTTTAGTACTTGTGACAACCAAAACTTGGTCTATATTAGAAACATATGGTCTTATAAGTTCATTTTTTCTTTTATATACGTTTGTTATAACTTTATCATCAGAATCAAACTCTACATTATCACCTACTACCGGTGAAAGACCTATATTTCTAAATTTACCACGACAACTACATGTATATAACATATCACTAAAAACAGTATAACTATTGCTTATTATCTTAACAATCTTACCACTTTTAAGCATATTATTCTCCAGCACTAGTCTCAGGATCTAAAGCAGCACCAGCCGGTTTAGCGACTGTGATAGTTAATGTAGTACCACTTCTAACAGCACTTCCTGCAGATCTATCTTGTGCGATTACAGTACCAGGAACTTCATTACTTACTTCGTACATAACCTTTAAAGTTACATTATTTTCTTCACAGAAATTTCTAACTGCATCAATAGAATATGTTTTAAAATCAGGATATAAAAGTTCTAAAGTATTAGTAGTTAATCTTATAATATCTCCTTCTCTTAAAACTTCACCTTTTTCAACGCTTTGTTTTACAATCTTATCTTCATCAAATTTTTCTTTATCATTTGTAACTTCGTATTCATGTTTAACTTGTAATCCTAAACGTTTTAATTCATTTTCAACTTCATCAAATGGTTTACCCACATAATCATCTATAACGATTTTATCAGTACCCAAAGAAATTATTAAAGTTAGGGATCTACCTTCTTTTACAACATCACCAGTTTGGAAGTTTTTAATACCAATTACTTTTCCTTCAGCAATATTATCGTCTTTCCTCTCATCAGTTGTAGAAGCAACATAAAATCCTGCTTCATTTAATACCTTTTCAGCCTCCGCTAATGAAAGACCTGACACATTAGGTATTTTAACATCCTTAACTTGATTTAATTTAGGTAACACAACTAAAGTTATTAAAAGAGTTAATGAAAGTACTACAAATATTATACTTACGATAACTAAACTTTTATTTAAAGTTTTTTCTTTCTTAACTTCTTCTTTTGTTTCGTTTTCAATACTACTTATTGTTTTTAATTCTTTAGTTTTTTCTAATTCCTGTTCTGGATATTCATAAGTTAATCTTTTTGAATCAGTATCATCTAAAGCATGTTTTAAATCTTCATGCATTTCATTAACAGAATCATATCTATTTTTAGGATTTTTTGCTGTAGCTTTTAAAATTATATTTTCAACACTTTGTGGTATTGAAGGATTAAGCTTACATACACTTGGAATAGCTTCATTAATTTGTTTCATCGCGATTTCAACAGCGTTTTCACCCTTAAAAGGAACTCTACCAATTAACATTTCATACATCATTATACCCAATGAATATATATCGCTTTTAACAGTTGATCCTTTTCCATTAGCTTGCTCTGGTGGAAGATAATGAACTGACCCCATAACTGTATTAGTTTGAGTAAGTTCAGTACTTTTTAAAGCCATTGCAATACCAAAATCTGTTATTTTAGCTACGCCGTCATCTAATATAATTACATTTTGAGGTTTAATATCTCTATGAATTATATAAGAATCATGAGCGCATGCTATAGCAGATGTAATTTGTAACATTATATCAATAGTCTCAGATAAGCTTAAAGCTCCTCTTTTTTTAATTAAACTTTTTAATGTTATACCATCGATATATTCCATGACGATAAAGTAATTACCATCATCAACACCTACATCATACATTTCCACTATATTTGGATGAGTAAGGCTAGAAGCTGCAATAGCTTCTCTTTGGAATCTTCTTACAAATTTTTCATCATTTGCTAAATCCCCACGTAAAATCTTAACAGCAACATTTCTATTTAAGATAGTATCATAGGCTAAATATACATTAGCCATACCACCTTCACCGACGCTTCTTATTATTTCGTATCGATCATTTATTTTTTGACCTTTTACTATCACACTAAACACCTGCCTTTAAAAGATATGCTATTGATATATTATCTGTTCCACCCCTATTATTACTTTTTACAACTAGCTTTTTAACTTTATCTTCTGGAGTAGAATTTTCATTCAATACCCTAGCAATTTGTTCAAAATCTAACATATTAGTAAGACCATCACTACATAATAATATTCCATCTACATCAGGTTCAACATCAAAAATATCCATCTCAACAGTTGTAGGAGATCCTAATGCTTTCATAAGCACATTTCTATTAGGATGTTCTTTTGCCTCTTGTTCTGTAAGTTCACCTGAACGAACTAATAAATTTACTAATGTATGGTCATTAGTTATTTTTTCTAATTTACCATTTTTAAACACAAATCCAGATGAATCACCAAGATTACCAAATAGTAAGTAAGATGGTGTAATAAGCGCAAGTACGATAGTTGTACCCATACCTACACTTTCTGGATGTTTTTCCGTATGATTGTTGATTAACATATTACATTCAGACACAGCATCTTTAATAAAGTTAATTGCATCTTCTTTATTTCCAACTGAATCAATACTTGTAAATCTTTTACCTAAATTAGAAATAGCAAGCGAAGAAGCAATTTCACCACCTCTATGTCCGCCCATTCCATCGGCAACAGCCATCAAATATTCACCAGACGCATTTTTAACTACTATTACACTGTCCTCATTATGATCCCTTACTTTTCCAGGATCTGTTATATATGCGAATTCCATTATTTTCCCTCCTTGTAATTACTTCTTAGTTGTCCACATGCGGCAGAAACAGTACCGCCAAATTCTTTTCTTATTGTGACATTAATATTATTTTTCTTTAATGTATCATAGAATTTCATAATCGTATCTTTACTACTTTTCTTATATTCAATATGACTTGTTTCATTATATGGTATTAAATTAACATATGCATTCATACCCTTAAGTAATTTAGCAAGTTCTAAAGCATTCTCTTCTTTATCATTAACATCTTTAAGCATTATATATTCAAACGTAACTCTTCTGCCATCATTTGCTAAATATTTTTTTATCGCACTCATAAGCTCATCTAATGAATATGCTTTCGCGATAGGCATCAATTTTTTTCTAAGTTCATCGTTAGATGCATGCAAAGATATAGCCAAATTAACTTGCTTTTTATTTTTACTAAATTCTTCTATTTTTGGTACAATTCCACAAGTTGATACAGTTATATGACGCGCACCTATACCTATTCCTTTATCCTCATTAATAATATCTATAAAACGCATAACATTATCATAGTTATCAAAAGGTTCACCTATTCCCATTAATACAATATGTGAAATTCTAACGTTTTCATATTTTTCTATCAAGAGTAATTCTTGTACCATTTCATAAGCTTCTAAATTTCTAACTTTTTTAAGTCTTCCTGATTCACAAAAACTACATGACATATTGCATCCTACTTGACTAGATACGCATAGACTTGTACCGTAATCATGATACATTAATACTGCTTCTATTTTATTGTTATCATGCAAATTAAATAAATATTTGGATACATCTTTTCCAGTTTCTTTAGTTACTATTTCAATTTTTTCCAGACTAAAATGTTCTTTCAATTTCTGGATAGTAGCTTTTCCTACATTAGTCATGTCATCAAAACTATTAACTCTTTTTTTATATAACCAGTCATATAACTGATTAGCCTTAAATTTTTTTTCACCTATAGAAGCTAGATATTCTTCTAACATTTCTAACGTATATCCATATATATTTTCCATAATAACACCTAATATAATTATATCAAAAATACTTGTCTTTGCAAACATTTATAAGCAGTAATATATAATAAAAAAGAGGTTTCCCTCTTAAAATCCCATAATGGCACATATAACCATAAATACTATACTAAGAACTAAAGTTGTTCTAGTAATAACAACTTCAAGACCTCTTTCTTTTCTATTTGCAAATAAATCTGCACCACCTGTTATAACATTAGATGCACTTTCTGCTTTACCGCTTTGTAATAATACAATCGCGATTAATAAAATTGATACAATTATAAGTAGAGTTTTCATAAATATCCTCCTTAACAATAATATTTTACCATAAATAATATAAAATGCAATATTAATTGTTCTTGATAATATATGTTAATGAATTATTAAAATCAATATTACAAATAACTTTTTTAAATTCAGCATATGATAATTTATTAATAAATTCATATTGTCTTGTATATACACTACCTGTTCTAACTGCGTTATTCATTATAGTATTATTCATTAAATATATATTATCTGAAGTTTTAATTAAATCAGCAATTAACATATTTTTCTTTCTATCAAAATCTTTTTTATCTATTTTTTTGCTTTTAATGACTTCATCTACCATTTTAATTAAAGTTTTAGATTTATTAGTTTCAGATAAAATATAGAAACAAACAAAATCATCTACTTTTATATTAGTCATTTCTAAATCCGAATTAATAATACCCTTATTTGATAATTCTTCATTTAAAAGTGAAGTACATCCCATTTGCATATCAAAATATAATGCCAGATATGTATATACCTTTCTTGGATTCATTTTAATATTTTTTATATTTAATTTATATCCTAAACCAACTTTTGGAACATTAATATCCATATTAAAAGTTTCACTTTTCTTTGCAACATTATTTGGTTCCTCATATTTTTTAGTAACAATTTTTTCCTGTTTATTAAACTTTTTCTTTGACATATTCTTTGTAACAATAGAAATAACTTCCTTAGGTTTAACATTACCAGTGACTACCAAAAACATGTTTGAAGGTTGATAAAATGTATTATAACATGTATATAAATCCTCCTTAGTAATACTATTAACACTATTAGTATCACCTATTACTTTCACCTTTATAGGATGATTTACAAAAGTATTTGCTATTATATTTTCATATAAAAGTGAATACGGATTATCTTCATACATTTTGATTTCTTGATTTATAATTCCCTTTTCCTTTTCTACGTTTGCATCCGTAAAATAAGGACTGTAAACATAATCAAATAAATAATTTAAATTTTCCTTTAAATATTTTGGACCAGAAAACAAATATGTAGTTTTAAAATTAGTAGTATTAGCATTGGCGTCTGCACCATGCGATGCGAAAAACTCAAAAGGATCACTACCATTTTCTTGTTCAAACATTTTATGTTCTAAAAAATGTGCAATTCCATCAGGAACTTTTACCATTTTATCTTGTCCATACGGTATAAATTCATTTTGAATAGAACCATATTTAGTAGATAATGTGGCATAGATATTTTTAGTTTGCATAGGCACTACATATATAGTAAATCCATTATCTAATGTATGCTCATATAGTTTTAAATTTAGTTTATCAAAAGTTTTAATCTTCATTTATTTACTCCCTTCTAATAGATATACTATCTCAGGATGTATTTTAGGTACGATATTTAAAATATCATTCTTTGTTACTTTCATTATTTTTCTTTTTCGTACAGATATTAAATCAGTCTTTAAATATTCTTTTTTGCTATAATCAGAAATAATTGAATATGGTGAATCAAAAGACGTTTCATACGCAGCCAAATAAGCTAATTTAGCATTAGCGATTTCGTTATTAGTAAACTTACCTATATTAACTTGTGAAACTTGTTCTTTTATTAATTTCAAAGCCTTTTTATAATCTTTCGCATCTATTCCGGATACAATAAATAATACATTAGAAACCATTCTATAAGAACAGCCTATAGAATAGCACAACGAATTTTTTTCTCTAACATTTTGAAACAATTTAGAATCTGGTCCACCACCTAGAATATGACTATAAATAGGTAATACATATTGAAGTTCAAAAGGAGTTAGTGAATCTAATTTATAGCACATTATTAATGTACTTTGATTATATGGTTTAACAGTTTTAAACTCTTTTAAATTATTATTAAATTTTTCATGCGTTATATAAACTTCACTATCAAGACGTCTACCCTTAAATTTCAAATACTTCTCTATTATTTTATCTGCATCTTTAGGTACATTACCAATTATAAAAATATCAATTTTATCATTATTAATCATATCACTGTAAGAATTATATATATCTACATTTTTAATTTCATCTAAATAATTGATATCTCCAAAGTATGAATACGATAGCGGAGTATTACCACCTATTTTTTTTAAGACTTCATCCATCGCGTATGCTTGTGGATTTTCATAGCATAGTTTAATGTCCTCTTTAAGTTTTATAATAGATTTTTTAAAAATATTATTATCAAATTTATTATTTAAGACTTTCGGTCTAAAAATTATATTTGATAAAAACTTTATAGAATCCTCGAATAATCCAGCAGCATATTTTTCATTTAAAATAGACATATTAAAAGTAGTTACAATGCTATTACCCATGCTTAGTACTTCACTATAAATATCTAAGTCATATAATTTTTCTGTTTCAATATTTAATATACGTTTATTTGAATATATTGAATTAGATTCAAATAAAATAGTCTTCAAAAGTCTTCTTGAAATTAGTTTTCTAGAATCATTTTGACCTTTAAAAGAAACATTGATAATTGTTTTTTTGAATTTATCTGTTTTTATAATATGTAGACTATAAGCTTCATATTTAATTTTTTTATACATTTTAATCACCTTTTTTATTATATCATATATTTGGCATATTATAATTAAAAGACTATTTCAAATAGTCTTTTAAATAAATACCAGTGTAACTTTCTTTTATTTTAGAAATTTCTTCCGGAGTTCCTGACGCTACGATAGTACCACCACCGATACCACCTTCTGGGCCTAAATCAATGATATGATCAGCCATTTTAATAACGTCTAAGTTATGTTCAATTACTAAGACTGTATCTCCATTATCAACTATTCTTTCTAAAATAACTAATAATTTTTTAATGTCATCAACATGCAATCCGGTTGTAGGCTCATCTAATATAAATAAACTTTTGCCAGTAGGTTTCTTTTGTAATTCTTTAGATAATTTAACTCTAGCTGCTTCCCCTCCAGATAGTTCAGGAGCTGGTTCACCTAATTTTATATAAGAAAGACCGACATCCATCATCATACTAAGTTTAGTCTTTATCTTAGGTACATTTTCAAAAAATGAATAAGCTTCTTCTACAGTCATATTAAGTACATCATATATGTTTTTATCTTTATACTTTATTTCTAACGTTTCACTATTATAACGAGTTCCCTTACATACTTCACAAGGTACATATACATCTGGTAAAAATTGCATTTCAATTCTTTTTACACCATCACCAAAGCATGCTTCACAACGGCCACCTTTAACGTTAAAAGAAAATCTTCCTTTATCATAACCTCTTATCTTAGCTTCTTTGGTAGACGCAAAAACATCTCTTATATCATCGAATACGCCTACATATGTGGCAGGATTACTTCTAGGAGTTCTTCCTATTGGGGATTGTGATATATCGATTACTTTATCGATATTTTCTAACCCTTTTATACTCTTGCACTTACCAGGTTTTTCTTTTGATTTATATATACTATTTTTAGCGTATTTATATAGTATTTCATTTACCAAAGTGGACTTACCAGAACCTGATACACCAGTTACACATGTAAATGTTCCCAAAGGAAACTTAACATTAATGTTTTTTAAATTATGTTCAGTTGCCCCTTTTATTTCAATAAATTTACCATTGCCTTTTCTTCTTTTTTTAGGTAGATCTATTTTTAATTCTCCTTTTAAATATTTACCAGTAATACTATTTGGATTTTCCATAACTTCTTTAGGTGTTCCACTAGCTACTACATATCCACCATGTTCACCAGCACCGGGACCAATATCTACTAAATAATCACTTTGTAACATTGTATCAGTATCATGTTCTACAACAATTAAAGTATTACCTAAATCTCGCATCTCTTTAAGTGAATTTATAAGACGTTGATTATCTCTTTGATGAAGTCCTATAGATGGTTCATCAAGAACATATAATACTCCAGTTAATCTAGAACCTATTTGAGTAGCAAGTCTAATTCGTTGTGCTTCACCACCAGATAATGTGGAAGCATCTCTAGCAAGTGTAAGATATGAAAGACCTACGTTAATTAAAAATGATAATCTATCATGTATTTCTTTAATAATCAATTTAGCAATTTCAGTTTTTTCTTTAGATAGTTTTAAATTAATTAAAAAATTATCCAATTCATCTATAGCCATACAAGTGACTTCATAGATATTTTTTCCACCAACTTTAACACATAAAATACCATCATTTAATCTAGCACCATGACAAGTTGGACATTCCAAATCAGTCATATAGCCTGATATCCAATCTCTAATCCAACCACTTTTAGTTTCTACATATCGTCTTTCTAGATTAGTTATAATTCCTTCATATGTATCTTTAGCTTCTCTCGTATTTCCATTTTTAGATACGTATTTAAAATCCATAATTTTGTTTGTTCCATATAATAAAACATCTAATTTATCTTTTGGTATTTTACCAATAGGCATATCTAAATCTATATCAAAATTTTTAGCTACCGTAGTAATCTGTGTCGATATAATATTTCCCTCTTCTAAATTAAGTGTTAATATAGCGCCTTCATTTATTGACTTAGTCTTATCAGGTATCACTAAATCAATATCAATTTTTTGTTTAATACCTAAGCCTTTACAATCCGGACAAGCACCATATGGGGCATTGAAAGAAAACATTCTAGGTTCTAATTCAGGTAATGAAAAATCACAATCTGGACATGCATATTTTTCACTCATTACAATTTCATCAGAACCCAAGATATCAATAACAACTTTGCCATTAGCAAGTTTAGTAGAAGTTTCTATAGATTCATATAATCTACTCCTGATATCATCTTTTATAATCAGTCTATCTATTACCACATCAATATTATGTTTTTTATTTTTTTCCAAATCAATATCTTCTGATAATTCAAAATCATTACCATCTATTCTAGCTCTTATATAGCCATCTTTTAATAGCTTAGCTAATGTATCTTTATGAGTACCTTTTTCACCGTGTATTATTGGTGATAAAACTCTTATTTTTGTACCTTCTTCAAGCTTTAATATTTGGTTAGTCATTTCTTCTATTGATTGGCTGGAAATCGGTTTATTATGATTTGGACAATATGGAACACCAATTCTTGCATATAAAAGTCTTAAATAATCATACACTTCAGTTACTGTACCAACTGTAGATCTAGGATTTTTATTAGTAGTCTTTTGATCTATAGATATAGCTGGTGAAAGGCCTTCTATACTATCTACATCAGGTTTATCTGTTCCACCTAAAAACTGCCTAGCATAGCTAGATAACGAATCTATATATCTACGCTCACCTTCTGCATATATTGTATCAAACGCAAGTGAAGACTTACCAGAACCTGATACACCAGTCATTACTATTAAAGAATTCTTAGGAAGTTCAATATCTATATTTTTAAGATTATTTTCACGTGCACCTTTTACTATAATTTTATCCATATTATCACTCCTTTCTTATTATATCAAAAAAACTGCCATTTATAATAACACAAAAATCCATATAACGCAAAAACTTGCATAAGCAAGTTATTTTTTTAAAATTTCTTTAATTCTTAATGATGCATCATATAATTCATTTTTGTTAATATTATATTTTTCTTTTAATATATTTATTGCCTCTTTAGATGTACAATTATTCTTAATCATAGTATCAAGAAGCAACCCCTCATTTGATATATCTAATTTGAAGGAAGAAGAATCACCTATATATTTTACTATAAGCACATATTCTCCTTTTTCACTATTAGTATTATCGTTTATCTCATTTAATACCATAGATGCTTTGCCACGATATATTCTTTGGTGTTTTTTAGTTAAATCATTACACAAGCATACATCTGGATCAGATAAATTCGTTATAATCCCTTCTAAAGAAGCTTTAATTCTTTTAGGAGATTCATATAATACATAAAGCTCATAATTACTATTTTTAATATCAGAATATAATTTTTGTAATTCTTTATTAACTCTTGGTATAAAACCTAAAAACGTAAATGTTTTGATATCAAAACCTGATATTGATAAAGCTGTTATAACTGCTGATGCACCTGGAACAGGTATTACTGAAATATTATTTTCAATTGCTTTTTCAATTATATATGTTCCTGGATCATTTATACAAGGAGTTCCGGCATCTGATATAACCGCGATGTTTTTACCATTTTTTAACTCATCAATTAAAAAATCCGATTTATTATTTTCATTAAATTTATGATAAGAAACTAACTTACTTTTAATATCGTATTCTTTTAATAACAAACCTGATACCCTAGTATCTTCACACGCGATTATATCCACACTTTTTAAAGTTTCAATCGCATTTAAAGAGATATCTTTATAGTTTCCTATTGGTACTGCAACGACATATAAACTTCCCATAAAATCACCTATAAAATATTTTATCATAAATATGTGTAATTTTAAATATATTGGGTATATTAATACCGGGTGATATTATGACAGAAAAAGAATTACTATACTATGAAGATGCCATCAATCATGAAACTAATACTATAGACATATATGAATGTATGATTCATTATCTAAATGATAAATCTCTTCAATCGTTTTTAAAAAAACAAATCAAAAAACATGAGACAATAAAAGAAAAATTACTATGCACAATGGAGGGTATTATAAATGAATGATAAATTGATTTATGAAAATATCTTACTCATACTTAAAAGCAACATGGAAGTATACACTCATGGTACCTTAGAAAGTTCAAATCAATATGTTAGAGAATCAATTCAATATGGGCTTACTGAAACATTAAAAATGCAAGGCGAACTATATAGTAAAATGAGTGAGCAAGGATGGTATCAAGTTTCTAATGTAGAAGCAAATAAAATAAATAAAACACTTAAAAAAGTATCAAAAAAATAGGTATAAACCTATTTTTTATTTACAATAATTTTGAATTCAGCTTCCATACCATTAATATCGTATTTCTCACTTACATTTTCTTGTTTAGTAAATGAAAGCGCTAACGTTTCATTTTTAATATATTCATCAAACATTTCTAATGTTTTAGCGATTTTTTCATCACCATTGTATAAAACATCAATTCTATCAGTTATAACTAAATCAGCTTCTTTTCTTAAGCTTTGAATCTTTCTTACTATTTCTCTTGCTATACCTTCCATAACAAGTTCATCAGTTAATTCTGTATTTAAAATTATACATGTATTTCTATTTGCTGATGATGCATAGCCTTCTTTAGACACAATACTAATAAGTACCATATCACTTGTGACTTCCATATCTTCACCATCAATAGTTAACATCATACTACCATTTTTAATGGTATCAATTTCTTTAGTAGTTAATTTAGATAAAACTTCACCAAAAGATTTAATCTTGCTACCCAATATTTTTCCAACTTCTTTAAAGTTAGGTTTAATCGTATAGTCCATATATTCAGTTAAATCACTAATATATGTGATGTTTTTAACGTTTAATTCTTCTTTAATTACAGATTCTAAATCTCCAATAATATCTCTATCATTAGCTGGAACAATTATTTCACTAATTGGTTGTCTAACTTTAATTTTAACATCTTCTCTAGCGTCTCTTCCTAAACTACAAATATCTCTTACTAAATCCATGCGTTTTTCAACTTCTTCATTAATTAAAGATTCATCATATTTAGGATAGTCACATAAGTGAACTGATTCCATATCTGTTAAACATCTATAGATTTCTTCTGAAATATAAGGTGTTATTGGCGCAGTAATTAAAGATAATGTAAGCAATACTTCATATGTAGTTAAGTATACTGCTTTTTTATCTTCTGTTAATTCACTTTCCCAGAATCTTCTTCTGTTACTTCTAATATACCAATTTGATAAATCGTCATTTAGAAAATCTACTACTTTTCTTGTAACCGGTGTTAAATCATAAGCATCATAACTTTCAGTTACTTCTTTTACCAATCTATTCAATTTAGAAAGTAACCATTTATCCATAATATTTCTTTTAGAAACTGGAATATCATAATCTCTCGGATCAATATTATCCGCATTTGCATACATTTGGAAGAATGAATAAGTATTTTTAAATGTAGAAATATATTTAGAATATACTTCTTTTAGTGCTTCTTCATCAAATTTTAATGGAGTCCATACAGGAGATGCATATAACATATAAAATCTTACAATATCCGCACCATACTTAGTCATAATACCAGCAGGGTCTATAATATTACCAGTTGATTTACTCATTTTCTTTCCATGAGCATCTAACATCATATCATTTACAACAACATTTTTAAAACTTGACTCACCAGAAATTATAGTAGAAATTACTAAAAGTACATAGAACCATCCACGAGTTTGATCTACACCTTCAGCAATAAAATCAGCTGGGAATTGTGAAGCGAATAATTCTTTGTTTTCAAATGGATAATGGAATTGAGCATATGGCATAGCACCACTATCAAACCAAACATCCATAACATCTTTAACTCTCTCCATTACCTTACCACATTTTGGACACTTAATATGTAGGTTATCAACATATGGACGATGTAATTCCATAGTTCTTACATCAATATCTTCTATAATATTTTCTTGTAATTCATCTAATGAACCAATAACAACTTTTTCACCACAATCACAAGTCCAAATAGGCATAGGACAACCCCAATATCTATTTCTTGAAATTCCCCAATCAACCATATTATCTAACCAATTAGCAAATCTTTTTTCACCAATATAATCTGGATACCAATTGATTTTTTTATTTGCTTCAATAATTTTATCTTTATAAGCTGTAGTTTTTACATACCATGCCGGTTTAGCATAATAAATTAAAGGACTTTTACATCTCCAACAATGTGGATAATCATGTGTTAATTTAATCTTTTTGAATAATTTATCATTTTCTTTCAAATATTTAACTATTTCAATTTCAAGTTCTGGATCAGTAACTAATCTACCTTTCCAAGGTCCTTCTGTATAACATCCATCTTTTCCTACAGGATTTACAAATCCAATACCATTTTCTTTGCATACTCTGTTATCATCTTCACCATATGCAGGAGCAATATGAACTATACCAGTACCATCTTCTGCAGTTACATAGTTATCTGCGATTACTTCGAATGCTTTACCTTCAACATTAACAAAAGGAAGTAATTGATCTACTTTAATACCTTTTAAATCAGATCCTTTATATGTTTCTAGTACTTCATATCCTTCACCTAATACTTTAGGCGCTAAAGCTTCAGCCAAAATAAATTTATATCCTCCACTTAATGCTTTAATATAAGTTAAATCTGGATTAACACAAATAGCTACATTGGCAATTAAAGTCCATGGTGTAGTAGTCCATACTAAGAAATATGCATCTTCATCACTTTTTTTGAATGGAACAATTACAGTATTAACAGAATCTTCTTGATATCCTTGGGCAACTTCGTTTGAAGAAAGTTCAGTACCACATCTAGGACAATAAGGTAATACTTTATTTCCATAGTAAATTAAACCTTTCTTATCCATTTCTTTTAAAATCCACCATTCAGATTCAATGAATTCATTATCACAAGTTACATATGGATGTTCTGAGTCTATAAATTGGCCCATCATATCAGTAATCTTCTTAACTTCATCTATATTAGTTGCAGTTTCACTATTACATTCCTTACAGAAATTTTCGATACCAAATGCCTCAATGTCAGATTTATTTTTAAATCCTAATTTTTTTTCTACATTAACTTCAATTGGAAGACCATGTGTATCAAGACCTATTTTTCTTAAAACATGATATCCTTGCATTACTTTATATTTAGTAAAGGCATCTTTTATAGTTTTAGCGAATACATGATGAATACCAGGCTTAGCATTTGCATATATTGGTCCATCATAAAAAACATAATCTTTACAATCGCTTCTATTATCAATAGTTTTTTGGAAAATATTACCTTTTTTCCAACTATCTAATATAGTTTGCTCAACCTCGTTTATACTTCTTTTATCAAGTTCCTTAAACATAACATCACCCTTTCAATAAAAAAACTAGTTATCCTAAAAGGACGAACTAGTCGTGGTACCACCTTATTTCATAGTATTTCTACTACCTTAATACTATAACGCGTTACCGTTTATATCTTATCCATACAAAACATCAGAAGTGATACATATATTAACTCCATACCAGTTTCCACCTAACACTAGCTCTCTTTAAATTCATTAATATAACGTCTTCATCATTTGTTTTTAAAAATCAATCTTTTCAATATCGTCAACCATATCTAATTGAGCCTTTAATTGATCTTTTAATTTTCTTTTAAATATGTTAATATTTCTTCTTAACATTTCTGCTTCTTTTTCAGTAGATTCTGCTCTTAATAACGCATCATTAACTATCCTATTTGCATTTTTCTTAGCGTCTTCTATTATAAGCTCAGTTTCTTTAATAGTGTTTAGTTTCATTTGCTCAGATGTTTTTTGAGCCATCAAAACAGCTTGTCTTAATGTTTCATCCATATTTTGATATTTGATTAATTTTTCTCTCATATCAGTATATGCCTTCTCAAGCTTTTCGATTCTCTCATCTTTTGCCTTTGAGGCATTAATAATCTTCTCAACTTGAACTATAACATTATCTAAAAATTGATTTACCTCCACTGGATCATAACCATGAAGTGTTTTTGAAAATCTTTCCATACCTCACCTCTGGTGTTAACTATTTTAACACACAATCTATTTTTTTACAATATCTACCATTCAATATTTAAATCGTCATTATCACGTTTTTCAGTTTTTTCATTTTCATTTGAAATTTTACCTTCAACATTAACGTTTTTAGGTGTACATAAAAATGTTCCGCCACCAATATTTTGCATATTACCACCGATTGCATAAATTGTACCAGAAACGAAATCAGCTATTCTTTTTGCTTGTTCCTTAGTAACTCTTTTTAAATTTAATACTACTGTACTTCTTTTCTTTAGGTAATCAGCAATTTGAGTAGCTTCTGAAAACGCACGTGGTTCTAATAGCATCATTTTAGTTGAACCATTTGCAGTAGCTTCCTCTGCAGTTATATCATAAAAACTTTCTGTAATACTATTTTCATCTAGTGCTTCTTCTTTATCTTTAAAAAATCTATCAAATATATTTTTACCCATATATATCCTCCCTATACTACCTATACTAATTTTAACACAAAATAAAGTAAAATGGAATATATTTATATACTTAAAGCCACAAAAAAAAGATAGTTTCCTATCTTATTTTGTAGTTTTTTTAGTTGTTGTAGCCTTAGCAGCTGGTTTTTTAGCTGCAGTCTTAGTTGTTGTAGTTTTTTTAGCTGCAGTAGTCTTAGTTTCCTTAGCAGCAGTTTTTGTAGCTGTTGCTTTTTTAGCAGCTGGTTTAGCTTCAGTTTCAACTTTTTTAGCTGTAGTAGTCTTAGCAGATGCTTTAACTTCTACTTTAGTAGCCTTTTCTAATTTACCTTCTAAAGCTTTTTTAGCTGTTTTAACTAATTCAGCAAATGCTTTTGAATCATTGATTGCGATTTCTGCTAACATTTTACGGTTAATAGAAATTTCTGCTTTATTTAATCCTGAAATAAATTTAGAATAACTAATTTCATTTAATCTACAAGCAGCATTGATTCTTGTAATCCATAATTTTCTGAAATCTCTTTTCTTTTGTCTTCTATCTCTATATGCATAGCTACCTGAATGCATTAATTGTTCTTTAGCAGTTCTATAAAGTCTATGTTTACTACCAAAGTATCCTTTTGCTTCTTTTAATACTTTCGCACGACGTGCTCTATGTATTGTTCCACCTTTAACTCTTGTCATATTCTCACCTTCCTATAATACGTCTTTTAATCTTTTGTAATCACCATTACTTAATACAGATGCAGCTCTACCAGTTCTATTTGATGCAGCATTTTTCTTACCTGTATTATGTCTAGTACCAGGATGACCTATTTTGATAGATCCACCAGGTCTAACTTTTGTAACTTTTGCAGTTCCTTTATGTGTTTTATTTTTAATCTTTGACATAATTAATTCCTCCTATTTTTTAATTGGCATAAGTATCATCGTCATAAAGCGTCCATCTAGATTTGGTTTTTGCTCGATTGAAGCAACGTCAGCTAATGCATTGCTAAATCTAATCAATACTTCAGCACCCAAATCTGTATGAGCCATTTCTCTTCCTTTGAAGCGAATTGAAGCTTTTATTTTATGGCCTTTTTCTAAATATTTTTTAGCATTTACTACCCTAGTATTGAAATCATGAACATCAATATTAACTGATAATCTATATTCTTTCATCTCTAGATTAGATTCTTTCTGCTTCTTAATATTTTCTTTAGCACGTTTCTTGTTTTCGTATTTAAATTTATTATAATCCATAATTTTACATACTGGTGGATTACCATTTGGATTCATCAATACCAAATCGAAACCAGCAAAACTCGCTAAAGTCAAAGCGTCATTAATACCTTTAACTCCTAGTTGTTCGCCATTTGGTCCAATAACCATTACTTCTTTAGCTCTAATTTGTTCATTAATGAACATCTCTTTATTTGCGATACAAAACACCTCCATTAGTAAGCGTATCTTACATATTTATCAAAAAAAGATGCAATTATGCATCCACTATAAAAATACCTTATTGGCATTAAACCCAAAGCCTTTGGCAATCGGGTGAGTGTGGACACACTTCTTTCCTTTTTCAAATACGTATCAAATTATATATTATTTTATTCAATTTGTCAACATCTATGCTCTAGAAACATATTCACCATCTTTTGTAGATATAATTACGCTTTCGCCTTCTTCTACAAATAATGGAACTCTTACTACTAAGCCTGTTTCTAAAGTTGCATCTTTAGTTGCGTTATTAGTTGTATTACCTTTAACAGCAGGTTCAGTATGTGTAACTTTTAATTCTACTTTATCTGGTAATATTAATCCTAATAATTCACCTTGATAGAA
>JAEEGL015923276.1_pt1 | contig 24555 bp, 19 predicted proteins | sample 9134231 | NCBI WGS metagenome assembly JAEEGL01 (sample SAMN16246548, study PRJNA631951) | gut metagenome | biome: gut microbiome; feature: rumen; material: fiber-attached | host: Bos | place: Iran: Karaj | collected 2018-10
AACTTTATATATACGGACGATATAACCAATGAAGAATACTTCGTAATGAGCAACATTATGAGTATGGCTATGTTTGTCTATGGTTTTATCTTCTATCTGTTCGCTTTCAAGGAAAAGAAATTCATCCGTGCTCTGGAATCCACACTATGCTTCTATCTGTTCACCCTTTACATCAGTAATTTCTCCGAGATATCGGTCATCTATCTTGCCGGCGGAACAGAAGAGATCTATGAGGACCTGTATTATAACAATTATGCTACAGGCCCGCTTTGGTTAGCGATCTCATCCGTTAATTTTCTGCTCACCCTGCTGCTATTCCTGATAGCTTATTTCGGATTCTACAGACCGAAGAAATTCTATGTTATAAGCACTCCTTACAGGATCCTTTTCGTCGTATGGATACTGCTGTTCATGATAGTTCCGTTTATCCCTGTCGTTTTGCCGTCAGAGGAGATCACGTTCGAGGAAAGATACAGACTGATGAGTTTTTTATTCGGCATTGGGATCGTGCTCCTGGGACTTGCTGCTCCGGTCATAATGGTCATATCTTCAGTGGAAAGGTCACTGCGTGAAAAGAACAAATCGCAGGAGACGTACATTAATGCCGAGCTTGAATACATCGGACAGTATAAAAAACAGCAGATAGAGACCAGAGCATTCAGACATGACATAAAGAACAACCTTTCCATGATCCAGATGATGCTCGAACAGGGACATGAAGATGAGGCCAGATCTCACCTTGCGGACTTGCTGGGAAATGTCAGCTCGCTGTCACCGAAATATGTGACAGGTGATGAGATGCTCGACATCATAATATCCATGAAAGCCGATAAGATGGATGCGCAGAACATAACATTTGATCTGGACGGTGTCGCAGACGGCGGTCTTAAGATAAAACCTGCGGATATGTGCAGCATATTCGCAAATGCGCTGGATAATGCCATCGAAGCGGCATCGGCATGCAGCGAACCTTACATAAGATTCAGCATCAAAAGGACAGACAAATTCTTTGTAATCAAGATCAAAAATTCAGCAACCGGAAAAACTGATACAGACAAGCTTCTCAGTTCTTCCGGTTACACATCCAAAAAGGATAAAGATCATCACGGCTTCGGTCTGATGAATGTCAGACGTTCCGTGGAAGACTGCAACGGCATCTTAAAAGCCGAATCAGAAGATGATTCGTTTACTCTATCGATAATGATGCCGAGAGCGGATTGATCATTTGCAGATAACGCCCTCTTTTTTGCAGATCCTCCAGGCAGCATATTTGCCCTGAGCGGTTGCCGGCGGAAGTCCGCCCGAACCCATGAGCCACTGTCCTGCAAGGAATACATTCTTAAGCTTTTTAACAACACCGGGTGTGGTGACCGTCTTGGTGTCTTTGTCAGCGACAAAAGCCATATAAGCGCCTCTGTACGCGTTGCAGTTTCTTGCATATGAGACAGGCGTCCAGGTATCGATCACGCTGATCTTTCCTTCTGTCTCGGGGAACTGCTTTTCGATGAGAACCTTCATTGCTTCGGCGATCTCGTTCTTCTTAGCTTCGTACTTTTCACGGTCTTTGCTGAGTTCGAACCATTTGTCCACTTCGTCGCCATATTGGAATATCTTCATCTGAAGGATAGTCTTTCCTTCAGGTGTTATCGTGGGATCGTAGTCGTAGCAGATAACACCTACATCCGTGATCTGTCTTCCCCACACATTAAGACCTTCGCTGTCCCAGAACGTCGTATCTTCAGGGATGGTCGTCTTGCCGTCCACAAGGAAAGCAGCATGGAATTTGGAGAATACCGAGAAGTGCTCTTTGTCGTCAAAACAGTTCTTAAGTTTCTTAGGCATATATTCTACAGGAAGAAGATGCGTGAATGTGTGATTAGCATCTGTTGCGCAGATAACATAATCAGCTTTAACTTCCTCACCGCTCTCAAGAACGATGCCTGAAGCGGTCTTTCCTTCGATCTTAACGTTCTTTACCGGTGAATTGAGATTAAGCTTTCCGCCGGCTTTCCTGTATTTATCAGCAATCCTCAATGCTGCAGCAAGCGAGCCGCCCTCAGGGATATCTCCGCTTCCCGAAGTGACCATGGCATATGACATTATGAATGAATATGCCTGTGTCATCTCAGGATGAGTATTCATTACAGAACCTCTTAAAACAGGGCTCTTGAAGCTGTTTGCAAGATCCTTGACGCTGACACCCTGATAAGCTTTCTGGGCAGCCGGGATGTTCTTGATGAAGTCACCGAGCTTCATGAAATCTCTCGGGCCCATCTTATCCATCGGCTTTTCGATCGGCATTATCATGCTCTCGGCTCTGGTAACGTTCTCGAAGAACTTTTCGATCGCTTCCTTATCGTCAGGAGAAAGTTCAAGCATCTCACGCTTTGTTCTTTCCTTATCTCTCCAGTATGTGATCTCACCGCCGTGACCCTTATAAGTAAAGAATCTGTTCTTATCGAACATCTTTACGCTGTCATCAAGCATACCGATCTCGTGCCAGAGCTCGTTCATGGCACTTCCCTTTTTGCTGCACATGAGATAATCGATACAGTTATCGATATATATTCCGTTACGTTTCCAGCCGGTGAGTTCTCCGCCCGGTACGGGATTTTTCTCAAAGATCTCGGTCTCAAAACCTGAATTTTGCAGGATGATGCCTGCAGTCATTCCGGAGATCCCCGCTCCTACAATGATCACTTTTTTCATATGCTTCCATTCTCCTGATTATTTTGTGCAAATAGGCACTTTTGTAAGTATATCACTACATCAGGAAAGACGGACAATGCGTTTCTCTTTAGAAAGAAAGTAACCTGATCAGGAAAAAGATCCTGTATTTATCTGAGCATTTCGATATTCTTTTTTGTCCTTGGAATTCCTGAAAAGATGCAGACAACTCCGGCGGTTATCAGGATCACGGAGATCACTGATATTGTGATGAGCGAACTTGAGGACAACAGATATAGACCGTATGCGATCCCGCCTGTAAAAAGTGCAGCGAGCATCTCGGCAGCAAGATTAAAGAAGCAGTTAAGATTGCCTCTCAGGGCGCTTAATTCGTCAGACCAGACAGTGTAAGGCGAGATGGAATCCATGAGGACACCGATCATGGTTGCGATCAGAATGCATACAAATGAGATGAATATGTAGACAGGAAGCATCAGAAACATCTTTAAGCTTACTGCAACAAGTATCACGGCAATGATCTCCGGAATAAACGTGAAAAGAACAGATGTCAGGATCTTGGCTTTGATCTGTTTATCAAGAGGAGCAGGAAGGTATTTTAGCATATCAATGTGGACACCTTCTCTTGTAAAGGAAGTTGAAGCTATCGAATTAAGGCCTGACGCTATGAAAGCTGCCGCGATAAAGATAACAAAAAGAATGACCTGACTTTGAGGATCACCGGTTCCGAGCTTATAAGAGAATATCTTGAAGAATTCATGTTTCGGAGCTTCAAATATAAAAATGATCGCGGCTGCCGGCCATAGAAGGTTGGCAAAAACGCAGTTCATGCGGTATGTCATCGTTCTTATAAGCACTTTGATCTCCTTGATCAGAAGAGCACTGAAGACTGTGCGTTTTACATATGCCGATTCTTTTTTGCGTGATGTTTTTTTATTGCTGATGACCGCTGCCGCAAAAAGTCCTTTGCGGTATGTGAAGTGAGCAACAAGAACAGATAAACTGTACATGGCAGCCATTATGAGCACAGATCCGATCAGAGGCAGTATCCTGTGTGTCCTCAGGGATAAAGTCGTCAGATAATTTGTCGGGAAAAGGACATTGCAGATGGTAGTGAAAAGGTTTCTGCCGACGACAAGCGAATCAATATAATTCACTGTGCTTACGCTTCCGTACCCGCTGAAAGACATAAAGAACATCAGTGCAAAGATGATGAACAGCACAAGCGATGAATTGTAGTAGATATCGGTGCGGTTAAATCTTCTAAGCAGTAACATCAACAGCATTCCGATCACCGAACAATAGATCAGAGGAACCAGAAGGGATCCGAAAAAGCCCACGACCGAAGATATCAGCGATACAGGATGGAGCGCAGATGCCATTCCGGTGTGTTTTATTGAAGATATAAAGTATCCGATATAGATAGCAAACAGGACATTTGATGTCATGACATTCTCGGCTTTGAATGTATGCCAGAATCTCGCGGCATAAAGTGATACGGGCTTTATCGGGAAAGCCGTAAGAAAACCAAGATCTGATGAGAAGAACAGAACACTGAACATCAGAGGCATTCCGAAGATCAAGGCAAATGCGGATATAAGATCTATCTCTGACAAAAGCCCGTATGAATTGCCGTCGAAAACAAACAGAAGATCCGTAATGATATACGTGATATAACCGACAACAACAGATATCGGCAGCATTATCCCGATGAATGCTATGATTCCGAACCTGTTATAAAGCTTGATCTTTTTCTCCCCGTTCGGCTTGGGCATCTCAAGATTCGAACTGAAAGCTTTGTATAAGCTCCACGTTTTGTTCATTGTCAGGATCTCCTGCTTACCTGCCCGTCAGTTTAACGAATATCTCTTCCAGACTCATTCCGGGATTATTCAGTCTTAAAAATTCCAGTGTGCCTTCCGTTGTTATCTTTCCGTTATTGATTATCAGGATCTTGTCGCAAAGCTGCTCTGCGACTTCCAGAACATGCGTCGAGAACAGCACCGCATTTCCGGCCGCGGCATGTTCTCTCATCATCTGCTTTAATTCAAATGCCGCTGAAGGATCAAGACCTGTCATGGGCTCGTCAAGGATCCAAGCCGGAGGATCATGGATGAGTGCGGAGATAACCATGAGTTTCTGTCTCATACCGTGCGAATACTCGCGCATCTGTGAATTAAGGACATCATTCATCCCGAATCTTTCAGACAATGTATTGATCTTATCTTTTCTTACATTCTCGGGGACCTCATAAATATCCGCGATAAAATTCAGATACTCAAGACCTGTAAGCTGGATAAGTATATCCGGATTATCAGCGATATAAGCAAATGACATCTTTGCTTTGAGCGGTTCCTCATTTATATCGTAACCATTTATCACCGCTGTTCCTGAGGTCGGCTTGAGAATGCCTGTCAGCATCTTTATGACCGTTGTCTTGCCGGCTCCGTTAGGACCGGCAAATCCGACGATCTCACCTGCTCTGACGGTGAAAGAAATCTCATCGGTCGCCTTATGACCGTTACCATAGACCATGGTTAAGGATTTTGCTTCGATCATGAGAGGTTACCTCACTAATTGATTGTTAAGGCGGAAACTGAATATGCCGTTTCCATTATATGATCAGAACTCGAAAAGATACCTTTGCCTGTCTGAAGGATCTCCATAAATGTACTGTTCCATTAACGGATCGAGTTCCGGCTCGGCATGGAATCTGAAATCGTATTCATCCGTGGACTCGCCTCCGTCTCTGTCATAAACGATATCACCGTTCATATCCATAGTCAGTTTGTAAAATGCACGGCAATCATACATCTCACGTGTTCTTCCGTCACCGGTCTCATATGTTACTTTAAACACGACATAAAGAGCATTCCTGTCTTCTTCCGTGACAAGATATCTTCCCAGTATCTCAGGATCTTTATTTACTCCCCAGATCTCATCGGAAGAGAAAATGACTGAACCGAGTTCATCATATCCTGCTCTTTCGTCTTTAATGATGCCGTTCTCAAGATAATCCCGGAATTTCTTATCTGCCTTCAGATCGCTCGGTGTGATCCTGTAACCGGGATTCCAGGATGCTGCCTCGGTCTCATGTACTTTGTTTTCTTTTTTATCATTTGAGGCCAGGATCGCCATCGTAATCGCAAAGAAAATAGTCAAAAGACCTCCGACGATAACAACAGACTTAATGAGTGCTCCGGTCATACGCTTACGGGATGCACGGCGGTTTTCCGCACGCTTTTGCTCATTTTGCTGGAACTGCGTATTATAGTTTGTCTCAAGATTTAAAATGCTCTTTGCAAGAGAGAGTCTTATATAGTCTTCGGCATTAACGATCCTGTCATACTCAATATCATTTGCATCCTTAGGGATATCGAAGATCGAACCGCAGGATCTGCAGACTAACTTGTCACCTTCCTGTCTTAAAGGAGTTGCGCAGTTTTTACAATCAAGTGTTCTTAATCTCATAACGCTTCACTCCTTTCCTTAAAAATCCACCGGATAGACAGCAGAAGACTTTGGCAATACATCATCATAGACGTCTTCCGAGCTCTCATAACCTATCCAATGCCAGTTGATACCGTCGCCTGAGATCTGATTGCAGGCATAAGGTCCAAATAAGATATGCCCTGTCCCGTCAGGTTCGATATTCTCGTAACGGACACAATCGTAAACATCTCTTGTAGTACCGCTCACAGAGTATTCATAAGTGTTTTTGTACACGATGTACAGATCGTTCTTTGTTCCGGTCTTGACCAGATAGCAGTCCACTGCCTCGGGTGATCCTACAGTATATGCATCACCTTCATCTCCGGATCTGTTTGTAACGGGTTCATCTCTTCTTGAAACCTCATATCTGACACCTCCGGCTATGGCATTTTCAAGAAAGTTCAGATCGTTTTCGATATCTTCAGCGGAAAGGTTTTCCAGGCGGGCAGTCTTTCTCTGCGCGAGTGCTTCCCGCTCATTTCTTTCCTCTTTAGCTGATTTCCATGAGTTAACGAATATAACGAATACCAGACCAAAAGACAAAAGCGCGACCATTCCGCCTATTGCAGCGTACATGATAATGCCTCCGATATATGTGGTACCCTGTCTCTTGACTGAATCAACAAACACAGCCTTCATCTCGCTCGTTAAGAACTTTTTTCTAAGTTCCTCATTCTTTTCAAGCAGGATACGGTCTTTTTCGAGCAGGAGCCTGGTCCTTTCAGGCTGGGTAACGAGCCTTGCATACTCGACATCTTCTTTATCGTAAGCGATATTAAATGCCGAACCGCAGCTTGTACAATAGAACTTGTCTTCCTGCTGTCCCAGCAATCCGTTGCACTGAGGACAATTGATATTCGTATAACGCACCTTCATCTACCCCCTGTCAAATAGCTTTTATTCCATCCTGAATATTATATATCAATTGCTTATCCGTTCACAAATGGACATTGACATACTAAAGGGCTGTCTCTTTGAAAAACATTTGAGACAGCCCTTGTAATTGCTTAGATTATAAGCGGTGTTCCTGCTTTTAGAGGGTCGGAGTATCGTTGTGCTGTGTTCTCGGACTCTTGTTTACATGGATGAACATGTTGTGCAGGAGGTTAACGCTCGTAAGGATGACCTCACCCTGATTGAGCTTTCTTACATGCTTGATCGCATAATCGTCAAGGTGGCTTTCAACGGCACGGATCTCATCGTTAAGCATGAGTCTGTGGATGAGCATCGTACCGATCTGACCGAAGAGGATCGGAGATACGTCCTTCGGGTTCTGTGTCGTGAGGTAAAGGAAGATACCTTTCTTACGGCCTTCTCTTGCAAGGAGTGTAAGTCCGCCGTGGTATTCCTTATCGGAATATCTGGACTTGGCATATCTGTGAACCTCATCGATGAAGAATACGAACGGGCAGATGTCACGTCTGGACATTACAAACGTACTTACAAGATCGATGACCATTCCGCCGATACCTTCGGATGCACCGAGTTGTGAGGTGTCGATATAAAGGCTTTCCTGAGGAAGATGAACGAATTCATCGATTACGTCGAGAAGGTTATACATCTCGGAATTGCTCGAGAAGAATGACAGGAACTTAGTGTTCGTCATCTGATACTGTATCTTCTGAACAAGGGAAGCGTTCTGGTTGGCCTTGAGAGTATCGTAGCGGTACTTGAAGTTGTAGTTATTGTCTCTGTCAGGCTCGCAGACTGATTCGAGCTGGATCTGCTCAGGGAGAAGAGCGATGTTGAAATCAACGTCATCTTTTCCTACTGATGCGATATTCTCCTGGATCTCTTCGATATCCTCACCGACTTTGTAGTAGCATGTGTCGCTGCCGATCTTCTTCATGTAGCGCAGAGAAGTGATAGCTTCTGAAAGAACTGCGCCCTGGCTGCTGTTCTCTGTCTCGAAAAGCTTCTCCCACTGTTCCATCGAGATCTTTCCGGGTGATACGGTAGTATCAACACCGAGCGTCAGTTTTGTGATCTCGTCATCACCAAACGCATTTCTGTACTCGCCCGTAGGGTCGATGATAAGAGCTTTTCTCTTTGTGGAGACGACCTTATCAAGGATAGCAAGAGCTGTGGTGGACTTACCGCTGTTTGTAGCTCCGATGCACATAAGGTGACGGTTGAAGAGCGTGCTCGGCTTGAGAGTAACATCAGCACTGGACTTATTAAGATATGTTGCGAACGGGGGAAGCGGTTCCTCGTTATCAGCCGTAAATTCAAGAGACTGAAGGAACAGCTTGTAGACATCATCTGTTGCAAGGTAGACACTGTCCGTAATACCCAGGGTGTTGAAGCCTGCGAGCTCGAACTTGCTTGCCTCAGTCCTCATGAGGGCGATGGTGTCGATACATATTTCCTGATAGTCGCTCGGCTTTACGTCACCGGATTTGGCATCGAAAATGCTCTTTCTTGAAGCCTTGTTCTCGAATACTTCTCCTAAGAAGATACCGACTGTCGAGTCGATCAGGACGAAGTTGTTAATGGTATTCGGAAGGAAGGATTTGTTGAACCTGCTCCTGTCAGCCATCAAAGAGAAGTTGTCGATCTGAGCAATACAATTACTTCTGTATACCTGCGTAACTTTACCGATATAGTAGTCTTGAAGATTTAAGCCTTCATACAGAGATTCCAGTGTCATTTAATGCCTCCCGTGCTAATTATTTGGTTCTTAAGGTCCTGTAAAGACCTTTTTATATTATAAATTGTGAAAAGGTCAAATTGGTGACTATTGTGTAAATTTACTTGGAGGGTTTCTTAAGCTCTTACTCCTGAAGGGCATTGTTTTCAACGCACCAGTCACCGAATTTAGTGAAGATATCTTCGCCGAAGACCTCCTTCAGTGTCTCGGTATATTGCAGGGCGATCTCCTCGCTGTAATTGCCATATGCGTAGTCTATGTTTTTTTCGATGACTTTATCTGTGTACATGCTGAAGAAGCCGTCCCCGAACTCCCCGTTAAGATACTCGCAAAGGTATCTGCCGTATACATATTCAGCTCCGCGGTCGGCAGCGCCTATCTGATTATAGTCCTCGACAAAGATGCGTTCGGCATTATCGGCATTCACAGCCTCGGGCACCGTGTAATCGTAGAGTAAACGGTTTGCCTTTACTTCTGCGATAGAAGGACAGCTGTCCGCAAGTTCATCTATAACCACACGTCCCATGTAATCAGCTACTCCCTCAGTCATGATCTCCGAAAGCTGGCAATTTCTCCCGGTGATCGCATGGGTTATCTCGTGAGCAGTTTCCGAATAATTCACGTATTCACTCTTTCTCCAGGAATTATCTCTGAAACTCGGAACAGAATTCCATAATTCCTCCGTGAAGAGTTCATACTGCACGAAAACGACAAAATCAGAACATGCGCATGAGATCAAGGCCTCGTCTGTTCTGTCAACACAAAGGAAGATCGGAAGCTTATTTCCGATATGCCAGCCATCCCAGGGATTAAACCCGAAATAAGATGTCATGTCCGCAACTTCCGGATAATTGTATCCGTCAGGGCATGCGGACATGCCGAGCAAAACCTCAAGTTCATCGATGATCGCGTCCAGATTGGCAGCATAGTCGCCGGGGATGTCGATATCCTTCTCCAAAAAGAGAACATATTTCTCAGACACTAAATAACAATAATCGGTTGAGATAAAATGGTGATCTTTTACGCCGTCAAGCGTGAACTCCTTATAGGGGCTGTGTTGGCGCCCGTTAATAGAGGTATGCTTGGTTGTTGCGGTAGTTACGGCCGTTGTTTCCTCTGTTGTCTCTGTCACCGTTGTGGTCGTCTCTTCGGATGAAGATTCCGTTACAGTGGTTTCAGTTGTCTTAACTGCCGTGCACGAGCATAAAAACATATTTCCGGCAAACATAGCAGCTAATAGTATTACAGGCAATTTCTTATTCTTCACTATTCCTGATCCCCTTTCCGTTTGCAGACATATCTGACTGCTACTCATTATTATCTGAAGATTTGGAAAAGAAATCAATATTTTATGACTTAAGAGGTCAAACTAATCATCTGTTGACAGCTGAAATAAAACCTCCGAAGCCTGTTATTAGCTCCGGAGGTCAGTTATAGCAGATCTTCTGCTGCTTTTGTTATTTGAATGTCAGCCTACTCCGCCACCGTCTTCAGTGGAACATACGGCAAGCCCGGAATCCGGATCGTATGTGACTTCGTAATTAATGAATCTTGCACAGTCTGTAGGGTTTAACTTGACTTCCGGCTCAGGTCCGGTCCATGAAGCTTTGCATACGATATGTCCTTCATCATCCGTTGTCTTTGTCCATAATTCTTCGAATGAGACCGTAGCCTGGTTATGTGCCCTTCTCTCATAATTGACAAGAGCTAACTGATTATCCATAAATGCCTGGAACTGTTCTTCCGTTGCCTTGAAAACAACGATATTGCCGTTGTTATTTCCGATATCATAATTGACTCTGAATCCGTCACTGAACCATTCCCTGTCCTCGTAACCTTCGATAGTGTAGAAGATCACAGGATCTTTGTTAAGATCGAGCAGGGTGTATCCCTGCTGTGCATAGTAATTCGCAAGTTCGTTAAGATCGCCGTCTTCGTAGTACTCTGCGTCAACGGATACATTTTGTATGTATTCGTCCACCTGTGCGTCCTGTTCGGATACTGCTGCTAACACCTCGGAAGCTTCAGGAATATCTGTCGGGATAACTCTTTCCTCTCTGGCCTTCTCGTAATAATCGACAATGTCTACGGCATCTTCAGGCACTTCCTTGAAAAACAGTGATTTTACTGCGGCCATTATCGTGTTTCTCATTGTCGGTATCAGAAATAATCCCGATAATGTGACAACCACGGCTGCAGCTGCTATTCCGGCCTTTTTTCCTCCTGATAGACGTGTTATCTTTGCAGGCTTCTTTGAAGAAGCCAGCTCTTTTTCAAGTGTTTTTCTCATTTCCATTTTCCTTTCATCGCCCATACGGATCTTTTCAAAAGATCTGTTATATTCATCCTGCATATCTGTTTCCTCCTTCGAAGTGCTTCCTCAGAAGTTCCTTTGCCCTGGTAAGTCTCATTGATACCGCCGACTGGGCAATACCTAGGATGTCAGCTATCTCCTTTATGGAATACCCTTCGTAATAGTGAAGATGTATTGCAATTCTCAGTTTGTCGGGAAGCTCTGATACGGCTGCAAACATCTCCGTATCTTCTTCATCTGTTCTGTCTTCAGCCGTGACCTCGCCAGCATCTTCAAAGGGTACACGGAATACGATCCTGCCCGACTTAAGCACGTCTCTGCATGCATTAGCCGTCATGGTTAATATGTAAGTTTTTTCTTTTCCTTTAATTATGCTGATATCCGATCTTATAAGTTTCAGAAAAACATCCTGAACGACATCTTCAGCTTCAGGCCGCGATCCGAGATACGAGTATGCCAGCCTGAATGCATCATCGGCACACTTATCGAACAACCGCAACACAGCTTCATTGTTCATGTGTTAACCTTCCTTTCTCATATTTGAGATCTCACCTATAAGACGAACGGGATATACCGTTTTCACACATTTTTCCGACTATTTTTTTCGAAAACAATTATACAGCAACAAAACAAAGGCTTTTCAGGCAAAACAAAATGCCCGCCGCTTTTATTAAGCTCCGGGCATTATAGATTAAGCAGTATTACAAGAACTTTATTTTTCCTGTCTGCTCTCGTAATCCTTAAGTGCCGATTCAATGGCTTCCTGAGCCAGGACCGAACAATGCATCTTATAATCCGGCAGACCGTCCAGTGCTTCTGCAACCGCTTTGTTTGTCAGTTGTCTTGCCTCTGAAACTGGTTTGCCCTTTATAAGCTCAGTCGCCATGGAACTTGATGCGATGGCACTTCCGCAGCCGAATGTCTCGAACTTTACGTCTTTTACGATATCGTCCTCTATCTTAAGATACATCTTCATGATGTCACCGCACTTTGCATTACCGACTTCGCCAATACCGTTCGCATCTTCAAGGACACCTACGTTTCTGGGGTTTCTGAAATGATCCATTACCTTCTCACTGTATAAAGCCATATGTGCCTCCTTATAAGATGAATTCTTTCTTTCCTGACATGAGGTCGCGCCAGACGGGCGAGAAGCCTCTTAAATATCCGACAACTTCTTTTACCGAACTTATGATGTAATCTGCCTCTTCATCAGTAATGTCTTCACCGAGACTCAAGCGGAGTGAACCGTGAGCCACATCATGTACTCTTCCAATTGCGAGAAGCACATGGCTCGGATCCAGGGATCCGGAAGTGCATGCGCTTCCAGAAGAAGCTGCGATACCCTTATCATCAAGGAGGAGCAGCAGTGATTCACCCTCGATGCCTTCGAAACAGAAGTTGATATTGGAAGGAACTCTCGAATCAGCATCGCCGTTTAATGCCGAATGGGGAATCTCAGAAAGACCGTTGATGATCTTGTCTCTTATGGGAGTAAGTTTTGTTTTGTAATTATCGAGATTTTCCACAGATTCCTTTAATGCCGTCGCCATGGAAGCAATGCCCGGAACATTCTCTGTTCCTGCTCTTCTCCCCTTTTCCTGAGCACCGCCTTCAATAAGATTAAAGATCCTTACGCCCTTCTTTACATAGAGGAAACCAACACCCTTGGGTCCGTGGAATTTATGGCCTGATGCGGAGAGCATATCTATGTTATCTTCTTCAACGTTGACCCTGATATGACCGACTGCCTGAACCGCATCTGTATGGAAAGTGACATTATGCTTTCTGCAGACTTCACCGATCTCTTTTATGGGCTGGACAGTACCGATCTCATTATTTACATACATTATCGTTACAAGGCAGGTGTCTTCACGGATAGCCTCTTCCACCTGCTCTGCTGTTACAAGTCCGTTCTCATGCACATCGAGCAGGGTTACTTCAAATCCTTCTTTCTTTAATTTGTTAAGAGTATGAAGTACTGCGTGATGCTCGAAAGCAGTCGAGATTATGTGCTTCTTTCCTTTTCCCGCACCCATCTTTGCAGCGGATAAGATCGCCTGATTGTCAGCCTCGCTTCCTCCGGATGTGAAGATGATCTCGTTGGGCTGGGCTCCGATCGATTCAGCGACATCTCTTCTTGCCTGCTCTAAGACTTCCTTTGCCTTCTGCCCGAATTCGTAGAGGCTTGAAGGGTTGCCGTATGTATCGCCTAAAAGGCTTGTAAATGTCTGAACGGCCGCATCGCTCATCTTTGTTGTGGCGGCATTATCTGCGTAAATCAAAACATTTTCTCCTCTTAAAAAAATGACAGAGTTATCTTAAAATCTATTTCCTACTATGTCAATAGGTTTTTCGTATTGATTTACCCTTTTACCTACTGTTATAATAGGTGTTATTAAAAAAACAGGGGTAATGGTTATGATCTCAACAAAAGGAAGATACGGTCTCCGGGTCATGATAGATCTGGCAAAGAACGATAACGGCGGCTATGTCCCGCTTAAAGATATTGCAGAACGTCAGGAGATCTCCAAGAAATATCTGGAGATAATAGTCAAGAAAATGGTTGAAGGCGGTCTGGTAAAAGGTTCCAGCGGCAAAGGCGGCGGATACAAACTCGTGAAAAAGCCTGAGAAATATACCGTCGGTGAGATACTGACCCTTATGGAGGGCACTATATCTTCTGTTGCCTGCCTTGCCGATAAGGATTACGACTGCCCGAGAAGAAAGAAGTGTGAGACACTTCCGATGTGGAAGGAATTCGACGGCATCGTTCATGACTATTTCTACGGCAAGAAACTGAGCGACCTTTTGTGATCCATATAATTAGTCTGATATAAAAAGGAAGAACCGCTCTTACAGGCGGTTCTTTTTCTTAGCTTTCTTTTCGAGATACATGGCTTTGTCGGCTTTCTTCATACATTCGGTAACTCCGTGCCAGTCCGTGAGGTCACACGTGCCGATACTGGCACTCAATTCCCACTCATATTTCCCGGTCTGGTTGAAATCCCTGATGTTGTTCCTGACATTTCTTATGAACTTGCCGACTCTTCCGGGTTCAGACAGTACAAGTACTGCAGCAAACTCATCTCCGCCCATCCTTGCGACGAACTCGCCGCTGTTAAGCGCGTTATCGATGCATCTGGCTGTCTCCTTGATAGCCTCGTCTCCGGCGTTATGACCGAAAGTATCGTTAATATATTTAAGCTCGTCCATGTCGACGGATACCACTGCACTGTCTTTGATCCTGTTGCCCTCTTTATCGAAGAACTCGGTGATCCTCTTATCGAAGCCTCTTCTGTTCAGGGTTCCCGTCAAAGGATCCTTGATATAAAGACTGATAACGTCCGAGATACCGAAGAGCTTGTTGTAGATCTCAAGCTTATTGATGCTGAGTCCGACCTGGGTAAGGATATACTCAACCTTAAAGTTGATGAATTCCGGAATATCCATGTCAAATGACATGACTGCGTATCCGTAGACTTCGTTCTTATAAGTCAGCGCGAAATGAACGCGGGTTCCGGTGTCATCGTTTTCGAGACCTTCGGGAAGGAGCAGATCTTTTGAGAATGATATATCCTCAATGTGATCCTCACCCTTATTGGTATAGTATCCGCAGAGTTCCCTGTCATTCTCGGTATATCTGACAAGATATACTGACTTTATACTGGGGACGCTTCTGAACTGGTCAAGTGTTACCTTGATAGATGTCTCCTTAGTAAGAGCTCCTTCGAAAAGAGCATTTATAACAACGAATTCCCTCTTCTCATCCATGGCGGAGGAAGCGGCCACGCTCTGCTGGCAAAGAGTATCGTAGACATCTCTTTCAGCGACCTCATCACCGGCGCTCTCGCCCGGAACGAGCGTGCCGGACATATAAGTGTTGAGCTCGGGTTTCTTTCCTGCAATGGCATCTTCCATAACTCTCATTGCGGTGTTTACGAGAGTCTCGTTGGATATCTCTATAGTGGAGATCGAAGGGATATGATCCCTGGCCTCAACGGTGTTATCGACACCGCTGATCATGATATCGGAAGGTATGGAATAGCCTCTCTTTATCAATTCATTACAGATTGCTATCGCCTCATAGTCATTGGAGCAGATAATAGCCTCAGGGAGGCTCCCGTCTTCCCTGATAAAGAAATCAGCCATCTCGGGGCCCTGGGTTATCCAGTAATTGCCATGGAATACCTTGTCCTCGGAGACTTTATATCCCGCCTCGCGCATGGCATCTTCGAAGCCCTCTCTCCTCTCGAAAGAATCTTCCAGTGCGTCCATGCCGGTAACAAAACCAATGTCGCCTGTCTTGCATTTGGAAATAACATGCTTAGCGATCTCATACATCAGCGCCCTGTTATCAGGAAGGATATTATAGAATCCCGCAATAGCAGCTCTGATACATATAACCGGCGGAGCTTCCATATCAGAGAGAAGATCTTCAACAAGATCCTTGCCCATATCCTCATGGATCAGGGTATCGTAGCACAGTACGACACCGTCATAATCGTGAATGGACGGAAGAGATAATATGCTCTTAAAACCGTTTATATAAAGCGGGTTGCTCGTTGATATGGAACATGTGCCGAACACATCAACTCTATGTCCTTTTTCAACGGCATAGTTGTTGAGGTTCTTTATGATCGACAGAGAGAAGTCTCTGTACATGTCACCGATAAAAACGCAAAATTTCATAATAATATTATACTAACTTTATTTAATCTCTGCAAAATCATGCGGCATTTTCAATCCTAATTCTGTCTTGAAGCCGCCGCCATTACGGCTTTCTCCCTGTATAATGCCTCATCAGCTTTAGTCAGAGCCTGCCGGAAATCAGTAATATCACCGTAAAAAACACCGTATGTTACCTGCAAATGAACGGCATAAAAAACTTTATTAAACTGATTTATTAAGAAAGATAATATGCCGTCATATAACTGAAAAGCAGACTGAACAGACCCAAAAAGGAATTCAGAATCCCGAATCGACCATGCTGATTATCTGCTCACAGGAATAAGGCCATGAATCGATCGAACCCAGGTAGATCTTTATCAGTCCGTTTCCGGAGGGAACTATGCCTTCCGCATCGATTATCGCATGATAGGTATTCTCAACGCTTCCGGCATATCCGAATGCCCGTCTCCCGGACTCAAGAGTGAAATCTTCGATACCGTTGTCTGAATTTGCGCTTCTTACCGAGTCATAAGACTCCTCTTCCCAGTTCTGTACTATCAGGTGAAGGTAACACTTGGTCGACTTGCTTCCCACCAGATAGAAATCCCCGCCCTGGCCCGTATATTCCAGGATATCGCTGTCATAACGGAACGTGTACTGTTCACCGGCTTCAAGGCAATATAACGTAACCGTCCTGTAGGCATCCTCTTCAGCAATTGGATCTAAAAAATCAAAAGATCCTTCAGTCACTTTCGTTGCATGAGAGATCACGGAAGTCGGACTTGTGGTCATATTCGTATTACCGCTGCAGGCTGCCACCTGGATCATCACACAAGCAGACAGAACCAAAGCCGTTATCCTTTTCATCATGCAATTACCTCATTTATTTTTTATAATTATATCCTATTCTCATTAAAAACCTGAATCCTGTCATTCAAAATTGCACTCCATTAATGTAACAGGCAACGCAGAAATATTTCCGCCGTGTGACAAAGCATTGACGCATTATGCAGCCGTTATACAAGTTGGTTACATTACGTCTTTTAATATTCAATTTTGAAAAATCGCTCCAATAATATAAATTACGGCGTACTCTCGAATGAGGGTATATGGGTAAAACACATAAGAATTTGCGGAGCGATTATTATGGACAAGAAAAAGATCGGGAGCATATTGCTCTCATTCATTATCGGTTTGTCGGCAGTGCCTCTCAGCGGTGTGCCTGTATTGGCAGATGAACAAAAATGCGGTGATAACGTAACCTGGGATCTTACGGATGGCACATTGACCATAAGCGGTTCAGGGGCCATGTATGATTTCGAAGACGGAACATCACCTTGGTACAATAATAGATTTGACATTACTGAAGTTGTAATTGAAAACGGAGTAGGAACCATTGGTAATTATTCATTTGAATACTGTTCCAATCTCTCTTCCGTAACCATTCCCGTAGGCGTGACCAGCATTGGTGAATATTCATTTGAATATTGCACTTCACTTACATCAGTTACGATTCCAAATAGCGTATCAACTATTAAAATGTATGCTTTTTACGGATGCCAAAACCTTGCTGTGGTAAACATATCCGAAAACTCCAGCCAACTTACAAGCATTGGAGATCTGGCATTTTCATCATGCTCAAATCTGACTAAAATTTCCATTTCAAGCAATGTTACATATGTAGGTTACGATACGTTTTACGGTTGTACGGGAATAGCCGATGTTTATTGCTATGCTGACCCTTCTGCTTTGTCATGGGATGATGACGGGTGTGATGATTTCAAAGCTTCAAGAGCAACAATCTGCCATGTAAAAAGCGGCAAATTGAGTTTGTATCAGGGTTTTAGTGCTGATGTCAACGTAACTTTCGTGGATGACCTTGGCAAAAGCGGTTCCTGCGGCGAACGTCTGACCTGGACTCTTGATGATAATAACGTTCTGAACATAAGCGGTTATGGTGCTATGTATGATTTTGACTTCGCAACCATTCCCTGGAAAGATTTCTGGTCGAGCATTTCAGCAATCAATATCGGAGATGAAGTAACGACAATAGGAACCTATGCTTTCTATGCCTGTTCCTCAATTGAAAGCATAGACATTCCGGCAAATGTAACATCAGTAGGATCCAATGCTTTCTACTCCTGCAATTCGCTTGAGACAGTTATCATTCCGGCAAGTGTAACTTATATAGGACCTGATGCTTTTTTTGGCTGCAGTAATGTTACAGCCGTATATTGTTATGCTAACCCGAATAATCTGGTATGGGAGGAGGATTACTGTGACGATTTCTTAGAGGTCGACGATCCGGCTGACCGCGTTCCCTGTTATGTTCCGCCCACGTATCTGAATAAATACCTTAGTGACTTTACTGACGTAAATGTTAAATTCTGTGAATTAAGCTTGGCCGGCGGTAATTGCGGAGCTGAAGGCGATAACCTCACCTGGACACTCGATGGCGATTATAAACTGACCATAGAAGGATCAGGCGCAATGAAGGCTTTTAACTCTCTCAGTGAAGTTCCGTGGAGCAGTTACAACAGCAGAATAACTGAAGTTGTCATTGGCAGCGGCGCAACCTCAATTGAAAAATACGCTTTCTCAGGCTGCAGCAGCCTTTCTTCCATCACTATTCCTAATAGTGTAACAAGCATAGGAGAAAATGCATTTTCAGGCTGTCAGAGCCTTGCAACGATTAATATTCCTTCTGCAGTTACAACCATCGGGGATTATGCTTTTATGGGCAGCGCTATTACATCAGCAACCATTCCTGCAGGTGTAACGATTATTGAGGATAATTTATTCGAAGGTTGTCGTTTCCTCGAATCTGTAACTATTTCAGGAAATATAACAGCGATCAATCTCTATGCATTCAAAGGCTGCGAAAGTCTTACATCCATTTCGCTGCCGGGCACGGTTACACAGATCAGCGTCGAGGCTTTTATCGGCTGCTCAGGATTAACAGATATCTACTGCACCGCAGATCCCGATAACCTCTCATGGCGTTCCGTAGATGCCGAATTCATGAGCAACAAAGCAACATCTTTCCATGTTCCCGGCAACTATCTCTCAAGATACGAGGACAAATTCCCGACGGCTAACGTTACATTTGTCGGCGATCTTGAAAGCATCTTCTCAGACGGAATTGGTGAACATCTTGAAGGATACTCATTGAGCCTTGAGGGTGATATCGGTGTCAAGTTCTATATGGATCTTGCAGATTCCGTAGTATCCGATCCTGATGCAAAGATGGTATTTTCAATTCCTAACGACGGTACCACCGAAACATCTGAGGTTAAAGTATCTGATGCATCAACTATTACAGTAAAGGGAAGAACATACTATGTGTTCAAGTGCAATGTATCAGCTAAGGAAATGACATCTGCTATTACGGCTCAAATGGTGGTCGGCAATAAACAGGGAACGGAATATACATATTCTGTAAGAGAATATGCTGAATATATCCTCTCTAATCCGACCGTATATCCGAACGAACAGGAACTGGTAAAGGCCATGCTGAACTATGGCGCATATGCCCAGGTTTACTTCGGATACAAGACAGGAGATCTTGCCAATGACGGTTATGAGAATGATACGGCCATCACGGCAATAACCGCAAGTGATCTTTCAAAGTATGCTTACAACGGACCGACTGACTTTAACGGAATCACATTCACAGGTGTCAGTCTTAAACTCAAATCTGAGCTTGTCATGACTCTCCGGTTCAGAGATGTTCCGGACGGCACAGTATTCAAACTGGGTGCTCAGGAATTAACAGCTGAAACATCCGGACGTTACACGACCGTGACTTTGGATAAGATCACAGCAAAGAATATCGATTCCACTTTGCCGATCAACATCTATAACGGCGATACACTGATCGGAACGGTCGAATACAGTCCTATGACTTACTGCTACAACGTTATCAACAGAGGCGTTTCAAGCAGCAGGCCTCAGGAATTGATAGATCTTGTAAAAGCTCTGTATCTGTACAGTTATAAGGCAGACAGCTATATTCCTAATTAAGAAGTGGGGTGATAAGAATGAACAAAAAAGAGATTTATGAACCTGTTGATCTGAGCATAATTGTCTTCGAGAGTAATGACATCATTACTGACAGTTTGCCTATTGAAGATCCGTAATTAAATGATGATCTAATAAACTTCAAACCCTCCCCTTCATTTCGAAGAGGAGGGTTGATTATTTTCGGGCATTTAAAATTGTATTGTGTTTTACTTTCTCATGCCGCTTGAGAGATTGCCGCCGTCAACATAAGACAATGTATATTTGATACGGTCAAAGTCGTAAGTGTATTCGTCGTAATCTATATCAAGTGAATAGTCGTAGGATGCGATCCTGATCTGCCTGAAATTCTCGGTGATGACAGGAGAGTATTCAATCTCTTCCTTATCCAAACGGCAATCTTCTATGTAATCAGCCAGACGGTAGAATCCCTCGCCTTGAGTCGTCGCATCAGTCGAGAACTCTTCATGTGATTTTTCCGTTCCGTTCGAGAACAAATATTTGTCGGCATCGTAATAGGTTCCGGAACCAAAGCTCGAGTAATAAGATACCATGTTGAACTTACCGTCCTTATCAAGTTCCATCATCCAGGAATCAATTCCGGTATATCTGTAAATGGGACTGCTGCTTATCCAGCTGTTAAAGAACAGATAGGCCGTACCGTCACGGTAGATCTTGTAAATATTCAGACTCTTGATATCTATTTCTTTTGAAAGCAAAGCGCCGCCAAAGGATTTATCGATACTGTCCCTGCCATATGGCGCGGCCTCGTATTCGTCAGTCTTAACCACTTGGTCATCGGATACCGTATACGCTGTAAGTCTGACTCTGTACACACTGTCCGATTCTTTATAGAAGGACTCATCATCAGTTTCAAAATCATCTTTGAAGAATGAGACAACTATCAGATCATCAGTTCCGTCACCGTTATAATCGTCTATGTCAGCAGAAAGGATGCCGCCGGCATTTATAACATCATCAGCCGGTGAATAATTATATCCTCCTTCTCCATAGCTGTAGTAAAACGGATTGCGTGCAGTGTCCGTCCAGCCGAGTTCGGGAACAAGTTCTTTTTTCAGGAACTTCTTATAAAGCTTGGCATATTCGGACTGCGTGGTGTTAATGTTGATGTTGCTCTTAAGCTTGTCACCGCGTGAGATGCCGTCAAACTTACCGAGCTGTCCTGTGCATTCCATATTGCCTCTGCCGCCATAGTAGCCTATAACGTATACAAAACAGATATACCCGTCTGAATCAACATATACTCTTGCATTGCTGACAGTCTCATCGCTTATGTTCTGCTGGTTCAGCTCATTAATATAATCAGGAACCTCTTCGTCTTCGGAGACATACATATATTCATACCAGTGACCTTTATAGTATCCCTTGACTGCCTCGTGGAACTCGTCTTCAGTAATGCCCAAAAGCGTCAGCATCTCCTGCTTGGAAAGTTCATGACCGTCTTCTATCGACACATTATATGCACGTCTGGATTCATAGTAAGTGCCTGTTCCCTTGGGCAAAGTAAAGGCATCCCAATGACATTCGACAGACACAAAATCATCTGCGATGAAGTAGTCGTAAGATAATGCCAGAGGAGTATTGCTCTGCTCATATTCCCAGTCGTCAGGCTTATATTCCGGCCCCATGCTGTCGTAGTAATCTATGGTTCTTTTGTATTGCGTATAGATATTACTGTTGACGCCCATCGTATCAGTATCACTGATGATGATCTCCGGAACTCTGCAATATGCTTCGCCGTATCCTATAAGGTTTAATGTGTCATTGAACACATCGCGGACTTCAACGGTTTTTTTAACAGGTTCGGTATCTCCTGTATCGTCTTCATCTTCCTGTGCTTCTCCGTCTGATGAGTCAGTAAGATCAGTATCTTCTGACTGCCCGGATGAATCACGGCCCGGCTTGGTTTCTCCTTTTTCAGAACAGGAAGCCACATTCATCAGCATTCCCGCCGCAAGCAGAAGTGACAGTACCTTCGTATAATGTTTCATATCGTGATCCCTCCGCAGTTTCAGATCCTTATGACCTGATTATCTTACTGTCAAACTGATTTTTCCAGCAGCATGAAGCGTTTTCAGTCATGAGCCTGCCCCTGTGTTTTATTCTTATGAGATTCATCAAGTTTTCTGGTTATAGCTTCACCGGCTTTTTCCGCACCTTTATAGATCGCATTCTCGATAGCTCTGATGACTATAAAGCAGATTACCGAACCTGCAACTGCCACGGCGATACCGACCGCAACGTTGGATGTGGCAGCCCATGCCGCGATCCCGAAAAGGATACCCAAAGTAATTCCGTTATATGCATATGTTTTTCTCATTTTATTTTCCTCCTGAATAACAATCCATTTAACTTAGAACAGACTGTGCTTTACCTTTCTGTCCACATTTTCGGTCCTTACCTTGATGTTAGGATCGATGCTCCGGAATATCTTCTCAACAGCCGTATAGAGCACATTGAGGCTCATCTCGTTAGGCATGGTATTCTTAGTCTTGTACTGGTTGATCAAAAGACAATAAGTGTTTATGCCTCCCTCGGAAGATGTAAGATTAAGCGTTCCCGCGTAACTCTCATCGTAACCGTTATGAACGAAGACGATCCTGTTCTTATCCTTCTGAAGCTCATATCCGCCAACGTATTTTTTCAGATCTTCCGAGGGAAGTTTGCTGTAAACATCATCTAATGTAATGTTTGCAACAGAGAATGACTCCGACCTGTCCCAGAATCTGCTTTCCCTTACAATGATCTTTCCTTCGTCGAGCAGCTTGTTTCTTGCTTTTCTGGCAAAAATGCCGGCCGCTATGGCTACGCCTATTACCACAAGCAGGATCACTGCTCCTATTGGTGTGATAAATGCCTTTAATACCATGCTGTCTCCTTTCCCTTACCGCTTTGTATGAGATTTCATAAACCGGAGCTGTCCCGGACGTTTTGTTATGAGACAGCTCCGTCAAATATGATCTGTTGATCAGGGGTTAAGGCAGATTCCGTTGGAATCGAAATAGTATGTCTTTCCCTTGATCGTAACGCCTGTGGAATAAGCCATGCTTCCGGCTGTTCCCAGCCAGTACCACTTGCCGCTTAAGTTAAGCCAGCCCGTCTGCATCACGCCGGAAGATGCGAAGTAATACCAGGAACCTCCGATCTTCTGCCAGCCGGTCTTCATGGTTCCGGAATCACCGAAGTAATACCAGACATTGTTTAACTTCTGCCAGCCCTTTGCCATATGTCCGTTGCTCTCAAAGTAATACCAGGTGCCGCCGATCTTCTGCCAGCCGGTCTTCATGGTTCCTGATTCTCCGAAGTAGTACCAGACACCGCCGATCTGCTGCCAGTCCTTCATCATATTTCCACTGTTAAGGTCGAAGAAATACCATGAACCGCTGATCTTCTGCCATCCTTTTCTCATCACTCCGGAGGCGCCGAAGTAATACCATATTCCGTTTATCTGCTGCCATTCGGTCAGCATCACGCCGTTACTGTCCATGTAATAAGTCTGGCCATCAAGGGTCATGAAGCCTGTGATCACGCGGCCGGTATTGTCATAGAGATACCATTTGCCTGATACACTCTTCCAGGAATATGTGGGTTCGCTGATCGTAAAGCTGACTGTCCTTGTTCCGGAATATGAGCCCTTGCCTGTTATTGTTACCTTGCCTGTTCCGACCTTGTCGTTATCCGAATAAGACAAAGTGTAGTCAGTGCCGTTGACAAGAGTCTTGGAATTATATGTAACCTTTACGGCAGGCTTAACGGCAGAACCGGTGTATGTTGCGCTGTCAACGCTGATGCTCAGATCGTTAACGGAAATAAGTGCCGGGATAGTCTCTGTCTTTGTCTGACCGCAGGTGGTGCACTTATATTCCTTTGTACCTGTTGTTCCGACTCCGGGCTGCTTCGTAACTTTGCCGCTGTCCCAGGAATGCTCTATACACTCTACGAATTCAAGTTTGAACTTCTGGGCATTATTGCTGTTGTTGTACCAAGACATGATCCTTGTGCCTTCAGTCATGTCGTTGTTAGTTACGTCAAGATTATAGTAGGTTGCCTTATTTACTATCCTGTAATATCCGTCGCCTGTGGATACGATATACCATTTCTGTTTGTCGGAACCGTTAGGAGTATAAAGCTGGATCTTGCCTGCAAAAGCACCGCCGGTGACTTCAAGACAGAACTGGCTGTAATAGAATGTGTAGGTTCCGTCCGAATTGCGCTGCACACGGTATTGCTGGTCCGCAACATTTTTCCGGTACAGGCATATCTCACCTTCCAAACGGCACTGGTACGGCTTGACCGATACATACATATTTGTATTGTCGTGAGCCTGGATCCTATATACACCATTCTTGATCCTGGCATCCTTGATCTCGGGTATAGTAACAGTCTGTGTAGCTCCGCAGGAACACTTTAATGTCCATGTTCCCGTTGATGAAGCAGTCGGAGCCTTGGTAAGAGAAGGTGTGCTGTAATCGTGGGTATGACCGAAGTGAGGTCTGATGATGTTGTTGTAATTACGCAATCCCTTCGATTTCTGATAGATCGCGCCTCTGTGTGTCGAACCGAGATAATCTATATATTCATAATAATCTGAACCGACGTTATAGATGACACCTACATGGCCATAACTGCCTGCACCGTACTGATTGGCTTTCATGACGAAAATATCACCCGGCTGGGGATTCGTATCATTGCCGTAACGGTC
>JAEEGL011067777.1_pt1 | contig 24554 bp, 23 predicted proteins | sample 9134231 | NCBI WGS metagenome assembly JAEEGL01 (sample SAMN16246548, study PRJNA631951) | gut metagenome | biome: gut microbiome; feature: rumen; material: fiber-attached | host: Bos | place: Iran: Karaj | collected 2018-10
AAAAATTCCAGGCGATGGACGAAGGCACCAAGCAGCGGATCGCCAAGATCGCGGCGATCGTGGCGCTGGTGGGGCCGAGCATCGCGCTGATCGGAAAGCTTACGAGCACGGTGGGGCTTGTGACCGGCGCGATCGGCAAGTTCGCCACGTCCGTGGCAGCTGCCGGCGGCGGCCTGAGCGGCCTTGGGAGCGTGCTCGCGCATTCGCCCGTGCTCTGGATGGCAGTGGCCGCCGCTGTCGCTTATGGCACCTACAAGCTGATTGATTATGTCAGTGGCGCTAAAGCAGCGCGGGAAGCTATCGAAAAGATGGAGACCGCCGCCAAAAGCTGGAAAGACACGGCGGCGACCACATTCTACACCACCAGCAAGGGACTGGATGCGTTTGGGATCAGCGCGAGCGCTTTCCATGAGGAAACCAAAGAAGGTTACAAGTGGCTCAACCGCCTGCAGCAGGAGTGGAATGACGAGCTCATCGAAACCGACGAAACCGTTACCAAGTACGTTGACAACTTTAAGAGCATGACGGGCTCGACCCGCGAAGCTCTGCAGGAGCTCGCCAACGAGGCCTACGATAATGGCTATGATCCCGTCTACAATGAGTTGATCGGCAAGATCAGCGAGCTCGACCTGATTGATTCCCGCGTCGAGCAGCTTTTGAAAAAACGCAAGGAAAGCTACCTGACCGCCGAAGACATCGAGGAGCTGAATGAGCTCATCGCCAAACGCGAAGAGATCGAAGTCGCCTATCATCTGGTCGACGCCGATAATGGCGACGGTTTCCAGCAGATCACCGATAGCATTGAAGCCGCCAAGGCGCGCGCGAACGCTCTGGGTGAGGAAGTGTCCATCAGCGTCTACGAAGATGCGCTTGTCGCCTCCGCGCAAGGGCTGAAGGAGCTGAATGCGTCCATTGACGAGCAGTACGACAGCCGCTATAAGCTCGTGCAAATGATCACTGACGAAACCGAACGCACGAAGGCGCAGGCCGAGCTTGATGTTTGGTATTCAGAAGAGCGCGCCGCCGCACTCAGGAAGTACGCCGACACGGCAGCGGGCGCGTTTGCAGTGCTGGGCGAGAGCGACAAGATCAAACAGACGGCTGGCACGATCAACGACCTGTATGATACCATCGACAGGTACAATCACGGGCAAGCCGGCATCGAGGAGCTGGCGAAATTCACCGAGAGCCTGAATGAAGATGACATCGCGGAATACTACAGCTACATGACCCAGCTGTATGATCTCCTGGACAAGGGCTTCACGATGGATGACATTTCCGCAATGACCGGCCTTGATCCCGCGACCCTCGAGCAGGCGTTCTTCAAGCTCGAAGCAATCAACAGCGAACTCGGCAAGCTCGACAGTCACGCAGAGCTTGACCCGCTCCGCGAGATGTTCGGGGAGAGCCTGGGCGAAGAGATCGTCAAATTCGCGACTGACCTTGACATGACGGGCGCAAAGGCACGTTGGGAAGAATTCGCGGCCAATCCCGGATCGCCCGTTTTCACGAACGGCCTGATTAAGGGCTACACCGTTAGCCCCAGCGCGAGAACAAACAACATCAACCCGCAGGTAACCGGTACAATCACGTCGATTACTGGCGAAAATAAGACCATCCCCGTCACGGGCTACAGCATCGATCCCTTCACGGGCACGCTGACCGCCGTCACGGGCAATGGCGAGACCATCACCTGCACAAACTACACGCTCGACCCCATGACGGGCACAATCACGGCGGCCACGCCGGAAGGCGATACCATCACGATCACGGGCAATTACAAAGCCTACGTGCATGGCACGCTGAGCGACGTCAGCGGCGACAACCAGAGCTTCGCCGTCAAGGATGTTTATGCGACGGCGGACGGCCATATCACCGCCGTGACCGCAGACGGCAAGACATTTGTGCTTGACGCCTACACCGTGACCGGCGACGGGTACATCACGGGCACGACCACGGACGGAAAGACCTTCACGCTCGACCAGGGTACGGTCACCGCCAAAGCCGATGTCACCCTGGGCGATTTGGACACCGCCACCATCACGGCGTGGTACACGCGCAACGCGGGCAAGGTCAAGCTCGACACCCGCGTCAATGCGACGGTGAAAACCACGTTTGGTAAAGGCAGCAAGGTGACCCTGACCGATCTGGCGGATGAAGGACTGCTCAAACTGTACGGTGAAGACGGCATTGAGATCCCTGTCACGCCGAAGGCCGTTGGCGAGCTGTCGGGAAGCGACCTCGTAATCGGTACAAGCACGGACACGGACGGAAACACCGTCTATCACATCCAGGTAAAGCCTGAGTGGGTCATGCCCGACGAAGACGATATGGAGGACGCAGGCCGAGACCTCGCAGACAAAGTCACAAAGGCGGTCGAAGAGGTTGAAGACAAGACCGGCATGGGCGACTTTGCCGCCAAGGCTGCCGCCGCAGGCGCAGTTCGTACCGGCAAGTGGGGCGACATCGGCGTCACGCATGATGAAGCGGGCGTTTTCGGTTATATGTTCGAGGGCGTGTCGTTCATGAACGGTAAAATCGGCCAAGTGCTCAGCTGGATGGGTTTACTGGATGACAGCGTCAACATGACCGCCGATGACATCGATAATCTGGCGTCTGCAGTCGCAGGCGTTTCCTACACGTACACCGAAGGGGTTGCGCCGATTGAATCGTACTCCGGCGAAATCGTGGACTTCATGAGGGACACCGCCGACGCGGTGGACGAACTCAACAAAAGCGGCGATGGCATCGAAATTGTCTCTGCGATTATAGACGAGCTGGCCAAGTACGGCATCACCGTCAAGGCGAGTGACCTGCCGCAATACCTCCGCGATGTCGCAAAGGCGATTGAGCTTGAGGGCAAGGCAGCCGAGGGTGTAGACATGGCCGCAACTGCGTTGGCCGGCGGCGAGATGACGGCGCGCTCGAATGCAGCGTTCAACGCACGGCGCACGGGCGGGAACGCGGCTCCCAATACTGAGGCGATGAATACTCTGGTCGGAGTGTTCAGAGAGATTGCGGATGTCGCACAAAGCGGCGATTTGGAAAAAGCACGCGCACAGTATGATGCGCTTAAAAGAGACCTTGAGAACAATCCATGGGCTGAATGGCTACCCCCGGAGCAGACGGATTTCCAACGTCAACAACTTGAAACGCTTGAAACGTATCTCAACTCTTTTGCCACCGAAACCGTACCCGACATCGCCGAGTCCAGCGCCAACGCCGATGGCTTCCAGGCGGCCGGCGAAATGGGCGCACAGGGTTTCGCCTCCGGCCTTGACATCGGCACCGACAGCGTAGTCGCCGCCGCCGCGCGCATGGCCGCAGCTGCCGTCGCCGCCGTCAAGGAAGCGCTGGTCATTCGCTCCCCCTCGCACGTCTTCCGCGATGAAGTCGGTTTGATGGCGATGCGGGGCTTTGGCGAAGGCATCATCCGGGGCAGCAAGGAGCAGGTGCGAATCGTGAGGAACGCGGCCTCTTACCTGACCAACGAGGCGCGGCTGGCCGTGGCCGGGAGCACGGTAAACAACTACACAAGCGACGCGAAGATAGACTTTGCGGGCGCGACCTTCCAGGTGCGCAGCGAGCAGGACATCCACGGGCTGGCGCGGGAGATCGCGGCGCTGATCAAGAGGCAGCAGGCCGGGAGGGGCAGCATATGACAAAGTACGACATGACCATGGTGCGCGGTGACACGCTGGTGTTTTTCTTTAAGATAAACGAGCTGAGCAGTAACCGCGTGGATTCGCTGACGTTTACCTGCAAGGCGAGCGACACGAGCGAGGAAAAGATCTTCCAAAAGACGATCGGAGACGGCATCACGCTGGTGGACAGCGAGGAAAACCTGTGGAAGGTGCGCGTGGCTCCGGAAGACACGGCGGGCGTAAGCGGCCAAAGCAAGTATGCCTACGTCTACGACATCCAGCTGGGCGTGGGAGAGGACATCTACACGCCGATCAAGGGCAAGATGACGATCATTCAGGACGTCACCGAGAATTAAGGGGGCTTGACGATGGCAAACGAGATCATTGAAGTGACGCTTGAAACGCTGGCTCCGACCATCGAAATCGTAACACCGCTTCAGATCAGCGCGGCGTATCTGGAAAAGATAGACCGGGCGGACTATACGCTGGACGCGCTGGGCTTAAGCGTGGTGGACGGCAAAATAAACGTGACATACGAAAAGGAGGACGACGATGAGTGAAGTAACCTCGCCCGTGATCCTGGACAGCACGGGCCTTGAGATCGCGGACGCGATCAGGGGACTGACGCGGCGGCGCGTGGAGATCGCGACGCTGGACACTACGGAGCTGGCCGTGGGCACCGTGATCGAGGCGGTGGGCACTCCCGCCTACGTGGAGGATCCGGCGGTCTTTGCCGGCTACGGCATTACCGAAAGCGGCTGGTACATCTTCGCGCGGATCTACGCGGGCGGACGGCTGAAGGTGACCGCGGACACGCAGGTGACCGGCGCGGCCGGTTGCGTAAAGAACATCGGCGAAGACCACGTGGACGTGGCGGTGCGCTTCGGCGTGGCCGCCGAGAGCGTGAAGGTGACGGTGAACTGGGGCAGCTATGTGGACACGTTCGTATTCAAGGCGACGGACCTTGCGGTAAGGAACCTGGACTACCGGACGACGTTCTACGTGTACGACCTGGACGAGTTTTGCAGCTGGGAGTACCAGCTGACCGCGGACGCCACCTTTGCCGAGGGCAAAAAGTACTACGTGAAGGACGGCGAAAGCTACGCGCTTAGCGAGGTGACGGCGGGCGAAACCGTGCCGGCGCTGTACTACGAGGACAGCTACGCGCTGACGGCGGATGAGACCTTTGTGGAGGGCAAAACCTATTACACCGAGGAATACGGCGCGTATACGGCGGCGACCGTGACGCCCGGCGAAGCGGTGCCCGAGGGGCAGTATTACGAGCACAGCTACGTGCTGAGCGAAGACGCGGCCTTTGCAGAGGGCAAGAGCTACTACACCAAAAGCGGCGACACCTACAGCGCGGCGGAAGTGACCGCGGGCGAGACCCTGCCGCCCAAGTACTACAACCACAGCAAGCTGATCCTTAGCGGCATGACGCGGAACATCACCTACAAGCTGGATGAGACCGTGGACTGTCCCATGGAAGTAATTTTGCCCGAGATCGAGGACGACACGCACGGCTGCTGGTTCGAGTTCCAGCTGCGGCACAGCGGCAGCTTCAGCACGACCCTGACCCCGCCCGAGGGCGTAAAGATCGCCACGGAGCACACGCAGGCGGAGAGCGCGGGCTTTAACCTGATCGACCTGCATTACATGAAGATAGACGGTGTGGCGATGTGGCGGTTCATGAACACGCACAGCAGCATACCGACGTAAGGAGGGCGCGAACGATGGCAACGAAACACTGGTACTATGAGAAGCTGGACGAAAACGGCAAGCTGAAGAGAGCGCCCTTGCACGACGAAAACGGCAAGGTGACGGGCAAGCACATCATAAACCTGAAGTGCTGGTTTGACGAGAACCCGACCGAAAGGATCCGCCTGGGCTGGATAAAGCACTACACGAAGACGCGCAAGGAACTGAAAGAGGAAATGCAGTGGGACCCCCAGACGCAGTTCGTGGTATCGACGGCCAAGATGGTGGACGAATACACCTGCGAAGACGAATACCACATCGTGAACAAGAGTGAGCAGCAGCTGGCCTTTGAGGAGATGCAGAGTGTGGGCGAATGGGGCGACAACCTGATTTACGACTATGACACTGACGACGGACCGATCATGCTGTAGGAGGGCAGAAAAATGAAGTACGAGCTTGAAACCATGGAAAAGATCATGCGCGAAAAGGACAAGGAGATCAATCGCACGGAGCCGATCCCCATGAACGCCGAGGGACGCAGGCTGGGCGAGGCGAAGCGGTTCACCTTTGACGTGCCGGCGACGCCCACCGACCCGCTGAGATAGGAGGCCGCCATGTACGACATTGAACCGATCACTACGCCGAAATCGACCGCCTGCGGGCCGGCCTGCCTGGCGATGGTGCTGAAGTACTACGGCGAGGAAACGGGCCCCGACGCGCTGATTAACGAGCGCCCGGTGAGCGTGGCCGGATGGACGGGCAAAGACATACTGCAGGTAGGCAGGGCCCACGGGCTGGAGATGGTGGCGTATCAGATGGACGCCGAGGAGCTGATCCAGCAGGACAGGCCCGCGATCGTGTGGTGGCTTTACAGCCACTACGTGGTGTTTGCCGGCAAGGACGAACAGGGGCAGGTGGTGATCTGCAACCCGAACAGGGGCCGCTACCGCATAAGCGCCGATGTGTTCAAGAGCTTTTACAGCGGGGTCAGCTTTTGGAACGGGGAGCCCCAGCCGCTGCCGGACGAGCCGCCCACCGACTACGGCGAAAGGATCGCGGCGCTGGAGGACGAGCTGGCGGCCACGAAGATCATACTGGGGGTGGAGTAAGTGACGCTGAGAGAGCTGGCGACGCAGCTGCGCGCCCTGGTTGAAAAGGCGGCGCAGAGCTTAAACGACGAGGAGGCGCTTTCGGGCGTGAACCTTTACCCCCAGTGGGAACCGGACAGGGACATGCTGGCGGGAGAACGCCTGCGCTTTAACGGCGTGCTGTACCGCGTGCTGCAGAACCACAGAAGCCAGGAGGGCTGGGAGCCGGACGCGGCGGTTAGCCTGTTTGCGAAGGTGCTGATCCCTGATCCGGGCACGGTGCCCGAGTGGGAGCAGCCGGACAGCACAAACCCCTACATGAGGGGCGACAAGGTGACGCACAACGGAAAGACCTGGGTGAGCGACATAGACAACAACGTGTGGGAACCCGGCGTGTACGGATGGCATGAGGAGGCCGAAGGATGATATTCTTCTGCCCCGGAGAGAATAAGGAGTAATAACTTATGATTTGCGTTTATCCGCCGGACTGTACGGACTTCAGCACGAACGGGCTGGGGACGCTGGAGCCGGAAAGCTGCGAACACCGCTGGGTGCTCAACGGGGACAGCGAGATAACGCTCGTACATCCCCGGGACGAAATGGGCAAGTGGACGCGGCTGCAGCGTGGATACATCCTGCGCGTGCCCGTGCCCGAGGACAGCATGACGCCCGCCGTGGAGCTGCCGGACAACTGCTACGAGATGGACGTGACGAGCCGGGGCAAATGGCGCTTTACCGGCTCCACACCCGTCTACGACCGCCCGGGCAGCATCCTGAAAAAGGTCATACTGGCAGGCTACCACGGCGGCGACTTCTGCGCCCTGCGGGGCACGGTGTGGTTTGTAATATACCACAACACCACAACGGGTACGATCGCGAAATACGAGACGGTGAGCACCTATCCCACCGGCGCGGTTCCGGAAGGACAGACGCGCACGGTGGAGACCTGGTACAAGGTGCTGGCGTATAAGTGGAACCCCGAGGAGAAGATCAGCATGGCCGTGGACGGCTGGGTGCGCGCAGGCACGATAAGCAACGTGTATCACGAAACCCAGTACGTGACGGTGGTGGGCGACACGGTGGAAAGCAGGCCGCTGCGGGAGCAGCCGTTCCGCATCTACCGCGTGGTGCCCGAATTGGACAAGGTGACGGTATACGCCCGTCACCTTTTTTACGACCTTTTGGGGAACATGGTTTTATCCTACGAAAAGGGCGACCATGACCGCGGCGCGGAGATCGTAAAGGGCATCGGCAAAGCCTGCCAGTACGAGACGCAGTTCAAGTTTTTGAGCGACCTGACCGAGGTGCCGGAAGAGTTCAAGATCGAGCAGAAAAACCCGGTCGAGGCGCTGCTGGGCGACGATGGCGTGGTGGCGAAGTGCGGCGGTGAGCTGTTTTGCGACTGGTACGACGTTTTCCTGGTCAACCGGATAGGCCACGACACGGGGATACTGATCGCCGAGGGCAAGAACCTGAAGGGCGTCACCTACGACGAGGACGACACAAACGTGGTGACGCGCATAATCCCCGTGGGCGAGACGAAAAAGGGCGAGCAGCTGCTCTTGCCGGAAGTGTACATCGACAGCCCGCACATAAGCGACTACCCGATCCCCCGCGTGCAGGTATTGAAGGTGCAGGACGCGAAGGTGGGCGGCGGCAAGAGCCAGGATGACGTGTTCCAGATGCTCAGGGACGCGGCGCAGGCCGAGTTTGACAAGGACTGCGATCTGCCGGATCTGACGCTGACGGTGGACTTCATAAACGAGTACGACACCGAGGAATTCAAGCCCTACGGCTGGCTTAAGAACATCTACCCCGGGGACAGCGTGCGGGTGCGCAGCAGCCGCGTGGGCGTGGATGTAAGCGTAAGGCTGACCGAGTTCACCTACGACTGCGTGCTGAAGCAGTACAAGACCATGATGCTGGGCACGCTGGCGGACACCCTGGCCACGAACACGATCACGGCGGCGCAGCTGCCCACGGGCATCGTCTCCGGCAGCAAGCTGGCCGTGGGAGCCGTGGGCACAGGCAACCTCGCGGACGGGGCAGTCAAGACCGCGAAGATCGATCTTGCGGCGATAGAGACCGCGAACATCGCGGACGCAGCCATCAGCACGGCGAAGATCGCGGACGCGGCCATCACGCAGGCCAAGATCGCGCTGGCGGCGATCGGCAGCGCCCAGATCGAGGACGCGGCGATAACCACCGCCAAGATCGCCCAGGCGGCCATCACGGCGGCCAAGATCGCGGACGCGGCGATAGAGAGCGCGAAGATCGCGGACGCGGCCATCACGCGCGCGAAGATCGCGGACGCAGCCATCAGCAGCGCCCAGATAGACGACCTGGCCGTGACGGCGGCGAAGATCGCCAACGCGGCGATAACCAACGCCAAGATCGCCAACGCCGCAGTGGACACGGCGCAGATCGCCCTGGGCGCGATCACGAGCGCACTGATACAGGCCGGCGCGGTGGGCACGGCGCAGATCGCGGACGCGAGCATAACGGACGCCAAGATCGTGAGCCTGAACGCGGACGTGATCACCAGCGGCACGCTGGCCACGGAGCGCCTCATTATCAAGGGTGCAGGCGGTCTCATCTACGAGATCAACGCCGAAAGCGGCACCCTGACCGCGCAGCAGCTGACGCAGGACCAGTACAAGCAGCGGCTTGACGGCAGCGTGCTGGTGGCCAAAAGCGTGACCGCCGACCAGATCGCGGCGCACACGATCACGAGCAACGAGATACTGGCCAACACGATCACGGCCGCGCAGATCGCCGCGGCGACGATCACCGGCGCGGAGATCGCGGCGGGCGCGATCACCACGTCACATGTTGCGGCCAATTTTGGGGAGATGCTCGATCTGTCATCCAACCAGGGCATCAACCTCAAGGTGCAGGCCGTGCAGGACGACATCGACGGGGTCAAAGAGCAGGCCGTAGCCTCTTCGGTCGTGCTCTACGCAAACGGCACATCCTCCACGGTAGCCCCTTCCTCCGGCTGGAGCGCGACGGCGCCCGCGTGGGAGGACGGCAAATACATGTGGCAAAAGACCCTGATCACCTACATCAGCGGCGACACGGACGAGAGCGACCCCACCTGCATCAGCGGCGCTACCGGCAAGGACGGCATGGACGCGGTCACGCTGCGCATCGAATCTTCGCGCGGCACCGTGTTCAAAAACAACGAAGTCAGCACCGTGCTCTCGGTCGTCATCTACTACGGCTCCCAGCGGATCACCGACATAACCGCCCTTAGGGCGGCTTTCGGAAACACTGCCTACTTGCAGTGGAAATGGCAGAGATTGAACGATCAGACCTTCGGCACGATCTCAGCCAGCGATTCGCGGCTGGGGCAGGATGGTTTTACGCTCACGCTCACGCCCGCGGATGTGGATGTGAAGGTGACATTCATGTGCGAGCTCATATGCGATTAACGGAGGTATTCCCATGGCAATCAAATCGGCAGATCAAATCTCCATCGTCGACCTTACCGACGGTTATTCCGTCACGCTCACTTCGGACGGATACACCTTCCCCGGCACCACGAGCGCGGCGAAGGCGGGCAGCTGCACCACGCAGATCATCGCCCTCAGGGGCAGCGTGCAGGTGCCTGCGACGGTGAACCTGAACAATGTGACAAAGCCTACGGGCATCACCGTCACCAAGGACAGCGACGCCACTTCGCCCACCCTCACCATCACAGCCAGCACGAGCTTTACGGCGGCTGGCGTCGTCATGATTCCCGTCGTCGTGGACGGCGACATCACGATTAATAAGGCCTTCTCCGTCAGTATCGCCTTTACGGGCGCGACGGGCGGACAGGGGCCTCAGGGCGAGCCCGGCGCCACCGGCAAAGGCGTGTCGAGCGTTACGATCACCTACCAGGGCAGCGCTTCCAACACGACCCCGCCTACGGGCACCTGGCAAGACTCACCGCCCTCGGTCACCCAAGGGCAGTACCTGTGGACGAAGATCGTCTTTAACTACACCGACAGCACCAGTTCCGACCCCGTCTACTCCGTAGCCAAACAGGGCTCCACCGGAGGCACTGGCGCTGCCGGAGGCAGGTGGTATTCGGGCACGAAGATCACCGGCACCAGCACCACGGCGACGGTCTTCTCCGGAAGCGGCATCTCGGCAGCGGTCATCGGCGATATGTACTTAAACACCGACACCTACAACACCTACCGGTGCACCGTGGCGGGCGCCGCCTCCGCTGCTAAGTGGGTGTACGTCAATAACATTAAAGGCACGAAGGGCGATACCGGAGACGCGGGCGCTGATGCCATTACGATCGCCATTACATCGTCTAACGGCACGATCTTTAAGAATTCAGCCATTGAGACGACGTTGACCGCCCACGTCTATAAGGCGGGTACGGAGGTGACCGGCAGCGCCCTTACCGCCCTTGGCACCATCAAGTGGTACAAGGACGGCGGCTCGACGGCCGTGGCCACGGGCGCAACGCTCAACATCACGGCGGGCGACGTCACCAACAAGGCCACCTACATCGCGCAGCTGGAGGAATAAGCTATGGCGATCAAGGCGAGCGCATCGATCACGCTTTCGGCGGTCGTGGACATCGCCAGCGTGACGCGCTATTACCTGCTGCAATCGTCCACACTTTCGCCTCCGGCAAAGCCCACGGCCAAGCCGCCTGCGGGAAGCTGGGACGACACCGAGCCCACCTACACCAGCGGCAGCACCAACACGCTTTACTTCTGCGACCTCACCGTATTTTCGGACGGAACATGGAGTTATTCCTCCGTGTCCCGTTCGTCGGCGTATGAAGCCGCAAAGGAGGCCTATAACAAAGCGCAGGCAGCTCAGGACATCGCCGCAAAGGCCCTGTCCAACACCGAGGTCGTCGTTGGTACACAGACAGCGGCTACAAACGCATGGACGGGTATTGTATCTTTTTCCTCGCTTGTTGACGGACAGCAGATCGTTTTCTGGCTACCGTATGCCAGCGCGGCGAATACTACGCTCAACCTGACCTTAGCTGATGGTTCTACCACCGGCGCTATACCCTGCTACTACGGCGGCACAACGCGGCTGGGGACACACTATGCCGCGGGGAATGCCGTACACCTGACGTACAGGGAGAACGCGAATGTCGGCGGCCAGAGCTACACCGGATGGTGGGCGGACGCCAACTACAACACGAACACCAACACCTACAACTGCATCAAGTTCGACAACTATACCTGGTCAAAAAAGGCGATCCCGGCAGGCTCGATCGTTGTAGGCGACAAGGATGGCTATGAGCCTATCGCCGCTGGGGTAAGCTTCAGTGTGAACCTCCCGATCCTGTATCACATAAGTGCGCTTGCCAAAAGCAAAAGGGACTCGGACTTCTATCTCTGTTATCCCTCCATAAGCCTTCCCACGGTGACGGGCGATAGCGCGTTTACGCTCCTGTCGAGGCACACCGTGTATGTCGCGGGCCGATTGAATGGTGAAACCTTTACGACACTGACGGAGAACTGGCTGACGGACGACCCGGACGATACCACGGGCACGATCGTGTATATCGCCCTCGGACGCATGAGCACGGCGGCATCTGCTGCGGCATCGGCGAACACAAGCATGTACTTATATCCCGAGCATCCCATGTACAGGATGATCGGCGGGGTATTAACGGCAGTCAACCAGATCGCCTATGAGGCGAGACTGGAAGCCGAGAGCGCGCAGGAGAACGCAGAGGCGAACGCCCGCGAGATCCAGCGGCTTGATCAGAACGTGAGCGGCCTTACCACCCAGTTCAACGTCTACCAGTCCGGTATCGAGGCCACCATCGAGGATCACAGCGAGATACTGTCCGCCATGAGCTTTTCGACGGAGGGCCTCAAGATCCAGATGGCCGGGAGCATCTATTACACCCTGACCGACGATACCGGCTACCACATCTACCAGAACGATAAAGAGATCGCCGCATTTTCGGAGGGCAAAGCCAAAATGGATGAGCTGCAGATCGGCAGGATCATCTGCCGCAAGACCAGCAAAGGCGGCTGGGTATGGACGGAGGTGACGACGTAATGGCTGTCGGATATCTGTCCGTAAGCAAGACTACGGCCTATGCGTCCTCCAGCTGGACGGGCACCAAGCACGGCACCGCCCAGGGCGAGACCATCATATACTCCACGCCCACCACGGGCACGGACAGGATCACCGTCACCGTGCCCGCCGAGATGGCAAACGCGGTCTTTAATTCCGCCACCCTGTCCTACGACGTCACCTACGAGAGTGGCGGCACACGGCGCGTGGTGCTGGACGGGTCGAGCGTGACGAACGCGGCGCTGCTTAGCAAAATTCAGGAGACGGACGAATTTACCCTCACCTTCAGCTGGAAGGCGACGGGCGGCAGCGGCGGCGAGGGCAGTCATTCATCCGCCTGCGCGTGGCGCAACGTCACCATCACCGTAGACTACACGCCGTCCTCCGGCATGTCGGGCACTGTCACCGTGGGCACGGCGGGAACTGCCGCCTACAGCCTCGACAAAAGCTCGCTCGCGGTGGGGGAGAGCGCTTCCCTCACCCTCACGGTAAGCCCCTCCACGTCGATCACTGCCGTCAAGGCGGAGCTGAGGGCGACGGGGCTAAGCCCGGTCGTAAGCTACACCGCCGACAAGAGCGTATCCTCCGGCGCGAGGGCTTCGGTGCCCTTCGCCGTGCAGATCTCTTCGGCATTGGCTTCGGCCATGGTCAACCACGTCTACGCCGCGCAGATCTGCGTGACCTTTACCGGAGCCGACGGCACCAGCTACACAAGCGGCTGGGTCGACTGCGAAAACGCCTCGAATAAGCCCTTCAACCTGGTCAAGACCCGAACCGCGCCGGTCATCTCATCGGTCACGTGGAGCGAGGAGGGAACGAGCCACCTGACCACTTACGGCGGCCTGGTTGGCGGCAAGACCATCCCGATCATGAGCTTCAGCGTTGACCTCGACACGGCAGCGGACGCGGACATCTCCGCCGACAGCCGAACCGTCGAGATCGGCAGCAGAAGCTACTCGCTCTCCGGCAATCAGGTGACCCTTACGCCCCTTGCGGGCGGCTCGGTCGAGTACACGGTCACCGTGCGCGACAGCTACGGCCAGACCGGCACGCTCACGGGCACGGTCACGGTGCTTACCTATGCCGCGCCGACGCTCCGTAATGCCGCCCTGTCCCGCTACAGCGCGTCCCTCGACACGCAGGGACACACGATCTACGAGCTGGACGACGACGGCACCGATTTATGGCTGGACGCGGAGATCACCTGCCAGACGAGCCTGGGCACGGGCAGCAACCCGTGGACGCTTACAATCACGCCGGACGGCGGCAGCGCCGTCACCGTGGCCGCTGACCAGACGCTGGCGGCAAAGACCTATGCCCAGGACAGGGACGCCCTGACGGGCTCCTACGCGGCCACAAGCGAGTTCGTTTTCGTGCTGGAGCTGACCGACGCCTTTACGACGGTGCGCCTGAGCGTCACCGTCCCGAAGGCCGGCGGCATCTTCAACATCGAGGTAAGCGGTGTCGCCGTGGGAATGCGCTCCACCGGCAGCGAGAGCGCGCCGATATTCGAGAGCGCGTATCCCGCTTACATGCGCGGCGGCGTTTACGGCGCGGACGGCAGCCGATTGGACGAGGTGCACGATACGGGCTGGGTGGCGCTTACGCTTGAGAGCTTGTTTATACAGGCAAGCGGCTGGGCTGCATGCGCCGTGAGGCTGAAGGACGGTATCGTGTATGTCAGAGGCGCGGTCACGATCACGAGCAGCATGGGCTCCAGCGGCTCGGTCTTTAAGCTGATCACCACACTGCCGGATGGATTCAGACCACCGCAAAACATGTTGGTGAACAGCGGCGCGCGGAGCAACTACACCTCCGTCGAGATCGACGCGGACGGCTCGGTCAAATTCTGGAACAGGCAGGGCGCTGCCGTAGGCACAAGTGAGGTCATATCTATTTGCGCAACATACCCAGTGGATTAGGAGGTGCGGTATGGGACTTAGAGATTATTTAAGGCGGCATCATGCCGATGCGGAGAACCAGGGCGACGACTTCGTGGAAGGCGAGAGCTTAGAGGAGGAAAAGGACGATGCTGAAAACGATCAGGCACGGGGACAAGGGGACGGAAGTAAGAGTGGCCAAGCTGCTGACGGAGTACAGCGGTGAAGGCGACGAGTTCGACGCCTACTTTGTAAGCCACATAAGCGGCTGGCAGGGCAAGCACGGCTGCGCGTCCGACGGCGTGATCGGTCCGGCGACCTGGCGCGCAATTGCCGGGAGCGCGCCGACGGTGAGCATCAAGAGCCTGCGCAAGGGCTGCTATGCCGAGGCCGCGCAGCTGCTGGCCGGTCTGACCGGGAGCGACGCGGACGGGATATTCGGACGCAAGACGCAGGCCGCGGTGAAGGACTGGCAGGGGAAGCATGGGCTGAGCGCCGACGGCATCGTGGGCGCGAAGACATGGGCAATGATGATCTGCGGCGAGCTGCCGACGCCTCAGCCGACGCCGGGCGAAAAGCCGGTGGATTATAAGCAGTATGACAAGCGCTGGGGCAGCAAGCCCTATACGATCACCGGGAGCAGCAAGCAGACCATGAGCAGCAGCGCGTGCGGCCCCACGTCCATGGCCGACATCGTGGCCACCTGGTGGGACAGCAGCGTGACGCCCTGGGACATGGCGCAGAAGTCACTCTCCTGGGGATGCAGGACGAAGGACAGCGGCACCAGCAGCGCGTTCCTTAAGAAGGCGGCGAAGCTGTACGACGCGAAGGACTACCGCACAAGCAGCAGCGCGGACGACGTGATCAAGTGCCTGCGCGAAGGCGGCCTGGTGATCGTGTGCTTCGGCGCAGGAACCAAGGGCAAAGCAGGCTACCAGAAATGGACCAAAGGCGGCCACTATTGCCTGATCTGGAAATGGGACGGCGAGAAGTTCCACATCAACGATCCGGCAAGTGCCGCGTCGGCCAGGGCGACCGGGACGCGGACGGAGGTTATGAACACGCGGAAGGGGTTTTACCTGTTCTGGCGAAAAGACGCTTGACGCGGATGGTATAATCATAATATCAACGATATGGAGGGATATTATGGAATACACAGAGCAGGAGAAGCAGGCGAGCGTTCCTTACTTCGTACACGAAGCGCAGATGGCGCGTATGGAGAGGATCATCAAGAGGCTGTTCATAACGATCGTGGTCACCGTGGCGGTGACGCTGATCATGTTCATCGTGAACAACGTGATATGGATGAAGTATGTCGAAAGCGAATACCACCAAGGCCAGGGCGCGGGGACAGCCGCCGAGCAGCTATACGAACAGCCAGATACGGGCGCTGATTGACGAGTATGTTCACAGCGAGCGTGACCGCGCGATCCTGAAGCGGCGGTTTATCGACGGCATATGATTCGAACCGTTGGCAGCCGAATTTGACCTGTCGGTGCGGCATGTGAAGAACATCGTATACAGGTGCGGAGAAACGATATTCAAGCACCTTTGACCCGGGCAAACGCCCGGGTCTTTTCTTGACTTTGCGGGGATGCAGAGTTATAATCGGACGCAAAGGAGGGATGTGGGATGCAAAGACCGGAAGTACATTTTGAGAGCTGCCACGAAAGCGGGAACGTGTTTTACGTGCTGGCGCTGGTGAGGACGGCGATGCGCAAGCAGCGCAGGATAAACGAATACAACGAGCTGCGCGCAAGGGTGCTGACCCAGGCGGGCAGCTACAAGGAGGCGCTGGCCATGATGCGCGAGCACGTGACGCTGATCGACGACGACGGAAAGTATAACGAGGAATGAAACCCACCCGCTTCGGCGGGGCTTTTTTTATGCCCGAAAGATGCACGCAGAGCGACCGAAAGCTGCCCGTGCGCTTCATCGTCTCGGCCACCGTTTTTATGCTACGATTTTAGCGTAAAAATGTGGCCGAGGAGGGCTGTAAACCATGTTAGCGGCAGGGTTTTACTGCATGGACTGCATGCTGGGCATGAAGGAATTTCCGGATGGTTATTTTGACCTGGCGATCGTCGATCCGCCTTACGGGATCAACATCACCCGGCGCAAGGCGGGCAAGGGCTGCCAGATCGGAAGCGGGTCAAAGGTATACCATGCCTTTGATGATACGGCGATTCCGGACGCGAGCTACTTCAAAGAGCTGTTCAGGGTGAGCAAGAACCAGATCATATGGGGAGGCAATTACTTTACAGAGCATCTGCCACCGCGCAGCTGTTGGATAAGCTGGGACAAGGATCACGGCGAGGGCCTGGACTTCGCCGACGGTGAGCTGGCCTGGACGAGCTACAAAAAGCCGATGCGCATATACAGGCGGCGCTGGGGCGGGAACGAGATGAACGCAGGGCTGAAGGAAGAAAGGATACACCCGACACAGAAGCCCGTGAGCCTATACAGCTGGCTGCTGGCGCGCTTTGCCGAGCCGGGATACAAGATACTGGATACGCACGTAGGCAGCGCGTCGAGCCTCATAGCGTGCCACAGGGCCGGGCTGGAGTACTGGGGCTTTGAGATCGATCCGGTGTTTTATGAGCTGGCGTCTGCGCGCTTGGAAAGCGCTAAGGCTCAAGTGTCGATCTTTGGGCCGGAATGAAAAAAGGTTTTTTCGCAATGGAAAAATAAAAAAAATTCTGAACCGTTGACTTTAAAGAAAGAGCTGATATAATAACAGCAGCTGGCAACCCCGAGGGAAATGAGGCTATCCCCCCTCCCGACAAAGATCGACCCGCCCCCAGCGCAAACCGACAGCAGCTTAGGCGTTTGCAGCGTGCGGCATAATGCAAGGGGTGGGGGTATACAGCCAACTACAGCGCAGCCTAATATTGCGGATTTCTTTCTATAATATGTCAGAGATTTTGTCATCTCTGCTAAGGGAGTAGGGTGGGATAACCGCCGCCCGGGTTCAAATCCCGGCTTCTCCGCTTTGACCCCGTTTTCTGAGTGAAAACGGGGGTTTTTGTGCCTTTTTTCGCTGATTTCAGCGTTTATTGTTGTTTTTGGGCTCCCCTGCTTGATCGTGAAAAATTGTCCCATGTCGTGAAAAATTGTTTGGAAGTACAGCAAAAGTACAGCAGAGCCGACGCCCAGGATCCGGGCGATCGGCTCTTTTTTTGTGCCCGCCGAAACTCATGCACAAAAGCAGATACGTGGGCGCTTTTCAGAATTTCGCGCGTTTTTCCATTGACGGCGCTGCGCCGTAAACGGATAGTGGTTTTTCAAGATTAATTTGATTTATTCAAGTCGGGATTCTGTGCGGGATTGATCTGATCTACCGCGGCGAGCTTATCGGCCAGCGGGATGCGGACATAGTTCTTCATGGTGGTGAGATAGGACGCATGGCCGCCAGTCTCCGTGATGATGCCGGCCTGGACGCCTGCTGCCGTCAGGCTGGTGAAGTAATAGTGCCGTGCGGTTTGCGGCGGGAGGCGGCGCAGCTGCAGGCGGTCAATGGTGTTCCAGTATTTTTCGTAAAAGTTATCTTCGTTCATTTCAAGCAGCTTTACGCGGCGCGCTTCGTAGAAGAACCGGACAACGGGCAGGATCCGCGCGGAGATCGGGATCACGCGATCGATGCCGGCTTCGGTTTTGATGCCGCCGATCATATAGCGCTCCTCAATGTTCACGTTCTCCAGAAGGATGGTGGCCAGCTCACCGTAGCGCAGGCCGCAATAGCACATGATGAGGATATAGCCGGTGAAAAAGTTCCCGGCCGCGTAGTCGCGCCACATCAGATCGACATCTGCATCCGTCCAGGTTTCGCGTTTGGCCTTGGGCGCGTCCGGCAGGTCGATATGCTGCGCTTTGTTGGAGGACACGATCTCACGGCGGATGGCCAGATCGTAGAGGTGCGACAAGAGCACCTTCATATCGCGCGCAGGATAATAGGTGGACACGGCCAGGTCCACGGCGCGCTGCAGATCGTCCACGGTGAGCTCCGCGATCGGGCGCAGCTCAATGGGCTTTAAGCGCGTCCATGCGTACCCGAGTTTGTCCTGCTGGGACGTAGAGAGCTGCGCGTAAGGCTTGCCGGCAAGGTACATATCGTGCAGCTCGCGCAGGGTCTCCGTAGGCCGTGGCCGCTGGCTCTTCAGGCCGGCGGCGGCATTGATGGCGTCCGACTTTTTGACGAAGGTCTTAGAGGCGGTCCGGCGCTTGCGCTTGCCGTCCTCCATGAACCAGCCGAGTGTGACGGTGACCTGGTATTTGCCGTCCGGACGCTTGTAAACGGAGCCGGTGCCGCGGGAACGGATATGGCGACGAGCGGCCGATGTTGCATCTTTTTGGGGCGTTCCGCAATAGCAACAGAATAACGCGCCGGGCGGAAGCGGCTGATCACACTTAACACAATTCAAATAATTCACCCCCCGGTAACAGTTGCGGTAACAGTTTTTCGAGCAAAGGTGTTACCGCTCTTTTAGCAATAGTGACCAAATATCATGGTTCTGATGCCCGGCAAAGTGGCAGGATATTTAGGCAGGTTCCACAACGGTAACAGAAGTAACAAAAGTAACAGGTTTTTTTGATACACCCCCTGTATATTTTTTCGCTGAGCGCACATAGTGCGAGAAAACAGCTTTTGCGGCCAAAAAATACAAGGGGGGGTATGTTTTTGGTGTTACTTTTGTTACCTATCCAATATAACATCAATATAACTGTTTCATAATAGAAAATTAGCGTAAATCATTCTATAATTTGTTGAAACCGTCTGAGCAACTTCGCGGGATATTGTAAACAATGATGGAATGCGGCGGTAACAGTAAAGGTGTTACCGTTTGTTACTTTTGTTACCTGCATCATAATGTCAAAAAAATATGCAAGATGTGCAAAAAGCTTTATCTGGCTACTCGACAACATCGGATGGAGGCTCCGGCTTGCGCTCCTTCTCCTCCCTGGCTTTCCTTAGCAGGTCGGCGACACTCAGGTAGCGCAGGTAGTGGATGTCGGCGCAAATATGCCCGATGGCAGAAAGCAAGCAGCCGGCGATGATCCCCGAGAAGGCATAAACGAAGTGAAGCGTGCCCCAGCGGTTAATAAGGCCTACGACAACGGCAATCAGACCGATGAGATTGGCCAGGACGCCGAGCGTCTGCGACAGGTCTGCCGCCCAGGGCATGCGGTAGGGTTTGAGATTACCGTTTTTATCAAAACGAATAGCCACGATTATTCCTCCTTTTCTAATGCTTTGACCAGAGTGCGGACGATCGCCTGATCGCGTTTGGACAAGAGACGGTAAGCGCGGATGAGGGCAAGCTCGTCCGGGGCGAGCTGCTGCCGATCCAGGCGGGCGAGGAGCTGCGCAAGAGCGGATCCACTGTTCCCTGCCGGCGCGGCGGTTTGCTTTTCCATGGTGTTCTCCTCCTTTTAACCTACTTCTTTAGCTTCCACACCGGAAACTCCAGAACTCTTTTTATATATCTGCTGGGCCATGAACATGGTCTGGCGGATATATTCCTGCCCCTGCTCGTTCAGCGAGCGGAAACATTTAACCAGGTCAACCTCTGTCGGCGTCAAGGCCGCGCCAGGCTTCTTTGCCCTGCCAAGCAAGAGGTCCACACTGCAATCGAAGAAATCGGCCAGCTTCATCAATGTGGCGGTGTCCGGATCGCTCCTGCCGTTTTCAATGTTTGTAAATGCCGGTCGGGAGATCTTCAGGTAATCGGCAACTTCGGCCTGCGTGCGCCCTTTTTCTTTGCGGACAGCTTTAATGTTTAGCATACCATCACCTCGATACTATTATAATGTTTAGCAAGGAAACATACAATTAACGTTTCAAATATAAACAAAATTTATATTTGGGGCTTGACAATGTTTAGATACTAAACTATAATGTTCGCATCCTAAACATGAGGTGCTTTATGAGCATAAAAGAAGCGAGAAAGGCAAAGGGCTGGACGCAGGAAAAAGTTGCGGAACTCGTAGGCATATCCCGGTCGGCCTATACCAACATAGAAACCGGCGCGAAAATGCCGTCCGTGCCAGTCGCCCAACGCATAGGCAAGGTGCTCGGCATACCATGGGCGAGCATCTTCGAAGAAAAGCCGGAGACGGAGGTGCACGATGGCCAAGAATAACGAGCTGAACGTAGACGTCAACGTTTGTTTGAGCGTGCCGGATGAGGTGGCGGAAAGGATCATGACGCTGCTTGCGATGTACCTGGACGATCACCCGAACAAGGCGCTGCTGATGGAGCGCGACGAGAACGGCAAGCATCACGGGAAGATCGACGACCTTACCGCGCCGGAGCGCGGCGACGCGCTGGTGATCGCGCACGCGAGCGACATCCCTTGCCATACGGAGCGGATCTGGCTGGAGACCCGAGAAGACGCTCTGTTCCCCGTGGAGTACAAGCGGTGGGACGACACGGACTTCATCTATTTCTACGACCGATACAAACCCTACAATGAATTCGGCTGGAGGGCCGACACCTACAACTGCGACTGGCGCTGTTGGACGAAGAAGCCCAGCGAGGAACAAAGGGAAACGGTGGAGTGGAATGAAAAGGCAGACGACACTGAACCATTCCCGGAGTGGCGCGCGCATGTAGAGCGGTTTATGGCGGCAGAGCCGGAAGCAAAGGCGGACGACCCTGCGCCCTTCCCGGAGTGGGACGTGATTCCGGTGCAGGAAATTCCATCCTATACGGGGCAGATAATATTCCTTGAAGATTATTCCCCCGGGCAGGTCATCGGCGTGAAGTATCGATACGCGGACGAGAAAGAGGAAACCATGGTATTCCGGGTCGTTCCGCGAAACAGAAGCGAGACAGACGGATTAACCCTTTATCGGCGCATAGAGGATTACGGCCGGCTCTGGCGCTGCTGGAACAGGCCGACGACAACGGAAGAGCGGAAAGCGGTGAAGTGGCTATGACGATTGAAGAGATGCGGACGAGCGAGAAGAGCTTCCTGATCCCGACGGATGTATGCGAAGTGCTCGGCTGCGCGCCGTATAGCATCAACGTGCAGGCCAAGGAGGATCCGCGCAAGCTGGGCTTTCCGGTGAGCGTGATCGGGACGCGGGTGAAGATCCCGCGGGTGGCGTTTCTCAAATGGATGGACGGCGCGGGTATGTGGGACAACGTGCCGGAAGAGTGCGAGATCTACGGAAAAGAACGGAAGTAAGGACAGAGTGCTGCCTCTATGACGATATTTGACATCCTGGCGCGGCTTAAAAACGTCAAGGGCCCGGACGCGAGCGGAAACTACTTGGCGTGCTGCCCGGCGCACGACGATAAGAAGCAGAGCCTGAGCGTGAAGCAGGGCGACAAGGGCGTAGTAATGAAGTGCTATGCCGGCTGCGGCGTGCGGGACATCTGCGCAAGACTCGGCATAGAGATGAAGGATCTGTACGAGGACAAGCCCAGGGAACCGCAGGCACCCAAGCAGCAAAGGAAGATCGTAAAGACCTATCCGTACACTGACAAGGACGGGAAGTTGCTGTTTGAGGTAGTGCGCTACGAACCCAAGAGCTTCAGCCAGCGGATGCCGGATCCGGACAAGCCGGGACAGTGGATATGGAAAAGCTGCCCGGTGCAGCCGCTGTACCGGCTACCGGAAGTAAACAAGGCCATCGCGGCGGGGCAGTACGTGTGCATCGCCGAAGGCGAAAAGGACGCCGAGACCCTGGCGCGCCTGGGCTACTGCGGCACCAGCATCGCGATGGGCGCGGGCAAGTGGAAAACCCAACACACCGAGCAGCTGCAGGGCGCGAAGGTATTGCTCTTCGCGGACAACGACGCTGCAGGGATGAGCCATGTGAAGATCGTCAGCAAGGCGCTGGCGGGCACGGCGAAATCGGTGAGCACGATAATCCTAAAGGAAGTCTGGCCGGAGATGCCGGACAAGGCCGATGTTACAGACCTGGCCGAAAAATTCGGTGACGAAAAGGCAAAGGAGCTGATAGAGCTCGCGATCCGGAAGGCGAGCTCAGGGCGAAGCGTCAATGCGCAGGCGCAGACGCCCCTGGAGCAGGCTCAGCTGCACGACGACACCGAGGCTGGAAAACTGTTCAGCCAGGTGCACGGGTACACCGCCAAGGACGGCTGCATATGCCAGTTCACGAGCGACGGCGGTATGAAGCCCCTGTGCACGTTTACCGCCATACCGCGCAGCGTGGTAACGAAGGACGACGGTGTGGGGCTGTCAACGGGGTTTGACATCGAGGGCTGGGACAAAAACGGCAATCGGCTGGGGCAGGTATGGGTAAGCGGAAGCGGTTTTAACCGCATGGACTGGGTGCTGGACAGCTGGGGCTTTAAGGCCAACATCATGCCAGGCACCGCAGTCAAGGACAAGCTAAGGTACGCGATCGCCGAGGTGGGCGCGATGAGCGCAGCCCGGAAGACGCTGTACATCCATACCGGCTGGCGCAAGATCGACGGGAAAGACGTTTTCCTGCATGCTGGCGGCGCGATCGGCAACGACCAGGTGAGCGTACAGCTTGAGGGCAAGCTTGGCGCTTACGACATGGGCGGCGGCAAGGAGATCAGCTGGGAAGACGCATGCAAGGCGAGCATGAGACTGATGGAGGTGATGGACGAGCGCGCGGCGCTGCCACTGCTGGGCATGATGTACCTGGCGCCGCTGTGCAGCATACTGGAAGCAGAGGGCTTGGCCCCGAGGTTTTCACTGTACCTGCTGGGCGCGACGCAGACGAGGAAAACGACCGCAGCTCTGCTGGCCATGAGCCACTTCGGGAACTTCAACGCCCAGGACAAGATACCGGCGAGCTTTACCGACACGGCGAACAGCATACAGCGGTCGGCGTTCCTGTTGAAGGATATGCCGATCCTGGTGGACGACTACTTCCCGGTGGGGAGTGTGCAGGCAAGGCGCAAGATGGAAGAGACCGCGCAGAGCCTGTCGCGATCCTTCGGCAACGGTGGCAGCAGGGGCAGGTTGAGCTCGGACATGACGCTGAGAAGCGCCTACCCTCCGCGGGGTGTAGCGATCATGACGGGCGAAGATCTGCCGGACATCAAGGAAAGCGGCTTGGGCCGTTTCCTGATCATCAACTTCAGCCGGGGGAGCGTGCCGGTGACGCCGGAGCTGAGCGAGCTGCAGCGGATGGCACAGGATGGGTACCTGAGAAAGGCCATGCGCGGATATGTGCAGTACGTGGGCGGCGCGGACGAGAAAAAGCGCAAGTCGCTTCGGGACATGTTTATGTACCTGCGTACGCAGACCGCGCAGCGCATCGGCGAGGCCGGATACCGGAGCATAGAGGCGGTGGCGCATCTGACGATGGCGATTACGATGATGTGCGGGTACTGGAAGTGGGCCGGAGCGATCACGCAGGAAGAGAGCGAGGCGCTGATTAAACGGGCGCATGCCGTGCTGATCCAAGTAGCCGAGAGACAGGCAAAGGACATCAGCGAACAGAAGCCTACGGCGCAGTTTATCAGGATCGTGGGCGAGCTGCTGCAAAGCGCGCGGTTCAAGTGCTTGGCGGTGGACGAAACCAGCAACAGCATCAACGTGTTGGGTTACATGGACCAGTACAACTACTACTTCTTCCCCGAGACGGTTTACCAGGCTGTGAGCAAATTCTGCAGCGACCAGGGCACGGTGTTCCCGGTGAGCCTTGCGCAGCTGCGCAAGCAGCTGGTGGACGAAGGCAGGATCACTTCGGAGATGGCCAACAAGCTGAAAAAGGTGCGCGGGCGCGTGGGCAGATACCTGTGGATCCCGAGGGCGCTGATCGACGGCGACCGGGAAATACCGCCCAGACAGGAAAGCATGGATATGACGGAGGTCAACGACCCCGACAATCCGTTTACGAAGGGAGAAAACTAAATGGAACTTGGGATTATGGAGAAAGCAAACCTTCAGCCTTCGCAGGAGCTTGCGAGGATCGAGGCGCGAATCGAGTACAATTTGACGAGCGCCTACAGCAACATCGTGGACATCGGACGGTGCCTTAACGAGGCGAAGGAAAAGAAGCTGGTGCCCCACGGCAAGTGGGAAGCCTGGCTTACGGAAAAGACCGGCATGAGCACCGAGCAGGCGCAGCGGTGGATGAGGATCGCGCGGGAGGTGCCCGAGGGCAGCTATTTAAGCCGGCTCGAGGTCAGCAAGATCCGCGAGATACTGACGCTGCCCGCGCCGCAGCGCGAAGAG
>JAEEGL012272131.1_pt1 | contig 24554 bp, 21 predicted proteins | sample 9134231 | NCBI WGS metagenome assembly JAEEGL01 (sample SAMN16246548, study PRJNA631951) | gut metagenome | biome: gut microbiome; feature: rumen; material: fiber-attached | host: Bos | place: Iran: Karaj | collected 2018-10
GTACTGTCTTCGCTCATAAATGCGTTGTTTTCATCGCTTCTTGCGTCCTCCCTGTTGCTATGCCTTTGAGGTAGTTACATCTGAAACAATCTTTCTTTTCGCCTTCGCCGTATCTGTATACTGTCTTCACTCGTAAAGACGCCGTTTTCATCCTTTTCTGTTCCCTCCCTAAGTGCCGCTGAGGCAGTGACATCAAAAACTAATTAGTGCTTTATCAAGCACTCACCCCGTAGGGGTGCGGGTGTCCGGTGGACACCTTCGCGTAGCGAAAGCACCGACCGAACCGACAGGTGAGACCGGATATCATCCGCCCGCCACACAGGATATGCGGAGCATTATCTTATGCCTTCCCCTTGAGGGGAAGGGGGACCGCGTGCGGTGGATGAGGTGTCACATTGCGTAAAGATTATATTAAGAGGTAGGTTTTCTACCTCATCTTTATAATCGGCGCTTTGCGCCCCTTAATTCTGCATTCTAAATTCTGAATTTCGCATTAAAAAATGCTTCCGTTTCCGGAAGCATTTTTGTTATCTGAATGCCACGCTCATTGCGAGCAGGATTTGTGCGGGGTAGTAGGTTGAGAGTTCCGCCGTTACAAACAGATTCTTTCTCTTGACCGGCGTGAAGTAGAGTATGCCGAGGCAGGTGTCGCTTATAAGGAAGAGGCACGCGCCCACGAGCGCCATTATGTTGGCGGGGATTGCTTCCTTCATAACGAGCGTTGCGGCGAAGGCAATCTTCCACACAAGCAGGCCGTAATAGACGCAGAGCAGGGCGGCAAACGGTCCTTTGAGCGCCATCTTCAGCCCTTTGATTATCCCAAGCGCGAGCAGCATGCCGACCGGGAAGAATATTGCGGCGTACCAGTTCATACCGTAAAGATACATAAACGCCAGTATCTGGAATATGTGGCCTACCAGGAAATAGCCCGTGCCTATCGGTATCAGTTTCTTCTTGAAAGTCGGCGCAATCTCCTTGATGCCGAGAAAAATATCTCCGCAGAAGCCGAACATCAGAGCAATACATATAAGGCTGAAATATCTGACGTTACTGCTGTTGAGGTAATTGCCCAGCACGGAAATGGAAATAAATCCGAAGGACGCCATGAATTTGCATATCATGCCCTCAAAGGATTTGTTCTTGCTCCTGAGAAGGATACACGACGCGCCGAAGATAATTGTAAGCGCGATTAAAAGATAGATGCCGCTCATTATTTCACCTCATCGCTTTCCGCCCATCTGCCGCAGGCGGAGAAACCGCATTTTTTATAAAATTCAAGCAGAGAATCCGACCGGCAGAAGAGGTAGGATTCTTTGTCTTTGTCTGCCATAAAGGGTACCAGAGAGGAGGCGAGGCCTCTGCCTCTGCATTTTTCGTCTGTGGCAACCGCGCCCAGAAGCACGGCCTTTTCGTTTTCAAACAGCCTGAAAGCGCACGCCTCAAGCACGCCGTTTTCTTTTATCGCTCCGAATGAAGCGGTGCCTTTGTTGAGCCTCAGGCAGATACTTCCGGCGAAATCATTATATGTTCCCACATCAAAACCGCATGCGGTAAGCAGGTTGTAAACTTCTCTGCCTTCAAACCCGTTTGTGAAGAGTTCCGGCTTTTCCGCAGGCGAGCCGTCATACTTTACTATGTATGAGGACTTTTTCGCTTTCAGCCCGAGTTTTTCAAAATCCTCAGCCGCGCCCTGAATACTGCCCGCGCCGAGAAAAGAAAGAAAGGATTTGATTTCTTCACAGTCCGCACCTTCGCCGCAGTAAAGAGTTACAGCGCCGTCAACCGCGCCGACAGCCGCAGAGTTACCCTGACGGTAAAACCTCGCGAAATCGTGAGTAAAGCCGTAAGTGAGCGCGAGCGCGCCGATTTTGGCGCAGAAGGGATTTGACGGCATAAAGCCGAGTTCATCATACGATTCGCAGAGTTTCAGCATTTCGCCAGTTCTTCCGCCATCGCTTTTACAAGGTCGCGGGTGCTTTCGATATCTTCATATTTGCATACGCAGCCTGGTGAGTGGAGATACCTTGTGGGCACGGAAAGCGTGAGCACCTTCACTCCGCTTCTGCTCTTGTGTATGGCTCCCGCGTCGTTGCCGCCCGCCACTCTCGTTTTGGTCTGCGCTTTTATATTTTTCTGCTTTGCCGTTTCAAGAGCCTTGCGGTAAAGGTCGATGTCATATACGGTGGACCTGTCCATAAACGAAACGGCGGGTCCTTCTCCGCACACGCACACTCTGTCTTCACCCGTAACGCCGCTTATGTCGGCGGCTGTGGTGGTTTCGGTCACAATCGCGTAATCGGGCGCAACGCCGAAAGCACTTGCCGCGGCGCCCCTCGTGCCTACTTCCTCCTGCACGCTGAAACTGAAGAAGCAGTCATATTCAAGGCCGGAGCGGATAAGGTCAATCATAATCGCGCATCCCGCTCTGTTGTCAATCGCTTTTGAGCAGATGAAGCCGTCGCCGAATTCGGTGAATTCACCGTCAAAGCAGACTTCGTCACCGGGCGAAACGAGGGTGAGAGCGCTCTCTCTGCCGTGTGCGCCGATGTCGATATAGAGGCTGTCCGCCACGGGGATTTTGTTTTCATCCTCTTTTTCGGTCAGGTGTACGGGCACGATGCCCACAACGCCGGGTACAGCCTTTTCGCCGACGGCCACATTTCTGCCGATGAAAACTTTGGTGTCAATTCCGCCCACGTTTGCAAAGCGGAGCAGGCCGTCATCCGTAACACCTGTCACGATGAAGCCGACCTCATCCATATGAGCGTCAATGAGCACCTTGTTCTTTGCACTCTGACGCCCCTTTTTGAAGGCGATGAGATTGCCGAGATTATCGGTGTGATAATCGCAGAAGCCGTCTATCTGAGAAATGATGTAGTCTCTCACCTTGTTTTCGCGCCCGGAAATGCCGGGTAGGGAGCAGAGCATTTTCAGTGTTTCACGCATTTTCCCCGCTCCTTTCCTCTATATACGCCGCCATAAGCGCGGCAGTTGCCTCGATATCGGCAAGTTCGCACACTTCAACGCTCGTGTGCATATTTCTTATGGGTATGGATATAAGGGCGGTCTTTATTCCGCCTCTCTGAGTCTGGATTTCGTCGCAGTTTGTACCGGTTCTGCCGCCCATAACTTCGGGCTTTGCCTTGATATCTTTCTCTCCCGCGAGGGCAAGCAGACGGCTGCTTATTTCGTAGTCAAGCGTAGGAGCGATGCCCACAAGTGCGCCGTCGCCGAGTGAGCCGTATTTCTCTTTGCTCACACCGGGCGCGCTCGCGAAGGTCACGTCAACGGCGAGAGCGACACTGCCCTCAAGGCCGAAAACGCCTGCCTGTGCGCCGCTGCCGCCTGTTTCCTCCTGAGCGGAAAACATAACTTCAAGCGGGCAGGTGCTTTTGCCTTCAAGCATCTGCAGGCATCTGAGTATTGCCGCTACACCCGCTCTGTCATCAATGCAGGGGGAGGCGACTCTTGTGCCGGCAAGAGTGAGAAAACTGCCGTTTGCGGTGATTCTGTCGCCGGGCGAAACAATCTCTTTTGCCTCTTCGCCTGTAAGGCCTGTATCAATCAGCATATCGTCAAACGAAGGCGCTTTGCCCTCGTCCTCTTTTTTTGCGAGATGGGGAGGGGTGGAGGTGACTATGCCGAATATATCTTTTTTGCCGTGAATTGTTACTTTGGCGCCGGTGAGCACTCTTATATCCGAGCCGCCGACTTTGGCAACCTTAAGAAAGCCGTCGTCTTTTACGGCAGTTACAATCAGACCTATTCTGTCAATATGAGCGTCGAGGATTATCCCGCCGCCTTCGCCCTTTTTGCCGATAACGCTGCCGAGAGTATCGCGCTTTACGGGCATATACTTTGAGAGCAGATTTGCGGCGAAATCTGCGGCATCGTCTTCTCTGCCGGAAACTCCGCCTTTGCCGCACAGCCCTTCAAGCAGGGAGCGCACTTCACTGTATTCCATATTATTCTCCTATAACTCTTACGCCGCCCACGGGCCTTATGCTCAGCACATAGCAGGATTTTTCACCGAATACCGAGCAGATTGCCGCCTTGAAAGCGGGAAGAATATCGTTGGGGACAAAAGCCTGAATCGTGCCGGCGAAACCGCCGCCGTGCACTCTCCACGCGCCTTTGCCTTTGAGCAGGTCGTGGCACATTGCGAGCGCCACAGAAACTGCCTGGGATGTGGGATATTTGCAGGTGAATACATTCTGGTTATACATATAGGACGAAAAGCCGCTGTCGATAACAAGGGCTTTGAACGCCTCAAAATCGCCTTTTTCGAGGGCGGCAACTTCGCCGTCAACTCTCTCGTTTTCGTTGAAGAAATGCTTTGCCCTGAGCACGGCCCTGTCGTTTACTTCGGCGCGTACTTTGGCAATGTTTGCCTCAAATTCGGCTCTGTCAACATCCCTGAGCACTTTCTTGCCGAAAACGGCGGCAGCCTTTTCCATTTCGCCTCTTACGGCGGCATAGTCGTCGGTAAGGTCCGCGTGGTCCGCACCCGAATCGATTATGCACAGCGAATGTCCGCAGGACGCGAAGTCAAAATCAACCATATTGATTTCGGGAGCGGAGGGGTCGCGGAAATCGATTTTAACAAAACCGCCTACCGAGCAGGCTGTCTGGTCCATAAGTCCGCAGGGTTTGCCGAAAAAGACATTTTCCGCGTACTGAGCAATCTGTGCTATCTCAACGGCATCAACCTTGCCGTCATTGTAAAGATAATTGAGCATTGTGCCTATGAGCACTTCGAAAGCGGCGGACGATGAGAGACCCGAGCCCGAGAGCACGGATGAAGCGGTGGCGGCGTCAAAACCGCCCACGTTGTAGCCTCTCTCTTTGAATGCGGCGCATACGCCTCTTACAAGGGCGGGGGAGTGGCCGACTTCATCGGCCTGAGGAGTGAGTGTATCGAGCGAGCAGACATCCATATCATAGCCTTCGCTCTTAACTCTCACGATGCCTTCATCATTTTTGGAGGCAACGGCAATCGCGTCAAGGTCAACGCCTGCGGCAAGCACTTTGCCGTGGTTGTGGTCGGTATGGTTTCCGCCGACTTCAGTCCTGCCGGGTGCCGAAAACACTTCGACCTCCCTGCCTTCGCCGAAGATGGAGTCAAATGTTTCGGAAACTCTTATGTATCTCTCTCTCTGAAAAGCGAGGTCCTCTTTCTTATAAAGGACGCCGAGTCTTTTGTCGTATTTGCCCGATTTTATGTTTTCTCTGAGTAAAGCATTCTTAATCATTGTAATCCTCCTGTGCTTCGGTGTAAGTGTTTTCCGGTTCTTCCGGGTTGATTATTTCTTCGCCCTGCGCGGGCTGTTCATTATCGTTTGTGTTTTCCTTTTCTTCCTGATGCTGTTTTTTCGCTTTGTGCTGCTTTGAACGGCGGTCGTAGAATTTAACGAATCTGTCAATCAGATTCCACACGCCGTTTGCGCTGAGGAATGTGAGACCGCTGAGCAGGCAGATAATCATTACCGGAAGCAGGAAGCCGATTGAAAGCGGGTCAAACATATTCGTACCTGCGATGGTAAATGACACAAGTTTCGGCAGAAATCCGAGCAGGGAAATAATAATGAATTTGCCGTAACCGAAACTGAACGAGCCGTAAACGGATGAAACGATGTTTACGGGAATTCCCGGCACAAGCCTTATGGCAAAGAGCAAAGCCGGGTTTCCTTTGCCGCCGGACTGAATCGCGTTTCTCATCGCATCGCTTTTTCTCAGCAGTTTCCAGGCGTAACCCGCCCCGAAGTGCTGACCCCAGAAATACTTTATGGTAAACTGCAGGCCGAGCCCGATCATATTTATCGGAATAGCCGCGTAAAGCGGAAAAACGATACCTGTGATAAGGCATACGGTGGAGGTTGTGTAAATGGGGAAAAACGCCTTGATGATATAGAGGAGCATTATCGCCATCACAAATTCAAAACTGCGGTCAAGGTTTGTGATATGTTCTTCAAGCCTTATCAGAATACTGCGCAGGTCGGCATACCAGGACCAGAGCCAGTCAAAGCGCAGAGAGATAATGAGAGCCTCTATCAGCAGAGCGGCAAGCACTAATATGAGCCCTGCGAAGAACAGGGATTTTTTTCTCTGTTTGTTTTTACTCAATACGGGTCCGCCTTTTCAGAAATAATCCGGTTTCGTACATACCAATCTATTATATAATAAAATAATGAGTTTCGCAACAGTTTATTCATATTTGTCCGTGTTTTTAATTATTCTTGTATTTTCGCGAAAGTGAGTATATACTGAATAAAGAGGTGATAAATATGAAAATCGTGATTCTTGACGGCTATGCCGAAAACCCGGGCGACCTTTCGTGGGACTGGCTCGCGGAATACGGCGAATACACCGTGTATGACAGGACTCCCGCCGCGCTTATTGACGAAAGATGCGCGGGCAATGATATCATATTCACAAACAAAACTCCGCTTACAAAGGAAACTCTTTCAAAACTGCCGGGCCTTAAGTATGTGGGCCTTCTGAGCACGGGCTTCAATGTGGTGGACTGGGAATACTGCAAAGAGCGCGGCATACCCGTGACCAACATCCCGTCTTACAGCACTATGGCGGTTGCGCAGAATGTGTTTGCCCATATTATCGGCTATACCAACAGGCTTGCCGAGCATTCCGCGTCCGTGCACGCGGGCGAGTGGGCTGCAAACCCCGATTTCTCATATCAGGTGGCTCCGATATATGAACTTGACGGCAAAACTCTCGGCATAATCGGCTTCGGCAAAATCGGAAAAGCCGTTGCCCGCATAGCAAACGCCTTCGGTATGAAGGTGCTCGCCGTCACCAATCACCCTCGCGAAACAGAGGGCGTTGAGTTTACGGACAGAGACACCCTGCTCGCCTCATCCGATTTTGTCACCATCCATACCCCGCTTACCCCCGAAACCACCGGTATGGTAAACGCGGAGTTTCTTTCAAAAATGAAAAAGACCGCTATGCTCATAAATACTTCAAGAGGCCCCGCCGTTGACGAGCAGGCGCTTGCCGATGCCCTTAAAAACGGCGTGATAGCCGCCGCGGGCCTCGATGTTATGAAAAAAGAGCCGCCCGAAGCGGACAATCCCCTGTGCTCCCTGCCCAATTGCTCCATCACTCCGCACATCGCCTGGGCGGGCTTTGAAACAAGGGCAAGGCTTATGGAAATCTGCAAACAGAATCTCAGGGCATTTTCAGAGGGTAACCCCGTAAATGTGGTTTACTGATAATAATAAAAGGGACTGTGTCAAAACACAGTCCCTTATCATTTAAGAATAATTACAGTATGATTTTCGCTTTCCATGAGAAGGAGAATGTTTTTCCCGCCTCAAGAGAGCGGATTTCTCTTTTGAGCGAAATGTCGCTTTTCACCTCGTGGCTGTCGTTTATTCCGTACCACGGCTCAATGCACACATAGGGAGCGCCGGGCTTTGCCCAGATGCCGAGCACGGGGCAATCGCCGAAGGTAAACTCAATCTCATTTTCGCCTTTGATGCGAAGTTTCTTTGATTTCATGCCGGAGAGTATGAGAGCGTCGGGCTCGAAAATCTCTTTTGTGATAACGATTCTGCTCTCGTTTTCGAGGCAGGGGAATTTTCTGTCAATGAGCATATTCGTGTTGTCGATTCTCTCGGTGCAGATTGTTTCCGGCTGCTCGAATTCGATTATGTCGCCCAGCTTGCAGGCAAAAGCGGGGTGAGCGCCGATTGAAAAATACATTGTTTTATCCGAACGGTTTTCCACCGAAAGAGTGTTAATAAGCGCTCTGCCGTCAAGTTCAAAATCCGCCGTGAGCAGAAAGTCAAACGGATACATTTCAAGAGTTTTTTCAGTGGGCTCAAGGTAAAACGATGCCTTGCTTTCTCCGCATTCGCCGGCCTTGAACTGCATCTTCCTCGCGAAGCCGTGCTTTGGCAGGTGATAGGCTTTGCCCTCATAGTAATATGTGTCGGAGTTGAGCTGGCCTATAACCGGGAAGAGAATCGGAGCCTGACCGTACCATATATCGGGGTTTCCCTCCCAGATGTATTCTTTGCCGTTTTCCTTTGAACGAAGGGAGTGAAGTTCAGCCCCCATATCGTTTATCTCGCAGGTGAGATAATCATTTGCTATCTTAAAAAACATAGTTTACCTCCTTGTCGTTTTCAGTTCACATCTTTCTGTTATTGTATAATAAAAGTCGCACTTAAGTCAACAAAAATCCGTGTCCGTTTTGTTTCGGTATTGATTTTTAATTGTATTTAGTATATAATACACTATATATGTTCGGAGGTGTTCTTTATGCAGCAGTTCAACGAGTTTGCCGGGGTATACACCCTTCTTCTGACTCCCTTCAACAAAGATCTTACCATTGACTACAAGGCTTACGAAGAGTATGTTTCATGGCAGGCTTCTTTCGGGCCGCAGCATCTGTTTTCGGTTTGCGGCTCATCCGAAATGACCCTGCTCACCCTTCCCGAAAGGCTTAAGTGCGTATCGCTCGCTGTCAAAAATTCACAGGGCGTGCCCGTGTTTGCCACGGCGAATCTGCAGAGGGAAGAGCAGGCGCAGATTGACGAAATCAAAGCCCTCGAGCAGCTCGGAGTTACGGGCCTTGTGTTTGTGACCAAAGGAATGTGCGACACGCCCGATGAGCAGTATGATTACCTCACCTCTCTTGCGTCTCACACCGACCTTCCCGTGATCCTCTATGAATTTCCCGGTATGCAGCCCCATCTTATGCACGCCGACGTTTACGGCAGGCTCGCCGCCACCGGCAAATTCAAGGGCATAAAAGACACCACCTGTTTTCTCACCGAAATCAAGAAAAAAATCGCCGTGCAGGGCGAATCCGATGTGCTGCAGGCAAACATTCCCTTCCTTTACGATGCTTACGAAGCGGGCGCAAGAGGTGTTGTGGCAACTCCCACTACCTGCGGCGCGGATTTGTTTGTAAAGATGTGGGATGCCTGGTGCAAAGAGGACAAAGAAACCGCCAAAGCATATTACGAGCAGATTATACTGCTTGATAACGCCATTGATTCGGGCTTCAACGCCAGCGCAAAATACGTGTGCAGACTCAGAGGCGTCAATATGAATGTATATACCCGCACGGGAGCGAGCCTGAGCCCTGCCAGATGCAGGAGCATAGAGGCCTATGTGGGCTGGGCGAAATCCAACGGAGTATTCTGATAATAACCTGTAAAACGGAGAAGAGATTATGAAGAAATTAAGTGCAAATGTTTGCGCCGTTACTCACACGGGCAGAGTGCGCAAAGAAAATGAAGACAATTACAGCCTCAACGGCAAGGTTACTCTGCCGGGCGGCCTTGTAAAAGGAAAAGCCTATATTCAGAAGATGAATGAGCCCTTCCACCTCGCCGTGTGCGACGGTATGGGCGGTGAAATGCACGGTGAAGTTGCCTCCGGTATCGCGGTTGAGGCAATAGCCAGGCACGCGACAAGCATCTATGAGAGCGGCGAAGATTTTTCGTTTGCGGTCTCCAACTGCCTTGATGACGCCAACAACAGAATCTGCAGCGAAATCACCACACGCGGCGTAAGGCTCGGCACTACTCTTGCCGCCATCTATGCCGTAAAAGGCAGGGTAATCTGCGTAAGCCTCGGCGACACCAGAATTTACCATTTCTCAAACGGCATACTCGAGCAGGCAAGTTTTGACCACACTCACGCGCAGGGATTTGTTGACGCGAGAGAACTCGGCGAAAAAGAGGCGGGTGAACTGCCCGACGCCAAGAGGCTCACAAAGCATCTCGGCGTTTTCCCCGAGGAAGCGACTCTCTCACCCAACGTGAGCGTTATTGACGACGTTGACGACGGCGATATAATCCTGCTGTGCAGTGACGGTCTTACCGATATGCTTTCCGACGAAGAGATTTCAACCATCATCTCAATGGGAGACACTCCCCAGGATGTATCGGCAAAACTCGTTCGCAAGGCGCTCGAAAAGGGCGGCAAAGACAATATCACGGTAGTCACCGCTTTCATGAACGCGGAGGACACTTCCGTATTCGCCCCGATAGCCGAAGCAATGGTTGGCGACAAGGATCCCGATTATGAGGAAGAATACCGCAACTCCTACGGAGCCAACACGGCGGAAGAAACGCCCGCAGATCCTTACGCAAACGCTGATTCGCAGGCGGCCAAAAAGGAGATAGACAAGCGCAAGATTGTGCTGATTGCGGGCATCGTGCTCGCCGCGCTTATGGTGATTGCCCTTGCGGTGATTATAATCAAATCCGTAGCCAAAAAGAACGAGCAGGTTACCACAACCACTTCGGTGAGCGATTATTACTCCTCACTTACATCACAGGCGCCGCTCACCACCTGGAACAATACAACCACTACCGAGTTTTCGGAGACTTCTTCGGAAGAGGAGAGCAGCGAAACCACATCGACAACCACCACAAGACCTTACTCTTCCAGAAGATACAATAACTCCACAAGAAGCACTACCAAAGGCACCACCAAGGGTACGACAAAGGGCACAACCAAAGGGACTTCCTCAAATACCGAGCCGACCGCTTCCACAAGCGCAATTGACTCCTCAACCGAGTCCACCAGCCCGACCGAGCCCACCGGCACCACAGGCTCCGATAACTCCTCAAGTGAAACCCAATCTTCGCCGACTCAAGGTTCAACCGAAAACAGCGTTGACGCAAACTCCGGCACTCAGGCGACCTTCTCAATGGATGCCTCTCACGAGGGAGACTGATAACAAAACACAAAGCACCCCTGTTCATCAGGGGTGCAGTTTTTCGGCAAAAAATACAGCCCGTCAACGACGGGCTGTTATCTTTTATAAATTACTCTGCCACTTCTTTGTCGGTGTTTTCTTCGTCTTTGGGCTCTTTCACTTTGTTTGCGGCAGTCCAGTTGATAAGCACGAGTACGCAGATGCATACCGCCGCGAGAAGCACAAACATTGCGCAGAACCAGATTGCGTTATCCATAGCAAAGCCGAGCAGTCCGCCGATGTGCGGCACATATCTTGTGACTACGCCGTAACTGGTGTCTTTGGTGTAAACCGAGGAAACTCCGAAATTGTCGCCGGGCTGACGTACCACATAGGCCTCGTCGCCTTCCTGCACGGTAACCTGGGTGATTGTAACAATGTCACAGCCCTTGCTTGCAGTGTCGGCAGTGGGCACGGCGAGGTGGCTGCCTTCGGTGTAATCGGCATCCGCTTTTCTTGAAGAAATGAGCAGGTCGCCTTTTTTGAGGTTAACGTTATTATTAAGCGTGGTATCGTGAGCGAGAGTGTTGAGCGACATTCCGAATACGGTTGAGCCTTTGTTATCGAGGAATATCGAAATGAAGCAGCCGCATACAAACACAAGCACCGTTGCAACCAGGAGCACTATGGCGATAATCTTGCCGACTATTGCGCCCGCGCCAAGTTTGGGCTTTTCGGTTTCATACTCCGGCTCTTTGCCGAGCGATTCGATAAGCGGCTCTACATCGGCATTGCTCATCTTTTCGGGAGTATAGAGGGGCTTGTCGCCTACTGCCGGTGAAGTCTGCTGCCCGGGGTCGGCTTCTTTGATTTCAAATTCGGGTATGAGTGAGCCCTGTGAAGGGGCAGAGGATTTTTCTTTTACGCTCGCAACAAAGTCTGAATCAAATTCGTCCAAACTTCTGAGTCTGAATTCATCCATAGTATATTACTGCCTTTCGTATTACTTTGAAAAGAATCAGCCAAGCTGAGCCTTGAGTATATCGTTTTCTTTTGCAAGGGCGGCGATGAGTTCACTGATCTTCTGAGCCGCTTCGGCTGCTGCGGGGCTCACTGCGGGGGCGGCGGCAACAGCACCGTTTGCTTTGAGAGCCTTGTTTTCATCAGAAAGCGCACGGCAGATTTTCTTGAGTTTTTCGTTGTTGGCTTCGGTAGTCTTGGCGTATTCGTACACCTTTTTGTATTCCTCCTTGAGGGTGGAAACATACTTTTCGACCTCCGCCTTGTTGTAGCCGGCGTTTTCGGTGTTGAACAATGCTTTGTTTTCCATATATACACAATCCTTTCAAAAGTTATTCTTTCATATAAAAGAATTTTATCACAGAGTAAAGAAAATATCAACAGCAATTTTCCTGTTTTACCGCCGCAAAATATAAACTTTTTGTAAACTGCCTTGACAAACCGCAGGGCGGGGATTATAATACAGGTGTAATAGCACAGATAGCACACTTATCACGCAAAGGAGATGAGGGCAATTGATAGTGATTGACAAGCAGAGCCGCACACCTGTTTATGAGCAGATAAAGACTCAGATTCTCACTCTCATAAACCTCGGCATCTACAAGGCGGATACGAAACTGCCGTCCATCAGGCAGATTTCGGCTGACACGGGCGTCAATGTAAACACCGTGAAAAAAGCCTTTTCCGACCTTGAGAGCAGCGGCATCATTTTCACCGTGCCCGGCACGGGCAGTTTTGTCAGTCAGTCCGCTTTCGGCGACACCGTAATCAAAGAAAAGATGAGGAAGGAAATTGCGTCGGCGCTTGACACGGCGAAATCCATCGGCATCACAAAAGCCGAAATCGAAGAACTGATAAAAGCGGTTTACAAGGAGTGATAATATGATAGAAGTTAAAAATGTCACAAAAAAATTCGGCTCTTTTGCCGCCGTCAAAGATCTGAGTCTTACCGTTGATGACGGCTCAATATACGGCCTTGTGGGCTATAACGGAGCGGGCAAAACCACTTTGCTCAAAATGATTGCGGGCGTTTATAAGCCCGATGAAGGGGAAACCCTGATAAACGGCAGAAACACCTTCACCGATGCGGCGGTGAGGCTCAATATGTTTTATGTGCCGGATGAAATTTATTTTGAGCCTTTTTCAAGCATAGAAAAAATGGCAAAACTCTACGCGGGCTATTATCCCTCATTCAGTTTTGATACTCTTGACAGTCTGTGCGGTGTGTTTGAACTTGACAAAAAAGCGAGGCTCAACTCTTTCTCAAAAGGTATGCAGAGGCAGGCGGAGATGATTCTCGGTATGTCCGCCCATCCGGATGTGCTGCTGCTCGATGAATCCTTTGACGGGCTTGACCCGCAGAAGAGAAATGTGATGAACCGTATGCTTATCGACTATGTTGCCGAAAAAAACTGCAGCGTAATCATTTCATCGCACAACCTTCACGAGGTTTCCGATATATGCGACCGTATGGCGCTCATAAACGGCAAGAGCATTGCGCTCGACTGCAGCGTTGACGATATCGGGGCGGACAGATGCAAGTTCCGCCTGGTGTTTGACAGAGATATGACCGCCTCCGATTTTGACGGCTTTGATATAAGAAAGATTAAAGTCGACGGCAAAATGGTGACTCTCTCCGTCAAGGGCGACCCCGACGAAACCGAGCGCAGACTCAGGGCTATGAACCCGGTTCTCGCCGAGAGATTCCCGCTCACGATTGAAGAAGTATTTCTTGAGGAAATGGAGGAAAAGGAGTATGACTTCAAAGAAATATTCGGCTGATTTATCCGCCTTTACATACCGCAGGACTTTCAGAAGCAACCTGATACTTTCAGTGCTTATCGCGATCAACATTCTTATGTGTTTCAGCGGCGCTCTCAATATAATCGGCGCCGCCGCCGACCGTGACGCGGCAAGATACCTGAAAGCAACCTATACATATTTTTTCCGCACATCAACCGACAGCCCCGACATTATGCCCTTTATGCTCTCAATCCCGTTCATTTTCCTGTGCGCGGGGCTTGCGGTAAGCATATTCAGATATGTTATGGGCAAAAAGTCGAGCAATGTCTATTTCAGCCTCGGCATTTCGCGTGAAAAACTCTTTGTTTCAAATTACTGCGCGGGCCTGAGCGTGATAATGCTCGGCATCATCGTGCCTCTTGCCGCGTGCCTTATTGCCAACGGCATATTCTTCGGCTTCAGCGGCAAACTGCTGTTTGCTTTCGTCTATATCCTTTTCAAAGTATTCTGCGCGGGCGTGTTTGTGTTTACGCTCACCGCGCTCGTGATGCAGCTTGTCGGCTCGGTAATCGAAACGGTGGTATATACCGGCGTGCTGCTCGCCGCCCCGGCAATGGTGAATTACACCCTTTCAAATATGATTGGTAATTTCATTTACGGAGCGCCCTACACGCCGTCCGGCTTTTTTGAAAACGACGGCAGCGGAATGTTTTATGTCTTCGGCAAAAACGCGATTTACTCGGGGCTCTCGATGTTTGATTATCCTAAATACATTACCCCGATTGGCTCCGATAACCTTATAAGTTTTATTACTTCGGAGAGAAAACTCAGCCCCAACAGCGCTTCGTTTTACAGCATAGGCGAGTTCAAGTTTCCGCTTGTCTTCGCCTTGATTACATCAGTGCTCGCTGTTGCCGCATATTTCTGCGCGAAACACCGCAAGGCGGAAAAGGCGGGATTTATGGGCACAAGCCCGTTTGTGCAGGGGCTGTGCGTGCTCGCCGTCGGGCCATTCCTCGCAATGCTCGCTGGCAATATTTTCACCACAAGCGGCATGTCTTTCCCCGCAAAGCGCAGGCTGATTATCCTGCTCTCGATTGTGATTATGGCAGTCGGCTATACCGTTGTGGAAATGATTGTGCTCCGCTCTTTCAAAAAGTATTGGCAGAGATTCAATTATCTGATTGCCGAACTCGGCATTTTCCTGCTCTGCTGTCTGGTTGTGATATCAACCCTGCCCGTCGGCTCAATGAAAGTACCCGCCGCGGCGGATATTGAAAGCGCCTCGATTACCGTGTGCAGCAACGATTACGACAGCATGAACGGATATACGGGACCCGGTTATTTCAACGGCGGCGCGAGGCTCGATGTTGACTGCATGGGCAAGGACTATATCAAACTTTTTGAGGGCTTCAAGGACAAGGAGGATATAGAGAGAATTATTTCCGTAAACGAAAAACTGAACGCTCTCAAAAACACAAAACCCGACAACACCTACGGCGGCGACGATGAATTCACCAAAACAATTCTATCGGGAATCCGCATTGAATATCACCTCAAAAACGGCAAGACGAAGGTGAGAAACTACAGAAATGTTACGCTCGGAATTATCCGCGAAATTGACGAACTGACCAAATCGGATACCATGAAAAATATGATTGCGGACAGTCTCGAAACCATCACGGACGATAACGGCATTGCGCCTCTGAGTTCTTACCAGTATAATATCGCCCTGATTTCTCCCGATATGACGAGAGGGGTTTCGCCCGAACTTTTCTTTGACAATGACGCGAGGGAAAACCTTGTGAAGGCGCTTGCGGCGGATATCCGCGAGGGCACTCTGCCCATAAGCAGAATCAGCGCTTCACCCCTTATGGGTTATATCGTGATGAGGAGTTATGCCTTCCCGACATATGACGGTGATGTTTATACCGATGACGATCCGCCCTTCGCCAAACCGCAGGGAGATATTGAACTGATTGACGACGAACACGAAGAAATGTCCTTCGTCTTCCACGAGGGCGCCTCATACCCGGTTTACGCGGATATGAAAAACACCGTTGAATATGTAAAAGCGAACGGGCTCGACAAATACTTTACCGGCGGCGCAAAGCCCGTGGAAATCATATACGGCAAGTATTCCGAGCCGTCCGAAATCAGCCGCGAGTATTTTGACAGTATGATTTTCTCGGCGATAAATATGTCCGACCGTCAGGCTCAGCTCGTCTGGTCCGAGTTTAATAAGGATGAAATCTATTACGAATATTCCGACGGACTTTCGGCTCAGGTTTATTACCCGGATTATTCCGTTACCGATGAAGACACCGGAATTGACGAGGCGGACAGAATCGACCCTGAGGATATGATGCCCGAGGGCTCAACGGTCGTCACCGATGAAGCGCAGATTGCCGAACTTATGAGCAAGGTGCGGCTTAACTGCCATCTGTGCTATGAGGGCGATTACGCACTGATAGTGTTTGACAACGGACGCATCACATACGCCTACATCCCGGTCGGGACATAAAAGGCGAAAAGCAAAAAGACAATACAGTTAAAAAGGACTGCGGGTTTGTAACTTGCAGTCCTTGATTTTTGCTTGCTTTGATTTACTATAAGGAATATTTGGTTATTGTCTTTTTTCAACGCCTTTATTCGCTCGCCGTACTTTAGTACTGTCTTCGCTCATAAATGCGTTGTTTTCATCCTTTTCTGTTCCCTCCCTAAGTGCCACTCAGTTAGCAAGATAAAAAACAATTGTGCTTTAATAAACTCGTATTGTAGGGAACGCCGTTTCGGCGTTCCGTCCGTGCCGCAGGCGCGGGTAGGGCGGGATGACCACATCCCGCCGCCTTCAAGGATATACGTGAGCATAATCTAAATTGGAGCGAAGCGACCCGGCATTGCGAATTGCGCATTATTTTATTGCAAATCGTCTTTGTTTGTGCTAATGTAACGGCAGGGGGTGACAGTATGTCAGATTATTATTCATCCGTGTGCCTGACTTCCGTCAAGGCGAGCGTGCTTGAACTTTTCGGTATGGAGAAATCGGAGGGAGATGCCGCTTCAAACAGCATTATTATGGAAAAATTCGGCGGCAGACCGATAGACCGGGCCGTCATCTATAATCCCGATGCCGTCGCGCTCTGGGTTTATATGAAATATACGGAGAAATTCGCCGCCGCTCACGCGGTGTCCGATTTGTCTTTGCCTATGCTCAGCGTTATGCCGAGCGTTACTCCCGTCTGCTTTGCCTCAATGTATACGGGCGTTATGCCCGAAGTTCACGGCATAAGGAAATACGAAAAGCCCGTGCTCAGCGCCGAAACCCTGTTTGACCGCCTGCTTGCCGCGGGCAAGAAGTGCGCCATCTGCTCAACGGAAGGCGACAGCATTTCAAAAATCTTTCTTGAAAGAAATATGGATTATTTCATTTATGACACCGAGGACGAAGTCAACGCGAAAGCCTTTGAACTGATTGAAAAAGGTGAGCACGACCTGATTGTAATCTACAACGGCGACTACGACGGCTTTATGCACAGAAACGGCCCGGAGGGCGAAGATTCGCTCGCCCACCTCGATAAAAACATCGCGGTTTACAAAGAGATTGTTGAGAGAATAAAGAAATACCGCAAGGGCGAAAGAGTATTTTACGGCTTCTGCCCCGACCACGGCTGCCACGAAATTGACGGCGGCTGCGGCTCACACGGCCTCGACTGCGAAGAGGATATGAATATCATCCATTTTTACGGCATAAGTGAAGGGTAAAACCATATTACAACCGATAAAAACAAGGACTGCAGGTTATAAACTTGCGGTCCTTTTTAATTCAGAATTCGCAATGCGAAATGCGCAATTTCGGGTCGCTTCGCTCCGATTTAGATTATGCTCCGCATATCCTTGTTGCGGGCGGATGATATCCGCCCCTACGATATGAGTGCTATAAGATAACAACTGTTTTTGATGTCACTGCCTCAGAGGCACAGCAACAGGGAGGACGCAAGAAGCGATGAAAACAACGCATTTATGAGCGAAGACAGTACTAAAGTACGGCGAGCGAATAAAGGCGTTGAGAAAAGAAAAATATAATCTCTTCCTTATAGTCAATTACCTCAAAACAATAAAAAGAACTGCGAGTGTAAAACCCGCAGTTCATTAAAACTTTTTTCTTTTCGGTTTTCGCGCTTATTGCTACGACCGTAAAATTAGGCGGTGATTGAGTACCACAGATCCTTGAAGAAATTCACAATATCATCAAGTATATTCTTAAACCACAGCGCAATCTTATCACCCACGCTGCCGTTTTCAAGCAGCTCGGCGGCGCTGAGGATATAGGTCTCGTAACCGTCGGGGTTGTTCTTGTCAAGCGTGATTACTCTGAAGCCGCGGTTTTCGTCGTTGTATGAGTGGAAGGTGATGCCGGGTGACGAAACGAGGTCAATGCCTTCATAGGGAACAACATAACTGTTGATATGGTCGTGACCGAAGAATACGCCGATTACATCGCCCTGCTCAATCATTGCGTCGAGTTCTGCGTAGCCGGGCTCAAAGTTGATTGAGGGCGGGCAGGGGTTTTCGCTCAGCCAGCTGCCTTCGCCCTGACACTCGTCGGGGAGCACATAATATTTGCCTGCGTAGCTGATTGCGCCTTCTGTGCCTTCATCAACCTCTTTGAGGGCTCTGTAAATCTGGGGAGGAACGATGTGCTGGAATGCGATTGAGGGCACGGGCTCGCCGCCGTTTGCCTCTTTGAGTTCGTTTGATTTTTCAACATACCAGTCAACCTGCTCGGGCATTACATAGCCGTAACCGCCGTAGTTGTCATCGGGGTTGTAGTTGCCGGAGTCCATGCACCAGAGGTTGAAAGAAACCTTGTCGCTCTCTGCCGATTCGAATATGGGCACATTGTAGGTGCCTGCGTTCATTGTGCTCTTGCCGCCTGCGCTTGCTTCGCACACAACGCCTGCGCAGCCCACATAGCAGTCATAGCTTTCATACTGCTCAATCTGCTCGAGTTTGGTGTAGGGGGTGCTGTCGTCATCGTGATTGCCGAAAACAGCCGCAACGGGAACGCCTATTTCTTCAAATAAATCCATAACCTGCTTGAGGGCGGATTTTGCGAGAGTTTTGGTGCCGCAGGAGTAGCCCGCGATATTGTCGCCCGTGAGCACGATGAGATCGGGTTCGCTCTCTTTTACGGCGTTTTTGATTGACTGCTTTGCAAGGTTTGAAAGCATAGCGTCATCCTGGATATCCGCTACCTGAAGGATGGTGAATTTGCCGTCTTCGCCGAAGGCGAGGTGAGCCTTTTCGGGGCGGGAAACATCAACATCCGCGGCAAACACGGTGAACATAAGTGAGAAAGCCATAACGGCGCTTAAAAACAGAGAAATAATCTTTTTCATAGCAGTTTTCCTTTCTTCCTGTTGATATTACAATTATAAACCACCGTAAAATAAAATCAAGTATTTTTGCAATCTTGAAATGACAAAACCTATGTGATATTATTATTAAAAACATACAAAAATTTTTTCTTTGGAGTGATGCGCCGTGCCGTTTATCCGCGAGAGAAAAGAAGAAAGAACAGGCTATCAGAACGGCGGAGCCCTTATGCCCGCCTATGATAACAACTGCGATTTCGTTATGGTTTACCGTGTGGACGATACCACCGCCGAAAGGGTGAAAGTCTACCGCGAAAAGGGCTATGCCGTTCATCTGATGACAGGCATCGCCTGGGGCAACTATGTCGATTATCTTTACGGCAAGTATGACGGAACTGACCACTGGGACGAAGCCCAGACCGACAGATTCGGCAATAAAATCATGCACGGAGACGACACCCCCTATATGGTGCCTACGGTCGCCTTTGCGGATTACCTCTCGGTCAAACTTCGCGCCGCGGTTGATTTCGGCGTGGAGGCAATTCACGTGGAGGAGCCCGAATTCTGGGACAGAGCCGGTTATTCGCCCGCTTTCAGAAGAGAGTATGAACTCTATTACAGAGAGCCGTTTGTGCCCGCCTACGAGAGCGCGGACGCCAAATACAAGTCATCAAAACTCAAGGCATATCTCTACGCGCGCACCATTGACAGAGTCGCTTCCTCGCTCAAAGAATACGCAAAAGTAAAATACGGCAGGGACCTGCGCTTCTATGTACCCACTCACAGCCTGCTCAATTATACCCAGTGGAAGATTGTTTCGCCCGAGGGCAAACTTGCCGATATTCCCGCAGTTGACGGCTGTATAGCCCAGGTGTGGACAGGCACTTCCAGAGAGAAAAACTGGTATGACGGCGTATTCGCCGAGCGCACATTCGAAACCTCTTACCTCGAATACGGCGTGATGCAGGAACTTGTCAAAGGCACGGGCCGTAAAATGTGGTTCCTGCACGACCCGATTGAAGATAATGATATATTCGACTGGGATGATTACCGCAAAAACTATTTTATGACCGTCGCGGCGTCCCTTATGCACCCGAAGGTGAATTCGTTTGAAATCTGCCCCTGGCCCAACAGGATTTTCTACGGAGAATACCCCAAAGGGAGCCCCGACGCCGAAAAGATTTCGGAAAGTTACAGAACTGCTCTCAATAACAATTTCAACACTCTCGGCAATTTTAAAACCGAGGAAAGTTCGGGCATACGCACGGGCATACTCTGCGCCGACAGCCAGTTGTATCAAAGAGAATATCCCGACAGCGAGTTTTCCGAGCCGGTGAAAGAAATCACGGGCACAGTGCTCTTTGACAGCGAAGAACTGATAAACGCAATCAAAGAGAAACTCACAAACGGTTTTGACCGAGAGACGATGCTTAAATATATGTCATCAAATGCCTTCCCGTCTTTCTACGGCGCGGCTCTGCCTCTGCTAAAATACGGAGTGCCCGTAAGGCCCGTGCTGCTCGATAACGTGAAGCGCTACCCCGGATATCTTGACGACTATGATGTGCTTCTTATGAGTTACGAGTATATGAAGCCCGAATCGCCCGACATGAATGTTGCGGTTGCGGAGTGGGTAAGGCGCGGCGGCACGCTGATATATATTGGCGACGGCTTTGACCCCTTCCACAGTATAAACGCCTGGTGGTCCGGCAGATACACAACGGCGGCGGAGCATCTGTTTGAAATGCTCGGCGTTAAGCCCGAAGGCGAAAAGACGGTTGTTCCCTGCGGCAAGGGCACTGTCGGCATCTTCACCGTATCGCCCGCAAAGGCGCTTCTCTCAAAGCAGGGGAGCGACAGCATAAGAAGCTTTTATTCCGCTGTGCTCGAAAAAGCGGGCAGAAAAGCGGAGTATAAAAACTATCTTCACGTATCAAGAGGCGCTTATGAAGTTTACGCTGTGCTCGATGAGAGCATAAGCGCAGAGCCGCTAACGTTAAAGGGACGCTATGCCGATATGTTTGACCCCGCTTTCGCGGTTGTTACCGGAAAGACCGTAAATCCCGGCGAAAACGCCCTGCTGCTTGACCTCGATAAAAACGAAGACCCCGTTATCGGCACGTCGTGCAGAATATTCTCGCTTGATATAAACGAAAACAGAGCCGTTTTAAAGGCAAAGGGTGCGGCTGACCTCAACGCGAATATGCGCCTTAAACTGCCGTTTGCACCCGCGCGTGCGGAGATTAACGGCAAACCCGCCGCCTTTGAGTATGAGCAGACCGGCGGCACGGTGCTTGTTTCCTATTACAGCAGCGGCGAAGAAACTTTAATCACGCTTTACTCCGAATAAAAAACGGGAGGAAGATATATGTCAAAAAAAGGCAAGACGGTTGACGATTATTTCAACCGGAATAAATGGATTTACTCCATAGGCGGTATAGGCAGGGATATGTCATACGCCCTGTTTACAAACTACCTGCTTACCTATATTCTTTTCACGAGGAGCGTTACCGACAGGCAGTTTGCCGTAATCAGTTCAATTCTCGTAATCTGCCGTATATGGGACGGCCTCAATGACCCGCTTATGGGCGGCATAGTTGAAAACACCCGCACAAGATTCGGCAAATTCAAGCCCTGGATAATGATAGGCTGTATCACAAACGGCGCGGCGGTAATCGCAATGTTTGCAAACCGCGTGCAGGGCTGGAATTTCGTCTATCTCTTCGTTGCCCTCTATCTCATATGGGATATCACCTACACTATGAACGACATCGGCTACTGGTCCATGATGCCGTCGCTCACCAGCCGGGCGGACAGGCGAAACAAGATAGTCGCGCTCTCTAACCTTTTCAGCGGTCTCGGCAATCTCGCGGCTGTCGGCGTAGTGCCCATGCTCACGGCGGGCAAAAACGCAATTGGCGGCAACTCCATCACCGCCTACGCCGTGGTGGCAGTTTTTGTTGTGGCAATGTTTATCCTGTGCCAGACTCTCTGCTGCGCGGGCGTTAAGGAAGACAGAAGCATCAAGCCCGAAAAAGAGGAAAGAATCGGGCTCAAAAAGATGTTTTCCGTTATCGTGCATAACGACCAGCTTCTGTGGGCAACGCTCATTGTTTTCCTCTCAAACCTGAGCGGAGCGATGCTCACCGCCTTCGCCGCTTACTATATCTACCTCAAATTCGGCTACAACGGCACCTTCGTCACAATGTTCACCGCCTTTTACGCGGGCGCCGCGGGCATACTGCTTATGCTTTTCCCGACTCTCTGCAAAAGGTTCAGGAGAAAGCAGGCGCTCAGAGCCTCCCTCATCGTTTCGGTTATCGGCTACGCGGGCTTCCTTATCGGCGGCACTGTGATTCCCGATTCAATCAGATTTTATTTCCTGTGCGCCGCCGCCCTTGTCACGGGCTTCGGTCAGAACTGGTTTGCGATGGTTGTTATGGTTATCTTCACCAACACCATTGAGTATAACGAATACAAGACGGGCTCAAGGGACGAGGCTCTCATTTTCTCGCTCAGACCCTTTATGTCAAAAATGTCAAGCGCCTTCCAGCAGCTGATAGTTATGATAGTATACCTGATTATCGGTATGACGGGCATCACAAATCAGATTTCCGGCTACGAGCAGGAGGCAAACCTCCTCTCAAACGCCGCGCGCACACAGAATGTGCCCGACCTTACCTCTGTGCTCGATAAGATTGAGGCGGACAAACTCACGAAAATCGGAGACGTAATCTCGTCCGCTCCGCCTTCAATGGCGCTCAAACTTTCATTCTGTATGGCGCTTATCCCCATAATCCTGCTCACCATCGCCTACATCGTATCCGAAAAGAAAAATAAGATTGACGAAGATGAGTATGACAGAATGCTCCGCGAAATAGAAGCGAGAAAGCAAAGTAAGGAAGAAACGGCACAGACCGGAGAATAAAAACAAAACCGCCCCTGCAAAGAAGGTGAGACTTTGGCGGATATTAAAAAAGAGGAGATAACTCCCGCGCAGGAAGAAGCGCAGAGCGAAACTCCCGTAAATGAAACATCTGCCGAAGCCACGGCAGAAGCGCAGCCCGAAATAACGGAAAGCAAAAAGAAAGCGTCAAAGGGCAAACTCACAATATATGAGATGACCATATTCGCGATGCTCGGCGCGATAATGCTCGCATCCAAAGCGATGCTTGACGCCCTGCCGAATATTCACCTGCTCGGTATGCTCACAATGGCATACACCATCACATACCGCAGGAAAGCGCTGATACCCATCTATGTCTATATTATGCTCAACGGACTTGTGGCAGGCTTCTCACTCTGGTGGTACCCCTACCTGTATCTCTGGGCAATCCTCTGGGGCGTGACGATGCTCCTGCCCAAAGATATTCCCGAAAAGAGAGCGTATATCGTATACCCGGTTGTCTGCGCCCTTCACGGCCTGCTTTTCGGCACAATGTACGCCCCCGCCCAGGCGATAATGTTTCACCTCGATTTCAAGGGGATGATAGCCTGGATTATCGCCGGCATACCCTTTGACCTGATTCACTGCGGAGGCAACTTCGCCGCAGGCTTCCTGGTCGTGCCTACCGTGAAACTGCTCAGAAAACTCAACTCCCTCGGCGAAAGACTGATAATACATTAAAAAGACTGCGGCCATGCCGCAGTCTTTTATAATTCGCAATTCGAAATAGGTAATTACCGATAAGGAACTTTTCAAAAACAAGCCCAGCCGAGAGCTTGAGATGCTTATTCTATAGTGATTTAACGAATTAAAACTTATTTTAATTACATAACAGTCAGCCCCAACCGTAGCTTTTATGCCGCGGCTGGGGCTTTTTTTGTTTTATTCAGAGTCTGTTACTGGAAGAATGATCACTCCATTTTTCAGTGGGCCGTGATCCTCATAAATATAAAACAGAGCGGACATGAGTCTATCGACATAGCTATTCTGAATTTCGGAATTGTATTCTTTACGATTAAAGTCTATTTCCGTTTTGCCGATTTCTTCACTTTCCCAATAACGGATTTCAAAGCAGTATTCACATTCCGTGCTGGCATTGTTTTCCTTTGTCAGTTCAAAATACACGGCAACAAAGTTTGAGTATTGTTTGCTTTGAAATGAAAAACACTTCTTATTTGCGGCAATCGCAGGAATGAGAAGTGAATGCGTAATGTTGTTAATTATTACTTTTGTTTGCAAAAAACAATTAAATAAAAAGGGAAAACATCGGATAGAAATCTCCGGAACGGGTCAGAGGTCGTTCGGAGAAAACCTATCCGATTTTTTATAAATCTATCACGAGAGGTGGTGAAATTATGAGTGTAAGAATAGTCAATCAGATCAAGTCCGTTATCGTTGCCGAGGGCTATACCATGAAACAGGTGCTCGATATGCTTGTTTATGAATACGGCTGGAGCGAAAGCCTGTCCAATTTCAGCCGCAAGCTGCATACGGGCAAAATCAAGTATGCCGAAGTGTTGCAGATAGCGGAAGTGCTCGGGTATGAAATATCCTGGCAAAAGCATTAACTGTTGAAAAACAAAAATAATGAAAGGATGATTCTATAAGAAACGGTATAGTAACAAGCCTGAAAACATGCATTTCATACAGAATATGCAGGAACCGATAATCTCTCAGGAACAATGGAATCTTGTTCAGAAACTTAGGGAGAACAAGCGGAGATACACAAAGCTTGAAAACCGCGGACTGTTTTCCGGATTGCTTTATTGCGCCGATTGCGGAAAGA
>JAEEGL014279111.1_pt1 | contig 24554 bp, 23 predicted proteins | sample 9134231 | NCBI WGS metagenome assembly JAEEGL01 (sample SAMN16246548, study PRJNA631951) | gut metagenome | biome: gut microbiome; feature: rumen; material: fiber-attached | host: Bos | place: Iran: Karaj | collected 2018-10
GAACCGGAGAACTCATTCTTGTCATATTTCAGATAAGCGATGGCCTTGGCTTTATAGATCTTGACGAACTCTGTCAGTTCATCGAATTTCTTTCTGGAAAGCTTGTCACAGGCGTTGTGGAAGACCAAAGCCTTGATGATGCCGCCGTCTTTGATCGTATTGGCAAAGACCGCAAAGCTGCTGTTTTCAAACAGAGAAGTCACATCGCACATTTCGTTGCCGAAACGCACATCCGGCTTATCGGAACCGTACTTGTCCATCGCATCGACATATTTGATGCGCGGGAAGCTCAGATCTTCGATACCCTTGGTCTCTTTGAAGACGGCCCTCATGACCTTTTCAACTTCACCGAAGATATCTTCTTCATCGGCAAAAGACATTTCGATATCGATCTGGGTGAATTCCGGCTGTCTGTCGGCACGCAGATCTTCATCACGGAAACATCTGGCGATCTGGAAATAACGATCGATGCCGCCGATCATCAGCAGCTGCTTGTACTGCTGCGGAGACTGCGGCAAGGCGTAGAAACGGCCTTTATATAATCTCGATGGGACAAGGTAGTCTCTGGCACCTTCCGGTGTGGACTTGGAAAGGATCGGCGTTTCCACTTCAATGAAGTCATCTTCATGAAGGACTCTTCTGACGATCGTGGTGACCTTGTCTCTCAAGATCAGTTTATCCTTGATCGGATTGCGGCGGATATCCAGGTAACGGTACTTCAAACGAAGATCTTCCAAAGCATCCGTCTCATCGGCAATGATCATCGGTGTCGTCTTGGCGCTGGAAAGCACCTTGCAGGATTCAGCTACGACTTCAATCTCGCCGGTCGCAAGTTTCGGGTTCGGGTTTTCCTTAACGGAAACTGTACCTTCCACTTCAATGACGTATTCGTTTCTGACATCTTTGACAAGGTCGGAATGCGACTCATCAAAGGTGATCTGGGTGATGCCGTAACGGTCTCTCAGATCAATAAAGACGATGGAACCGAGGTTCCTTCTCTTGGCAACCCAGCCGGCAAGCTTTACATGCTTGCCCGCATCGTTTTTTCTTAATTCTCCGCAGGTATGATCTCTATTCATAATAATCCTCCATAAGCTGATCTAATCTGTCTGTCAGTTCATCACGTTTGACGCTTTCCTGCGCCTTGGTCAGTGTATCTTTCAAAGTGATCGTTCCTTCTTTGACTTCATCTTCGCCGATGATCAGAACGAAACGGGCGTTCTTTCTTTCCGAAGACTTGAACTGGGCCTTCAGGGAACGCTTGTAGTAATTCATCTCGCAGGAGAAACTGTTGTTTCTGAGCTCTTCTGCAATGGATAAGGCGTAATCAGGATCCTCGTTTAGATTGATGACATAGCAGTCCAGAGAATTCTTGATGTCAAAGATCTCTTCCGCATCGCACAGGATCAGAAGTCTCTCGACGCCGATCGCAAAGCCGATGCCGGAGATTTCCGGACCGCCCATTTCCTTGACCAGGTTGTCATAACGGCCGCCGCCGAAGATCGTCGCCTGCGAACCTGAAGCCTCATTGGTGCTGACAACTTCAAAGACGGTATCGGTGTAATAGTCCAAACCGCGGACCAGACGATCATCGATCTCATATGGAATGCCAAGGACATCCAGATAATGCTTGACATCCTCGAAATACTTGGCTGAATTCTCCGTCAGCTTCATCTTCGGTGCGTTCTTGACTAAATCGGAATCTCTGTCGATCTTGCAATCCAGAATCCTGAGCGGATTTTTCTCCAGACGCGTCTGGCAATCATAGCACAGTTCGTCCTTATGCGGGGCAAAATAATCGATCAGATCTTTTTTGTACTGAAGACGCGACTCGTTATCGCCTAATGTATTGATCAACACCTTCACCGACTGTAAGCCGAGGGTCTTGATGTAGAAGTAACCCAAGGCGATGACTTCCGCATCGATCAAAGGATCCTTGTCTCCGACACATTCAATGCCCATCTGGGTGAACTGTCTCTGTCTGCCCTTCTGCGGACGCTCATGCCTGAACATCTCCTCGATATAGCCTAATTTGATCGGCAGTTCATTATTGCCGTACATCTTGTTTTCAACAAAGGAACGGATGACGCCGGCTGTACCTTCCGGCCTTAAAGTCAGGGAATCCTTGCCGTTCGGCGAAAAGGTATACATCTCCTTTGTGACCATATCGGAAGTATCGTTTTCTTTCTGGAATACGCCGGTGTATTCGAAGACCGGTGTCTTGATCTCGCCGTAGCCATAGAGATTCAGAAACTGTCTGAACAGATCGGATAAAATGTTGAATTTCACCATCCTGTCCGGCAGAAGATCATATGTTCCCTTTACCGTCTGATATGACATGTTTTGCCTCCTTCTTAAAATAAAAACGTCCTCATTCTAAGGACGTTAAAAACGCGGTGCCACCTTAGTTCATATCGTAAGATATGCCCTTTAAGCTTTAACGCAGCGTTACGGCCTGCTTATTCACAGGCATCAAGGAAGTGTCCCTCCAATATCCGGATGAAGCCTTGCACCCTTCGCTTCTCGCTTTAAAGCGGATACAGGAATAATTTTCCTTATTGATATTTCAAATCATAGCATTATTTAATAGCTCTTTCAACCGAAATAACGCTGTCCACTTTCCTCAGATTGGCCATGATGGTTTCCAGATGTTCAAGGTCGGAAACCATGAAGGACATGGAGGTTGTCGCGGAAAGATCTTCCGCATTGGCTTGCGAATTGACGGCCGTCAGATTCGCCTTGTATTGGGCAACGACGGTGACTAAATCGGTCAAAAGATAAGAGCGGTCCTTGGAGAAGATCTTGATGGATGCTTCATAGCGGATGTCCGGTTTCTGCGGATCCCATTCCACATCGATCAGTCTGCGCTCATTGGCGATATTGGGACAATCGGCCCGATGGACCTTGATGCCCTGCCCCTTGGAGACGAAGCCGACGATCTTGTCGCCATAGACCGGTGCGCAACACGGCGAGATGGCGATCTTCATGGAAGAGACGCCCTTGACAATGATACCGGTCTTGGAGACGAAGTGGTTTCGTTCTGAGGTTTTCTTGGTGATCTTCTCAAGATAACCCAGGTCGAGTTCTTTCTTGCCCAGCTTGGTCAGCTTTTCAACGACGGCGATCGGCGTCATGGACTTGCAGCCGATGGCATACAGCAGATCGTTGGCTGTGGACTGCTGGAAGGAACCGGCAACCTTATCAAGCTTCTTGGCATCGAAGAATTCGTCGATGTCCAGATTGTGCTTCTTCAGTTCATCCTTCAGCATCAGCTCACCTTGCTTGATGAGTTCTTCCTTATCTTCCAGTTCCTTCTTCAGGAAGTACGCCTTGATCTTGTTTCTGGCGTGGTTGGTCTTGACGATCTTCAGCCAGTCTTCCGAAGGCGAGGAATTCTTGTTGGTGCGAAGCTCTACGACATCACCGGTCTTTAACGGTGTATTCAACGGCACCAGGATGCCGTTTACCAAGGCGCCGACGGTCTGGTTGCCGACTTCCGTATGGATACGGTAGGCAAAATCGATCGGCGTTGCCCCGGCCGCCAGGTCAATGATACGGCCGCGCGGAGTCATGCAGTAGATGTTCGCGTTGAAGATATCATGCGTGATATCGTTCATGTATTCCTTGGCATCGACATCGGTGTTCTCTTCAAATGCCTTGAGCCAGTTGAGTTCTTCGATCAGTTTCTTCTGGGAACGGGTCTTGCCTTCCTTGTAGGACCAGTGAGCGGCAATGCCTCGTTCGGCGATGTCATCCATCTCTTCCGTACGGATCTGAACTTCATAGATTCTGCCATCCGGACCGACAATGGTGGTATGCAAGGACTGATACATGTTCATCTTCGGCATGGCGATGTAATCCTTGAGCCTGCCCGGGATCGGACGATAGACGGCATGGATATAACCTAAGATCTCATAACAGTTGGTCTCGGTTTCCGTGACGATGCGGATCGCCAGAAGGTCCAGGATCTCATCAAAACGCTTGTTTTTGGTAACCATCTTTTTATTGATGGAGTAAAGATGCTTGGAACGTCCGAAAATTCTGAACGGAATATTGTGCATCTTTAAGACGATCGAAATATCTTCGATCATCAGATCAATCTGCTGATCTCTCTCCGATTTCTTGGATTCGACCAGTTTGGCGATCTCGTGATACTTCTCGTTGTCCAGATAATAGAACGAGAGGTCTTCCAGTTCGTTCTTGATCTCGGCAATACCTAAACGGTGAGCGATCGGTGCATAGACGTCAAGGGTCTCGCGGGCGATCCGCTTCTGCTTCTCCGGCGGCAGGTATTGCAGTGTACGCATATTGTGCAGACGGTCGACCAGTTTGACCAGAATGACACGGACGTCCTTTGCCATGGCGATCAGGATCTTGCGGTGGTTGACCGCCTGATACTCTTTCTCGTCGGTAAATTTCAGATTGGAGATCTTGGTGACCGCTTCGACCATCTCGTAGATCTCTTCACCGAATTCTTCGATGAATTCTTCTTTGGAGACGTTGCAGTCTTCGATGACATCATGCAAAAGACCAGCCGAGATCGTATATGGATCGGTCTTGAGTTTTGCCAGCTCATAGGCCACGTTGAGACAATGCACAAAATACGGTTCGCCGGAGCGCCGTTTCTGATCCTTGTGCTTGTCATAGGCATAGTTGTATGCCTTGTCTATGAGGGCAATCGATTCCTCGTTTTTGATGTAGGTATTGATCTGCTCATAGAGATCTTCTTTTGTTCTGGTCTGGTCTTTCATATGATCATAAATCTAAAAACCGAAGCTTCGCTCCGGTCTTCCTTAATACTTCATCAGAGTGAAGACATCGTATTTGTCTAATTTTTCTCTGCCACCGAGTCCTTCCAGTTCAATCAAGAAGGCACAGCCGACAACTTCACCGCCGAGCTCTTCGATCATCTTGGCTGTCGCTTCAACCGTACCGCCGGTTGCCAGCAGGTCATCGATGATCAGAACCTTCTGTCCCGGCTTGATCGCATCGGCATGCATATGCAGCTCGTTTGATCCGTATTCCAGATCGTATTTATAGGAGATTGTCTTTCTTGGCAGTTTGTTAGGCTTTCTGACCGGTACAAAACCGATCTTCATTTCGTGCGCGACCGGACAGCCGAAGATAAATCCTCTTGATTCCGGGCCGGCTACAACCTGCGCACCGACTTTCTTTGCGTAATCGATCAATTCTTCACATGCGTAATGGAACGCTTCACCATCCGCCATCAGCGGCGTGATGTCTCTGAATAAGATCCCTTCCTGCGGGAAATCAGGTATTGACGCAATGTAATCCTTTAAGTTCATAAGTACCTCCCTAAACACAAATAAATTATAGTAAAACTAGATCAAATCTTCAATTACGAAGGAAAGTTTGCCGGGATGATAATTGTCCTTTTTGACATGTCCGATCATCGTGGTAAATTTCCTGGCGGCATGTGCCGTATTGAAGCTGATTGCCTCCAGATCTTCACTCAGAACAAACTTGGGATAAGAGGCGGAGATTAAGAAACGTTTGGAGTAATTGCAGTCCTTGATTGCGAACAGCGGCTCTTCAAAGCCCTGGCCAAAGGGCTTGAGTTCATTGAGTTCTTCCAGAAGAGCATTGGTATACTCATTCTGATCCAGCGCAATCACGTCCTTGGAAACTTCGCTGATCTCAAAGTCATGTTCCTTAATATATTGTAAGAATTCTTCATACTTTTCTTCTTCGATCGACAGACCCACCGCCTGGGCATGGCCGCCGAAAGCGGAAAACAAGGAAGAAGCTCCCATCAGATAGCCGTGCAGATCGCCGCCCTTCGGACAGCGGCCGGAACCCTTAAGCAGATGATCGGACTTGCTTAAGATCAGAACCGGTTTGCCTAATTCATCCATCAGACGATTGGCGATCAATCCGCAAAGGCCTTCCTTGAAGGCATCGGAAGCCACGACAACGACATTTTCTCTTACATCGCAAAGACGCTTTGCCAATACCGCCATCTGCTTGGAGAGCTGCTTGCGGGAAGCGTTGATCTCTTCGATCTTAGGCAGATACATCGCGCAATCCCTGCGCTCAGACAACAGGTAGCGGACGATGTAATTCACGTTGAGCGAATCATCCATTCTGGAGACCGCATTGATCTTGGGTATGACCTCAAACGATAAAGCTTCATAATCGTAATCCTTACTCTTCATGAGATAGGAAATCGGATAGATGTCCTTGCTTTTTAAGATCGATAACATCGTATTTAAGAGATAGCGGTTATAGCCCAGAACCTGAACCATATCTGCCAAAGTTGCCAGCCCGCCATAGACCAGTGTCAGGTCATCTTCCCGTATGCTGCTTGAAAGCAAGGCACACAAGCCAGCTGCACACATGTCGGCATACTTCTCATCAAAAAGATTCGGATGCAAAAAGGCATCACAATCCGGATCGTCCTGATATTCATGATGATCGATAACTAAAGTATGCAAGCCTCTTTCTCTGGCATGGCGCAGCTGTTCGTTGGCAATGATGCCGTTATCCACACAAAGCAAAACATCAAAGCCATGGTCGGCAGCCGTATCGACGATGCGCATGTTCAAGCCATAGCCTTCCTTGACCCTGGAAGGAATGTAATAATTGGATGCAATCTTCAGATCGTCAAAAAGGCGTTTCATGATGGCAGTGGCACAGATGCCGTCACAGTCATAATCGCCGACAATAAAAAATCTTTTATCCTTCAAAGATAAAAGATGATCTTTAAAATCATTGAGGATCTTCAGATCGTCGACCTTGAAATCCGAGACATCCAAGGATGAGAGTTCAACGTTATTGATCTGACAGATCGTATCTTTTAAAGAAATGCCGTTTTCGTAAAAAACGTATTTCATAGTGTCGCCAGGCCGATCAGCAAGCCAAGGATCGAGAAGACGGCCTGCAGAAGATAGAAGCCAAGGACGATCGTCTTTTCTTTATAACCCTTGATGACAAACGCGTAATGGATCGGCGTATAAGAGAAGACTCTCTTGTGGAAGAGTCTGACAGAGACCTGCTGAACAACGACACAGAACATCTCGATGACAAATACGCCGCCGATAAAAAACAAGGCAATGGTGCAGTCACTCAGTATGCCAAGGGAAGCAAATAAAGCACCCAGGGCAAGCGAACCGCTGTCGCCCATAAAGATCTTGGCCGGATGGAAATTGAAGCGCAGATACCCGATAAGACCGCCTAAAATGCATACCAGCAATAAGACGATATGATCAAAACCAAGGCGCGCACAAAGCACCACGAACGGAAGCAAAGCGATAAAGGAAACGCCTGCGCAAAGGCCATCCATGCCATCGGTAAAGTTGACTGCATTGGCTTCTGCCATATACAAAAGGATCATAAACGGCAGAAAAACCAGCCAAGGCAGATTGATCGTCTGATGCACAAACGGCAGTGTCACCTGGCAAGGAATGATGTCACGATAGACAAAAAACAGAAATGCCGTATAGGCGAATTCCATGATGAGTCTGGTCTTTGGTGAAAGGCCCTCATTGGAATGGGAACGGATGACTAAGGAATCATCGATAAAGCCGACAGAACAGTAAAGAATATAGGACAGCAAGACAAACTGCGTCCTTTTATCTGCCAGACCTGTAAAATCCAGTATGGCAAACACGATGATCGGCAAAACAACGAAAAGAAGACCGCCCATGATCGGTGTCTTCTCTTTCTGTTTGAATTCTTCCAAAGCATATTCCGAAGTAACCTGATTGATATTCTTCTTTTTCAGATAGGCGATGAAGTACGGCATGACAACAAACATCGCAACGATCGAAAGGATCAATCCGGCTGCATAAATAAGTACAGATTTCATACCTGATTATTATACACTAATTTGTCTGACTTTCATCAGAAGTTTCAGCTGCTGTTTCGGAAGGCGTTTCCACGGCTTCCACGTGATTGATTTCACGGAAAGAAATGGTGACTTCCTTGTTTGGATCAATGATCGTACCGGCCGGCAGAGATTGCGCATAGGCGATGCCGAAACCATCCATCTTGATCGGAATGTGCGACAGATTCCAGAAGTCGATGACATCTTTTCTGCTCCAGCCGGTGAAATCAGGCAGCGTCATACTCTTGCCGTCTGTCAGCAGGAACACCTTCTGATAGGTATAGACGTCTTCCCTTGCCTTTGGCAGCTGGTCGACGATGTGATTGCCGTCAAAGACACCGATAACTTCCAGGTCGAGTTCTTCCGCCTTCTCTTTTGCTTCGTTATAGGATAAAGAGATCAGACTAGGCATCTCATGCTTTTCAATGTATTTCTCGCTCTGCTTCTCTTCCTCGTCGCCGATGATCAGATTTTCCAATAAGGCGATGCGGTCGATCAGATCGGGGATCGGCTTGATGTCGTAATTGTAGTAGACCGTCTCCGGTGAGACATAGGCAAAATACACCATGTATTGCGGATCGTTGTACGGGAAACCCAGCATACAGGAGATGATGTTTTCATCTTCCGCATAACCGCCGTCCAAAGGGATCTCGGATGTTCCGGTCTTGCCCATGACTTCCACTGTCTTGGCAGCATAGTGACGGCAAGTACCATCCGGTTCAGCGACGACACGGCGCAGAAGATCCTGCATCTGTCTGGCAGTGGATTCCTTGATCGGCTTGGAGACGACCTTGCGGCTGCCCTGGTAGACGACCGTGTTGGTATTCGGGTCGACGATCTTTTCAATCAGATAAGGCTTGATCATCTCGCCGTTGCCGAAAATGGCGGTATACGTCTGCAAGAGCTGCAGCATCGTGGTCGAAGAACCCTGACCATAAGTTGCCGTGATATCATCGACCGGCGATAAGCCATAGTTGGTGTAGCCGGAAACTTCATCGATACCGTCGGAATTGACCGTCTGGTAAAGATGATATTTCTCCAGATAATCCTTATAGTTATCGACACCGACATATTCCGACAATAAGGTCGCTGTCGCAACGTTACTGGAATAGATCAGACCGTAATCAAGCGGAATCGTTCCCCAGTCAAGACGGGAAACGTTATAGATACAGCCAAGCTGGTCGCCGCTGTAGGTGCGTCCGGTCGAGGCGGTATAGCAGTAAGGCGAAGAGTCAAATCCCCTGTCACCGTCATAGACGCCCATGTCCATGGCTGCCGAATAGATGACCGATTTCATGACAGAACCTGGTTCATAGGCAAGTTGGGAACCATAGTTGACCTGGACATCATCTTCCTTCAGTTCATTGGGATTAAAGGAAGGCGTCTGGCCCCAGGCCAGGATCTTGCCGGTCTTGATCTCCACCACTGCTGCCCAAGCCCTCGAGGCATTCTTGGCCTCCATAGTCGTATTTAAGGCACTGTTTAAAGCCTCCTGTATGGAGACATCCAAAGTCAGATAGACATCGTAGCCATTCACGGCATTGACAGTCTCTTCATACATGCCCGGCAGGATGTAGCCGTGCTTGTCTCTCTGATAAGAATGGTAACCATCCGTGCCGGAGAGTTCATCATTCAGATAGGATTCGATGCCCAGTTTACCGATCAGCTTGCCGGTGTTGTCCGACTGGGCAAAGCCAACCAGCTGCGGTGAAAAGGTATCACCGTATGGATAATAGCGCTTATAGGAATTGCGGAAATCAATGCCGTGCAATCCCTTGATCGCTTCAATCTGATTCTTCTGTTCCTCACTGAGGTTTCTGCCCTTGGTTCCTAATTCAATCTGATAGAGTCCCTTGTTGGAAACCAGAATATTGTAAATATCCGAAGCATCCATGCCTAAAATCGGAGCCAGAGCCTGAGCCGTGAAAGAAGGATCATCGACATAGGCTATTTCATCGGAGCTTGATAATCTTTCTTCATCCAGATAACAGATGATATCGTACGTCTTCACATCCTGGGCAACGATGGAACCTTCCTTGTCGTAGATATTCCCTCTTGAAGCAAAGATCCTTTCTTCAACATTGGATACGGATTGGACATAATCGTTCAATGAAGTATTGGAACGGATGTGCACTTTTAAAATCGTCACTAAAAAAACGTTGACGATCACCGCTAAGGTTACTGTCAACATTAAAAAATATAGAAAACGAAGTTTATTATTACTTCGTTTCATTTTCTATTCTCCCGATACGGAGATGATATTGTCGCTGACCTGGTCAAGGTTGGCAGCCGTCGCTGCGGCAAAAACTCTGTCCTTATTCTCCAGATTGGAGATCTCAAAACTTAAAGTCTGATTCTGCGTCTTTAAAACTGCCAGCTCCTCATTCATCGTCTGGATCTTCATCGTCAGTTTTGCATTCATCGTGTTCACAAGCAAGCTGCTGGCAAGCCATGCGACCAGTGACAAAGAAAAAAGGACGATCGCAAAACCATGGAAACTTAATCTTCTTCTTTTTCTCTTAACTATCTTTGCCATATCTTTTCCTTATCCCTCTAATAATCGCGCTCTTGGCACGGCGGTTGTTTTCAACTTCCTCTTCTGTTGCTTTGTCACCGTGATTGAGCAGTTCGTATCTCGCCTGTTTGACCTCTTCCGGCCTTAAGGCGATGCGCTTGTCATCGTAAACGCTGCTCAGATCTTTGAAGCAGTGCTTTACGAGCTTGTCTTCCAGTGAGTGGAAGGTAATGATGACCAGACGGCCATCAACATTCAGTATTTCGTCAAATCTTTCCAGGAAAGACTTCAAAGAATCGAGTTCATGATTGACTTCGATTCGTATTGCCTGGAAGGTCTGTTTTGCCGGGTGCCCCTTTTTGGCAAGGACCTTTGCCGGAAGTGCGCTTTTGATCACCTCCACCAGTTCCAGGGTTGTTTTGATCGGCCGATTCTCCACGATCTTGTTTACGATACGGCCGGCATTTCTCTCTTCGCCATACTGCCAGAGGACTCTCTTCAGTTCTTCCGGTGAATACTCGTTGACGACATCATAGGCGCTGAGTCTGTCCTCCCTGTCCATGCGCATGTCCAGCGGTCCGTCATATCGGTAGGAAAAGCCCCGGTCCGCTTCATCAAACTGCGGTGATGAAACACCCAGGTCGAGCAAGATCCCGTCGACATGGTCGACATATTGGTCCATGTTCATGAAATTGTCATGGATGAACTCTACATTCGGATAATCCTTCAAGAAGGCTTTCGATTCTTCGATCGCCTCTTCATCCAGATCGAAACAGTAGAGTTTGCCGTTTTTCAGTTTTTCTAAGATCAGTTTCGAATGGCCGCCTCTGCCCAATGTTCCATCGACATAGACGCCATCTTCTTTTACAGCCAGCAGTTCAATCGCCTTTTCAGGCATTACGGATATGTGCTTATTCATTGTTCAGAAGATCACTCAAATTCTCAGCGACATCTTCAAAGTTGTTTGAAGCATCCAGGTAGTAATTATCCCAGGTCGCCTTATCCCAGATTTCGATATGGTCGTTCGCACCGATGACGACACATTCCTTTGTGATGTTGACCGGTTTTGCCAGGAAGGACGGAATCTGAATTCTGCCCTGATTGTCGAGCGTGCACTCGCTGGCGGTACTTGTCAGCATTCTGATGTACTGACGGGCTGCTTTCTTGGTCGTCGGCAGCTTGTTGACTTCTTCAAAGAGCTTTTCCCACTGCTTCAGGGAATAGATCGTCAGACAGCCATCAAGGCCTCTGGTCAGGATAAAAGTCGTGTGAAGTTCATCTCTGAACTTGCCGGGAATGACAATTCTTCCTTTTGCATCCAGGTTATGCTGGTATTCACCTATGAACATCTCCCACTTTTACCCACAATCAGCCACTTTCTACCACTATTATTTCATTTTAGGGGGTAAAAGTAAAGAAAAAGTGCAGAATTTCTCTGCACTTTTATCAAGAACATTTATTGGATTTAGAGAATAAAAAAAGAAGAATTCTCTTCTTTCTTCAGAAACTACTTGGCGCCGCAGTTCGGGCAGACACGATGAGCCAGTTTGTATTCACCGCATGAAGGGCATTTCACCAGGGTTGGTGCCATTAATTTATAATGTGTTCTTCTTTTTGCTTTGCGTGTCTTAGAATTTCTTCTCTGTTGAACAGCCATTGTTAATCATCCTCCTCGAATCTATACTCTTTAAGCTTCTGTAAACGGGGGTCTATCTCGTCTTTTTTCGACGATTCATAGTCCTTTTCGGATACGAAAGCCCAACCATCCCCTCTAGAATACTCTATTTTTTCTTTTTTTACAACTTTTATCGGAACTTCCGGCAAAACAATATACAGGACCATTTTTTCGATATCCTTGTTCTCATCCATCAGGAATCCTTCCTCGTCCGGTTTGCCTACCACCTTGTCATCATCGCTCAAATCAAAAGGCACATAGACATCCTCCAGAGAGATCGCGCAAGGGCAGACCATATCACCCTGAACACGGTAATTGATGCGCAGTTCATCGCTGGCATCGTAGTAGAAAGTGATGTCCCCTTTCACATTCTCCAGGCGGCGGAGAAAGATATTGTCTTCCACTTCATAGACACCGATATTAACCGGATATACTTTTTCATCGGCAATATTGGCCAGATCTTTGAGATATATTTTCATAGCCATATTATATAATAATCATGTGAAAACGACAGGAATAATCGTTGAATACAATCCGTTTCATAACGGTCATCTCCATCACATCAATGAAGCATTGCGGCTCACCGATGCGGATCTGCTGATTGCCTGCATGTCAGGCAATTTTAATCAGCGCGGTGATATCTCGATCATCAATAAATATGAAAAGACAAAGGCGGCTTTAGATCATGGCGTCGATTTAGTCATCGAGCTTCCCTACATCTGCACAGTGCAAAACGCCTACGTTTTTGGCCAAAGCGCGGTATCCCTGCTGGCAAAGGCAGGCATCACTTCGCTGGTCTTTGGTTCCGAAACCAACAACCTGGAAGAACTCAAGAAATATGCCGATCTGGAAGTTGATGTGACCAGACTCAAGGAACGCATGCACGATGGCCATTCCTTCCCACATTCCTATGGCCTGTTAAGCGGCAGCCTCTATCCCAACGACATGCTGGCGGTGACCTACCTCAAGGCATTGAAGGATACGGCAATTGAGCCTGTCTGCATTCAGCGGACCAACGACTATCTTTCCAAAGATCTTTCGATCATCGCCTCCGCCTCCGCAATACGTCAGGCTGTGGAAGAAGGAAAAGATGTCTCGATGGCCACGCCGATTCATATGGAAGAACCTCTTTTCAACAAGGACCTCTATCCCTATCTTCGCAAGCTCTTGTTTACTACAAGCAGCGAAGAACTAAGGCAGATCTTTCTGATGTCGGAAGGCATCGAAAACATGTTAAAGAAAAACGCCGTCATCTATGATGACTACGAAGATTTCATCAATGCGTCGATCTCCAGACGCTACACCAGGTCCAGGATTCAAAGGACACTCCTTCATCTGGCGTGCCATATAAAAAAGGAAGACGTCAAAGATCTTCCTGCCCCCGACTGTTTGCGGGTCTTAGGCTTTAACCAAAAAGGTCGCCAGTATCTCAAACAGATCAAGGAAGAAAGAAATATCGTCACCCTGTTTAAAAACATACCCGAGCCTTATAAGAGCATTGAATACAAAAGCGACCTGCTTTATGCTTCCTTATTAAAAGATCCTTCCGCCTACATCAAACGTCAGCTGGAAGGACCTGTCATCGTCAAATAAAAGAATGGATCAATGATCCATTCTTTTTACATCTCAACGTTGTGATAGACTTCCTGGACATCCTCGACTTCATCGAGATTGTCTAAGAGCCTCTGCCACATTTCCTTGTCGTGTTCGTCTGTCAGCTTAACATACTCCTGCGGAAGCATCTTGATCGCACAGACGGAATACTCACAATCCGGAATCAAAGCATCGATTGCTTCCTGCGCCTTATGAAGATCACTCGGTGCAACATATACTGTCATTTCACCATCTTCAACTTCGATATCGTTGACATCGACATCGGCATTGATCAGAGTATCCAGCATCGTATCTTCATCTTCATACTTGAAGCTTAAGACACCGAGGTTGTCGTAAGTGAAGGAAACCGAACCCTTGACGCCCATCTTGCAGTGGGACTTATTGAAACACTGGTTCATAGCCGCAACCGTTCTGTTGGAATTGTCCGTCAGGCAGTCAATGATGATCGTGGCATTGCCAGGTCCGAAACCTTCATAGCGGAGTGAATCGTAAGATTCAGCAGAACCGCCCTTAGCCTTTTCGATCGCTCTTTTAATGACATCTGCCGGAACCTGATTGGCCTTGGCTTCCTTGATCTTGGATCTTAACGTAAGGTTCATATCCGGGTCAGGGACGCCGGACTTGGCAGCGATATAAATTTCCTTGCCGTACCTTGAGTATACTTTTGATTTCATTGCGGCTGTCTTAGCCATTGCCGCAGCTCTTACTTCATGCGCTCTTCCCATAAATTCACCTCATTAAATTTTTTACTTCTTTATTTTAATACGATTCAGTATGAATCGCAAAAAATAATACTCATGAAAAAAGCTGCCGCTTGCGCGACAGCTTCAGATTTGATTCGATTAGCCTTTTAATACGGCTTTGACCAGTTCACTGACTTCCGGTTCTGTGTGGCACTTAAGTGCTTTGTTCGCCAGTTCTTCCATTTCCTTCTTGTTCAAGGAAGTGATGATCTTTCTGGTCGGAAGGATCTTGGAAGCGGACATGGAGAATTCATCCAGGCCTAAGCCGAGCAATACCGGCGCAGCCATCGGATCGCCGCCCATTTCACCGCACATGCCGCACCATCTGCCCTGAGAATGAGCGCCATCGATGGTCATCTTGATCAGACGCAGGATGGATGGGTTAAGCGGCTGGTAGAGGTAAGCGACCTTTTCAGACATTCTGTCGGCAGCCATCGAGTACTGAATCAGGTCATTGGTACCGATGGAGAAGAAGTCCGCATATTTTGCGAATTCATCAGCCAGAACAGCAGATGCCGGAATCTCGACCATCATACCGATCTCGATGCTGTCAGATACGGCGACGCCTTCCGCCTTCAGTTCTTCTTTGGTGTCAAGAACGAACTGTTTTGCGCTTTTGAATTCGTCGATCGTAGCGATCATCGGGAACATGATGGCCAGCTTGCCATAGACCGATGCACGAAGCAGTGCTCTGACCTGAGTCTTAAAGATGTCTTTACGATCCAGGCACAGACGGATAGCACGGTAGCCTAAGAACGGGTTCATTTCCGGATCGAACTCGAAGTAAGGGAGTTTCTTATCGCCGCCGATATCCAGAGTTCTGACGACAACTCTCTTGCCTTCCGCTCTTTCCAGAACGACTTTATAAGCTTTGAACTGATCTTCTTCACTTGGGAAGTCTTCAGTCGATTCCATGTACAGGAATTCTGTACGGTAAAGACCGACACCTTCCGCACCGTTGGCGATCACGTTATCCATATCTTTCGGAGAACCGATGTTGGCAACCAGTTCAACCTGGTGGCCGTCAACCGTGATCGAAGGTTTGTCAAGCAATACCTGCAGAGCAGCCTTTTCTTCCAAGAATCTGACACGTTTTTCTTCATATTCTTTCAGCTGTTCATCGGTAGGATTGATGATGACATCACCTTCCTTGGCGTCAAGAATGATCTTATCACCATGTTTGCAGGAAGACATGATGCCTGTGCAGCCGACAACGGCCGGAAGGCCTAAGGCAACTGCCATGATAGCAGCGTGCGAAGTCTTGCCGCCGATCTCGGTTACAAAGCCCAGAGAGTATTTTTTGTTTAACTGAGCAGTATCGGATGGAGTCATTTCTTCTGCAACGATAACGACTTCCTCATCGATCGCTGTCAGATCAGGAATAGTCAAACCAAGAATGTTGCACAGAAGTCTGAAGGAGACGTCCTTGATATCGGCCGCTCTTTCTTTGAAGTAGGCATCATCCATTGATTCAAACATACCGACCATCATATCGGAAACGGTCTTGGTTGCCTGATCGGCATTGGAACCGTCCTTGATCATGTTGACGATCTGATCCTTGTATTCCGGATCCTGCACCATCATCAGATGGGCATCGAAGATCGCCAGTTCTTCCGGTGCAAGTGTTGCACTGGCTCTTTCCTTGATCTGTTCGATATCACTGATCGTCTTGGTCAACGCATCTTCAAATACCTTTAATTCTGCATCGGTATCTCTTTTTTCTTCGCTGATGACGATCGTCGGCTGTTCGAGCTTATAGACTTTGCCTATGGCAATTCCGCTTGATGTAGCTATTCCTTTTAAAAACATATTTTACCCTCTCTTTTCATGAATAATTATACTTCCGTATGCGCTTACAGACAACGGAGAAAATTCGAATAAGCCCGATTTCTGTGCCTGTAGTAGGAAGCCGGTGAGTAGTACCCCAGGAACCAGTTTCCCCTTTTTCCCTCAACCACTTCCTTCTCTATGATGAACCGATCCTCCTCGTCCAGCATCTTTATGGCACTGTCTACATGCCGGATGACGATCTCGCCTGCTCTGGTCTTGAGACCATCGTCTTTATCAGGGTCATAGATCTCATCCAAAAGACGCTTAAAGTTTCGGTAGTTCCCCGACAGGATCTCGATCTCATGCCGGTTACTCTTATTATCAAATCCTTTCATTGCTCCCTTTCTTCATCCGGGCATCTTCTTTTCCCGGATCACATATGCTATATGAGATCAGCGCAAATCCGAACGCCTATTCACTGATCTCGATTAATCCATAGCCTCCTTCGTTTCTTTTATAAACAACAGCCAGTTTTTCTGAATCAACATCCTTATAGATGAAGAATGAATGTGACAGCATTTCCATGCGCATGATCGCTTCGTCAAGGATCATTTCGTCGGCATAGATCGTCTTGGTTCTGACCGGAGTATCCTCATCCTCACTTGGTGCTTCATAGAAGTTCTCTGCCAGTGATTCTTTATGTCTTCTGGAGAGTCTTCCTTTCTGTTTTCTGATCTGATCTTCCAGCTTATCGATCGCCAGATCTACTGCAGTTGAGAAGTCCCGATGAACGACTTCTGATCTCATCAGGCCTACTTTGGTAGGAACGTTCACCTCGACTTTCAGCGCATCTCCGTGGATCTTTACGGTTACTCTGGCGCTCTGCGCCTCATCAATGACGACATACTTGTTCAGCTCGGAAAGTCTTCCTTCGATCTTTTCCCGCATTGTGTCATTGATTGTTACATTTTCACCATAAATAGCGAATTTCATAAGTCTTCCTCCTTTATATTTATTTAGACTCAACAATGAGCTTAATCAGCCAACGATAGACAAGGAATAAACCGTACGCATCTAACGAACAGTATTCCTTTAGATTTTCGACGATCTTTTCTCCTTCATCAGGATCCTGTTTTTCAATATTCCTCCAGTTAAATACCGCCTCCATTCCGTCATAGATATCCAGATCTTTGTAGGAATAATCCGAGCAGATATCCACCAGCTGCTTCAAGGTATAATTGCCTTTCATTCGGATGTCGTAGACTAATCCATCCAGGAACGGAACCGCCAGATCAAAGAAACGTGAGATAATCTGATGCAGTTTCTCGCTGTATTCCGGGTAGATGGAAGCCAGTTCTTCCAAACGCAGACATTCAGCACCTTGAGCGTTGTAAGCCAGGATCGGTCCGGAAGCCGGCAGGTAATCAATCAAAGCTTCCACAAATTCTCTCCGGCAGTCACCCGTTCCGACAAAGGTCCTGTGTTCCATGTGGCCCTTATCGTCGATATAGTACAAAGCAAATTCGAAACAGACGACATCCATCGGCTTCATCTTCTCATAGATCGGGATCAGATAACGGTCCCATTCAAAATCGATAAAGGAAATCGGCCGCTCGGAAATCTTGTCCAGCCAGTTCATCAGCGCATAGCGATCGATGAACAGACCGCCGTTTTTGGAAGCCATGATCTGAGCGTATTGAATTCTGCTTCCCTCCACTAAAGAAGGATCAGCCTGTTTCAATTGACGGATGCCCTGGTCATACATGCGGTTCTTATTGCGGCTGGCGACCAGCGTCAGGATCGAATCGTCTTCTTCCTCCTTTTCCTCAGGGAAGCAGCGTCCGTAGTATTCACACAAGCCATAGAGCTTGCAGCTGCGGCACTTTTTCGCCTTCGAATTGGCAGGATCGAAACTCTCCATTTGAGAGATGTATCCTTCGTAATCGACATCGACTTCCGAAGCGATATCGATCAGTTTCTTCTTTTTGAAACGATCTTCGATCACAAAGAGTTTTTTTGCTTCGAGTTTCCCTTCGTTGACATAGTCACCGTTTAAGTGAATCAGATAGATCCGATCAACCTTTAAACCATGTCTTTTCAGAACTTTCAGGGTGATGCGGTAAGTCAGGGCGTCTACTTCTTTGACAGAAGTTCCATAATACACAAAATACAGATCAAAGAGATCTCCTTTTTTGTGCATTAAAGGGACATTCAGACGCATCTGACCATCCATAAAGCGCGGGTGAATAAACCACTCAAAATTATTTAATTCCGACAAGACTCTGTCTGCCGGATCATTTCTGACGCCTTCGTAACACTCGGTGATATCGAACAGCTCTTTCAGCAGATCAACAGTATTCGCATCAGCGCGCAAATAAGGTTTGAAAACACTGTTCTCGTCTTTTCCGTAAAAGTAGAGCCTTTCACAGCGAAGAAATCTCTTTATATCACTGATATGATACATATCTTCCTCTGTATTCATTATAGCTTATTTTTATGCCGATGACTCATCAAAATGTTCTGACGGGTACCTTTTATCCGATTGAATCATAGGTGAATGAATCCTATAATTGACTTATGAAAATCTATTGTGAGAAGTGCCATCAGGAAATCAGTTCCGAATGCAACAAGCAGATTGAAAACTATAAAGTCGGCAAAGTCATCTGTCCGCATTGCCATTATGAACAGAAGCGCTATCTTTCGGAAGCCGACATCCTCTTGTATTTCGGAATCAGCGAGGTTCTCTATGTCCTGCTGAGTTTGATTTCCGTCTTCGTGTTTAAGAAACTTGGAGTCAGCGCCGTTTCCATCGGACTTTTATTTGTCCTGCTGGTGGCATCGTATTTTATTTCCAAGCTGATCTCATCCTCGATCTATGAAAAAGCCTATTTCAAGGCAGAATGGAAAAACAAGGAATTTGAAGAAGATCAAAGCGCAATACAGCGAAACATCAGCTGGCAGTTCATGCTCTTCTTCGCCATCACCATTACCTTCCTGACGATGGAAGAAGGAAAACTCTTCTTCGCCATCGCCATGCCGCTGGCGCCGATACTGACCTTCATCAAGCTGTATCTGCAGCTTCGCTACGAAAGATCAAAAACAAAAAAATAAAGCTTTGCAGGAACGAATCTTCGCAAAGCTTTTTTACTCAATGCCCGTCTTTGGCAAAACGTATTTTTCTTCCTCGATCTTTTCCCAGATCGCCTTGAAGGTATGATCTTCATTAACCGTATATGGATCACCGGCATCATATTTTGAACCCTGCCAGTACGCAAAGCGATAGCCGTTCTTTAGCGGTTTTGGAAGCACAATGGTTTCACCTTTGGGATAATTGATGCTCCAGGAGCCTTCATGGCCTTCCAGAGTACCGCCGTTTAAGTCAAAGATAACAGTATAGGCTCCCGGTTTTTCCCCATGATAGATCACATCGTTCAGTGTGATTCCCTCTTGCCAGACAAAGGAGAAAACAAGCGGATCGATCACATCGTTATTGCCAATCGAAGAAATGTGGACGATGACTGTATTGGCCTCTTCCTCTAATTTTTCATTTTCTTCTTTCAAGGAAGGTTCATTGTTTTCTTTTTCGAGGTTTCCTTCTTCTTCACCAAAACATTGACCGTTTCTGACAAGACGCCCATCAGCAAAACCAGAACCAGAACCATATTCATGATTTTTTATATACTTTGGCCATCGGATCCCCCTTATACATCAATCCTATTATCACGCAAAAAGGAGCCTTCGCTCCTTGCATGTCACAGATAACAATTCTGAATCTTATTTTACGACAATGATATTTTCGATGATCGGCTGTTCTTCTTCGGGAATCGTTCCGTTGTTGTCGATCGGCTTGGCATCCTTGGCGATCTTCTTGACAATCTCCAGACCGGAAGTGACTTTGCCGAAAGCGGCATATTGTCCATCCAGCCAGTCACCGTCACCAACCATGATGAAGAATTGAGAAGAAGCAGAATTTGGATCGTTGGCTCTGGCCATTGAGATGACCCCTTCTTTATGTTTCAGATTGTTCTCAAAGCCATTGGAGGCAAATTCGCCCTCAATCTTTTCGGCCTGGCCATTACGGTCCATGCCGCCCTGAATCATAAAGCCGTCAATTATTCTGTGGAATGTGTTGTTTTCATAGATTCCTTTTTCAGCCAAAGAGACAAAATTCTCTACGGTCTTCGGTGCGACCTTCGGATAAAGCTCCGCTTCAACTGTTCCGTAATTCTTTACAACAATCTGTATTTTCACCGCGTCCTCAAACATCTCATCGGAAGCGACTGCGTTTTCACTCTTTTTACCGGTGCAGGCCCCTAAAGCCAGCAGCAGCATCAAAGCAATCATGGTCTTTAACAGTTTCATAGAAGGCCTCCCTTTTTCACCTATTCAGTATAACAAAAAGAACTCCCGCAGGAGTTCTTTGTCATAAGTTTTGTCTTTCTTATCGTTTAGCGATGTACTTACGGATATCCAGTGCAATCGCGACGACGATGACGATACCCTGAACGATGTAAGTCCAGGCAGTATCGATTCCTAAGAAGGTCATCTCGATCTTCAGAATTTCGAAGACCAGAACACCCATCAGGATACCGGAAACCTTACCGGTACCACCGTTGACGGAGACACCGCCGATTGTACATCCGGCGATGGCGAACAGTTCATAACCGTTTGCCAGGTTGGAAGAAGTACCACCGGCCTTGGCACCGAGCATGAAACCTGCTAAAGCAAACAAGGAAGCAGCGATCATGTAGGAAGCGATGGTCATTCTGGTAGTATTGATACCGGAGACTTCAGCCGCATCCGGGTTGCCGCCGATCGCATACATCTTCTTGCCATAAGGCGTGTGGTTGTAAAGGAACCACATTACCAGCATGACAATCGCGGTGACAACTGCCAGGTTCGGGATCAGCTGGATATTTAAGAAGGAACCGGCTGCCCAGTCAGTATATTCAGGAATCAGACCGCCGATTGGCTGTGCACCTGTATAGATCAAGGCAATACCGTAAACGATGGTCTGCATACCGTAAGAACCGATAAAGGCCGGAACATGGAGCTTGGAAACAACCAGACCGTTGATCAGACCGATGGTGATCGCAAAGCCGATCATGACCAGGATGCAGACGACCCACATATTCATCGGCTGCATGTTCGGATAAACCTTACCCGCATAATCCATTCTCTGCAAGAGTGTTGCACAGATACAGCCGGCAAGACCGACCTGACGGCCGGCTGACAGGTCGTTGTTTCTCATGATCAGGACACCGGAGATACCCAAGGCGATGACCATACGGACAGAAGTGTTCGCCAGAAGGTTCTTGATGTTGGCCATGGAGAAGAAACGCGGATTCTGCAGACCGACAAAAACAGCAGAAGCAATGATCAGGATGATCAATGCGTTATTAACTAAAAACTGAACAATATCAAATTTCTTGACTGTATTTTTCACTTTCTCAGACATAGTGATTCTCCTTTAACTTCTGAACTTGGTGGAAAGTTCCATGATCTTTTCCTGATTCATATCTTCGCCTTCGACAATGCCGGTAATTCTGCCTTCGCACATAACCATGATGCGGTCGCAGATACCGATCAGTTCCGGCATTTCCGATGAAACGACGATGATCGTCTTTCCTTCGGAAGCCAGTCTGCCGATGATCGAATAGATCTCATACTTGGCGCCGACATCGATTCCACGCGTCGGTTCATCCATGATCAGGACATCCGGTTCCTTAGCCAGCCATCTGGAAATGATGACTTTCTGCTGGTTACCGCCGGAGAGGTTCTTGATCTGTTCCTTGCTGGAAGGCGTCTTGATCGACAATTCCTTGATGGAACGGTCAACGACTTCGTTGATCTTCTTGTGATCCAGCATGACTCTGAATTTCAGATAATCGTTCAAAGAGGCAACGGCGACATTATCGGTGATCGACAAGACACCGAAGATACCTCTGGCACGACGATCCTCGGTAATCAATGCGATACCATTTTTGATCGCATCTTCCGGTGATTTGATCTTCAGCTCCTGGCCTTCGTAGTACACCGTTCCGGACGTTGTGCCGCGAAGTCCGTAGATTGCTTCCATCAGTTCAGTACGCTGCGCACCGACCAGACCGGCAACGCCGAAGATTTCACCTTTACGCACCGAGAAGGAACAGTCTTTGAATGAATTATCCAGGATGGAATCAAAATCCTTGGCTTCAAAGACGATTTCGCCCGGCGTATTGATCTTAGGCGGATAGAGGTCTTTCAGTTCACGGCCGACTTCTTTGGCGATGATGAAGTCTGTCGTCAGATCCTTTGCCGGCCAAGTACCGATGTACTGGCCATCGCGCATGATCGTGACATCATCGGAGATCCTTAAGATCTCGTCCATCTTATGGGAAATATAAATAACACCACATCCGCCGGAAGTGAGCCGTCCGATGATCTCAAACAGCTTTTCAACTTCCTTCTGGGTCAATGATGAAGTAGGCTCATCCAAAATAATGATCTTCGCATTCGCACTTACCGCTTTGGCAATTTCAACCAGCTGCATTTGAGAAGTTGATAAAGTGCCTAACTTATCCGTTGCCTTGAAATCCAGTCCCAGGTCATCCAGAAGTGCTTGCGTATCTTTATACATCTTCTTGTGGTCGATGACTTTGACCGGGCCATACTTTTTGACCGGATATCTGCCGCAGTAAATGTTTTCGGCGATGGATCTTTCACGTATCGGCATCAGTTCCTGATGAACCATGGCGATACCTCTGTTCAAAGCGTCAAACGGGTCAGAAATGTTTACTTCTTCGCCGTCATAAATGATTTTCCCCTCGTCCTTTTTGTAAATACCAAAAAGACATTTCATCAATGTCGATTTACCGGCACCGTTTTCACCCATTAAGGAGTGAACATGGCCGGGTTTTAATTGTAAAGATACATGATCCAAAGCTTTAACGCCCGGGAAGGATTTGCATATATCTTTCATTTCGAGAATGTATTCTGACATATCTTTCTCCCTCAAAAGTAAGAAAGAAGAGTTACATGCCTGCCTGACATGTAACTCTTCAATTCAAAGTGCTGATTAATTATTTAATGTACTGATCAGCGTTGTCCTTCGTTACCATAACGTAAGGAACATAGTTGACTTTGTTGGTGATTTCTTCACCGGCTAAGAGCTTGAGAACAGAATCACAAGCAGCCTTTGCCTGACCCTGGTCGTCGTTTAAGACAGTACCGGTCATAGTGCCAGCCTTAACCATTTCGCAGCATTCGACAAGAGCGTCAACACCGACAAGGTAAATGTCAGTACCAACAGTTCTGCCAGCAGCGTTGATAGCCTGAGCAGCACCTAATGCCATACCATCGTTGTTGCAGAAGACAACTTCGATGTCATTGCCGTAAGCGTTCAGAGCAGAAGCAACCAGTTCCTGGCCCTTTGCCTGATCCCACATACCAGTTTCCTGATATAAGTTTTCAACAGTTACACCGTTGTCAGTTAAGTACTTGACGGAGTATTCAGTTCTGAACTTAGCATCAGAGTTTTCTGGGTCACCCATGATCATGATGTACTTGACAACACCATCACCATTTAAGTCACCGTGGTTTTCCTGATCGAAAATGATCTGACCCTGGTAAGTACCGGAATCTCTGGCATCAGCACCAACGTAGCAAGTCTTAGGACCATAGTTGTAGTCAGCGATCTCACGGTTGATGAAGACTGTAGGGATACCTGATTCTTCAACAGCCTGTGCTAAAGCCGGAGAAGAAGTCTGGACCAGGTTAACAATCATAGCGTCGACACCCTGAGAAATGAAGGTGTTGACCTGTTCGGTCTGTTCAGCAACGTCGTTCTTACCATCGACGATTGTAACTTCGTACTGCGTGCCACCCTGAGCGTTCAGATCATCGAAGTACTTCTGGATGTTCTGACGATAGAGAGTCATGAAGTTATCATCGAACTGATAAATCGCAACACCGATTTTGACTGTGTCCTTTGCAGCTTCGCCGCCGCCTTCAGCCGGAGTTTCTTCCTTCTGGCCGCAACCGACAAGAGCGAAAACCATGAGAACAGCCAATAAAACACTTAAAAGCTTTTTCATTTTTTCCTCCTTGGGGATATTCCCCTAATTTCAATTATAAATCAAATGTAAACGATTACAATACTTTTAATTTCACATTTCTTTCACATTTTGTCAGCCTGTTTTATACAGAAGAAAAAGGATTAATTCCTGATAGTCTTATCTGTTCGAAGTCAGAGTCAAAAAAGTTGACATCGTTAACATTTTCGTTGTATAAGTGAATAAACCGATGAGGAAGAGTAAGTAAGGTCTGTACAGTCTCTTACAGAGAGTCAAGAAGTGGTGGAATGTGACAGAGAAAACAGATCCGAATGGACTTCTAAGGGCAAACAGAAAC
>JAEEGL010443884.1_pt1 | contig 24553 bp, 24 predicted proteins | sample 9134231 | NCBI WGS metagenome assembly JAEEGL01 (sample SAMN16246548, study PRJNA631951) | gut metagenome | biome: gut microbiome; feature: rumen; material: fiber-attached | host: Bos | place: Iran: Karaj | collected 2018-10
ATGCAATCCGCGCAGACCTTGTAAATGCTATCAACTCTAAGCTTGAGGCAACTATCCTTGGTGATGCTGCTGGTACAGCTACTAAGCCAGCTGGTATGTTTTATGGTAAGACTACTGTAAAGTCTGCAACTACTATGGCTAAGATTGCAGAGGTTGAAAGCTCTGTAGAGGCTAAGGGTGTTTATGGAGAAACTAAGTGGATTGTTTCACCTTCTTACAAGGCAGCTCTTAGAGCAGTAGGTAAGACTGGTAATGGTTCTAACCCTATCTTCCAAGCAGGCGAGATTGATGGTACTCCAGCTCTTTGCACTGGTAATGTAGGCTCTGGTCTTGGTGTTTATGGAGACTTTAGCAACTATGTTATTGGTCAGTTTGGTGCAGTTGATGTGACTGTAGACCCTTACACTCAGGCAAAGAATGGCAAGATTGTTCTTGTTGTTAATGCTTTCTTTGATGCTAAGGAGCTTAGAGATGTCTTCGGCTTTGCTACTACTGCTGCATCCTAATTTTAACTAAAAATCCTAATAATCAATATGTTTTTAACTCTCCAAGAAATTAAGAAACACCTTAATATTGATGAGGGGTTTACAGAAGATGATGATTACTTAAACTATCTGTATGAAGTTTGCATTGAAGCAATCCAAAAACATATTGATAGAACATTGGATGAAGTTTGTGAAACTGTTGAGCATACTATTATTGTAGATGGACAGGAAGAGACTACCACTGAGGTAGTCCTTCCTTCTCCATTAAAACATTCCCTTCTCCTACTTATTGGAGATCTCTATGCTAACAGAGAATCACAAGCATTCAGCAGTGTTACAGAGTTACCATTATCTTATAAATATCTCTTAAACCTGTATACCAAGTATAGTTTTTAACCATGAGAGCAGGACTTCTTAATGAAATTATAACCTTTCAGACTCCTGTCATGGAAACAGATGCTTATGGTCACCAAGTGAGTTCTTATACAGACAAATTCACTACCAGAGCATACATTGTAAATGGTAAAGGAGGGAGAGGTATTGTGAATGATGAAATCTTCTATTCTTATACCAAGATATTCACTATAAGGGACTACAATGAGCCTTCAGAGAGGGATATTATTATCTGGAATTCTAAGAAATACAGGATCCTCTCTATATCTAGGGATAAAAAGAAGATGGTTTTTGAAATAGAATCAGAGTTGATCAATGAATAATGTAGAAATTGACAGTAAAGAGGTACTGAATCTATTCTCCAATCTTAGCTCAAAGAAACAATATTCTGTGTATCGCAAAGCCTTAACTGAGGGAGCCAAGATGCTTCAATCAGAAGGTAAGAGGCAATTAAAATTTAAAATAGGTAGAGCAGCAAGCCACAAAAACTGGTGGAATGGTAAGTCTCTGCAAGCAGGAATCAAAGTTAGTCCTCAGAAAGATGTAGAGAAAGATGGAGTAAAGGTTCATATCATGGGAGACTTCAGATTAAAGTTCTTTGAAATGGGAACTTCTGGAAGACATACCACTGGACATAATGGTGGTGCTGTCAAAGGTCATACTCCAAGCTATAGAATAAAGAAGCCTCATTATACTGGTCGCATGAAGAGAACTGACTTCTTTGCTAAGGCTCAATCTGCAAAGGAGAAGGAAATCTTTGATAGAATGGACTCATTGATCCTCAAGAATATTGAAAAGGTTGCATCCAAATGACAGCATTAGGAATAGGAAAAGCAGTCTATACCATCTTATCCAGTGATCAAGACTTAGTAGCTCTCTTAGGGGGATCTCCTCAGATCTTCCCTCTCATAGTAGACTCAGAAACAAATTACCCTTTCATAGTCTACAAGAGATTAAACATACAGCCACTTGATACAAAGGACAGATTCATCTGTCAGTCTAAGGTGTCTGTCCAGTTTGTTATAGTCTCTTCACTGTACTCTCTCGGTATAGATATAGCAGAAAGATTAGATAGCCTCCTTACACAGGAAAGCTATTCTAGTATGGGAATACAACAGATTACCCTAGATTCTGTAGATGAAGACTTTAATGAGGATGCTTATGTTCAAATCCTCACATACAATTTTTTAATACTCTAATTTTTATCTATATATGGCAAATATTATCCAAGGTGGAGACCTCATGCTGTTTGTAGACACAGCAGTATCAGGTGATCCAGTATACAAATCCATTGGTTTTGCTACTTCTCACACTCTTGAAGTGAGTGCAGAGACTAGTGATGTAGCTTCTAAAGATCATGGTATTTGGAACACAAAGGAGATCAAGACTTTTTCTTGGACTTGTTCTAGTGAGAACCTTTACTCCAATAATGAAGAGGGTGTAGGATATTCAGAACTCTTTGAATACATGGTAGCAAAGAAGCATATTAAGGCTGTCTTCTCACTCAAGAAAAGTGGAACAGGTGTATCTGGTCTTGCTGTTCCAGCAGGAGGTTGGACTCCTACAGAGACAGCAGGAGATGTACAGCTTGAAGGAGAAATGGTTATCTCTAGTCTCTCTTTGAATGCTCCAAATGGTGACAATGCAACATTCTCAGTAAACTTTGAGGGTGCTTCAGAACTCAAGAAGGTTACTGTTGCTTAATCAAGTAGTAATTCACACCCTAATCCCGAAATTGGGGTTAGGGTTTTTATTTTTTATCCAGTATGACAACAGTTTCAATAAACAATAAAGAATACAAGATTAAATATACCCTTAGAAGTATATTTATCTTTGAAGAGATAACAAAGAAAGGGTTTGAAATATCAAGCACCTTAGACCAATATATATTTTTCTACTCCCTCATTCTTGCCAATAACAAGGACTTTCAGATGAGCTTTGATGAGTTTATTGACTTCCTAGATGATAACCCAGAAAAGATAAAGGATTTCACTAACTTCCTAGTATCTGAGAGAAAGATAAATGATCAGTTTGAGGATCCAGATGAGAAGGGAGAGAAAAAGGGAAACCAATAAAGGCTGAGGAAATCTATTCTACATTGGTGCTAGAATGTGGTCTTCAGCCAGAATATGTATTTGATCTTGCTCCTATGTATGAGATAAATGCCCTAATGAGGAATATATATAGGAAAAACAAGGAAAGTTGGGAGCAAACTAGAATGATCTGTTATACTACAGTTCAATCACAGAGCACCAAAAAGCTCAAACCAACTGACATTTTGGCTTTCCCTTGGGATAATGATAATAAAAAATCAGATACATCTATCAGTAATGAAGATGTTGATAAATTAAAGAGAAAAGCTAATGAATTCAAGCGCAGACTTAATGGTCAAACTCCTGCTTAATACACAGGGGTTTGACAAAAACTTGCAGAAATCCACTATACAGATAAGAGACCTCCAAGCTCAGATGGGAGATCTAAAAAATACTCTCTCTAGTTTCTCTGGTGGTCTTGGAATCAATATATCAAGTCTTGCCAAGTTTGCAACAACAGCTGGAGCCGCAGCAGCAGCTGGAAAAGTATTGGCTGATGCTTTCATGAAGAATGAGTCACAAGCTGATCTTTTTGGCTCAGCCTTAGAACAATCTAAGGCGGCTTATTCTAGTTTCTTAAATACTATCAATGGAGGTTCTTGGAGTAACTTCTTTAAGAACATTACTAATGCCATCAGTAATGCTAAGGAGTTATATGATCTTCTTGATAGAGCTGGTTCTACAAAGGCTAATAACTCTTATGCTATTGCTTTTCTCCAGAATCAGATACAGGAAATCAAGAGACAGCTTGCAGATAAAAGTCTTACAGGTACAGAAAGAAAGACTCTTCAATCACAACTGACAAAGCTTAATAACAGGCTAGACTACCTCCAGAAGCAGGGAACAAAGGCTCAGACTGCTGCTGCTGATAAGGGAATGTCTAATGTCATTAAAGATAGAGCTGCTTCTGTTGGTGTGGTTCTTTCTGATTCTGAGATTAAGAAGGTTGTAGAGAATTATAAGAAGCAAGGTCAAGACTTTGTAGATGCTCAGACTAAGCTATATAATGATCTTAGAAAGAAAGGAACACAGGAAGTTACCACACCTATTGCTACTAGCACATGGGGTGGTGTTCAAAATGCTAAGAAGAATCAATTTGTTCTTAGTTCTCTTTCTCAGGCTCAGCAAAAACAATATGCAGCAGCCTATGCCTTAGTAGAGGGAGAGGCTGATATGCAGACTTACCTAGGACAAGCAGCAGATGCAACCAAAGAGAATACTGCTGCTCTCAAGGAATTGACAAAGAATGATAAGGCTACTCTTGGATCTGGTCTCAAACAAGTTGTTGATCCTATCAAAGACAAGCTCAAAGACCTAGGAAAGAAATTTGACAAACTTGCGGACATAGGTATTCCTATAAAAGATTTCAAGACAGGTGATCTAAAGCAATATACCTTTGAACCTCTTAAAAGATTGGATGAGACTCAAAAGGCTAAGTTATATCCAATGCTTGAGAAGTATACAAATGATTTCCAAGGTTTTGAGGATCTTCATAGAAATGGAATAATTAGTGATGAACACTACTATAAAGAACAGGCTAATCTCCAGAAGACATTAGGAACAAATATGTCTACAGTAGCAAGAGAGGGTGTCTTCAGACAGGACTCTGATGCTATGAGTAGGACATTATTCCCATTCCTCCGAGATCTTAATAATGCTAGTAATAATGCAGATGATAGCCTAATTAGAACTGCTGCTTCTACAGACTTCTACAACTCTGTCCAGAAGAAGATTCTCAATGATGATCGAGGAAAGATCATGAGCTACTTTGAGAAGCTTAATAGACCTCTTACAGAAGCAGACTATGATAAGACTATTAATCAGCTTATTGGTCTTCGGGATGAGTATAAGCAGATTCTAGATGATGTAAAGCTTTATGAGAAAGATGATCCAAAATTCAAGGATCATGGAAAATTTATCACTTATCAAGTAACCCAACAGGAAAAGTCTATCTCTGATTCCCTACAAAAAGTATTAAAGGAAAAGCTTCAGTTTTTTAATAAGGGTAGCATGTTTGACCCATTCTCTAAAGGTAAGAGATGGAAAGTCCTTCAACACAACATTAAAGATACTGGATTAGAGGTTCTTGATCTAGCCAGCAATATTGAAAGAATGAGTGATCAGTGGGACAATATGAGTGGGTTTGAGAAATTCAAGACCCTTGCATCTTTCATAACTGATACTGCTTATACAGTCAGAAATCTTGTTCAAGCTTGGCAAGAGTATGCTGGGATTGTAAAATTAGTAAATGGTCTTACTGTTGTCACATCTGCCGAGCAGGGTATTCTTTCCACAACAGAAGCCACTGCTACAGCAGAAGAGGTTTCTGCTAATGCTGCAAAGATAGCCTCTAACCAAGCACTTACAGCATCTTACTCTGAGTTAGCAGCAGCAGGTTATATGGCTGCTCACTCTCATATTCCATTTGTAGGTTATGGTATAGGTGCTGGTTATACAGCTTCTTCCATTGCTACTATCAAATCTGCTGGTGCTGTTGGATTGTTTGCTGATGGTGGTATCATAACAGGCTCTGGTTCTGGGTGGTCTGACTCTATTCCTGCACTCCTTAGTAATGGAGAAATGGTTCTTAACAGGAGACAACAGGGCAATCTCTTTGCTCTTCTTGATGGATCAAGGGTTTCTGACTCAGCACCTTCTGGAGGAGTAGAGTTTAAGATAAAGGGAACTGAGCTTGTTGGTGTCCTCAAGAATTATAACAAGAAAACAAGTAAGGTATTATGATAAAATGGGAAGGTTTCTTTAGAGACCAACAATATAATTCAAAATATAAAGTTGAAATCATCAATTCTTATGGTGATGAAAATGTGGAAGTCCCACAATTAACTGGTTTATTTGGTGTAGAACTTGACAGGGGAGAATATTCTTGCTTTGTCAAGTTAGACCCAAATGATCCATTTTGCTCACATTCAACTGATATTTCAGAAATTGGCTATTATAATTATGTTGTCAATGTTGTGGTTGAAAAGGAAACAGATACTGTTTATTTCAATGCTGTCAATGACAATATTACAATAATTGGTGAGCATGGAGAATTACCAATTAATCACACATATCAATGCACTGCATTAAAACTTGAAGGAAATACACATTATCTTATTGATGGTGAGCACTACTTTACAAATCATGAATATCTGGTTTATGAGACACAATCAGAAGATCATGAGATTATAAAGTACAGGAATTATTCCTTTAGGGAATTAATGTTGGATGGTGAAAGCCCAGTAGTTGTTAATTATGAGGGGGATGATGAAGATGTATTCAAGAGTGTAAGATACTCAGAATGCACAATTAAACTTCTTACTAATTGGTATGATGAAGACTTATTCTCAAAGAGAACAACAGATAACAAGGTATCAATCTATGTAAATTATGCAGATGAGGATGAAGAAGATGATTATGTCCTTGAATGGACTGGTTATCTCACTCCAAATGTTTATTCTCAAGGATTTGCCTATGATATTGAGGGGCTCGAACTGAATGCAGTTGATAGTCTTGCAGTCTTAAAGAACAAAAGATTTGAAGGAAAGAAGAAAGCAAGAAGTGCAAGTAAGATATTGCATGATATGCTAGGGAAAGAGATTTCAGCTGTATTCATGTCTGATACAATAAAGGTGGGTGATGTTGTTGATCCTCATTCAGATATTGATGGCTATACAACTCTTGAATATATTACAACTGATGGAACTGCCTTTATTGATACTCATTACCTAGCATCAAATCTTACATTCATTGAAACAACAGCCTCAATCAATTATGAGAATGCACATGATTACATGACATTATTTGGTGCTGCATCATATAATCACCCTCAAGCACAAGGACTTGATAGAAAATGTCAATTAGTTGTGCAGGCATATAGCTTCAATCATTGGAACAACACATATCACTCATTCTTCAGAGCACAATTCCCTTATTCAGATGGAGTATTGGAGAATGTCAATATTGCAACTCCTACACTTATACAAGTTGGTAACATTAATGGTCAAGTAGATGCACCAGATAGTGTAGCACTTCAAATTGGAGATACAAATAATATCAAGTGGTATGCTAATGTATGTTCAAGAAGTGATAGGAGTCTTTACCTATTTGGTCAACATAGAGCACTGGGTCCTAACTCAGTTGATAATCCACAGCCAATAAATAATTGTGCTGGTATGTCTCTTGGAAGATTCAAGATTTATGAGTGGGAAGAGGTTGATGAAGAAATGAAGAAGGTTTTGAAGATGGATTTAGTTCCAGTCAAAAGAAATTCTGATTCAATGCTTGGTTTCTATAATATCATGACAAATGAGTTCTTGACAACAACTCAGGGAAGTTTCATTCAAGGAAGCCCAGCATCAAGTTCTGATACTTCAAGAATATCTGGTTATACAGCTCTTGATTATATTGCAACAGATGGAACAGCCTACATTAATACAGGTTATTATCCATCCAACACAACAAGAGTTTCCACAGATTTCTCAGTCAATTATGAGAATATGGGTCAACTTCCAAACTCAATCTATGGAGCAGAGAGTGATGGAAAGGCATCAATAATGCTTTCAGTTGGTGACTATGATAATGTTCATAATGTTGGTTATCTTACTTGCACATATTGTGCTGGTCAATCAAGTGCAGCCTATTCTGAATCCTTTGCAACTAAAAGGAATGTTGAAATGGGTTACAGATATGCAGATAACCTTGAGAGATATGCAAGTGTCAAATATGATAATACCGAGCATGATTTTATCTGTTATCCACTAGATAGGTCAGACAAGACAATGTATCTCTTTGGCTATAACACATTTTGGAATCAAGATCATCATCCAAGAGGAATTGTTGCTGGTACAGCAATAGGAAGATCCAAGATATATGAGAATGGGAATTTGATAATGGATTTGGTTCCTGTCAGAAAGAACTCAAACTCAGAGCTTGGATTTTATGATATCCTCAATGATACCTTCTTTACAAATGCAGCATCCAGTGGAGCATTCATTCAAGGTAGTCCAGCAGAAGAGAGCACTTCAATCAAGGAATTATCAAAGGTTGAATTTTCTCAATCCCTTGATCTAAACAAGTTAATCCTTTCTGATTATCCATTTTATGATGATGATAACAAGGAATGGGATTTCTCAAACACTATCCTTGAGGAAATGTGCAAATTTCTGTGTATGACAGCAGTTGTAAAAGGCAATTACTTGTATATCATTGATCTTGCAAATAAGGACAATCATTTTCAAGTCTATAATAGGACAGAAACAGATTATCAGAGAAGACCCTATGGTGTAACAATTAGTTATACAAAAAATTGGGGTACCTCTGATTATGTTGATGATGGGACACAGATTTCCATGAATCCTGTTTATAATCAGCTGAAACTTGAAAATAGTCTCTCAGACTTTGAGAGCCTTACTGATGATTTATTCCTCAGAAAGAACCTAACTAACTTATATGGAGAAAGATATAAGGTTGATGAAGGTTCACAATTTGACAACTATAATCAGAATGTTGTTATCTGGGAAAGAGAGCCATTGACTTCAAAGGATTGCAAGATCTATATGTGGAATAATACTTCAATCTCAAATATTCCAATAACTGCCATGATCCAAGATCCAGAGGAGTATATAAAAGAAACCACAGTCCCAACAATCTTGGCAGACACTAGAAAGAACTTTGGAATGTTATGCAAGTGTGCAGATTTATACTATGATGTCAATTCAAGACCTCAACATGACTATCATGCACAAACAATGGGTGATAAGAGTGATTTTATCATGATGACAAATAATCACATGAATCAAGATCACCAGAAGATGTTTGAAATGTCATTAAACAGTGATTCCATTGTCCAGACAACAAAAGCCTATTATATCATCAATTTCAATGTCCTCTTTTCAACAGAGCATTTTCCATGTACTTCTTTAAAGCAGAAGACAACAAGGAATATGATTGAGGGATTTTCATGTAATGATAAAGGTAAGATTTCCTATAACTCACTCTATATCATGGCAAGAATGCAATATGGTGATAAGTATTGGAATGGCTCATTCTGGCAAGAATCTGAATGTGACTTTAAAATATCCCTTGAAACAGATGAAGATTATGTTGAAGCCTTAAATACAACTCTCAATGTAAATAATCAGGTAGATTTCAAAACAGGTCTTGAACTCTCTGGATATATTGTACCAATTCCAATTGAATCAAGTGCATCCATTGGAAGTGTTACTCTCAGTTTCCCACACTATCAATATATATCACCAGATATTAAGGCTGTATTCATTTCAGATCTTGAAGTTAATCTTACAATGAAAAAGAAAGACAAGGAAGAAATGGATGAGGATAATATTATCAAGCAGGAAATTGATAAGACATTTGCAGAGGAGAAGGAACTTGATTCTTGTGAGTTTTCAACCTTTGATGATACACACTTATCTTATAATACAGTAGGATATGATGTTGATGGAGATTATTTCATCCTAGATGTTGTAAAATATGGAGATTGGATTCTCAAGATGGAACAGATAAGATTATTGAAGTATGCTATTCAATTCTCACATCCAAGAAAGGTTGTTGATATAACATTGAGGAATATTTATGATGAGCCTTATTACAAGTTTACAAACTGGAATTTTGGTGAAATCACATTCATTCCCAACAGTTATTCTCTTGACTATAAATCTGGTAATACAACACTCAAATTAATAGAAAGAAGATAATGGCTAACAATATTATAAATCAAATAAATGATGCTACTGTGTTTCAAAGCACAGTAGCCATCAACCAAGGAACAGAATGGTCTGATATCTATGGAAAGCCTAATGGTCTTACCCAGCAGAACATCAATAAATGGATTGCCATGTCTGAAAGTGGTGGAGGGGGAGGAGGATCTGAACCTGTTTCCATTGCTGACAAAGAGACTTATGGTATAGTAAAGGTTGGAGACAGAATAGATGTAGATGAAGGTGTTATTTCTGTTCCCTTAGCAACTACAGAAAGTGCTGGATCCATCATAGTAGGACAAGGGCTTCATGTAGATCAATATGGAGTACTTAACTCAGATGGAGGATCCATAGCTACAACAGAGACAGCAGGTATTATTAAGGTAGGAGCAGATTTTGATATAGCACAGGATGGAACTCTATCTCTCTATAAAGCTATCACCATATCAAGCTTCTCTATCAGTCCTTCACTCAAGGAAGTTGGAGAGACAGTTTCTTCTATCTCTTATAATTATGATTGTTCAAAGATTCCAACTTTAGCAGAGGTAGGAGGTTCAGCAGTTACTTTGAATACAGCTTCTGGTTCTGGTACTCTCAGTGGATCTTGGACTAGTAATGCTCAGATTTACTTTAAAGTAAAGGATGCTAAGACCCCTAACTGGGTATCTACTTCTCAGACTCTCATATTTGGCTACTATGTATATGGAAAGTATAGCTCCTCACAGCTTACTCCATCTGGGATAACTGACACTGTAGTAAAGGGATGGTCAGATCTTCATGCCATCAAATCTAATGGCTCTACTGATACTCTCACTTTCCCTAGTCAGTCATTCCTCTATATTGCCACTCCATCCAGCTGGGGTACTCCTACTTATGTAGCTGGAGTCTTGAGTGGTAACTTTGTGAAAATTAAAGATATTGCTAACCTTAACTCTGGGAACAACACTACTAACTATACTGTATGGTGTTCATCAGCAGAAAACCAGTTCCCAAGTGGTCAGCAAATTAAATTAACTTACTAATACTTAATAGTTTATGCCTTTATTAGCTGTGGACAAGTTTGAACCTGCTATTTCAGGAAACAAAGTCCTTAATGCAGAATATATAGATTGGGGTGAAGGTGGTACTCCTAGTGGAGCTTATATTGGAAGTGTTAATAGTTCATGGGTAATTTCAACACCTGATTATACCTATAATGGAACAATCAAGAATGGAACTGTCTTCATCCTAACATTTGCAAGTAAAACAACATCATCAACTCAGAAGCTTTATTTCTACAATTCATCAACTTCACAAAATGATGGCTATGATATGAAATATAGAGCTTCAAGTGCAGCTGGTGCATTAAATGGAAAAATAGCAGCTGGAGATACTTGTATCTTTACCTTTGATGGAACATATCTTATGTTTGTATCAAAGGACACTGCTAATGGATTGACTGCATCAGCCACAACTACAACAGCTGGAGTTGTAAAGCTTTCTAATTCATCAACAATATCATCAGATATCTCTGGACAGAATGACACAAAGGCAGTAACTCCTAAAGCAATAAGTACAGCAGTTCAGACAAGTGTTGATAATAAGATCTCTGTAGTAGAAATTAGTGACTACCCTTCAACACCTACTGCTGGTGTAATCTATTTTGTGTATGACACCTAAAAGTCATACACAGAATAGGTATTATCACTTAAAAAATTTTTCAGGATGATTAAATATACAGAAAATGGGACAACCCAAGATATAATCAAAGTAATGAAGGATGGACATGAGGCACATAGAATGCTTCATAATGATAGACTGGTATTCTCTCCATTCTTGATTATGGGTACTACCTATGAGAATACCACAAAACAAATGTGGTCAAGAGGTGAAAATTCACAATTAGGTACTGACCTCTACTCTACCTTTGAGATATTGGGTGAAGCAGGTTCAGATAGTGATGGTACCTATTATTACTTTGGCTTTAGATGTACTGGTCTAATGAGGGATGGCACCATGGCTGTTCAGAGCCACTTCAGCACTGAGCTAAACTATTTCTTTAATACTTACTACTCTCCTCTTACTACATATTTTAGAACAGTAGACCAGTTTAATTGCACAGGTAAGTATTATTATAGCACAATACCTAGATTAGGAGTTAGAACTGGATTGAAGGAAGTGGATTTCAAGTGGTTCAATTGTAAGGATAAAATTACATTTGCTCCTCTAGCAGCCTCAACAAATTGTACATCAGTAAAAAACTTAGATAAGATTAAATTTGACAGATCAGTATCATGTAGAGAGGCTTTCAAGGAATTACCAGTTAATACATTTGTTTGGTACTCTGATACATTATACTATATCAATGACCTCCAACAGGCTTGGATGGATTGTTCAAATGTTACATTAATTACATTTGCTACACAGCAACAAAATAATACCCTTCTTCGAAATCTTAGATACACATTTCAAGGATGTAGTCATGTTACAAGGATTGACTTAGCAAACCTCAGACCTGTTAACCTAACAGAATGTATCAACACCTTCAATGGTTGTACTGCGCTGGACTCAAATCCTCTTGGTGGAGTTGATACATCTGGGGTAACAAACTGGAACAACTGTTATAAAGATTGTAAAGCAATAACTGGAGCACACTTACAGACCAATGATTACTCTGGTGCTGTATCTATGGCAGATACCTTCAGGGGTTGTAGTTCTATCGAGACTATGGATCTCTCTCAACAAAACCTAAGTAACCTGACAACAATGTCTGGCACTTGGCATTTTTGTACCAACCTATATAGCATATCATTTCCATCTTCAAAGGTAAGACCAACAACAATGCAAAACTGCTTTGATAGTACAGCGCTTTATGGTATACCAGCAAACATAGACTTTTCGCAATGCACTAATACAATTGGTACCTTTAGAAGCTGCCCAAACTTTGAAGGATACTTTGACTGGTCAAGTCATGATTTCTCATCCATAACAAATGCTACTAGTATGTTCTATGGGTGTTCTGGAGTACTTGGAATAACATTCGCCAACAGTAATGCTTTTCATAACTGTACTAACTTTGGAAGTTTTCTTGAGAGATGTAATTTGATGCAATATGCTTACAACATTGACTTTACCAGTGCTACCAACTTAGCTTCAGTGTTCTATATTGATTCTAATTTGAAGACAGTGACTGGTACTAAGCCTAGTGGTGCAGTGCTTATTCAGAACATGACCAGAGGATGTACCTTACTTGAAAGGTTTGTTGACTTTACTGGTATCAAGTTGATTAATGAGTCACAGTTTAGTATTGGATTTGTACCTAAAAATGCTAATGACTTGCATATAGAGACTTGGACTAATGAAGATGGAACTGGTAAGCCTGTGGTAGTTGGACAGACAGGATTAAGCCTTGTTGAATCAACCTCAGATCTTACCAATGCTTATACTATTGACTTTACAGGATGGACTTTCTTGAGTGGTATTAGAACAAGTGGTGGTATTGGATCTATAGCTGCCAGACCAGCTTTTCCAATAAATCTCAATGGAATAAAGGTTAGAATGGTAAAGAAGACAAGCGATAATAGTTTGATTCCTATACAAGGTTATATTGCTTATGACAATTGCCAAGGTCTTACTTCTATAGATACAACTAACTGGCTTGATAATTCTGAGATCCCATCTCTGAATAAAGTTGTCTTTGCTACAAATGGATCAATGTTCCAGAGATGTACAAACTTAGCTACTATCAAGTTAAAGAATGTGATGTTACAAGAAAACTATGATGGAACAGTCAATAACAACAATATTAATAACACATTTGCTAACTGTTCTGCTGTTACTTCATTTGAATGTGACATTGACTTCATCAATACACAGAGATCAGCTGTACTTGTACTTAACTTCCCATTGTGGACTAATGCCACTGAGATAGAAGCTTTCTTAACACAACTTGCTACAACAAATAGCAGAAGAAAGACTAATGGTGATGGTAACAACACTGTAGTAACTTTCAGTGCTAACACTTATAATGTAATGACAGGTCTAGCAAATTGGAGTACATTATCAGCAGCAATGGTTGCTCATGGATGGAGTATTGGTAACTAATAAGGAAATATTATGAGAATAGAAGAAGAAAATAATTGCATTCACATAAGTGCTGATCCAGATTTATACATTACACAAGTCTGGGATGTTGAAGATAGGGTCTACTGTAAGAATATGTGGACTAGTCAAGATGAATGGAATGAATGGAGAGATGCTGATGAGGCAGAAAAGGATGAGTATGAATTACAAAATTCCTCTTCACTCACAGAGTGAAGAGATGCACTCTTTTCCATAATAATATAGTATGTTGATGATTGATTAAGACTCCCTCTCTGGAAGGGAGTCTTAATTTAATAATAAAGAAAATAATGAAAATACAAGTAAATAGAGATTGGGAGAAACCAGAATATACAATAGGAAATGTCTTGATTGACTCTAAACCTTTCTGCAATTCCCTTGAACCAAAGAGTAGAGGGTTATCTAAGAATATGCCTCTTCAAGATATTCTCAGCATAAAGGTTCCTTCAAAGACAGCCATCCCCATTGGTACTTACAGGGTTTCTCTCAAATATTCTCCCTCATTCAAAAGAGATATGCCATACATAGAAGATGTTCCAGGGTTTTCTGGGATTCTTATTCATTGGGGAAATACAAAGAAAGACACTAAGGGTTGTATTCTCTTAGGAAAGAACACTAAAGTAGGACAAGTGTTAGAGTCTAAGGTTACTTTCCTCAAGTTCATGGATCTCTTGAATCAAGCCATCCTAAAGGGAGAGGATATTTCTATCACTATTATTTAGGATGCACTCTTTTCCATAATAATATAGTATGTTGTGTCTTGTAATTTAATTACAAGAGTAATAAGATTATGAATACTATGAAAATGTAATTTCTAAATAAAGTAGACAAGAAGAAATGGATAGTAACCACTGGTCAGAAATGACATTTCAAGAGAAACTCAGATCATTTAGTATTATCTTAGCTCTTATCTTTGGATGGGGAATAACTATTGCAGGGTTTATTCTTCCTCCAGAAGGAGTAGTAGATGATTCAGTCCTTATAATCTTAGGTCAAGCTCTCACCTATGTTGCAGTAGGTGTAGGGCTAAAAGATTATGTTGATTCAAAGCTTTCCTCTTTTAAAAAGAAAGAGGAAAAGAAATAATAAGATGCACTACTTTCCATAATAATATAGTATGTTGTGGTTAGTATTATTGTTGTAATTGATTACAATAAGAGGTGTATCTCTTACTAATAATAGTAAGAAGAATAAAAGATAATAGTATAAAGTAAAGAATCTCTCCACCTTCTTTGGGAAAGGTGGAGAGTATTTCTTTTTCCTCTCTAAGGCTTCAGGGCTTTAAGGGGTTACTTCATCCAAATAAACTTCCCAAGGGGATCTCAATACTATCTGCTCTCTTTTCCATAATAATATAGTATGTTGTGAATAGAGTGAGAGTATTATATTATTCTTATCTATGATAATAAAGAGATAGAGAAGAAGAAAAGAATATAAGATATCCTCAAGGTTTTTCCCTCAAGGGGTTTAAAAGGAGATGCACTATTTTCCATAATAATATAGTATGTTAGTTGATAGAATTATTAAATAGTAAGATAAAGTAAAAGAATACTATCATCCCAATAGAAGGAAGAGGGATTTCCTTTAGGGATCTTTCTATGGACTTTAAAGAGAGATGCACTGTTTTCCATAATAATATAGTATGTTGTGAGTAGAGTTATATTATTCTCTCTCTATAATAATAATAGATAGAAGTATAAAGTAAAGTAAATAATCTCTCCCAGATAATAAAGAGAGGAAGGCTTCAGGGCTTTAAGGGTGTTGCTTTCTTTTCCATCAACCTTTTTCATCCAATAAAATTTTTAAACTTTTTTCAGAGGGGATTTCTTAGGATGCACTCTTTTCCATAATAATATAGTATGTAGTAGAAGTGTAATAGATAAGAGTGTTAAAGAGAAGAGATGAAGAAAGAGTAAAAGATAAAGATATCCCCTCATTCCCATCAAAACTTTCTCCAAATACATCCCCCCTACCAATTTTTTAAGGCTAAACTCGAAGAAACCCCTCCCCTAGCCAAAATTACATTAAATTAAATTTTCAGACCTGCCAGATAACCTATTTTTTCAACTTTTTAAGCATAGGAACATCTTTTTCTTAGCCTGTACCAAAAGTTATCCATGTTCCTTTCTTCAATTTCCCAACTTTTTTCTTACCTTTGTCCCAGAAATAAAAACAAGGAAATAATATGAAGAAAGTTTTATGTGTTCTCAGAACATCAACAATTAAACAAGAGGTAGATTCTCAAAGATCAGACATGTTACAGTATCTTGAGGGTCTTGGATATAAGGAAGAAGAAATAGAGTGGCTTGAGGCTCAAGGAGCCTCAGCCAGAAGTGTTAATTCTCAGTATCTCCAAATGATTGACTCTATTAAATCCATCATTCTCTCCTCCAATGGAGAGATTACTGCCTGTGCTTGTTGGCACTTAAACAGATTAGGAAGAATAGAAAGTTATCTCCTCTCTTTGAAGGAATGGTTTCTCTCTAATCATATCCAAGTTTACATCAAAGAACCTAGCTTCCAACTCCTAGACTCAACAGGTAAACCTAACTCTGCATCTGAACTTACTTGGTCAATGTTTGCCACCTTTGTAAAGTTAGATACACAGGAAATGATGGAGAAGATGAAGAGAGGAAGGGAGGAATCAAAGAGAAAGGGACATTACATAGGTGGAGTATTACCTCTTGGCTTCAAGGTCTCTAATAAGATGGTAGTTCCAGATCCTCCAAAGCTAGATCTAGTAAAGACCATTTATCAAGATATTTCCTTATTCCCAAAAGCAGAGAAGCCACACTTCTTGAGATCACAGATATATATGGATCAGGAATAAGGGTTTTGTATGATCACTATGCAGATCAACATTCCAAAGACTTTCTCAAAAAACTCTACATCCTAAAGAACCCAGAAACAGGGGAAGTAGTACCTTATGGTGCCTCTTTTTCAGAAACCTTAAAGAATAGGTTGGTTGATCTAAAATTAGAGGCTTTCCAAGTTGAAATGCTACAATCCCTAATGCCAGAAAGCAAGTAGGGTTTTTCTTTGTTAATCTTAAATCTACTACTATTTTTCTCCAAAAATAATTTGGAATTTTCCAGAGATTTTTCTATACTTGTACATATAAAATTTTTTTCAAGAATTTATCCAAAAAAGCCCTATTAACCCACTTTTTTAACCCCCATTTTTGACAATTCCTTATCTATGAGAAAAATACTTTTTCTCCTCCTCTTTGAGGGGAGTATTCTTAACCTTTAATTCCTATAATATTATGGAAAATTTATTTACAACAGCCTCAGAGTATGAGGATTTTGACAGAACAGTTGTTTCTAATGCTATCAAGAACTGGGATTCCTCTGGAAGCTATCCAAATCTCACAATTCAATCCACTACCCTCTTTTGTCCTGTAGACCTAAAAGTTTGGAACTGGGTTAGTGGGACTAAAACTCTCAATATTGAGATAAAAACTCAGAATGGGGATTATCCAAGTTTCCTATTAAAGAAAGAAAAGCTTGAGAGAATGAAGAGAGAAGCAGGGGATGGTGATCTTTGGTATGTAGTGATTAACCCAGATTCCTCTACTATCTACTGGTATGATTGTAAGTCTATAGATTGGTCTACTATCTACTGTAAGAATCTTTGGCAAAAAGTCAGTAATACAAGGAATTCTGGATATGCTTCTTATGAAACATACTATATTCCAAGAACCTTAACATTTACTACAACAGAGTATGCCTACAATAGTTAGACCAAAGAAAAAGAATTATCCAAAGCAGGGAAGGTCTAAGGAAGCTTCAGAGATTTATAACACTAAACTCTGGAAATCTTTAAGACTACAATACATTCAAGAGCATCCACTATGTGAGTTATGTCTAGAAGCTGGAAAGACAGTTCCAGCACAGGAGATACACCATAAGAAGCCTATCTTGAGTGGACTAGATAAAGAAGAAATGGAACATCTTGCTTATTCTGTGGATAATCTTCAAGCATTATGTGAGTTCCACCATCATCAGATTCACAACTTAAAAAGAAGAAAAAGTAATGAAGAGTAAAATTACCTACCTAATACTTGCTTTCACCCAATACCTAGTACTGACCCTTTTTGTTATGTGGTTAATTGAGAGATTAGGTCTAGCAGATGATTTATACACAATACTCTCTTTCCTTGGCACTATTTCCTTACTAGAAGGATGGTTGCTATGGCTTAGGGAGAAAGGAAAATATTAAAGCCTATGCAAATAATTAAAGTAAGTGATGGTGTCATGTATGATCTTGACAATGGAATCACAATATTGAAATGGGGAAACAGAAGTGGAGGACAGATTATCAGTCACCAACACAAACTAAGCATCCCACTTACAGAGAATCAAGTACAAACCTATATAAAGAAAATAGAAGCTAGCTATGTTTAGAAGTAAAAGCACTGGAGTCATATTTGACAACAGAAAACAAGCAATCACCCTAATGGGTCAAGTGAGATACAAGAAGTTCTTAAAAGAAGAGGACTTTGAATGGAATTATCTCCCTCCTTCTATCTCTAATGATGGAGGAGAGGAAAATTAATATTAACTAACTATAAATACATTTATTATGGTAATATCACCTTTATACAAGTTCAGAGAATCATTAAGCATTGATGCTTACTCTGACAAAAAGATCAGTGGAGCCATGATAGGCTCTTCAAAAGACAAGAAGAACAGAGAGATCAGAGAGGAATATGGTTTCTCTGCTTCAAAAGGAGTTGGATTTAAGGAGGAAGAATGCACTATTGGTTCCCTCTATCAAGCAGCTCTTTCTGGTAGAGTATTCTGCCATCTTTTTGATCCAAAGGAGACTAGAACAGACTCCACATTTGGATCATCCCAGAAGACTGACTCAAACTTCAAAGGGTCTTATGTAATTGGGATTGACATTGACAAGACTTCATACAGAACAGCAAGAGAGTTTGTTAATACTCTTCAGATGAAGCCTTCATTCTGGTACTCAACTTATTCTAACCAGCTCTCTGGGAAGGGTGCTAGGTTTAGAATGATTTATGTCTTCTCAGAACTTATTGAGAATAAATTCTTCTTCAGATATGTTGCCTCACAGCTTAACTCTTACATAGAGCAAGCCAGTGGAGAGAAGATTGAAGATGATTGTAACCTCAGATGCTCTCAGTACTTCAATGGTACTAACATCAAGGCTCCTAACCTCATTGTAGAACATGGGGCTACAAACCTTGTATATGACCTTGCAGACTTTGATGTTACTGTCACTGGTTTCAAGGTTTTTCTTGAGAACAACTGTGGCTATAAGACTAACACACACAGAGAAGAAATAAAATCTCTCTTAGGATGGCTCAATGAGACATACTTCTCAGAGTCTCTTTCTTCCCTTCCAGATGAAAAGAAAGAAGTGGAAGTAGAGAAAGAGCCATTAGTATCAAAGAATCTTCTCAGGGACATGAAGAAGCTTCCTTATGATGCTTTTATGAAGTATCACAGACATGAGTTCACTTATATCTACAGACAGGAAGGTTCTGATTGGATTAATGGTTATTATCAGAAGGTAGATTCCTCATACTTCCAGCTCTACTTCAATGCTACAAAGGTTCTTGATGGTAATTCCAGAAGAAAGAAGCTTTATCAGAGAATGTGTCTTAGAAGAGTAATGAAGCCAGAGATCACAGCTACAGAACTCTTACTCAATGCTTATGAGGATCTTAACAAGTTCTTTGAGAATGATCCATCAAAAGTTTCTAATGTCATTACTCCAGATGAACTTCTCAAGAATACCGAGTGGGCTATGTCCAAGACTATAGAGGAGATTGAGGAGGATTTTTCTGAGACTCTTGCTATTCTCAGATCTAATGCCCCTAAGAAAGGTCTTATCTTCAAGACATCAGAGAGACATCATAGAAGTCTCCAGAGTCAAGCCCTTAAAGAGATCTTGGAGTCTAATTGGAATCCAGAGCTTAGCATATCTGAGAACATTGACTACATTTCTTCCAACTTTGCTCCAGTGAAGAAGTCCTTTGTCTATGCTTGGCTTAAAGAGACTGGAAGAAAAGCAGATACTTCAAAGCTCAGTGATACAGAAGTACTTAATCTCTTAGACACTTCCCTTTCTGGAATGGATAATTATAGAAACTTGAAGTCTAAGGGAATTAAGATATCAAGAAATAGAGTAGCAGCCCTCCTCCACCAGAAGGAGGCTGCTACTGTTGAAGAAAAGAAAGAAACAGTAATAATAGAACTTCCATTAGAGAAGAAGAACTACAGCCATGATTATACAACTTATAATAATACTAATCCTCTTGGCTTTAATTCTTGCAATCTCATGTATGGATAAAAAAAGATGATAAGTTTATGTCAAAAAGAAAAGTGACAGCCTACATAAAAAGTTCAAGGGATTATCTAATTAAAAGGTTTGGAACAATTAAGCCAGAGTGGGAAATGCCTATTTCCATGTTAGAGGACACCTTGATCAGATATGAACAGATAAAAGATGAACTCAACAAGAATGGCTTATTTGATGCCAGTACAGGAAAGAAAAATCCTCTGCTAAGTACAGAGAAGGACTGCATTGCTACCATCAATAAGCTGGTTCAGCACCTTGGTTTAAGTCCTTATGCTGCTTACAAGATCAAAGATACAGATGAAGATGATTCAGACCTCTTAAAGAATTTGATGGGAGGGGAATAATATGATAGATCCTAAGTTCTTAGAATATCCACAAAATGTGCTTTCTGGAAAAATTACAGCATCTATCTATATTAAACTTGCCTGTCAAAGGTTCTTAGATTGGTTAAAGAGGGATGATATAGAGTTCATTCAGGGCAAGGCAGAGAATGCCATTAAATATATTCAAAAGCTAAAGCACTTTCAAGGTAAGCATAGTGGAAAAAACTTCATTCTATCAGATTGGCAGGTTTTCATTGTAATCAACATCTTTGGCTTTTACTGGAAAGGAACCAAGAAGAGAGTAATCAGAAATGTTTACATTGAGGTAGGCAGAAAGAGTGGAAAGACCACTCTTCTTGCTGCCATTGCTCTCTACTGTCTTATGGCTGATGGTGAAGATGGAGCTGAGGTTGACTGTATAGCTAATACCAAAGAACAGGCAAAGATCCTCTTTGGTGCTTGTACAGGATTTATTGATACCTTAGATCCAAAGCATAAATACTTAAAGTGTCTTAGAAGTGAGATTAGGTTTGATGCTACCAAATCTCACATTCAAGTCCTCTCAAGTGATGCTGGTACTCTTGATGGATTTAACAGCTCTCTCTTTGTTGAGGATGAACTTCATGCTGCAAAAGACAGCAAACTATATGATGTTCTCAAGTCCTCTCAAGGAATGCGAGTATCTCCATTAGCCATCTGTATTACTTCAGCAGGTTTCAATAAGTTCTCCTTCTGTTATAAAATGAGAACTACCTGTATAGAAGTCTTACATGGACAGAAGATAGATGATTCTCAATTTTCTGCAATCTATAGCATAGATGAGGGGGATGATTGGACAGACCCAGCTGTTTGGAAGAAGAGTAATCCAAACCTAGGAATAACAGTAACAGAAGATTATCTCCAAGAGCAGGTTACTCAAGCCAAGAATAATCCATCCTTGGAAATTGGTGTGAGAACCAAGAATTTTGGAGAATGGTGTGATAGCCATGATACTTGGATAGGGGCAGATACACTACTAGACTGCACACAAAAGATTGATCTCTCTGAGTTCAAGGAGTGTACAGGATATATTGGAGTAGACCTTTCGGCAGTATCAGACCTTACAGCTATCTCACTAATGATCCCTAAAGATGGTAAGCTTTATTTTACCACCAAATATTATCTTCCTTATGATTCCTTATTCAATAACTCAAACTCTGAGAAGTACAAGGAATGGAAGAGGACAAATGATCTGATCATTACCAATGGTAATGTTGTAGACTATGACTACATATTGAAGGACTTACTTGAATGGAATAAACAAGTATTTATAGGTAAAGTAGCCTATGATACTTTCAATGCTACTCAGTGGGCTATTAATGCAACAGCTGAGGGATTACCCCTTACCCCATACAGTCAGACATTAGGAAGCTTCAATAAACCAACAAAGGAGTTAGAGAGGCTTATCAAGTCTGGAAAGGTAGTCATAGATAACAATGAGATCACTAGGTTTTGTTTCTCAAATGTAACCTTAAAGCATGATTGCCATGATAATGTAAAGCCAGATAAAGCTACTAACCAGAATAAGATAGATGGTGTAATCTCCATGATAGAGGCACTGGGGGTTTATCTCAATGAACCTCAATATGACAATACCATAATATGAAAATTTTAGGATTTGAAATTACAAGAAAGAAGGAGAAGAGAGATGCAGAGTCATCTCCTCCCCCTTACTCAGCTACTCTATTTGGAGAAGCACTTCCCTTCGCCAACCTTTACAATAGGTACTCTGCAATGAACATTAGTGCAGTCTACAGGGCAACAGAAGTAATCTCTGACAGTGTGGCTATCTTACCTATACAGGTAAAAAAGAACAATAAAAATGTAGATAGCAGTCTTTCTGTTATCTTCAAGTATGGGTCAAATAACCTTACTAAGTATGAGCTGATCAAGATGCTTGTTCAGTCAGTAATGCTTCATGGTAATGGATATGCTCTTATTGAAAGGGATAATGGAATAATAACTGGTCTCAGATATGTAGAGTCTGGTGATGTTCAGATTTTTTATGACAAGGTGACCAAGAAACTCCATTATACAACTAATGTCACAACAGGAATCATCAAGCCAGAGGACATTATCCATTTGAAGAAGAACTCTTGGGATGGTGTACATGGTGTTTCTATCCTGACTTATGCTGCCAGAGCCTTAGATATTGCTCATTCTACAGAGAATGCTGCTGATGCTTTCTTCAAGAATGGTTGTAACTTGGCAGGAGTTATTGAATGTACTCAAGTAATGCAGCAACAGCAGAAGATAGAAGCTAAACAGAACTGGATGCAATCTTTCTCAGAGGGAGGTAATGGTGTAGCTATCCTCTCTAATGGAATGACTTATAAACCAGTCCAGATCAGTTCCTCTGATGCTCAGATGCTTGAGTCTAGGCTATTTAATGTTTCAGATATAGCCAGATTCTTTGGTATTTCTCCTGTTCTTCTGGGAGATCTTAGCCATTCTTCTTACAATACCATAGAAGCAACACAGCAACAGTTCCTTATTAACACTCTTCAGCCATATATTACAATGATTGAAGAGGAGTTTACCAAGAAGCTTTGTCTTGGTGAGGAAGTTATAGATCTTGATGAAACTGCTATCCTAAAGACTGACAAGGCTGCCCTTGCTAACTACTATTCTACCCTATGCAGTAATGGTATCTTAACTATCAATGAAATTAGGAAGGAACTTGGATATTCTGAGGTAGAAGGTGGAGACAAGAATATAGTGGCTTATACTAATATTAAGGACAACACAATTAACAAGAAAGAAGAGAAGAAAGAAGATGATGAAGTATAATCTGTTAGGTGAGATTAGATTATCCCCAGATACAGATAGGTACATTGAAGGTAAAGCCATTTCCTTTGAGACTGAAAGCAATGATCTTGGATTCATTGAGATCATTCACAAAGGAGCTATCACTGATGAAACTATCAAGAAAAGTGATATTATCTTCAATTACAATCACAACAGGGATAACATCTTAGCTAGAAGTAATCATGGAGAAGGTTCTCTTTCTATAAAGGTCTTAGATGATGGAGTCTACTTTGGCTTAGATGCTCCTCATACAAGGTTTGCTGATGAAATATTAGAGCAAATCAAGAGGGGTGATCTGTGTAAATGCTCCTTCTGCTTTACTGTCCCAGAGATTGATGGAGCAGATAAGTGGAGTAAAAGAAGTGATGGTAAGATACAGAGAGATATCTACCAGATAAATGAGCTTTTTGATCTCTCTGTAGTAGTAGATCCAGCATATTCAGACACTTATATCTCTGCCAGAAAGTTAGAAATGGAAGAGGCAGAGAAAAGGCTTCTCCCTCCAGAAGAAGAGGAGGAAAAGATAGAGAAGATTGAAGACCCTTCCCCAGAGAATGATGAAGAGGAAGAGAAAGAACCCCTTAAAGAAGAAGTGGAGGAAGAAGAAAGAAACCTCCCTATTAATAAACCTAAAAACCAATTAAACATTATGGAAAAAAGATTTTCCTTTATTAAAGCTATTAACTCAGTAACTAACAACCTCCCACTTGATGATCTTAACAGTGCTGTAGTAGCAGAGGGTAAGGCTCAGATGAGAAAGGGAGGTCTCTCATTTGGTGGTCAGATTCAGCTTCCTGTAGGTGAAGTCAGAGCAGCTTACACAGATACCTCTGGCAATGGACAGGAAATTGTTGCTACTGAAGTATTTGACATTGTTTCACCACTCCGCCAGAAGAATGTCCTTGTAGAGGCAGGTGCTAAGTTCTTGACTGGTCTTGTTGGTGATTGTAAGATCCCAGTTATGGGTGCTAATGCAGTAGATTGGGCTACTGAGACAGGTGGTGGTTCAGATGGTGCTGGTGGTTTCACAGATGTAACTCTCTCTCCAAAGAGACTTACTGCTTATGTTGAGATTTCTAAGCAGCTTTTGACACAGGATTCTGTTGATGTTGAGGATGCAATCCGCGCAGACCTTGTAAATGCTATCAACTCTAAGCTTGAGGCAACTATCCTTGGTGATGCTGCTGGTACAGCTACTAAGCCAGCTGGTATGTTTTATGGTAAGACTACTGTAAAGTCTGCAACTACTATGGCTA
>JAEEGL013867921.1_pt1 | contig 24553 bp, 22 predicted proteins | sample 9134231 | NCBI WGS metagenome assembly JAEEGL01 (sample SAMN16246548, study PRJNA631951) | gut metagenome | biome: gut microbiome; feature: rumen; material: fiber-attached | host: Bos | place: Iran: Karaj | collected 2018-10
AATTATGAATATATTTACTGTCTATGGGTAGCAGGAAGTTTTAAAGGAAAAGGTATTGCTAAAGAATTATTAGAATATGCAATAAACGATGCAAAGGAAAAGAAAAAAAGTGGAATATGTACTTTAGTATCACAAAAGAAAAAACCATTTCTTGGCGAGAAAAAGTTTTTTGAACATTTTGGATTTAAAGTTGTAGATACAATTAACGATTATGAATTATTAGCGCTACAATTTGATGATAAAGAAACGCCAAAATTTAGTGATAGTGCAAGAAAAATGAAAATAGATAATAAAGAATTCACAATTTATTACACAAATGAATGTCCATATGTAGAATATGAAGTAAAAGAATTAACTGATTATGCAAAAGAAAAAAATATTAAATTGAAATTTATTAAAATAGACACTCTAGATAAAGCCAAAAATGCACCATGTATAATTAATAACTGGGCAAACTTTTATAAAGGTGAATTTATATCAAATACAATTTTAAATGCTAATGCATTCGAGAAATTATTAAAATAAAAAAGTCAGATTATTCTGACTTTTATTTATTTAAAACTTTTTTTAGTTTTTTCTTAGGATCTTCTTTTTTCTCTTTTTCTTTTTTTGCAATTAATATATCTATACCTTCATAAATATGTTCTTCATCTATTTCTCTATATGTTATCTTTTGAGAATTTCCATGTAAGAAATCAACAAATTCAAATTCTGTTTCACTTAGATAATAACTTATTGCTTTTCTAATATCACCATCTGTTAAATAAACTCTGTTTTCTTTTTTTATTCCATCACACTCAAAATGTTCTATTAAATAGAAATAAATTGATTTCCCATCTATACCATCATATATTTCACTAGTAGCACTTACTTTATAATTCTTATTCCTGCCAAAGCATCCAACAATAGCATTATAAATATTTTCTTTAGTTAAATATGCTTCATTTGTTTTAACAACACTTACTTTTCTCTTTATCTCACCATGTTCATTTTTTTCATTAAAAGCTTTAGAAATATCTTCCAAACTATTACATTTAGAAATAACATTTTCAGTAAATTCAATTGCATTTTCTAAAGAATAAAAAGTAAAACTTAATTTTTCCATCTCAGAATTATTTACTGTTAATTGAGCTGCTAATTCATTATCTTCAGAGGAAAAGTTTATACTAACAAAAAAATTCATTAATGATATAGATATGTTATTATCTTTTACAAACCAGTGATCTAAATTTATTTTTCCCATAATAAAATCCCCCAAATAAATTATATCATACTATTTAATAAATAAAGTATATATTATGCTATAATAGAATTGAAAATAAATTGAATTGGAAGTGATAATATGGCAAATTTAATAGTTGTTTCTGGACCACAAGCAGTTGGAAAAATGACAGTAGCAGAAAAAATAAGAGACCTAACTGGATATGCTTTAATGACTAACCATGATAGCATTGAAATTCCTGATAAAATATTTGGAATTGGAACTCCATCTCAAAAAGAATTAACAAAAGCTATAAGAAAAGAAGCTTTTGAAATTGCTGTTAAGAATAATGTAGATATGATATTTACTTTTGTAACTGCCTTTGGATTAAAAGAAGATATGGATTATTTAAATAATTTAAGAAGATTATTTGAAGAATCTGGTGGTAGTTTTTATTTTGTAGAATTAGAAGCAGATTTAGAAACAAGATTATATCGAAATGCAACACCTCATAGACTAGAATCAAAATATTCTAAAAATGATGTAGAAAGAAGTAAACAAGATTTACTAGATACAATGAAAAAATATAGAGTAAATTCAAATGAAGGAGAAATGATTTGTCCAAATCATTTAAAAATAAACAATACTAATCTAGAACCAGAAGAAGTAGCTCGTATGGTAGTAGAACATTTTGGTTTGTCAGATTCAAAAAAATTAAAGAAATAATATGACAAATAGATTTATTTTGCAGTGGCATTTAGGAGAACAATGTAATTTAAAATGCCTTCATTGTTATCAAGAAAATCATAAATATATAAATTTACCATATGAAGACTTAGTAAAAATATACAATCAATTTAAAGAATTATTAAACAAATTAGGTTTTAAAGGACACATTAATATTACAGGTGGAGAACCATTATGTAATCCTCATTTATTTGAAATATTAGATTTAATAAAAAAAGACAAAGATTTAATCAGTTTCTCAATTCTTACAAATGGAACTTTAATAACGCCTTTAATAGCAAAAAAAATTAAATCATATAATCCATATTATGTACAAGTTAGTGTTGAAGGTGGAAGAAAGATAAATGACTATATAAGAGGAAAAGGAACACTTAAAAAAATAACTGAAGGTATTAAATGTTTAAGAGATGAAGATATTTATACTTCAATATCATTTACTGCAAATAAATTAAATTATAAAGAATTTCCTAAAGTAGTTAAATATGCAGTAAAAAATAATGTTAATAATGTTTGGTCAGATAGATATATTCCTTTAGGTGACTCTAAAGACAAAGACTTAATATTAGACTATAAAGAAACAAGAGAATATCTAGAGATAATGAGAGATGAAAAAATAAAATTATCTAGAATGAAAAATATTATTACAAATGTATCAATGTATAGAGCATTACAGTTTCAAATGACAAATGATTTTGCTTATGGATGTACTGCAGGAGATTCTCTTTTAACAGTAATGGAAAATGGTGATTTAGTACCATGTAGAAGAATGCCAATAGTAGTAGGAAATTTATTAAATGATAATATGTATAAATTATATAAAGAGAATAAAATATTAAAAGATTTAAGAAAAATTACAATACCAGATGATTGCAAAGATTGTGAACATTCAATAATGTGTAGTGGTGGACTAAAATGTTTAACATATGCATTATATAAAGATTTAAACCATAAAGATATGGGGTGTAACTTATAAAAAGGAGAAATAATGGATAAAAGAGAAGAGATTGTAAATAATCATTATAATAACTATGATGAAGATAGTAGATTAATAAAAGATAATACACATAGATTAGAATTTTTAGTATCAAAAGAATTTATCGAAAAATATTTAAAAAAAGATGACAAAATAATTGAAATAGGTGCAGGGACAGGAAGATATTCAATATATTATGCATCAAAAGGATATGATGTTACTTCAATTGAATATGTAGAACATAACTTAAGTATTTTAAAAAGTAAAATAACTAGTGATATGAAGATAAGAGCAGAACAAGGTGATGCAGTAGATTTATCAAGATTTGAAGATAATACTTTTGATATGACTTTAGTTTTTGGTCCTTTGTACCATTTGTATGAAGATGAAGATATTAATAAAGCTATAAGTGAAGCAATAAGAATTACAAAAAAAGATGGAATAATAGCAATTGCATATATAACAAGTGATGGAACTTTTGCAGATTGGGCAGTAGACCATTTATTAGATGGATATCCAAATGACTTTAATAAAGATTTTAAACTAATAAGATATCCAGAAGGAGTATTTGCACCATTCTATATCAGTGAGTTTAAAGATATTATGAATAAATATAATGTAACTTTATTACATAACCTAGCGGTAGATGGTATAGCTCCAATTATTTCAGATAAAATAAATAATCTTTCTGAAGAAGAATTTAATGTATGGGTAAAATATCAGTTATCAGTATGTGAACGTGAAGATTTGCAAGGATACAGTTGCCATATGCTATATATATGCAAGAAAAATTGATGTGGTGATTTAAATGATAATAAAAAAATACAATAAACAAGAAGACTATGACCGAGTAATAAAATTTTTAAGAGATAATTATTATGAAAATAAAAATATGGTATCATGGTTGCCTCAAAGATTTGATGATTTAGTATATAGAATAGATACAATGTATCATTATGAAAGAGGAAAAGAAAAAAATGCTGATTTCACTTATATTTTCGAAGATGATTCTCATAATATAATTGGAATTATAGTTCCAGATGGAGATTCATTTAATACGTGTATAAAAAATGGATATGAATATATTTTTAGTAAAATGTTAGATTTAGGAGAAAAAGAATTAAAACCATTATTTGATAAAAATGAAGATGGGTCAATAAACTTTCTTGTTGTATCACATGATAGTTTAAGTTATCAAAGTGAAGAATTAAAAAGAAGAGGATATGAAAAAGAAGAAGCAGGAGATTATGATAACGTAATCTATCCACAAGAAACAAATTACGTAATAGAATTACCTAAAGGATTTAAACAAGTATTTGGATACAATTATTCAGATGGAAGAAAGGGAGTTGCATGTCATTATGGCTTCCATTCAGAATTTGATGATGGAGATTTGGATAAAGAAGGACAAGAAGGATCATTATCATATCAAGCAAGAAAACAATCGCAATTTTACAAAGATAGTTTTGAAAGCCTTATTGTTACAGATGATGGAGACATTTGTTCCTATAGTTTCATCTATGTCGATAAAGAAACTAAAACAGCATTTATTGAACCAGTAAGCACAAGAGAAAAATATAGAAAAAAAGGGTTTGCTACTCAAATGTTACGTGGTGCTATAAATAAATTAAAGGAAATGGGAATAGAAAGTGTATATATTAATTCATATGATTGGAGAGTAAAAGTATATAATAGCGTTGGTTTTAAAACTATTGATTCAATAGGTATGTGGGTAAAAAAGATAAAATAAGGAGGTATTTATGGATAATGAATTAAAAAAATTAGTAGATAGCAAAGAAAAAATATTATATGAAGGAAGGCCAAGTAAAAAATGTTTTATATTTGAAAGTATTTTTAATCCTTTACTTCCAGTTGCAATTATATGGGCATTACTAGATGGATTCTTTATAATTTCGGCAACTGGGGTTGGTGCTTTTGATGGTGGCATTCTATTCTTTATAATTCCATTTTTTCTATTGCATTTAATGCCTGTATGGCTATATTTAGGTGGGGTATTACTATCACGTAGAAGATATAAAAATACATATTATATTGTAACTGATAATGCAATTTACGCATCAAGTGGAACGTTCTCAAAACATTTTAATCAAAAACCTTTTGCAGAACTATCCCATATAGATTTACATCGTGGAATATTTGATCAAAAATTTAATGTTGGTGACATAGTAGCAACATCAAATCAGTTAAACCCAAATAGCAGTAGCGCATCAATATCAATTTGCAGTATTGATAATTATGTAGAAGTATACAACTTAGTAAAAAAACTACAACAAGACATATACACAGATGTAATGTATCCAAATGATAAAAGACCATCAGAAAATCATGGATATAATACACAATACAAAGGATGATAATTATGGATAAAATTGAAGAACTTGAAAAAAGAATAGATAGTATAGAAAAAAGAAATAAAAAAGTTGAAGGAGATAAAGCTTGGGAAACATCTTTATTAAGAAAAATACTAATAATAGTATTAACTTATGTATTTGCAGTTCTCTATTTGAAAATTGCTGATACAACTAATCCTTATCTAGGTGCAGTAGTACCATGTGTAGGATTTTTCCTTTCAACTCAAACTTTAAGTCTTATAAAAAAAGCTTGGCTAAAAAGACAAAAATAAGAAGTTTAAAAACTTCTTTTTTAATACTTAACATACATTAAAAATAATGAATTATTTCTTCAATAATTAGAACATACAGTATATCAATTGACATTAATTAGTTAAAATGCTAAAATATCCCTTGCTTTTTTGGGGGGTTAGAATATGTTCTTAAATAAGAAAGATACAATTCAATACAAACAGTTCATTGATAGATTAGCTATTGGATTCCAAGATTCATTTATTGATGAACATGTTCTAATTTTAAAATCATTTATAGATACTTATTATGAAAGTGATGAAGAAGGCATATTTGAATTAAATGATTTTATAAACGAATCTTTATTAGAATTGTTGAAATATAAAAAGTACGAAAGTAATAGTTATTTTAATGATGGGTTACTATTAATGACAATAAAAGAAATATATGAAAGACAAAGAAAACCAATAGTCAAACAAGAAAGAAAAGAAAACATAAATCAATTAGACTTATATGATAAATATTTATATGACTTCATTCATAGTAGTGAATTAAATCTTAGTGAAAAAGATATAATTATAATAGAAGATTTCTTAAATGGAGTTAAATTAGAAGAAACATCAAATAAAATAAACACTTCTCATCAATTTGTAAGTTTTAGAAGAAAAGTAATATTAAAAAGAATAAAAAAGTCAGAAGCGTTTAAAGAATATTATAAAGAAGAAACTTCTAAATTATTTGAATATGAACAGTTTTTAAAAAGATACTTAATTAGTAAAGATAAAAAACAATTAAAATTATTAATTAATTCAATATGTGACACAATTGAAAAGAAGAAAAGAAGAGATAATATATTTGAGATTATTGAACAATTAGAATCAATCGAAGAATATAGTAAAGAAGACTTTACAAAATATAAAAGATATATACTGAGTGATAGAAACTCAATTAGAAAGAAATACTTATCGTAGGATAAGTATTTTTTTTGTAAAGTAATACTAACTAATATTGTTAATAGCTAATAATAAAGTTATAATATAATTAGATAATAATAGACTAGAAGAGTAGGCCTTTAAAAAGGAGAGTTAAATATGAATGATGCATTAGCCTTAAATGCTCCATCATTAAGTGGAAGAATAAAGACAAGCAAAAGAAAAACAATAAAAAGAATTGAACAACAATTGATGGCTTCAAAATTAGAAATTTTAAAAGCTGAATTAAGAGAAAAAGAAATACCTTTTGATGATAGCATAACTGATTATTATGCTTTTATAGATCATTTAAGAAATACATTAGATGGGGATAGCCTTTCAGTTGCAGCAAAATTAGTAGAAGATTCTAACTCTGATGTTGAAGAAATGGTTAGAGAATTAAAAGAAGGATCATCATCAAGTTTTACAAAGTTTGTTACAAATCATCATACATTTAATCCTAGGACGGCACTTGAGTTTCTTGCTTCAGGAGTATTATTAATTGGTGCTACACCAGCTGTTCAAATACTTGGATTTGGTATACTAGCAAGTGTTGCAACAAACAAAATATCTAAAATGAATAATATGAATCTAGTGAAAAATAAAGAACTAGAATTAAATAAAATTATACAAGATTTAGAAGTAACTAGAGATCCTATAGGAAGAATTATTGATACAAGATTTGATGAAGCTACAATAGCATTAATAAAGCAATTCTTTGAAGAAAATAATATTAGATATACTGATACTGGATATCTATCATTAAGACAAGCAATTGATGATTTAGATAATGTTAAAAAGGAAGCTTTATGTAGATATCTTAATCAAGCTAAAGGAAATCCAATTGACATAAGTGATAGATTAAAAGGATATTCTATAAAAAGTAATACTGCAAAAATAAGTACAAAGAAAAAAGTAATTACAGGAACATTAGGTGCAGCAGGGGTGTTTGCAGCAAATGCACTATTGCCAGGATTAGGAGGGGCATTACTATCTGGGCCAATAGCTGGTCTTACAATGAAAAAGTTAACAGGAAGTAAAGCTGTTGGATGGATAACAGGTCTTTGTGCACCATTATTATCATTAATTGTAAAATATGGTCCAGTATTATCTTCAATAGGTTCAGTTAGCTTAACTAATATTGGAGTTATGGCAATTGCAGGACTAGGAGCTTTAGCACTTGCACCATTAGGTGTTGGATTAATAAAAGCTATTAAAAATAGAAGAAAAAGATTTAGCTTAATGAAAGATCAAGAAGAAATTTGTGCAATAGATAATCAAAAATATAGAGAAACTGATGCTGAAGAAATGACCATAATGGAAGAAATGGTAAGAAATAAATCTCATGAACAGGAATTGATTATTACTGCTACTTGTAGATACATGGATGAGATGGAAATACCTTATGGAGGAAGACCTAGAACATTTAATGATTTAAAAATGATTATTGAATCATTAGATCGTAGAGATAAAAGAAGAGTTTACTCTTTCTTGAATAGCTTTGATGAATATGTAAAAGGTGAACCTAATTTTACAAAGAAAGTTGGAAATGCAATTAAATCTGCAACAGCTATTGGATTATCACCTTTAGCATCTATAAAATTCTTAGGTATTGGAGATAAAGTTAGAGAAAAGATGGAAAAAAATAATGCTGAATCATTGATATCAGTTAGACCAGCTATTGAAGAAACTCCACATGAAGAAACGCCAGAAGAGTCAACAGCTCCAGAAATGGTTGAAGGAGCACCAGAAGAATCAACAACACCAGAAATAGTTGAAGGAGCGCCAGAAGAGTCAACAGCTCCAGAAATAGTTGAGGGAGCACCAGAAGAATCAACGGCTCCAGAAATGAGAGAAGAAATAACTACACCAGAAACCGAGACAACGCCTAGAAGAATAACTTTAGATGATTTAGAAGGAGTAAATCCACTTGAAATTCAAGGATTACCTAACATAATAGATTTAGCTTTAGCATGTGAAAATAGTGAACAAGTTAGAAATTTAGTAACAAGTTTATCAACTTGTTCAAATGAACAACTAGTAGAAACTATTGATGCAAGTGTAAGTCCAAATGTTATAAGTAGTAATACACTTAATCTACTAGATCCAGCAACATATGAGAGATTTAAATCATATATATTAACTATTCCAGAAGAAACTCTTGGAGCAAATCCAAAATTACAAAAGATTAGAGAAGCATACGTAATAAATGCAACTGAACGTTTTGAGCATTATAAAAGAATGCTAATGGAAAGAGCAGCAACTGGAGGAGAAGAGCCTACTTCAACTCCACCTGAAATGGAAGATGCACCAGGAAGAGCAAGATAATAAATTTAGATAACTAACTTAACTGTTAGTTTTTCTATTAAAAGGAGATTCTATGACAACAGTATACTTAATGAGACATTCAGAACCTTTTGGAAAACATAAAGGAATTGAGATTTGTGATAATACATTATTACAATCAAATAAAATAGCACCATTATCAATTTATGGTGAGGAATTAGCAAATAATATAAGTAGACAAAATGAATATCAAAATTTAGATGTAGTTTGGTCAAGTGATTATGCTAGAGCTATGTCGACAGCAAAATATTTTGCTAATACTAACAATTTAAAAGTTAATATATCGTCACATCTTGGAGAAAGAAAACATGGAATTGAGTCTTGGAATGATTTACCAGAAAACTTTGAACAAAAGCAACTTGAAGACGAATATTTTAAAATGGAAAATGGAGAAAATCAAAAAGAGACAAGATTAAGAATGCTAAACGAATTAACAAGAATAATAAATGAAAATAAACAAAAAAGAATCCTAATTGTTAGCCATGCTACTGCAATATCATTTTTACTAAAAACATGGTGTGAAATAAATTATAATTCTGACTATAAATATAAAAACATCACTTTTTTTAACGGAAAGTGGGAGTATTGTACTACCTTTAAACTAGAATTTAATGAAAATAATGAATTAATAGATATAAAATGCATTAAAAATGCTGATTAATTGGATTTATTATTATTAAATTAATAAAAATGTGTTATAATCAAGTAGCTAAATGCATTAATAAAATTATTAATTTGAAATGACTTTTGGAGGGATTATGCTGAAGAATAGTTTTTTAAATTTTAAAAGATATTCATTTTTATTAAGAGAGTTAATATCAAGAGATTTTAAAGTAAAATATAAAAGAAGCACTTTAGGAGTGTTATGGAGTCTACTATACCCACTTCTTATGATGATTGTTATGGCAGTTGTTTTCTCTAAGATGTTTAGAGTAGGAGTTACGGGAGTAAGCTTCTTAGCTTATTTTGAAATAGGATTTGTTATGTTCAATTACTTTGGTGAAGCGACAAATGCAGGTATGTCTTCAATTGTATCTAACTTTCCTTTACTAACAAAAATATATATCCCTAAATATATATTTCCATTATCAAAGTGTTTATTTTGTGGACTAAACTTTTTGTTAACTTTAATTCCATTATTTGGAGTAATTATATTTACTGGAACTATAAGTGAAATATCACCATATTATTTGTTATTACCTGTAATACTTTTATTTGGATTTTTATTTACTGTAGGTATTAGTTTTATTTTATCAACAGTTTCAGTATTCTTTAGAGATATGTTTTATATATATGGAATAATATTAACAATTTGGAACTATGCAACTCCAGTGTTTTATAACATAACTATTATTCCAGTAACATTACAAAGAATATTTAAATTTAATCCATTGTATTCTTATATAAATAGTGCAAGAGAAATAATATTATATGGAAATTGCCCAAGTACAGGTGATTTGATACTAGTAGTTGTATATGGAATATTATCTGTAATAATTGGTTCACTAATATTTAAGAGACATCAAGATAAATTTATATACTATGCATAGTGGGGTAAATAATATGATAGATATAGAACATGTAACAATGAGATTTGATATGGGAATTGAGAAAGGATTATCTTTCAAACAATTATTCATAAATTTCTTTGATCCTAAAAAAAGAAAAGAATTAAAAAAAGTAAAAACAAAATTTGAAGCTCTCAAAGATGTAAGCTTTCATGTAGAAAAAGGTGAAGTTGTAGGATTAATTGGAAGTAATGGAGCAGGTAAATCAACACTTTTAAAAATAGTTAGTGGAGTTATGAAACCTACAGAAGGAAAAGTAACTGTCCGTGGTAATATTGCGCCAATGATTGAACTTGGGGCAGGATTCGATATGGAATTAACCGCAAGAGAAAACATTTACTTAAATGGAGCAATACTTGGATTTTCAAAAGATTTTCTTGATAGTAAATTTGATGATATTGTAGAATTTTCCGAATTAAAAGAATTTATTGACGTGCCTATAAAAAACTTTTCTTCAGGAATGACAGCTAAACTAGCATTCTCTATTGCTACAATAGTTGATCCAGAAGTATTAATAGTTGATGAAATATTATCTGTAGGAGATATTAAGTTTCAAGAGAAAAGTAGAAATAAAATGATGAGTATGATTAATGGTGGTACAACAGTACTATATGTATCTCATTCAATAGAAACTATTAAAGAATTATGTAATAAAGTTATATGGTTAGAACATGGAGAAATAAAAATGGTAGGAGATGCAGATGAAGTATGTAATGCATATTACCATTTCCAAATGGGTGAGCCATATGATGAAAATAAAATAAAAAATAAAAAGAAAAAGAAATAAAAAAAGTACATATTAAATTTTATGTACTCTTTTTTTTCCTAAAACAATAGTTGCAATCATTAATGAAACTACAATTATAGAAATAATTATAATAAATAAAATTGTAGTATTGTCTGACTTTATAATACTAGAATAAATATTATAACTTACACATTTACCATCGAAGCATAAAGATAAAATACTTTTTCCTTCTTTTGTTACTTTTAATATTCCATTTTCAAACTTTATTGTATCTCCTAATATTTGGACATTACCTTCATCTTCAATAAGTTTATAATTAATTACATTACCGGATTTATAATTTAAAGCTAAATCAACACTAACAACATCACCAACTTCATATTCTTTATCAATAAAATCATTCATTTTTATTTCGGTGACATAATCAAATGTTGTAATATATTTCCACCAATTATTATAGTATCCATCTTCAGTACGTCCTTCTATATGTGGCATCAAATAATACCAAAAGCGAATATATAACCGATCTGGATCTTTTTCTTCATCTTCTCCTAATAATAGATTAGGTTCAAATGTTACCCAAGCTTGATCATTATTTAATTCTTTATTGTTTCCCAAATTTGGATAATTAAGCCAATCTTTCCAATTGGTATTAACTGAATTTTTATTAGTATAATCATAGTCAGCTGCGCCATTGAAAGGGAAATGTACATTACCTACACCTGAATTACCACCAGATGATTGATAACTTGTCATAGAAAACCTACTCCAAAGATCTAGTTTATTAAATTCAGTATCATTTATATCATTATATCTAACTGTATAATCTAAGAACTCATCTTTAAATACGTAGTTCATAATAAATTCACTACTATGTGCATAAGCATGAAGATTAGCATCTCTTCTTGATATAGAAATAGTAGAAATCATAAAATTATCGCAGTCTTGAATTAAAGGAGTACCATTAATCCAGAAAGCATTTCTTCCAACCATCATAGTTTCATAAGTAGCTCCAGGATCAACAACTAGCATCCATACTTGATCAAATTCATCATTATTCTTTCTATTAACAAGATCAAATTTATTAATTATATATTCATAATCAAAAGTGTAATCAGCTGGCTTATTATAAGGATAATATATAAAATTACCCCAGTTACCAACATCTCTATTTTTACTAGACTTTGCCAAACTTATAAATGTCTCTTCATCATATCTATTAGAAACCTGTCCATTATTTAAAGTAACTGTACTAGTATAAGTAGGAAATTCATCAAGATATTCTCTTTTAACAAACTCAATAGACAAATAGCCATGTGATATTTCTTCTAAGTCTTCTTTTACTTCATACAATGCTTTTTCTTTATCATGTCCAAAATATTCACTAACAAAAGGATGCCCATCATTATTATGATAATAAGAATTATTTTGAACAGTTTTTAATATAGGATTAATTTCTATTACTAATACTCTTAAAGTGTAATTTTCTTGGGCATTAACAAATAATACACTTGAAAAAGATATTAAAATAGTAAAAACAATAATTAATACTTTTTTCATAGATTTACCTACCTTAAAGTAATTATAGCACATAAAAAATGAAAAAAAGTTAACCAATGTGTAAAAATAAATATATGTAGACATTTTTAAACAAATTTAATAAAATTATTATGTAATCATAAAAAAAGAAGGGATAAAAGATGGAATATATAATAATATATGGATTAACAATTGTTACTTTATTAATTACTTTAGGAGCACAAGGTTATATATCAAGTAGTTACAATAAGTATTCTAAAGTAAAAAATATTAAAAATATAACAGGTGCAGAAGTTGCTAGAAAAATTTTAGATAAACATGGACTTAATGACATAAAAGTGTTAGAAACTACTGGTTATTTAACAGATCATTATGATCCAAAAAATAAAGTCATAAAATTATCACAAAGTATTTATAAAGAAGCGTCAATAGCAGCTATTTCAGTTGCAGCTCATGAATGTGGACATGCAATACAAGATAAAAATGGATATTTCTTTTTAAGATTAAGAGCATCAATAGTGCCACTTGTAAATTTATGTTCATATGCAGGATATATTGCAATAATTGTAGGTAGTTTACTAAGTGCTTTTGGTTTAATAATAGCAGGTATAATTGCAGAATTAGTTATCATGTTCTTCCAACTTATCACTTTACCAGTAGAAATAAATGCTTCAAAAAGAGGATTAAATGAACTAAAAGAAGAAGAGTTTGCAAATACAAGTGAATTGAAAAACTGTAAAACGATGCTAAGAGCAGCAGCTCTTACTTATGTAGCAAGTCTTGCTACATCTATAATGCAAGTAATAAGATTAGTTTTAATTTATGGAAAAAGAGATTAAAAGTAAGGAGTAGTAAATCTACTCCTTTATTAATTGACATAGAAAAATGAATGTTATAAAATTAAGTTGGAATAATAAGATAAAGGAGATAGAATATGTACAATAACGAAGAGGAAATTAACTCTAACAGAACCAAACTTATAATTATCATCGTATCAATCGTGGTAGTAATAGTAACTTTATTAATTATAATACTGGTTAAAGTATTAGGTGGCGGTGGTGGAGCAAAGAAAAATGACGACAAACAAACACCAGAAGGAGAACTATCTTGCGAGCTAGAAGTGGCTGATGGAATAATACCTGCAAGTGATGGTACTTATGGAGAAGAAGTTGAAGTTGTATTTAAAGACATTAATATGGCATCTGAAAGTTATCAGTTATTAAAAAATACAATTGGTCGTACTGATTCTCGTACAAATACAGATACATTTAGAGCATCAATTCCAGGAGACTATACAGTATATGGATACTTATTAGATTCAAAAGGTAATAAAGCAACATGTAGTTTAGACTTCACAATAAAAACAGAAGATCCTACATGCGAACTTGAAGTGCTTACTGGAAATTTAGGAGATAACGGATGGTATACTTCAAATGTTGAAGTAGCATTTAAACAATTAGATGCAAATATAACAAATTACTATATTGAAAAAGTTGAAGAAGGTGGCCAAACATCTTCAAATAATACAGCTAGTTATACAGTAGTAGATGATGGAGAAACAAAATTAGTTGGACATATAACTAGTTCTAATGGAAGAACAGGAAAATGTTCTGCTGTAATTAAAAAAGATACTACACCTCCAAGATGTACATTAAGAGTAACTAATGGAACATTAAATGGTGATGGAGCATATGTTAATAATCCAACAGTAGAATTAGATACAGCACTAGACAATGCAGGAGAAATTAGACAAAAAGGTGTTGGACTAACACAAACATATGATAATCAAACATATACAGTTACTGAAATTGGAGATCATCAGGTTAATGGATATGTAAGAGATGAAGCTGGAAATGAATTTGTATGTACATTACAAGTTAAAAAAGTAGAAGGAAAAGGATCAGATGATCAACCAATAGAAACAAATCCAGGGCAGCCAGAACCAGCACCATATTGTTACTTGCAAATTTATTCAATTAATTTAGGTGGAAACAAATATCAAGGTAAAACTTCTGTTTATTTCTTAGATTATTCACAAAATGTTGTATCCTATGGAATAGGATCTATTCCTAAAACAATATCACAAAGTGAATTTGCAAGTAAAGAAAGACAAATCTTTAATGGAGAAAAAACATATCAAATAAATAACCCAGGAAAGTATCATATTACAGGATGGGTTAAAAACAAAAGTGGAACAATTGCATATTGTGAAACACCAGATTTTGAAGTTACAAAATAAGCTGTAGGATATATCCTATAGCTTTTTTCTTAATTGACATAAAATGAATGGTAAGATAAAATATAATTAGAACAATGTGGGAGTGATAACAATGTATGAAAGCGATGAAGAAATTAGTGCAAAAAGAAGGACACTATTATTCATAATTACATTAATTATTTTAGCAATAATATCATTAATAGTATTTTTAGTATATAGAGCAATAAATAATAAAAAGGGTAATAAAGAAAAAGAATTATCATGTGAACTAGAAGTAGCTGGAAATCCACAACAAAAAGCAGATGGAGTATATACAGAAGAAGTAGAAGTTGTTTTTAAAAAGACAACAATTGTATCAGATAAATATCAGTTAATGAAAAAAAATATTGGAATAACTGATAGTAGTGATAATACTGATACATATAGAATTACTTCATCAGGAGTATATATTGTTCATGGATATCTACAAGATTCTAATGGAAATGAAGGAGTATGTGAATTAACAGTTAAAGTCGAATTAAATAGACCAACATGTGAATTAGAAGTAGTTGAAGGTGACGTAGGAGACAATGGTTGGTATACTTCTGAAACAAGAGTAGCGTTTAGAACATTAGAATCAAATAATCCAAATACAAACATTACTAGATATTATATAGAAAGAGCTGAATCTCCAATTGATCCATCATCTGCAGGAAACGTTGACAGCCTATTAATATCAGAAGACGGAAAAGTAGATTTAATTGGACATGTTATGGATTCTGATGGTAAGACAGGATCTTGTAAGATAACAGTTAACCAAGATAAAACCCCACCAGCATGTACTTTAAAAACAACAAGCGGAACATTAGATAATGGATATTATATTGATAGCCCAACAATTGCATTTGATGGTGCAACAGATAATCTATCAGGAGTTAAAGAAAAAGGTGTTGGAGTATCAAAGAATTATACAGAAGCATCTTATACATTAAATGAAAATGGTTCATATTCAATTTATGGATATATTAAAGACAATGCTGGAAATGAATCAACATGTAGCATTCCAATTAACAAGAAAGATCCAAATAGCCAAGGAGGCGAAGGCCAAGGTGGCGGTGGAGGTGGCCAAGGTGGCGGAGGCCAAGTAATATACGAACCAGAGCCAAGATGTTTATTATATATAATTGCTAGTCCAGTAGATCCAAATCATAATAAATATGCATTATATCCAGACGGAAATAGAAAGATTGTAAAAGTAGTTATGACTGTTTCTGCAAATACAACAGCATATGGAATAGGAACTCAAGAAACATTTAATGGACAAACAGAATATATAATAACTAAACCTGGTACATATCAAATTTCTGGATTTGTACAAAATTCACAAGGAACAAGATATGCTTGCACAACCCCAAGTTTTACAGTTATAAGCCCATAAAAATAAGGTACTATAAGTACCTTTTTTAATTGACTAAAAAATTAACGTAATATAAAATATAATTAGATAATAAAGGGAGTGTTGCTTATGTATGATTCAGAAGATAGGATAAGCGAAAAAAGAAGAAGACTATTGATAATATCATCAATTTTAGTTGGAGTAATAATTCTATTGTTACTTATACTTCTAGCTGTAAAAGGAGGTAAGACTCCTGAAGAGCCAGAAAAAAAAGAACTACACTGTGAACTTCAAGTAGCAGGAGGAGTACAACCAGGATATGATGGAATTTATAGAACAGAAATAGAAATAGTATTTAAACAAACTGATTTGGATGGTCATAGAGAACAGGTTGCAAAAAAGACAATAGGTATATCAGACAATTCTCTAAATGAAGATACATATAAAATTATAAGATCAGGTAAATATAGTGTTCATGGATATTTACAAGATATTGATGGAAATGTTGGAACATGCGATTTGGATGTAGATGTTCAAATAAGTATACCTACATGTGAATTAGAAGCAAATAGTAATGAAAAAGGAGAAAATGGTTGGTATAAACAAGATGTAGAAGTAACATTTAGAGATATGAGTACAAACAATCCTAATTCATCAATAGTTAAATATTATATTGAAAAAGCTGGTGTCGTAATTGATGCTAGTAGAAGAGAAAATAATGACATATATCAAATAAAAAATAATGAAGAAGTAGATTTAACTGGATATGTAATAGACTCTAATGGAGCAGCAGGTGAATGTCATATTTCAGTAAAAAAAGATTCATCACCACCATCATGTAGATTAAAAGTAATGAGTGGAACTCAAAATAATGGTGTTTATGTTGACGCACCTACAATTGGATTTGATAGTGTAAACGATAATAATCCTGATACAGTTACCAAAGGTGTAGGACTTTCTAAAAACTATGAAAATGAAACTTATACATTAAAAGAAAATGGAGCATATAATATTTATGGTTATGTTAAAGATGAAGCTGGTAATGAAACAGTATGTAACATATCAGTAAAGAAGGATGATGGAAGTGGAATTAATAATATATCAGAACCATCATGCTTACTATACATAACTGCCAATAAATTCACTCTTGAAGGTGAGCATAAATATGCAATGTATATTGATGAAAAACAAAATAGAACTGCAAATGTCTATATGGAAACATCAGCTAATGTAACAGCATATGGAATAGGAATAGAAGAAAACTATAATGGTTCTAAAAAATATATAATTTCTCAACCAGGAAAATATACTATTAAAGGATTCGTTAAAAATGCAGCAGGTGAAACAAATTATTGTGTAACTCCTGAGTTTACAATAAAAGGAGCTTTATTATCTGATGTTGCGCAGCCAGGCGATTTTGTAAATTATGATGTTAGCTATACACAACAAATGTGTAGTGAAACAGATACTTCACCAAAAACAGGATGGAGAGTATTAGAAGTTCAAAATAATGGACAAGTAGTACTAGTATCAAATGGAGTTACAGATTGTATTTATCATAATGGTTCTTCAACAAATACAATAAAAGAAATGTCAGAAAGAGCAAATTTCTATAAGAGCAATAAATATGCCTTAAGTGCAGAGCCACTTAATTGTGGAAGTTATCAAGCAGGTGGATGTCAATATTCATTAGAATCATCAAAAACATATACAATAAATAGTAGTTACTATATGGGAACATCGGCAAACAATCAAGAAATGTGGCTAATAAATTCAGGTGGAATACCAGTAAAAATATCTAATGGAAAATATGGAATGAGAACAGTAGTAGTTCTTAGCCCATATGTTGTAACACCTGGAAAAAGCAATGGTATATGGTTAATTGATAGATAAAAGAGCAGCAGCTCTTTTTTTCTTGAATTAATCAAAAGTAACTTAATTGACATAGATTGACTAGTAGTATAAAATATAATTAAAGATAAATATGGGAGTGAATAGTATGTACGATGATGAGGAAACAATAAAAGAAAAAAGAAAAAAAATGATAATCATTGGTTCTATTATTGCAGGTGTTGTTCTTTTATTAATAATATTTTTATTATTAAAACCATCTAATAAAAAACCAAAAGAAGAATTAAAAGAACTAGATTGCCAAATAGATGTTATTAGCAATGCAACTCCTAACAATGGCGTATATACACAACCAATTGAAGTCGGATTTACAAATATAACTCAAGTATCAAGCGAGTATCATATAACAAAAAAAACAATAGGAACTACTGATAATGCTAGAAATACAGATACTTTTAGTATTACAAAATCTGGAAACTATAAATTGCATGGATATGTGCAAGATGAAGCTGGTAATAAAAAAGTATGTGATCTAGATGTAACAGTAAGCTTAACTCAACCAACATGTGAACTAGAAGTAACAAGTGGAACTTTAGGAGAAGATGGTTGGTATAAATCAGATATTGAAATTGGATTTAAAGTAATGAGTACTAATAGTGAGCTATCTAGTATTAAACAATATTATATAGATCAACAAATAGTAGATATTGAAACTCAAGAAAACATACCAGTAAATATACCAAGTGGAAATAGAGAAAAATATACAGTAACAGATGACTTAGAAACTACTGTTGTTGGATATGTAGTAGATACAAATGGATCACAGGGATCATGTATTTTAACAGTAAAAAAAGATTCAACATCGCCATCTTGTACTTTAAAAGTAAAAAGTGGAACATTAAATCAAAATGGTGAATATACTGATAATCCAGTAATAGATTTCAATACTAAAACAGATGATGTAACAGAAGTTATTTCATCAGGTGTAGGAGTTGAAACAAACTATACCGATGAGTCATATACAGTTACAGCAGAAGGTATGACTATAGTATATGGTTATGTTAAAGACAAAGCAGGAAATGAAGGAATGTGTAGTATTGCAGTAACTAGACCAAAAACAACACAACCACCAAGCCCAGAACCTGAGCCAACTCCAACACCAGAACCAACACCAGAACCTACTGCAAACTTATTAACATCCGTAGTTAAAAAAGGAGATTACGTAAAATATTCAGCAGGAACATGGAATGAAACATCTACAAATAGAGGAGAAAGTGCTAGTGACTATTCATGGGGATACAAAACAGGAGATTCTAAAGATAGCGGAACTAAATGTAGAGGAAAAGATGATCCAGGACCAATAAAGAACGGATGGAGAGTAATTGGAGTAGCAGATGTAAATGGAACAACAAATGTTGTTTTGATTCATGCTGGTGTTCCAGAGTGCATATATCATGCACGTAAATCTGCAGTTTCAGCAGCTGATTTTATGAATCATAGAGCTCAATCTTACCTTGATGGTAATTTTGCATTACAAGCAAAAGCTCTAGATTGTACTACTTTGATGGGAACATGTATAGCAGATACTTATGTAACAAGTTTTGATAATTTGTCATTATATAATATTGGAATACATTATTATTTAGGAACACCAAAATCTTCTTCTGATACATTATGGGAAGTAACTTCTGCAGGAAGACTAACAGGATTTAGTAAGATATCTAATGGTATGAGACCAATAGTAGTACTAAAAGCAGAAGTAAAAGTTTCAGGTGGAGATGGAACCGAGAGTAATCCTTGGATATTAACATGGTAAAAAGAGCGTGAGCTCTTTTTTTATTACTTAAAATATGTTACAATATTTTATGTTAAAAGGAGAAAATGATATTATGGAAATATATAATACATTAACAAAAAAAGTTGATACTTTTACTCCGAATGAGAGCAGTATAGTTAGGATTTACTCATGTGGTCCAACATTATATGATTATACAGAATTAAGTAGTTTAAGAACGTACATATTAGAAGATATTCTTGAAAAAGGATTAGAATATATAGGATATGATGTATTAAGAGTAATGAATATTGATGATATTGAAAATCTAAAACATCATTCAAAAGAATTTCAAGAAAGAAATAAAAATGTTAATGATATAACAAACTTTTATGAAAGAGTATTTTATGTAGATTTTGCAAAATTAAATATAAGAAAGCCTAAAGTAGTGGAAAGATCTTCTAGTCATATAGATATCTATATAGAAATGATTAAAAAGCTAATAGATCAAGGATATACATATACTACAAACGGGAATATTTATTTTGATACATCAAAAGTAAGTAATTATTATCAACTTGTAGGAGAGAATCAAGAATTAGATGAACCATTAGACTTAAGCAAAAAAAATAAAAACGATTTTGTTTTATGGTATACAAACGGAGAAGTTGAAATAAATTGGGATTCTCCATGGGGAAAAGGTTATCCAGGAAGCTATATAGAATGCGCAGGAATTGCATACAAATATTTAGGAGAGTATTTAGATATACACTGTGGAGGAATAGATGATATATACCCTCATCATACGAATGAACTTGCAGAAACAGAAGCTTTTATAGGACATAAATGGTGCAATTATTGGATACATTGTAGAAAAGTAAATACAAGTGAATATGAAGTAACTCCAACATTAGGAATACTTGAAGATAAAGATTATAATCCATTTGTATACAGATATTTTTGTTTAAAAAACAATTATAAAAAACAAATTGATTTTACTTATGATAAATTGAATGTTTGTCAACAAGAATACAATGAAATAAAAAGTAAAATAAGGCAATTAAATAAAACTCCTAACTTGCTTGAGGATACAATAGACAATTATCTTAATAGTTTTAAATCAGCTATAGCAAATGATTTAGATACAGAACAAATGTTAATAATACTAGATAATGTTTTAGATGATAAACAATTAACTGATTATACTAAACTATATCTAATAGAAGACTTTGATAAAGTTTTATCATTAAATCTCATAGATGAAAATAAAGATACATTAATAAATGATGATACAGAATTATTAATCCAAAACAAAATAAAAGCAAGAAAAGAAGCCAAAGATAATAATGATTATTTTACAGCAAATAGAATAGAAGATGATTTATTAAATAAAGGAATCAGACTAGTTGATACTAAAGATGGAACAACTTTTGAGATTATAAAGGAATAATATGGGAACAATATCAATAATAGTATTAATAGCAGTTCCATTATTATCTTGGCTATTGATAAAAATTAAAAATAATAAATATAAAAATAAAGATATAAAAAAATTAATGTCAGGCTTTGAAGTGGCAAGATCTATAATGGATAACTATGATTTAAATAATATCTATATTACAGAATCAAGAGAAAGTATAATAAGTAATTATGATCCATATAGAAAGGTTGTAAGACTAAAAAGAGGAGTTTTTAATGATACTTCATTAACCAGTTGTGCTATATCTGCAAAAGAAGCAGCACATGCTATTTTAGATAAGAAAAAACATAAATTATTTACAATAAGAAAAAAAATCAATAACTTTTTGTTAACATTATTATTAGTAGGATACTTAATAATAGCATTTGGTTCTATATTTGGTCATTTTCAAACAATATATGTTGGAGTAGGATTAGAATATGTAGTATTACTTTTCCATCTATTTACTTTAAAAATAGAAACAGATGCTTCTAAACTTGCTATTAATGAATTAGAAAAGGAAAAAATAGTAAATAAAAAAGAACTAGAAATAATTAAAGAAATATTAAATGCAAATAATTATATTAATTTAGCAAGTATAATATATCCAATAATATTATTCTTTAAAAAAGTAGTTGAATTTGGTGATAGTAATAAATAATTGTAAGTACTAAAGTATTTACAATTTTTTATTTAGCAAAGGAAAAGTTACAAAAAAAGTATTAACAAAACATAAATGCAAACATAAACGTATATAAAAGATAATAATAATAATTTAATAATACCAAATTTCCTTTATTTGTGTATAATCTAATAGTGAAGAGGACATTATTGTCCGAAAAGGAGCAATAAATATGGCAAAAATAAGTATAATAGTGCCAATGTATAATAGTGAAAAACATATTAAAAAATGTTTAGAGTCAATTTTGAATCAAACATATGAAGATTTTGAACTACTATTAATTAATGACGGAAGTACAGATATAACAGAATCTATTATAAAAAAATATGATGATGATAGAATAAAATATTATAAAAATGAAAACCAAGGAATTGGTAAAGCAAGAAACTATGGTATTGAAAAATCAAAAGGTGAATACATAGTATTTATTGATAGTGATGATTATGTAGAAAAGACAATGTTAGAAAAACTTATTAATAAAATAGAATCAGATAAGTTAGATATTGTTATTTGTGACTATTATAGAAAAAACAAAAATAGAATAAAAGAAGAGAAACTAATAAGTTTTGAAAATACTTCTATAAAAGATAATGAAGAAGTTCTACTAAAAATAAATCTATCAGTATGGAATAAGATTTTTAGGAAAAGTCTAATTACGAAAAACAAATTGAAATTTAAAGAAGACATAAGATATGAAGATATACCTTTTGTATTAGATGCTTTAATGCTTTCTAATAAAGTTGGAAAAGTAGATGCTAGTTTATACTACTTTGTTATACATGAAGGAAGCGAAACAAGCAGGATGGATGAAAAAGTATTTGATATATTATATATATATAAGGATATATTAAATAAATATAAAGACAAATATAAAGATACAATAAATAAATTAGCTGTTAAAGAATTAACAAATTATAGTATGGAACAGAAAAACCAAAAAGATAAAGAACAAAGGGAAAAATTTGTTAATGAAGTCTTTGACTACTTTGAAAAAGAAATACCTGACTACAAAAAGAATAAATACAATAAGAATAGAGGAATACTACGCAGATCAATAGGCAAGAGTAGAAAATTGTCACTATTATATTGTAATTTATATGCTAAATTTAAAAAGAGAAATATATTAGATGAAAAAAAGAAGGCGAATCAATGAAAATAGGAACTAAATTTGCAATACATAGCTATAAGCATGATGGAAGTATTCATAGATCATGGGATGAAGCTATATTATTAGAGGAAACAGAGGACTATCTAATTTTTGGTAATGATAGAACACTAGTGCAAGAGTCAGATGGAAGAACATGGAAAACAAAAGAACCAGCAATATTATATTTCTATAAGAATAGATGGTTTAATATAATAGGACAAAATAAAAAAGATGGAATATACTACTATTGTAATCTAGCATCTCCGTTTGTTATTGAAGACAACACAATAAAATATATAGACTATGATTTGGATTTAAGAGTATTTGCTGATGGTACGTATAAAGTGTTAGATAAGAGTGAATACAAATTCCACAAAGAAAAAATGGATTATCCAAAGGAAATTGATAAGATATTAAATGAAGAATTAAAAGTTCTAATAAAGTTCCAGAAAGATAAACAAGGGGCTTTTGATAAGGAAAATATAATTAAATATTGTGAAGAATATAAAAAAATTAAAAATCAATAAATATTGTATTGACTTTAATTTTTTTTTTTGATAATCTATAAAACGTTGTCAACGAAATGACAAGAAATATTAATTAAAAAAAATAAAAAAAAGTGTTGACAATATATATTATATTTGATAAATTATTAAACGTTGACGCAAAAAAAGAGCAACAAAAAAAATTAACAAAAAAAAGAAAAAATTGTGTTGACAAATATATATCGAAAATGGTATATTAATGAGCGTACTTGAAAAAGTGCAAAGTAAAATGTCAAACGTAAAAAAAATTAAAATTATGTTGACAAACGTTTATAAAAATGTTATATTACTTATGCACTGTTAAAAAGTGCGAAATGATCTTTGAAAACTAAGCAAAACGTCAATTACATTTAAGTCAGGAAATAATTATGTAAATCAAACTTTAAAAAATATATTTTTGGAGAGTTTGATCCTGGCTCAGGATGAACGCTGGCGGCATGCCTAAGACATGCAAGTCGTACGAGGTGGCCCGTTGAGTTCTGTGCTTGCACAAAACAATTCGGATCCCCACCTAGTGGCGGAAGGGTGAGTAACACGTGGGTTATCTACCTTAGAGACTGGGATAACTAATGGAAACGTTAGCTAATACCGGATTAAATATATAATGATAAGTTATTATATATTAAAAGGAGCCTTTAAAGCTTCACTTTAAGATGAGCCTGCGTCGTATTAGCTAGTTGGTAAGGTAATGGCTTACCAAGGCGACGATGCGTAGCCGACCTGAGAGGGTGATCGGCCACACTGGGACTGAGACACGGCCCAGACTCCTACGGGAGACAGCAGTTAGGGATATTCGTCAATGGAGG